>Ga0310039_10000526_pt1 | contig 31816 bp, 36 predicted proteins | sample Sb_taG_4_FD_200460 | JGI IMG/M metagenome (GOLD analysis project Ga0310039, IMG submission 200460) | Peat soil microbial communities from Weissenstadt, Germany - Sb_50d_6_BS metaG (v2) (version 2) | ecosystem: Environmental > Terrestrial > Soil > Wetlands > Peat | place: Germany: Weissenstadt...
ATGCGCTGCTCACGTTGTCGGCATCCGCGACAGACAAGAACATCCATGCATTCATGCTAGCAACGACAACGCCGTTCAGCTGCGCCAGTTGCAAGCAAATCCAACCTGGGACAGAGGGGGACGCGCTAACAAAATACGGAGGGTTTTCCTATTCCTCCTCCTGCAATTGGCGCGAAATGAATCGTCCTAGCAATGGAACAGCGAATGAGTATTTTCCATGCCGGTTTTTGTAAACGAGCCCCGAATCGCATAAGTTGACAAGCATCTGGCTGATATGACTTGGACTGAATGGCTTGCCCGGCAGGTCGTGGGATTTCTCGGCTATCGCTTGGACTGTAAATTCTCGGTCGGCTGTTTCCAGATGTGCGATCACTATCAGCAACTCCCTTTGCCGGTCTGTTGCTCGCGCCCAACGGCCGGCGAAGAAATCGCTGTCGAGCTTCCGCGTAATGTCTGCTATCGGTACAAGGGCTCGTTGGCCGGCATCGACTTTTTGCACAAAAACGTCGTACACCTCTCGGCAAATGAACTGGATGAAATAGGGGTAGCCTCCCGATTCAGATATTATCAACTGCACCGAGCCGTCACTGATGTTGACCGGACACTTGCTATCCTGAATAGGCTTTTGGATTGCGTCCTTGCTGTCCGCTTCCTTGAGACGGTCCACAGGAACAACCCTGAACATCCGCTCCGCAAACGTTCGCGCCTCAACGAGTTTCGGGAAAAGAGTTGGAAGCCCAACGAGGACAAGCATAAACGGGATCTCTTTTTTCTGAATAGATTGAAAGAGGTCCAGCAGCAGCGACAATGGGAACTCTTTTTCTGCGGCGTGATCGGACAGATTCTGTGCTTCATCGTAGGCGAAGATCACTCCCCGCGAGCCGCGCTGCCGCAAGCACTGCCAGACCAGCTCCAGGACGGTCTTGAGCTTGTCAGAGACCAGGCCAGGAGTCTTCTTATACAAGTCGCACATTAGCTCGAAATTTAACGTCCTGGCTTGGTGTGTTCTCGCCGATTGGAAACCTATTTTTGCAATCTCTTCGGTTCGCACGACGATCCCTGACGTGACAACCGCCAGGTCCGTAATTAGCCTTATCGCGATTCGCTCCTCGCTGATACTCGTCGATTCAGATAAGTCTGTGCCTACCCAAAGCCAACCCTCCTTAATTGCTAACGGCTTGAAGGTGTCTAGCAACACGGTCTTTCCCGTCCCGCGCAGCCCGGTCAGAACCAGATTCTCCATAATGATGTTCTGAGTGAGCAGTCTCAAGAACTCTTTGGTCTCTTGCGTCCGGCCTGCGAGGTACGGCGGCATGTGGCCGGCACCAGGACGAAATGGGTTGGTAAATCTTGTGGCCATATTGCATCTCCGTGAGCACTTGCACTTAATACCGTCTCTTGACTAAATTTATGCCGCTGGCTAAGTTTGTCAAGAGCGGAGCAGAAAACGAAGGTGGCCGGTGCCAGCTCGGCCATCGGCCACGTTGGCAACGAGGATCGCGTCCCGACCACCCCCTCTCACGGCAGCTCCCCAAACTTCTCGCGCAAGGTCAGCGTGCCCGCCGGTGCCCGGCTTTGCGCCGTTGCCGGCGACAGTGCCTGGCCGCGCAGGGCCGCCAGGTAGAGCCGCGGCGCGATCTCCCGGAAGAAGGGCTCTGCGTCGGCCAGCGCCTGGTTGTAGGCCGCATTGACGGCAGCCAGCAGCTCGGTGCGTTTGGCTTCGAGCGCGTTCCAAAGGGCCTGCTGGGCATCGACCTGGGCGGCGGCGATGAGACGCTGGATCGTTTGCGCGCGGTTGGCGAGCATCTCGACGTTGATCTTGGCCCTGGCATATTCCTTTTCCGCGGGACTCGGGTCCTTGCCGGCTTCGAGGGCGGCGCTTGCCTTGTGCAGGCCGGTCTGGGCGAGCGCCTCCGCGGCCGACAGATCCGCTTGCGACGCCTCCAGGTCGTGACGCAGACGTTCCAGCTTCTGGTACTCGGGCGACTCGACAAAATTGCTGCGCACGGCCGCCAGCGCTTGTTCGTCGCGCTCCAGGGCTTCCTTCTCGGCATCGTGCAGCCGATCGGGGTAGTGGTCGGCCACGGCCTCGATTTCCAACGTGAAGGGCTCGAGGAACGCGCGAGCCGCTTGCTGGGCGCGCGACAGCCGGCGGCGGTCGCGCGGGATCAGCTTGGTGAGCCGGGGCGTTGGAAACACCGCGGCAATCGGTTCGATGGCTTGCAAGGTTTCGTACATGAAGAATCCTTTCCTGTGTCGCCGTGCATGATTCGGCAATTGCGTAGGACAGATTTCCAATCTGTCCGGTCAGGTTGGAAACCTGACCTACAGCCGAATCGCGCACGCTGGTTTAGCTTTGGAAGTACGCCAAGCGTTGGGCGCTGTTCATGCGCGCGAGTTTGCGTAAGCCGGTCGGCCGGGGCCCGCCGCGACGCTGCTCCTGCAGGGAAGAGATCGCCCCTGGTGTCGGACCTTGGTCTTGCAGCCAGGCGACGGTCGCTTCCGTGGCAGCATCGTCCTTCTTCGCCAGGTCGCCCAACAGGGCCGCGATTTCCTGAAACGTCTCCTTGTCGGCGTCGTTGAGGGCCTGTCCCTTCTTCCAGGCGCCGAGCGTGCCGGTGAGCCGCTTGAGCAGTTGCCGAGCCCACTCCGCCAGTTCCGGGGGCGGATCGAACTCATCGACCGACGCATCCGAAGGCTCGAAGCTGTCGGCCCCCGGCATTTCATCGCTGCTGGGATCATCGTCATCCTCGAGCACGCGCCGCGGCTTGCCACGGTGCATGTGACCGGGCGCGGCACCCGGCTGTGGAGATACAGACTCGCAGAAATCGACGCGTTGCCGTCCGCCGCTGCAGAGCGGCAGCGTATTGCGGAGTTCGACGGTGTGCATGGTTGCCTCCTTGCATGCATGGAGCTGGTTGAGATTTGGTGCCGGCGCTGGCCTGCGAGGGAGGCCACGCGGAGAAGACCAACTCTTCTAGGGTAGACAGAGACCCCGGGTGATTGCCAGATGGAATTCGTGTTGAGCAACAATATTTCTGCTCGCTCAGGCAGGACTCGCGGCGACGATGGGAAGGAGGGCCGGCTTGCGGTCGATCACCGGCACGAAGATCCATCAGAGCCATTCACCCATTTCGACCCGGAGGACATAGACAATGCCGAGGGAATCGTGAGATTCGCGGGCTTCAGAACGCGTTTTGAGCCGGGAGAGGGGTTTTGTGTTGACTGATCGGGGTTTTGGATCTTTTGCAACAAGACGAAACACAGTCACGCTCTCGTCCGTGCTCAATGCTCACGGAGCTGCCTGCGTGGTTGTAGGTGATCCATATACGATTACGTATGATGGCCGATCATCAGGAGTTTGATTAGACGGTCTCTAGCCAGCGCGGCGGCATCGACCGATAGGGCTCGTGCAGGCGATCCGTCCCCAGCGGGCAGCGTTCCGTGGCCATGTCCCATTTGCCAGGCTTCTCGACCAGGCCGAAAGCCATTGACTCGGTGTTGCCAGGGCATCCGCACGCCTTACACGCGATCTTCACTCCGTCGAAAAGTGGGCATGCTCGGCACAGGCCTTCACGGTCGGCGCGTTGCTCTGGAGTGGTGCGGGGACGCCCGGCGGCTAGCCAGCGCATTAGCGCATTCGTGAACGTGGCGGCCTTCTGCGAAAAGCTGCGTTCTTCGATGGGCTCGCCTTGATTCACGTAGGGGCAGATAAGACAAATATCGTCGGATACCCCCTCCCCGGACACAATCAACTTCGACGAACGGCAAGGAAACTTGTCGTTCGCCATCCGCTCGCCACGGTGTGCGCAGATCGGTAGGTCTTTCTGGTTCATGCTGGTGCAACCACGGCTGTACCGTTCTGGCATTGATAGGGCGGACTACTTTGATTCCAGGGAATATTTCCGAAGTTATTTGAACCCAGACAATTGAAGCTAGGAACCGGGATCGCCATCGGAATAAGTCGAAAGCAAGTTGAAGTCGGTCCTATTAAGAGTTGCCAGACACCTAATGATGGACGGTAAATTAGCTGTATTTGCCAAGGTGCGTCGCAGTTCCAAATGCAACCCTTGGTATAGGTCATGGTAAAAGTGCCATTCAGACTGGCACAGTCGGAGCACGCTCCTAATCCCGAAGTGACTCCAGCGATGGTGACGTTCCATTGTGCGGGCACGGGGCATGGAAACTGGCAAGCCGAGCAGTTGCATGGGTCATTTGCTGGCGGTGCCACGACCACGGTGGCTGGCGCGTTTGCCTCCGGCGGGGCAGAAACCAACGTCATAACATTGATGCCGCACGGATTCCACTGACTTGTAGGAAGAGTGTAGAGGATTGCACCGCATCCCAGTCCATAACCGGGCATGAGCAACGTTACTGTATCGGCTGCAACAATGAGTTCCCAGGGCGTCAGTGGAGAAGTGCCCCACCAACAAGTCACTGGATTGCCGAAAAGATCTATCGGGGAATTGCATAGATTTTGCGTTATGTTTAACTGGGAATAAAGACAAGGAAAAGGAAGGTTGCCGTAGTTCCTCAGGCCTTGGATCGTGAACCTGTATTCGTTCGCCCACTTCCCCGGCAACTCGCACCCACTGGTACAGAGACATGCCCCGCCGCCGCCGCAGCACTCGCAGGGAAAACTGACCTGCCCCATCCCGGCCTCCTAGTACGTCGGCATAACGACGTTGTTGCCCGAGCATGTGCCGTTGCCGCTGACGAAGCCACCCGTTTGGATGAAGTAAAGAGGGCGCTGTTGCTGCGGACCACCCCCAAATGGCGTTGCTGTGTAGCTGCCGTTGAATCGGACCGGGTACAGGTGTCCTGTTGTGAGCGACAGTCCAATGGGATAAAAAGCCCAGCATGTTCCCAGAGCAATCGAGCTGATCGAGTTTGCCGGGTAGAGCGCGGCGTTCGCGTCGTAAAGAGAGCCGCTCGACACTCCATTGATAATGACCCAAGTTTCAGGATTCGCAGCGGCCGTCACAAACAGCGGCCGCGCATCCGGACCAATCGCATAGCCCGTACACGACCTCGCTTCGTAAGGCTGCCCTTGCGTGAGTGGCTGCCCATTCGCCGAGAATAACCACACCGCCCCCATCACCAACGGAGCGCTGACGTTGTCCTGGTTGTAGCGCACCAAGTTGGCATCGTAGAACGCCCCGGTGCCCAGCGTGCTGGCCGGCGTCGAGGTGTTCGGGATGCAGAACTCGTTGCGGGTCGATTCCGGAACCTTTAGCGTCAAGCCGCCGGCCGTGCGGTCGATCTGCAAGCCGGTGCCGTCGATGTTCAGGAGAAGATCGAGCGCACGCGCCATCTTCTCCAGCTCGTTGAGCCGGATCTTGCCGCGATCGTCCACTGGCTGAAAACCACCGAACATCATGGCGAGGTCTCAAAAATAATTGACAGGCTGGGGCAAGACAAAGAGCTGGTTAAGGTCGACGGATTGATAGAGCTGGCCGCCGCCGTTCTTGTAGACGGCCGGCTGAAACGTCCCTGTCGAATCGGGGAAATAGTTCCAGCCGACGGGGTTGTACTGGAGTTTGTAAACGATGGTCCACTGCTCGCGGCCAGTCGTGCCCCGGTCTTCGATGGTCTCGGGAGGCTGACAGAGCAGCGTCCCTGGAGGATAGCCGGCCGCCGGGCCGAATCCCACCAGTCTCCCGTTCATCGAGATGCGCGGGTCGAAGGCGACGGAGTTGACCTTGCCTATGCAACTGTTGATCGCATCTTCCGGGACGTCCGGCACCCACACCCACGTGTAAGTGAGTTCTGCCTGAGGCACCAGGACATTGCCCGAGGCGGCGGAAATGGGATTGTTGGTTCCCTGGAACACTAGATGTGCGTCGGGTATGGGCAAACTCCGAACAGTCCGTGTCTTCGTTCGGATCACGTTCCGCTGCAGCTCTGAGGCGCCGTTGTTGGCAATGTCCGCATCCGAGCGCACGTTGAACATCAGCCGGCTATAAACCACCTGCAGCTTGCAGCTCAGATAATCGGAACCGCTGTCCGCATCCACGAATGCGATCATGTTCACGAGCGGGTTTTGCGGCAGCGGCATGGTTCCCGTTTGTTTCGGGATCAGGTTGGGATTCTGGACATGGACACCCTGGCCGCGCACATCGCGAACCGCCGTGGCGTAGAGCCATTGCTGCTCGGGGTGCTGGGCGGGATTGCTGCGCATGAGGCCGGTGCCGCTGGGGGCGCCGGCAACATTATCGCACCAGCCAAGCGCCCACTGTGCGAATTCAAAGCGACTGCCCCAGGGCCCCTGGAACGTGCGCGTCACCTCCTGAGAGCCACGCTGCCCCGCCATCGTTTGCCAGGATTCGGAGTAATCCGGCAGCTCCTGCCAGCCGGCCGGGCATTGCAAGAGCTTGTCGGTATCCAGTGGAATGTCGGAATCGTCGCGGCTCGCGTCTTGCGACACGCTGATGGCCACGTCGCCGGGGAGCTGAATGTCGGCGTTTTTGGAGACGATGCCGCTCGGCGACAATCCCTGCATCAGCTGGGGAAAGTAATCCTGCTCGAGAGGAGGCAGGAAATCGCCAGGAATCGAATTCAGCAGTGTCATCGTACCGCCTCGGGTTCGCGCTTATTCATGAGCTGCACAACCTGACCAACGCCGTCGTTCAGAAGCTTGAGGAGATCGACCTGCTTAACTTCGGGGCCGTTCGCTTCGCGTGCTTGTGCGGCAATACGGTCCCAGGAGCTGGCGATGCTTTCGAAACCGCTAACCTTGGCAGTAAGCGGTCTTCGCGGATCTCCTTGTTTCGGTTCTTTCTCCGGCCACGCGCCGCCAAACACACCAAGCGTCATGGCGTTGAACGTGCCTTTTGCGATGGCGGCAAGCCAGGGGTGGTCCCTTTCGAATGAGCTGAAGGATTCCTTGAGCGCCATGAACAAACCTTGGAGCGAACCGACGATCTCCGTGATGACATGCAAGGTTTCCACCAGTGGGTCGATGACGAAAGCCTTGATGCGTTCGCCCAGGGCAGCAATCAGTTTCTGCATCACGGGCCCAAATGCGTCCGCCAGCTTGGCCCCCAGTTCCTTGACGGCATCGACGACGGGCTTGAGCGCTTCCCAGATGGCAGCAATACCTGCGCGCCCGGTCTCGGTTCCAACCGCCAAGGCAGTTACGCCGGCTACAATCGCCCCAATGACAGGCAGGATGAGCCCGATAGCGGTCTCAGCCTCCAGCAATCCAATGGCCACCCCCAATGCCTTCGTGGCGCCGATGGCCGCTTCGATCCCCGCCACGACACGCGGCAGAATGGCCGCCATGCCGAGCCCGGCGGCCGCCGCCTCGATCCAGTGGACAATGCTCTCTTTCTGCGCGTCCGTCAGGCTGCGGATCCAGTCATTCAGCTGGGTGATGCGTCCGATGATTTTGTCAATCTCGGGACGGAACAACCCGCCGATCGCTTGGGCAAGCTGCGTCATGCGGAGGTTCAGCATGTCACCCGTCATGCTGCCGGCGAGGCCCGCCTGCACCCAGCCCATCACGCTGCCGGTGAGACGATCAAAGGCCTGCGCTGCATAGCCGCCGAATGCGGTGACGCCTTTCTGAGCTTCCGCCAGGCTTGCAGTCAACTTGTCGAAGAACGATCCGCTTTTTGGCTCGGTCGCCAACTGGACAGTCGGGATCAGCTGTTGATACATCCCGCCAAGTGTTCTGGTGATCTGCTGCAGGCTATTACTGAGGGCGCTATTGTGGTTAGTCCACAAATTCGTTGCCTGAGCGGCGGCCGTGAGCTGAGTGACAGCTTCGGCGGCTACAGTGCTGGTGCCGAATTCGGGTGGCGTTGCGGGTAGCTGTGGTGGTGGTCCGACTCTGAACCTACCATGTGCTGGCCGTCGAGTTGTTGCCGTTGACGATCCTGGGGGATGAGCTGGGTGCACATGTCGAGGAGGTGCGGCCGCGAATGTCGCCGATCCCAGTTGTTTTGTCAGGCCCGTCAGAGCCGATTCCAACCCGGAGGAGCTGGTCGACCCTGGCCCTGGCGTACCGATCGCCGGCAGCAAGGTTCTCTGTGCAGCCTGCGCCGGCACGCTCACCTTGCCGAGCGCCTCGCCGGCTGCTTCCGCCTGTCCAGCAATCGCCGACAACGACGCCTGAAGCAGCGCCGCATTTTGTTGGATCGCACCTGTCGGCACGGCACCGGCCAGGCTCTTGTCGATCGACCGGCCGACGATGTCGGCTGTCTGGCCCAACGTCACCAGCGTGTCCTTGACGCGTTCCGTCGATGCCTGGATGGTCTCTGTCCCCTGGGCAACGAATTGGACAACAAACTCGCTGAGCAATTTGGAAAGCATGTCACGCCTGCCCGCGCCTGATAGCGTCCAATCGTTCCCGAGGTGTCAAGCCGCGCCACCACATTTGATACGCCCGGCTTTGGGCCGCCGACATTGCCGGGAAGCCACTGGGCGGCCGAGATGGATCAAAATTGTCATCGAGCGCCAACGCCAATTCCGTCAGTGTGCAGCTCTCGATTTTCTCGACCGTGTTGTAGCCGGTGCTGCCGTGCAGCAACCGCCTGTAGATCGTCTCCCAGTCCGGAGCCTGTGGCCGGCCGCCTAAGCGGCCGCCTCCGCGTTTGGGAGCGATCCCTGCGCTTTCTGGAGGGCCTTCTGCATCTCTTCCTGGCCGACGGCCATCCAGACGTCGAAGGCGTCCTCGGGAGTGATGTCCGGATGGCTCTGCTGAAGCATGAGCTGCCCGAACCTGGCGACACCCTCTTCGCGCGCAAGGTATTTTTTCGCCAGAGGACAATTCAGCGAGAAGCAGGCCAAATCGTCTTTGGCCTGCTTCGCCTCTTTCAGCAGGGCAAGCTGCTCCTCTTTCGGCAACAGATCAAAGTGCTTGTCGTCGATCTGTGCATAGGGATCCCCGACCAGCTCCTCGAGGTAATGCTTGAACTCCTTGACGATGCGCAGCGTCAGCCTGCCTATCGTCCATTTCTTCCCCAAAGCTTCAACAACAACTTCCCTTCCTAGTTCGAGCACGTGCAACTCCTGGGTAGTGAGTAGTGGATAGTGAGTAGTGGCGAGTAGTGAAGAGATGTATTTTCTCGCCACTCACCACTATTCACTCACCACTAATTGGCCGGGTAGACGATCTGCAATGGCGGATTGCTCGTTCCGGCGAGACCGGCAATCACGTTGAGCTTCACCTCAAACGAGAATTTGACTTGGTTGTGCACGGCAGACTCGTAGTGAACCTTTTCGATAATCACGGGCACTTGCAGAGGCTTGCCTTGCACGGGCGGCTGTTGCCCCGTTACGCCAACGGGTGCCGTGGGCGCACCGACGTAGAACAGGATCACGCCCGACACGCCGTTGCGGATGTTCGGGCTGGCGGCATAGGGCGAAAGATCCGAATCGTAATCCGCCTTCACCGTGCCGCTCGCATCCTGTTTACCGGCAATGCGGGCCACGCCAGCCCCGTTCAGGCCGGTGTGGGTGACCTCGAACAACGTCGATGTGAAATCAACGTTGTGCGACGTGATATTGAGAGTTACCGGCGACCCGCCTATAGGCTGGAAGACTACCGGGCACAGATCGCCACGCTGGAAATTATTAGCCATGAAAACCTCCGTGCTTCAATGAGTGGCCAGTGAGTAGTGGCGAGTGGCGAGAAAATGCCCTCTCGCCACTACTCACTATTCACTCGCCACTAAGATTCAGCCAGGCCCCGCAGGTGCACAGGTGCCTGCCCCAGTCGTTGAGGGCGAACGTCACGCCGCAGCGCGGGCAGTGGCCGCAGTGGATGTCGAAACTCATCTGCTTGCGGATGACACCCTTCACGGGGATGCCGTCTTGCGCTTTCTCTTGCAGTTTGGCCTGAGCTTGCTCAAGACTCGCTACGGTCTCTTCAGGACTCATCGCTCGCTCCTTAATCCATTCGCACCGACCACACTTGCCCCTTGAGGTTGGCAACCCAGATGTCTTGACCGGCCTTGGCTGTTGGGTCTTTGGCGATTTCACCGTCATTCTGCGGCCACCAGCGGACGAAGCGGGCGCCGGAGGGAAAGGTCAGTGTCGCGTTGTTGGGCGTGCCGAGTTTCAGGTTGAACACCGACAGCACCAGGATCTTTGCCGCATTGATCACGCTCACTGGGCCTGCCGGCAACACTGCCGGCAGCTGCGCCTGGACGCTCGCGCCCAACGCTGCCATCGGCCCGGCAATCTTGATCGTCACGTCTCGGTAATCGTGGTAGACGCCTCCGGTCAGGCGCTTATTTTCAGCGCCCTTCTTCACCTCGATGGTCGCGTAAGGCATGGCCACGGCATTCTTGGAATCGCTCTTGCGCACGCTGTCCCACGTCGGCGGCACTTGAAAGAGCACCGACAGTGCTTTGGTCTGCCTCCAGAGGCTGATCACGGCATCAGCCGTGTCGCGATCCGCGTCGGTCATGCTTTGCCTGTTTCTCGAGCCACCGTTTGGGAATATCGTTTAACCGCGAGCCAGCGGCGAGCGCGTGAACAGAAGGAAAGAGCGTCCGGTCTGTTGGCGCGCTCCTTTTGGGGACCCTCGTTTAGCCGCGAGCCAGCGGCGAGCGCGTGAACAGAAGGAAAGAGCGTCCAGTCTGTTGGCGCGCTCGCCGCTGGCTCGCGGTTAAACGAGAGGGCGGTTTGGGCACCTCGTTTGACTGCGGTCCAACGAGGAACGCGACTTCCACAAGGTTCTGGTAGCCGGTCTCGAAGACTGACTCCAGCACGTCGTCATCCCATTTCATCTCGCCGTGCATCATGGGCGGAGCCTCGCTTCCAGGATCGGCAATTGGTCGATCATCTGGGCATCGTGATAGGCGATCAGATCCAGGTAGTAGGTCACCGGCCCGCCCTGTGGCGCCCATTTGATCCGATCCTCGGCGACATTCACGCTGAGCTGTTTCGAGACATGGACCGCATACGAACCTTCGACCGCGTGGATGAGGCGCTGATCGCCCACGCTCTCGTTGACTACCTGGACACGGCAGGCAAGATTCTGATAGAGCGTTTGTCCGCCGGCCGGTGGAAAAGTCTTGACGACAGCGCCGGTGTCATCGGCGGAAAGCGCGGCCCGTTCGATGTTGATCAGGTCTTGCAGATCGTAGGCAATAATCGGGTCGCGGCAAATCAACTTCCAGGTCTGGAATGCAGTTCCGTCGCGTACCTGGCCGTCTGCTTCCAAAACCGTGAAGGCTGTGTTCAATGAGTCCGTGATGACATCCGCCGGCTTGGGCAACCAACCAGCCGGCAGACTGACGGCCGGAATCAGAAAAACCAGATCCAGTGCGGAATACACGCCTCCGGAGGCAGCCAGTTCTTTCTTGCTGAGGGTGGTGCGCTGCACGCCGTTGAGTGTGGTCGTGCGGTTGCCTTTGCGCGTGGACTGAAACGTCACGCTTTCGACATTGTCCCAGACGCTCGGGTCGGCACTCAGATTCAGTTGCATGGCACGTGGGTAGTGGTGAGTGAGTAGTGGTGAGTGGCGAGAGCATACTTTCTCGCCACTCACCACTATCCACTCGCCACTAGATAAAGGTTTTTACCGTTGGCACAAGGAACGAAACCTCAAACTGTTCGCCCGCCGCCGGCACAAAGGCGACATCAATTTGGAAGGTATCTCCGCTGTTCTCGAAATTCACCGCCGGTACGACGTACAAGAAGTTGTAGCCCCACAGGCCGTCAGTTCCGGGCTGATACTGGTTGTCCTGGCTCCAGGGCGGTGTTTGCTGGAGTGCGTTGAAGATTACGCTGGCAACCGCGGGCGTATACGTATTCACGCTGCCCGCCTGGCCGTTTTGAACCAAGGTCAAATCCGTTACCTGGACTTCCACGGAGTTAATCGTCGCCTGAGTCACGGGCAAACCGCCCTGGCCGACCAGTCGCGCCATGAGCACGATCCCGGAATGACCGGCAACCGCTTGCGTCGTAACCTGGCCAATGGCACTGCTCATAATGGTTCGATCTCCGCTTGTACCGCTCCAGCCACAAAGATCTGTGCCGCGACGGCCCAATAGGGTCCGGACACGATCACCACATTGGCCGCGTGCCAGGACGGCGCGCTCTGTCCTTCCGCAGAAAGCGCCGGTCGCATCGAGACCGGCACCCAAAGGCCGGCCGGCACCTGCTGCTGCCCCTGCCACGCCTCGAAGCTGGCGGCATCCGTCTCCTGAATGGGGCTGCGCGATTCAGGGAAGTCCAGTCGCCTGCCCTGACGAAGCGGCAGTGATTGCTGCTGAGTATGCCAGGCTTGCAATTGATCGACGGTGAGCTGCGTCCACGCCCAGAGGGCCGGCGACTCGTAGACAGCTGGACGGGCACTGGCAGCCTGCCTTACGGGAAGCTGCGGCGCGACATCCCACGATCTTAGAGAAGGAACATTGTCGGGAGCGATGATCGGGTATACGTTCTGGCCCTCGCGGCGCGCGGGCATGCTCCGAGGAAGACCCTGCGGCACATCCCAGCCTCGCGACAACGCAGGGTCTAGCTGGAACGTGGACACAAAGGCGCTTTCGCCTTGCGGCTGGCGAACCGCCGGCCGGATCGGCAACGGGGTAGTCGTCGTGCCGACAATTTCCAGTACAGCCGGGTCCTCGAGGAACGGCGTTACCTTGGTTGCCGAATCCGCATAGAGCCGGAGTGGTGCTTGTCGCGGGCTTACCGCCGGGCTCACGAAGTAGGGAATCATGGGCGGTATCTGCGCAGGCGCCGTGACTGAAAGCTCGGCAGGCGCGGGCGGCTGCATCGGGCCGCGCCGCGAAACGGGCACCTGCGTTTGTCCTTGCCAGACCTCAAAGAGCGCCTGGTCGAGATCGGTGGGATTCAGCATGGGCCCTGCCTGCATGAATCCAGGGAGACTCGGCGTGCGTCGCGGCGGTACAGCCGAGGGACTGTCCCACCGGAATGGTGCAAGATCGACGGCAAAATCCAGGGTAGGTGTCGTGTCCTGCTGCATGAACGGCCTGTGCGCCTGTCGCGGCAATGGACTTGCAGCGGGCACATGCCAGCCTTGAACAGTACTGACTGTTTCCTCATAGGGAACCAGGCGCGTCACCGTCTCGCCTATGTTGTCCGGCCGGGCCGGGCGCGTCGGCACTTGCGGCACGACGAAGTAAGGAATCATGGGGGGAACCTGAGCCGGCGCCGTAACGCTCAATTCGTGTTGATAGGCGGGTTGCGGTTGCAGCCTTGACGGCCTGGTTGGTTGCGTCTGCTGGAGATTCCAGACTTGCAGCACATCTTCCAGAACCTCGACCAGCACGGTCGCCGTGCGCTCCATCCCACCGGCAATGACCGGCCTGAACCATGCACCTCGGCTTGGCGGCATTGGTTGCACGTCGTAAGCGTGGTTGATCTCCAGGACCACCGGCTGGATATTGGGGATCAGCACCATGTCGGAGTAAAGCACGGGGCGCTGTTGCCGTGTGCGAACGGCCTGATCGTACTTCGGCGGAAGATTCTGCACTGCGTCGTTGGGATACGGCAGCGTCACATGAATTTCCGGCCCGCTACGGACGTTGGACTGTCGAGGCGCACGCTCATAGTTGCCGTGCCAAAAAGATTCGGCCTGCACTGGAGAAGACCAATCCGGGTAGATCGGCCAGACAGTAGTGGCGTCGGGTCGAGCTGGGGCAAAGGCCCGGCTGATCGGCTTCTCCGGCGGAAGTTGCGTCCACCCTGGGGTAAGGGGGAGTGCCGGCAAGATCGCTTGAGGCGTCGGATCGGCATAAAACGGGTCTGGGTGAGTCGGCCTGGCCATCATGTGGAAGGACGCATACGGGTATTCGATGGGCTGGTGGTCCCATTCGACAGGATTGGCCAGCGCCTTGAAGGGATCGCTCAGAAACCATGCCTGTGTTGGATCGAAATACGTCTGCGCTCGTGCATTGACGGACGCATCGCGCATTTGCCGCCAACTGTTCGCCGGCACTTCTGGTTGCGGCAAGAACATTGTCGTCAAGTTGACGACGGCGACCTGGTAGAAATTGGATATCGAGCCGCCATAATTGTTGGGGCCATTCACCAAAGTGAGAGAAGTCGAAGTTCCAGAGCCGCTTGAGGTGAGAACGAGATAAGCTGTGTCGATTGCGCAACTGGTTGAATTGTTGACCTTGCTCTGCAAAAGCGTGTAACTATTTGTGGGAGTATTCCCACCATCGCCATTATTTGAGAACGCCGCCATCGCAATCGACGGAGCCTGCGTTGGCACGATGGTGGCAGAGATTTCCGAGTTGGACACGGTGCCAGCGGACGTGTTGCTCTGATCAACCGCGTTCGCGTTGGAGATTTCCGCAAAGACCCCCTCTACCTGTACCGATGAAGAGAAACTGAAGAGCGCGCTGGTTATGCTCGAAGCGTTGGCGATGTAATAGACCGATATGCCGTAACCGTTGGCGCCCGACGAATTAGAATTGAGCAACGACCAGCCACTGGGGGGCGTAATCGTAGGCGGATTGCCCGTGAAAGAGAGTGCTACGTAAAGGAGATTGCCCGCGCTTGTGGCACTGACGTTGAACGTCAGGCTACTGACGGCGGAGATCGTCGTGCCGGCTTTCACAGATTGTACAATAGCTGGATTCGGCACGAATCACCCCAACAGAATTCCGCCCGCGCTGACTTCCTTGGGCATCGCCGCCCAGATCGGCATCGAAAGCCTATCGCGGCCCGCTTCCATGTTTTCGATCTGACGTTCCATCGGCACGCACGCATCGCATGCGCGCTGTCCACAAGTGAACCCGCTGCAACGCATGCACCAGCCACGCCGCCGGCCGCTCCCCTTGACCCATAGCCAGTGCCCGCCGCAGTGGCAGCACATGACCATTTCGCGTTCGACAACCCGGTCGCTGTCAAAGGGCGTGGAGATCAGGACGGAGCCCGTCGCTCCACGCGGCTTGCACATGGGTACGCCAATCAGGCTGTCTCGGTAGTCTTGGATGGTGCCGATCATACGAGGTTGTATTCACCAAGGGTTTCTTCCGCGGGCCAAGCCATGATCCCGCCCAGGCCAACAAAATCGTCCACGGCTGCCCGCTTGTTTTTGCCTTGACCGTGAATGCCGCCATGCACCAGGTGCCAGATGCCCGTTTGCTTATCCTCTAACAGCCCGACCGGGTTCACGATCAACTCGCGCTGCCAGCGCTCGAAGACAACTGGTCGCCACTTCAGCAAGCAATCGTGGCAGCACAGGCGCACGCCCGGCTTCTCTCCCGTGCCAGCCACGTCCTCTTCGGTGAGACGGATCGCGTGCAGCACGCCGTTTTCGCCAGGGTCTTGATCCTCGCGGGCGTAGTTATTGCAGAGAGCGCAGTACATGCGACTGAGCGCGGTGTGGATGGACCGCTCGGGCATGCGCAGCGGCTGCCAGCGCTCCGGCGCGATGATCTTCAGGCAGTCATTGCAGACTTGATACCCGCCTGCCGGCGGAGAAATGAATCCCACCCACTGGACGTTCTCCTGACCTTGCGGGATTTGCACGTCCACGCCGGGATCGTGCGCCCGAAACGCAAGTTTGCAAGATGGACAAATACGCGCCATGGTTCCTCAAGTGGGGCTAGGGGCTGGGGACTCGGGGCGAGGGACACGAGGGCGGCTCTGCCGCCTGTTATCGCGGCATTGACGGGCGAAGCCCTTCATTTCTCTCGCCCCTCGCCCCTATTCCCTTTTCCCTACTCTCCAAAGTGCAGCGTCATGTTGATGTTGCCGGTAAACGAGGCGTTCGTGGCCCACATGCCGATGCCGTTATTGGCTGTTGCGGGCGTAATCATCGGGCCGTTCGGATCGGCGATCCAGCGATGCGTCGCGCGCTGGTTCAAGGCCACGTAGAACAGGATCGTGTTCGAAGTGTAGGTGGGGTCCGTGGAATTGTTCTGCACCGACGTGCTGGTCGGGTTGGTCGGGTCGCCTGGGTCGAGCGCGGTGGGGCTCGTCGTGCTGCCGCCCGTGCCGGCCGCCGAATAGCGCTGCGCTTCCCAGAGGATCGCGTTATCCGCGGGCGTGGCCGAGCTGCCAATGATGATGTCATACCAGAACGGGCGCACCGCCGTGGTCGCCGTGACGCCGATAATGGTTTGCGGGGCCGAGGCCGCGCAAGCCCGCTGCCCCCAGATGCTGTAACGTCGTCCTAAAGCCATGAGTCACCTTCCTTGGTATGGTCCGCTTATTGCGGAGCGAGTAGGTAATTGACGTAGCCACTGACTTGGGTGTTAGCCCCGAGATTCAGCACCAAGCTGTTTCCCGCCGTTGTTTCGAAGTGCCCTACCGTCAACCCTCCCGCCTGGGGCGGAACCCAGCCGGGATAAAGGCCCGATGTGCTCACGCTCATGGGTCCGGTCAAGGCGGTCGAGCCGTCCTTCCAGGTGCACGCCACCATCGCCGACGGCTGCAGCACGAAGTTCAGGACGCGGATGATCTTGCCGGCCACACCCGTCACGATGACATTGTCGCCGGAGGTTGCCACGTTCACGACCGCTGATGTCAACGATTGATTAGCCACCAATGCCTCGCGTTACGAGCTGAAAAGGACCGCCTTCATCCTGGATACGCTGCCGCAGCGTATCCATCGAATCGATGATGAATTTCTGATAACCGACCCAGTCGTAGTTCTTGCCGTCCACACTGTAGGTCGGCTTGGGCGTGACCACGCCGGCATTCGTCGCCGCCAGCACGACCGCCTCGATGTTGGCCTGACTTGGGTTGGCGATGACCTGGGTGAGCGCCACCAGGATCAGGCTGTAGTTCGTGTACGCGGTTGTGAGGTTGTCAACTATCGCCATGTTGTAGCTCTCAACGATCAGTTTCCTGGGTCTTGCCTGCCCCTCCACTGAGTACAGGGAAGAGGGTGTATGGGTCTTATGGGACCTATGGGTCCTATAGCCTCTCCCCTGGTACCGGGGAGAAGTGAGCCAAAACTGACCATTAGTTCGTATTGTTCACCACGTGCCACGGGCTCCAAACGCTGGGGATGCCGCGCTCGTTGGCGCCGTAGGTGGCCACGATGCCCTTGTCGAGGAGTTCGTACTGGCCGCCGCTGAACTGCCACGTTGTCAACGGCCAATTCTGCATGTATTTGAACGGCCTGCCTCTTTCGAAGTGCCACCAGTAGAGGTTGGCGTTGGATTGCGACAAGTTCAGGCCGGTGGCATCGGTACAGCGCTGCTCGATGAGCGGCGACCAGTAAACCTCGATTTCGTTGCCGTAGGGAGCGCCCGGGGTATCGCGGACCTGCAACGTCGGCGCTGTCGCCTGCGTGGTGCCGCCGGACGTGCGTACCTCGGTGCGGGCTGCGCCAAGGATCAACTTAGCCGTGTTCAGCTTCGCCGGGTTGACCACGATGACGTTGGGGTTGGTCAGCACGCGCGTTCCTGTCTCTGGGTCCTGCATGCGGGCGAACAGCAGCCAGCTTGACTCGATGTTAGTCCAGTCATTGAGCGCGTTAGACTGCTGGTTGACGAGCGTGCTCTTGCCTATTGTCTGGCTCGCGGAGTACGCGTTGTAGGTCGTGCCGCCGTAATTGAACGCGCTGACACCGCTGCTCTGGCTGGTGACGCCAATGAAGCAGTCGATCACGTCCAGTTCCTTGCGGTAGCCGAGCCATTCGCCAACGCTCGCCGCCATCTCGAGAATGTTTCCGGTCAGGTCGTAGAAAACCGTTTCCTTGTAAACGTCGACGGCGAGCGAGTTCTCGCGTGTGGCGGGCGTGGTCACGTAACGCTCGGCGAACTGGGCTCGGGCGTGCGGCTCGCCGGGAACCCTGCGAATGGCGTGGTCGCCGATGCGTGCCGCGTTGAAGACTTTTTGGCCGTTGAGTTTTGTCGGCATCGCAGGCATGAGGGCCTCGGCCAGAAACATCGGGCTCTGGAAGTTCTCCAGGATTTTCACCTCGATCAGGCCGCCGACCACGGAGGTGAAGGCGTTGATGTCCAGGAAAGCAGTCGGATCGACGCCGACCCCGGTCGCTTCGAGCAGGGCACGCCGGTCGCCAGGATACTGCTGCTCGACGAGCATGCGGTGCTGCAGGGCGCCGGACATGCTTCCCTGGTTGGCGGGATCGAAGAAAAAGCGCCAATTGGCCCCGACGATGGCCTCGGCCAGCTCGGCGACGCTAAACTGCTCGGCCTTGATCTGCCGGTCCCTGAGCATGCGGTTGCCGGCCGGGTCTTTGTGATCGTTGCCGTGATCGTCGCAGAGTCCGAGCCAGTGCCGGCACTCGTTGACGAACTCGATTCGCCCAGCCGCACTGGCCCCGCGGCGTGATTCATAGAGCTGACGTGTTTTGAAAAGATTCATCGAAGCGTCCTTGCTGTAGTGGGTAGTGGTGAGTGGTGAGTGAGTAGTAGGTAATGGCGAGTGAGTAGTGGTGAGGAAAACGCTCTCGCCACGCACCACTCGCCACTACCCACTGCCACTGCTACGCACTGACTGTGCCGTACCACACGGTCCCGTCGCACCAGAAGATGCCGCTCTTGTTCTGGGGCACGACGCCGTTGCCGTTGATTGAGCCGCCGGCCGAGCCCTGGAAGGTGACGCTGTTAGCGCCCGCCGATAGGTTCGTGAAGCGAAATTCCAGCCCAGACGATTGCGCCTCGACCGGGAGCTTTACCGTGCGGGCCGCCGTGGGCACCATCGACAGGATGGGCGTGTACGATGGGTCGAGCGTTTGGTTGCCGTCCGAGAGGGCAGTGACGCCTGTCCCCTGCCTGCCGCCCAAGCCGTAACGATTCAGGTCGCCGAGCGGGTCGCCTTTTCCCCAGAGCCTGCAAAGCACCTGCGTAACGGCGCTCGGTTCCCGGCGAAACACCTGCCCGACCGCCAGGTTGTCGGAGGAAACCTTGACGACCTGCTGATCTTGCAGCGCCGTCGCGCCGCCGTTGCGCACGACGCCGACGAGGTCGCCGACTTCCCAGGTAGCGCTGGCACAATCCGCCAGGTAGAGGCAATTGGATGCTGCCTCGACGTAATCGATGGGCCAGACGCTCGTACTCTGGGCGGTAATGCGCCCGCTGACCGCAACGCCCAGAAAGAGCGGCTTGACGGCAGCCTGATCGAGCACCTGGCTACCCAGGAGCGTCTTGCTCGACAATGGCTGCGCGACGCTGCCGGTCCAGTACAGCAGGTCGCCCGCCTCGATTTGCAGACTGGCGGGCGGGAGGTATTTGCTGAACGTAAATCCGGGAGGGTATTGAAACCGATATCCGCCGGGTGTCAGAGACATGCGAAAACGTCCTTGTTAGGGGAGTGGAGTTTACCTCTCAGGGGTTGTCGTTTTCCTCGATTCTCGTTCCAAGGCTCTGCCTCGAAACGCACCGTCTTGCAGGCTCTGCCTGCCGTGCGCCGTGGATGCTTCGGCGTTCTCACGATGGAAAGCTTGTCCGAGCGGTGCGTTCCAAGGCAAAGCCTTGGAACGAGGTGCGTACTCAGTTCATCAGCCACTGCAGCCGACTCTTGGCGTCTCGGGGAATCGTGGCATGGATTGATTCTTGCAGCGGCTGCGGCGGGCCAAGTTGGCTGCGTGCCTGCCTGGTGGTCCTTGGCCGCCTGCGCAGTTGCTTCAGATAATCGAGGTGGCGTGCAATCCGGTCTTCGTCCTGAATTGCAGTCAGTGTCTCGAGCAGCTCGTCGGTGCATGGGATACTTCGAGTTTCGCAAAGCTGCTGAATCGTCCGGTCGAGCCGCAGGTCGGCCAAATCATCTTCAAGCTCGTACCGGGCCTCGTCCGTGAAGTCGGGGCGGTCTTTGTCGCCTCGATCGGTTCGGTCATCGTCGCGCTCGACGTCGGCCTTGTCGTCGCGCATCTGGCCTTCTTCTTCATCCGCTTCGTCCTCCTCGAGCTGCTTGCACGCTGGCTTGGGATTGAGGAGCTCCATGATCCGGCTCACCTTGTGGTGGCGTTCGTGCGGATCCATGTCCTCCTTGAGGCAAGCCTCAACGGCGTTGAGTAAGTGGTCGTGGTGCGTGGGTGGCTTTTCGCCGTCGTCGCCCTTACTCGCCTTCAGGAGTTTTTTCAGGGAATGGCGTTGCCCGGGCGTGAGCAGCTTCGATTCGAGGATGGTGCGGATGCGTTCGCAACGGGTAGGCATCTTGCTGTCCCAAAGATTTTTCACGGTGGCCGGTTCACTGACCAGGTCGACGGACCGAACCTCAACAATCCGATGGATGACGAACGTGCCATCGACGCTCTCGCCTTCGCCCTTGGCATTGTGCGACATGCCGAAGACACCGAGGCCGCGCTCCACGTCTTCGCAGACGCGCTCCGCCAGCGGATGGGACTTGAAGAAATGCAGGTCGCCATAGACGCCGTCGGGCTCCCAGCGCACGGCCAGCAGCCGGCCGAAGGCATCCTCATCGCCGCGCGGCAAGGCGCGTTTGTCGGGATGATCGAGGAAGACCTTGCAGCCCTCGTAGAGCGGCACAGCGAGCTGTCCTGCTTCGGGTAGGTAGCGCCGGCCGTTGTCCGACTCCCAGCCCAAAACCTTGACGCCGAAGATGATGCCGGTAGCGCGATCGACTTCGAGGGGACCCGGGGCGCGGGTGAAGTCTTCTTGAACGACGTGCGTTTGTCTCAGGAGATCGTCCGTGATCGTCATGGTTCCATTCAAGCCTCGACCGCTCTCGTTTCGCAAGAGGCGGAGGTAAGAAAGTGACAAAAAACTTAGGGCGTCGGCCGGATTACACGCCAGGGGCGGGAAAGACTGACCTTGGTAAGGCACTTTGAGACAGCATTGCACTAACTGCCGCACATTTGCAGCTGTTGCAAAGACCGGTTCGTTGCGCTGGAGACGGCGACGGGTCAGTCAGTGGGGGGACAGGGGGTCGAGCAGCTGGCGAACAATCGTCGATTTTCATTCGGGACTGTCGAGAGCAACCCACCCGTCACATAAATATCTCTCGGCCGGTTGCGCGCTGCCTCAATGACCCTTCAACCAGGCCGCTACTCCTACTCATGGCGTTTATCCAATCGGCGCGACCACTTTTCTCGAAAAATATCACACTACGGCTCTGGCAGAAGTCGTCTTATGCGGGCTAGTTTGGTGGCGAAGAGAACGTACGGCGGCCGGGTGGCCACGAAGGTCCAGCAAGGATGCAACCCGGCCCGCCTTTTCTCACCCGAGAGAAGAACGTCATGGCAGCAGTCAACGGCGACAACGGTGCAACCAACCCCTCGCAAATCGGCATACGCATCGCCATCGGCATCATCACCGGGGCGTTCCTCGCCGGCGGCGGCGGGTTGGTGCACACGGTCCTTGGTCATGCGGAACTGTTAGCCGCCCTCAAGGTGCATATCGAGACCCAAAAGCTGCAGCTTGACCGCATGGACGGCAACATCGACCGCCTCACTAACAAAATCGACAAGCTCCTGGACAACAAGGAAGCACGGTAGGAGAAACCCATGCCAGACGAGCAACCCAAGACAACTGTCTCGACTCCTGATAAAGCCCCGGGGAAGCCCGGCTGGCAGACGACAGAATTCTGGCTGACGCTCTTCGTCGCCATCCCCAACGCGCTGCACACCGCCGGTTTGCTAGGCGCTGCCGATACTGGCTTGCTTTCCGGCAATTTCTCGAAGATTGCCGCAGGCATCGTCGCGGCCATGACTGTGTGGAAATACTGCCACGGCCGAACCAACCTCAAACTCGGCGGCCCCGCGACCGCGACGGGACCGAAATTCCCAGAGACTCCCTGGTGAGCTACCTCGTCGCCTTCACGCTTTTGCTAGCTATTGCGCTGGCACTGGAAGTGGCCCTGGTCATTGAGCGCTTGCAGCCGCGCTGCCGGGCATGTGGCCGGCGCCTGCGGCCAGGCCTCTGGGACGAACCGGCCTGGGTTTGTCGCAGCTGTGGGGCAAAGGACTGATGCACGACGACCTCTCTCCACCGCAATGGAGAAGGGCTGAATCCTGGAACCAATGGGTACTTGGCGATGCGCTACTTCGATCGAACGGGCCGGCCAATCTCCAAGGAGCAATGGGCCGCGAAATTTCGCGATCGCAGGTATGCCGTCGTCTGCCGGACCGACACGCCGGCTGTCTGCATCGTTACCAGCTGGGTCGGCCTCCGCGGCGATACCGAAACGCGCTCGTTGTTGTTCCAGGTGCAACGTCAGCGGAAGCACGTGGGCCGGCCATGGGAGACTCTCAACGAAAGCTGGCACGCCACCGAGAAAGAGGCGCGTGCGGAACACGACCTGTTGGAGAGGGCGACTCTATGAAACACACCGTAGTCTTCCTCGTGCTGTTCGCCTTCCCTGCGCTGGCACCAGCACAGTGTCCGGGCGGGCGCTGTTCACCCTGGGGCCAGCCGCCCTCGGTGCAGTTCGCACCGCCCGCCGTGGGCGAATACGCCCCCTGGGCCCTCGCCCCTCGCCCGTCTTCCCAAAACCCTCATGTCGATCCGCGCTGCATCGCTTGCAGCGTGCGCATCGAGAACTATCGCGGCAATCTCGTGGAATCGGGCAGCGGCACCGTCATTGCCAGGGAAGGGACGTATGGTTGCGTGATCACCTGCAAACATCTCTTCTCGGACGGCGTCGGACAGCTTGTCGTCACCTTTCCGGATGGTCAACGCCTGCAAGCATCGTATCTGGGCAGCGACAGCCAGGCCGACCTCGCCGCTGTAGCCATCCAGGCCGGTGCAAGCACGCCCATGACAAGCGTCGCGGCTAGCCCGATCGCGCGCGGCGAACAGGTGTATCAAGTCGGCTACCCACATGGTCACGGGCCGGTGCCGCGGGCCGGGCAAGCGCTCGGCATCGTCGGTCGAGCCGGCAGCGCCACCGTGCTCGGCCTCAGTTTCCCCGTCCAGCAAGGTGATAGTGGCAGCGGTGTCTTCCGCTCAGCCGACGGCGCTCTCGTCGGCGTGCTCTGGGGCAGCGATGGCCGAACCTCCAGCGTGACCGGCGTTGCCGATATTCAGCGCTTCCTCGATGAGAAATGCTTTCGCTGGTTCCCGCATCTGCGGCGACCTCAGCAACCGTCATCTCCCGTTTCTCCTTCCACTCCTGGGCCGGTGGGACCAACTCCTCCTGTGCTTCCCCCTTCCGGTCCGTCACCAACACCGGCTCAGGAGTTTTCTTCCGCGCTGGCCGCACTGGATAAGGTCAGCAAGCAGCTAGACGCCCTGCAAACGCAGGTGAACGATTTGAAGAATCGCCCCTCAGCCAAGGACGGCAGGGACGGCGTGGTGGGTCCCGCCGGTCCCGCGGGCCCACCCGGTCCTTCCGGCAACCCACCGGACCTGAACCCACTCCTGAAACGCATCGAGGCACTCGAACAACAATCAGCAGCAAACGCGGGCAAGATCCAGCGGATACGGATTGTCCCCGCAACCAATAACCCTTAGCAGAGGAGTTTATTTCCCATGCCCGACACGACGGCAACCGGCGGCGCCACTCCCACGGTCACGGTGAGCGGCAACAACAGCGGGTTCGACCCGCAGATGGTCTTCACCGGCGCCATGGCCCGCCTCAACGAGATCGGCAACCTATCCATTCAGCAAGCCACCGAAAACAGCGGCCGGCTCTCGGCCATGTTCGGCGTGCGTGCCGCACAATCCAATCCTGTGGAAGCCGCGAGCATTCAAACGCTCAAGGCAGCGGGTCAGCCGGAGAATGCCGGCGCCGGCGCCATCTCTTCGTTGGCAAGCGTTTTGTCCATGGCCCTGATGAATCTGGCCCATGTAACGCCGGCAACGCAGACGCCGCCTACCCAGAAGTAGACAAGTCGAAGGCGTGGCCCTGGGTCTCGGTGTCCGGAACCAAAGTTCCCAGCTTCCGGCCCGAGGCTCTGGGGTTCTTCCCGAGTCCCGCGCCTCCTGATCCCCCGACACCGTTCCCATCCTCCCTTGGAGGGCCGCATGGCCGCGCTGAACTTCAAAGAGCGCCTGTTCCTCTGGTTGGCCAACATGGTGCAAACGGAGACCGCGCTCGACAACGCGCTGCAAACCTTTCATCTCGCGTGCGACAAGGAGTTAGCCACCATGGCGGCTTACCGGTCGATGGGCATGGATCCCAATGCCGCTCCCAAGTTCGGTTGGCCGCTCATGGACCGGCAAGGCATTCACATGAACATGATCGACAAGGGCGGCGGCGCAGCCAAGCTCACCCTGGCAGTCGTCCTCGGCGCCGCCCTTGTCGTTGGCGGGACCTGGGCCAGCCTCGCGCTTTACAAGCCCACCTCTGATCTCCGACCCGCCGTTTCCGATTCCCGACCCCCCAGCCCCGAGCCTCGGCCGCCCGCCTCCGACCCCCGAGCCCCGGTGCCCAAGGGCCACGATGTTCTCCTCGAGGAATCCAGCGACGGCGGCAAAACCTGGCACGAAATCCAACGGGAGCACATCCAACCATGAACCAACGCGGCAACCTGATTACCTGGCTTGTCATCCTCTCGTTCACGGTCGTCATGATCGCCTACGACGTCCTCGCCTACGCTCTGTGGGGCGTGGACGCGACGATCAGCCGGCGCGTATTGTTCGCCTCCCAGGGAACACCGCTCATTGCCTTTGCCGTGGGCGTTCTGTGCGGTCATCTGTTTTGGCCGCAGCGACCCAGCAGCAAGGAGTAACCATCCATGAGTGAGATTACCTCCACCGTTTCCATCGGCACTCAGCAATACGACCTGTTCGATCCGCCCGTCTCGACTTCCCCGGCAAAACCCAGCGCCGGCACGCAGTCGGTTGCTGACATCGCGCCGGTGGTCAAGTCTGCGGACTTCACGTTTGCCGGCGGCCAGCTGCTGCCCAAGCTGGCGACCGAAGGCAACCCCTACGGCGGTCTGGCTTACGACCCGACCTCGAACACTCTGTTCACGATTGGCCGCCTCGGCAACAACATCCTCCAGGTTAGCAACGTCCTCGCGGCCGGGAGCGACCCACTCAAGTTTCCCCGTGCTGCCCTGGTCAAGAACTATGGCACCGCAATCTATGGCGGTCTGCGCACCGTCAATCCCAATAACGGGACGCCGACTACAGAAGGACTATTCTGGGATAGCGGCACGCTCTACGCCCTCTATGGCGGCAACTACGCCGTGTCGCCCAAGGCCGACCCTTGCCTCGTCGCGATCGATTTTATGGGCAGCGGCCAAAGCGCGCGCGGGCCTTACAGCCTGGATGTCAGCTCGCAACTGGGGCGCGAATGGGCCTACAAGCTGCCCGCCTGGTTCGCCCAGAAATACACTTCAGGTCGCACACTCTGCCTTGGCGCCGGCGTGACCTCTGGGGCGAGCCATTGCAGCTTCGGGCCTAATGCGCTTGCCGTCGATACTCCGGCAACCGCGATGTCGCTAACGCTCACCTCCAAGACGCTTCTCGACTACCCTGAGTCCTCGACCGATCGCACCAATCCCTACGGCACCCGGCTGCCGCGGCCGGGAGACTACACGATTTACAGCGGGACTCCCGGACAGATCTTTTATCCCTGCCCTGCCGGCACACATCAATTTGGTCCTGTGGCTGCGGATGGCGTCGGCGTTTGGGGCTCAGCGGATTATGCGCGCGCCGGCTGCTTTATCGATTTGCCGGACAAGCAAGGTTTGCTCGTCTTCGTCAGCCAGGGCTACGGAGCTTTTTGGTACGGCAACGGCAAGGAACAGAGCGCCGGCGGCGGCACGCTCCAGGCCGATTGCAACGCCGGCGCCAAAGGTCAACACGCGCAGCACTGCCGGGACGTGGTCTACGTCTACGGTTTGGCGACGCTCGCGGCCGTGGCAACCGGCCAGCTTCAACCCTGGCAAGCCCGGCCCGACTGCACGTTCAGCCTTGGCACCCAATTCCCATCCATGGCCTGGAATTGCGGCCACCTGATCACCGGGGCCGTCTTCCGGCCAGCCTCGCGGGACGTGCTGATCCTGGCGCAGGGTGCGGAATCTCTGGGACCTGGTGACAGCAACCCCATTATCTACCGCCTCGAGATTGCCTGAACGAACGCGCCTGGCCCGGCCATTCACGCCAGCAATCTTCACTTACGAGAAAACCCAAACTTGCCCCAGCCGCGAGACGGCAAGCCATGCCCCCGAGTTCGAATGACTGACATGGACGACTATTGCCCCATCTGTGGAGAGCATCTCGGCCGCGACGTGGAGCATCGCCCGTATCTTTGGGCACGGCACTGGTGCGATCCCGTCCGGCTCGCGGCCAGGGACCGAGTGCATCGGGCGGCCGCCATCGAACCAGGTCGTTTTGAAGGCCACACGTTTGCGGAGCGCCTGGCAGACGGTTTTGCCCTGACGCAGCTCCGCTAACCCTTTGAAAGGATTCTTCCCATGCAAAGGAATCGAACGCTGCGTGTACTTCTGGCCATCGTGGCCTTGTTCCTGCTGGCCTTGCCGGCACTGGCCGGTCCGCCGTGCGCATCGTGCCAGGGCGGCCGTTGTCTGATCGGAGAGACCGCCGAGTCGCCCTCGCCTTCTCCCTCCTGCGGCTGCTGCGGGCCCCAGGATTGCCCTTGCAAAGGCGCCTGTCCTTGTTACGCCTGCCAGCGCCCGCGGCTCGATGTCTCCTTCTATTTCGGCCCCCGACTCGAATGGCGATATCCCACCGGCCCCCGGCGCGTTCGCCGCTGGCGCTAAGAGAGTGGTCTGTCCTGCAAGTGCCTGGAGCCGCATCGCTGTAGCACAAGCTGATAGCTTGTGCCCCAACCCCGAGCATTGCTCGGGCGCCTGGTGCTGACGGCCCGGAACCCAGGCCCTTGCCGTCTTTCTCGCGCGCGGCGCAATTCTCCGACCTCGCCGTCTTGAACTCGGCGCAGGCCTCCGACCTCGCCGCTCCCCGGAGTTCCGCCATGTCCCTCCTCGCCTACCTCCTGATCATCCTCCCCATGGACCTGCCGCTCCCCAGGCAGGTCCATGGGGAGCTATTCGCCGCGCTGGTTCGAACGGCACAAACCTTGGAGCTGGCGGGGGAAGTGGAAAGCTGGCGGCGCGACGATTACCGCGCGGAAGTGCAGTGGTGCCGGGCTACTTATCGCGAGCTGCGCGACGCCCCACCCCTCGCCGATGCTGCCCGACTGCCCCCTCAGACAATCTGCGAAGCCCTGGCCCGTTTCGCCGAGGCCGAGGCCCGCTGGCTCTGCGAACGCCGCCAGCTCCAGTTGCACCATGCGGAGCACATCGCTGCCTTGCTCGAGCAAGCCAACGCCGCCGCCCGCTTCTGGCGCCTGGCCGCCACGGCGACGGATCCCAGCGCCTGGGTCCGCCAGCGCCGAGTTGCGCTCGCGGAAATGCGGCAATTGCTGGACCACGATCGCTACTACGCAGAAGCCTGGCCATGACGTGATCTGATTCTGTCTCCTCCCTGATCAGTTCGCACGTCACGATGTGCCGCAACCGCTTCGTCGTTCAAAGAAAGATGGGTCGGCAACACTCACAAGGAGATTCCTCGCATGGACGCGAATCCCAACGGCCACGCCGACAAGCCCCTCAGTCTCAAAGAAATCCGCGAGCAGAAACGCCTCATCCGCGCCAAGCTCGAACTCCATCAGCTCAAGAACGCCGAACGCGTTCTGGAAGCTTCCGCCAACTGGGATTACTGGCTCAGCTCGTACGTCGATCTCCTCGACCGCTATCGTGACGGCGGCCGGCTTGCCTACCCCATCAGCCAGCCCACCGACCGCCGTTACGGCCAGAACTGGCCCTTCTGGAACACCGAAACCCAGCTCTCCCTGCTTCGCGCCCAGGCACGCCTGCTGTGCACGATGAACGGCTACACCATTGGCTTCTTGAGCGGCTTGCAAGCCTACGTCATCGGCGACGGTTTCCAGTACCGCATCGTGGACCGGAAGAACCAGAACGACACCAAGAAGAGCGCCAAGCCTTCTTCCTTCGCACTGAAGGTCCAGGAAATCATCGACGAGTTCTGCGACGTCAATGACTGGTCCGAATGGGAGCGTGAACTCTTTTGGCGCTCGCGCGAAGACGGCGAGTTCTTCCTCCGTTTCTACCCCGACAACGACAATCGCTGCATGACCGTCCGCTGCGTCGAGCCCGAGCAGGTCTCGATGACCGGCGTCCCCGAGGCGACCCAGGAGCACTGGTCGTTCGGCATCCACACCGACCCGGAGGATGTGCAAACGGTCTACGGTTACAACGTTCTCTACATGGCCGACCCTTCCAACCACGCCAACCAAATCCGCGAGGAAGTACCGATCGAGGAGATTCTGCACTTCAAGATCAACGTCAAGCGCACGGTGAAGCGCGGCCTGAGCGACTTCGCTTTCAGCACGCACGATGCGTTCACGGTAGCCGAGAAGCTGCGCAACAACATGGCCGAGGGCGCCGCCGTGCAGTCCGCTCTCGCTTACATCCGCCAGCACGAGTCGGCGACGCAAGCCCAGATCCAGAACTTCCTGAACACGCAGCAGATCGACTTCACGCGCGCCAACCCGCTGACGGGTCAGCAGATCAACTACAAGCAGTTCGAGCCCGGCACCATCGCCGACATCCCCCGCGGCATGCAATACGTGCAACCGCCAGGAGCCGGCAACGCCTCGGGCTTCGTCGACATTCTGCATGCGACGCTGCGTGGCGCCGGCTGCCGCTGGAACGCCCCCGAATGGCTCGCCACAGGCAGCGGCGCCGACATGGCCGCGTACACCGCCAGCCTGACCGCCCACGCCCCGTTCGTACGCAGCGCGACGCAGAAGCAGAACGCCTACAAGAAGGTGTTCACGCAGGTGCTGTGGGAAGCAATCGAGTACGCGATCGACTACGGCCGGCTGCCGCTGGACACGCCCCACCTGATCGACATCCAATGCGAAGCCCCGAGCATTCTCGCGCGCGACGAGCGTGACGAAGCCCAAGCCAACCAAATCCGCGTGACCGGCGGCTGGAAGAGCCGGCAGACCGTGCAGCAAGAGGAGGGCCTCGATCCCGAGCAGGAGATGCAAAACATCGAAGCGTACAACGAACGCTTCGGCAACGCCGACAAACCTGGTATTGGCGGCAAATTAGTTCCTGTTCAGGAACACCACTTCAATCCAAGTCAACTCAGGAACAGATTCGGACAGTGGACGAAGGCTTTCGCGGGCGGACAGCCATCCCAAGGTGACGATGACGATGAAGAGAGTCCGCCGCCGCCTCGTCCACCGTCCAATCCGACCGGCGCGCCTTTAGGATACCCGACTCGCGGAACGATACCTGTGATGATGCCGGACGGTTCTGTCCGCCAAGTGAAGCCTGAGAACCTCCCTCCGGAAGTGCAAGGGTTTTACCTCAAAGGGCGGATGCATGACACCGGGCCAAATACGGTTCGCCCCGCAGGTCTCAGCAATTACGGTCCGCCGCCTCCACATCCGGACCTGAGCACAGATGAAAATCTAGACACCCTTCAGTTCGTATTGGACCTGCTGGGTTTTATTCCAGTCATCGGCAGTGTGGCCGATCTTGCTAATGCCGCGATCTCAGGCTACCGCGGGGACTATGTAGGCGCCGGCTTGTCGCTTGCTGGCGCCGCGCCGCTCTTGGGCAACTTCGCGAAAGTAGGCGGCAAGCTCGCTCGGTTGGCGAGGATCAGCAAGGCTGCCAGGTCTGTCGGCGGGCTGGGGAAAGCCGCCCTGCAGGTAGAGAGTTCCGCTGCGCGCCTTAGCAGCAAATTGGAGGCTCTCGACAAGGCGTGGAAGACTGCCAAGTCATTTAAGACCCCTCTTGCCGCTGCTCGCGAGATGGCGACCGTGGAGGCCGCCGTCGCCGAGGCGAGCCAACTTGCCAAGGACACGGAGCACCTTGTCGCTGAGTTGGAAAAAGACGTCAAGACAGCCGAGGGGCGTCACGCGGTCGAGCTCACCAAGGCATATCTCAAGGAGACGAAAGGTGCCCTTGAAGAGGCTCGCGGCGCATTAGCAAATCCAGCGCTTCGGTCTCCGGCAAGAACCTTTTGGACGGGGTCAACGGAGTTCCGAGGGAATAAGATCTATCAGAGGAACGACTTGATTGATCCGCAGCGGATAGATCGCAAAGGGCGGACGAATCTAGCAAGAATGCAGAAGGGGTTGGCCCCCATTGGACCTGATGGCAAATCGATCAATATCCATCACATGCTTCAAACGCAAGGAGGAGCTCTTGCGGAGATGCCGACAACGTTCCATCAGGACTACAGCCGCATCATTCATATCAACCCGAATACTATTCCTTCCGGGATCGACCGTGCGGCATTCGATGCATGGAGAAAAGAATACTGGACGAACAGGGCGAAGGACTTCGCGAAGACACCGTAATGGAGTAAACGCCATGAGCATGAGTGATTTGGAGCGCGCGTTTGAGTTCATCGCGGCAAGCGGGGAACCATCCGACTTTGTGGGTCCCAGAAAACAGCGCCTGATCGAGCGGGCGGAGGAGGTACTGGGGCTGACTTTTCCTCCAACTTACAGAAGATTCCTTCAAGATCTTGGCTGCGGCGATATTGCGGCGGTGGAAGTCTACGGGCTTATTGATGACAATTTCTGGCATTCCTCGATCCCCGACGGAATCTGGCTGACTATGGAGGAGAGGCGTACCTCCAAGTTGCCGCAGTCCTACGTGCTGGTTTACTCCACAGGCGATGGCGCTTACTATGCTTTAGATACGGCAAAACGCGACGCGCTGGGGGAGAATCCAGTCGTTATGTGGTTTCCGGGGTGGTCTGCTGAGCGGGACGGGCTGAATGAAGTATTTACTGATTTTGGCAGCTTCTTCTACAAAACGATTGCCGATGCTCTGAGAGACTGGCAGCCCGAGGACACCAACTAATCCTCTCTTGTCTACGAGAACGCACGGCATCGCATGGTAAAGCGACCTTCGTGCCTTCCAGCAGTCGCGACCATTTTCGCGCTGCCACGGACCTGGATTCACCACTTCCTCAGCACCCTGCACCTCGATCTCTTCCGCGCCCACCCTTTCACCGACGCCCAACCCAACTACTAGCACATCGAACTTGGCACGATCGCCGACATCCCGCGCGGCATGCAGTACGTGCGACCGCCGGGAGCCGGCAATGCCTCGGGTTTCATCGACATCCTGCACGCGACGCTGCGCGGCGCCGGCTGCCGCTGGAACGCCCCCGAATGGCTCGCCACCGGCAGCGGCGCCGACATGGCCGCCTATACCGCCAGTCTGACCGCGCATGCCCCGTTTGTGCGCAGCGCGACGCAGAAGCAGAACGCCTACAAGAAGGCGTTCACGCAAGTCCTATGGGAAGCAATCGAGTACGCCATCGACTACGGCCGGCTGCCGATGGACACGCCCCACCTGATCGACATCCAGTGCGAAGCCCCAAGCATTCTCGCACGCGACGAGCGCGACGAAGCCCAAGCCAACCAAATCCGCGTCACCGGCGGCTGGAAGAGCCGGCAGACCGTGCAGCAGGAAGAAGGTCTCGATCCCGAGCAGGAGATGCAAAACATCGAAGCGTACAACGAACGCTTCGGGCAGGGAGGGTCGGGTGCGCAGGGCGGCAAACCGGGGCTGGTGACAGTTCAGGAATACAACTTCGACCCAAGTCAGCCCCGAGACCGCTTTGGCAAATGGCGGAAATCTGTCGTCGCAAATGGCCTGAACTTGCACCCTAGCTCGTTGCATCCGCCTAATAACTATGTGGCGTATGGATATTCGTCCGCTGCCTTGGGCGACGATACGAACCCCGAATCGCCGTCGTTGCCACCGCCCGGCGGAGTAGTCGATCCAGCAGTGATCGCCCGTTGCCGACGCGAAGCCGAGCGCATCGCTGCGGAAGACGAAGAGCGTGTCGCCCGCGGGAAGGAGCCCAAGAACGACTTCGTTCGTGAGATCCTGGCGACCAATCCCAACATCAGTTCCGACGACCTGAAGCGGGAACTGTTCGGGATGCTCCTGGAAGAAGATGCAAGGAAG
>Ga0310039_10000530_pt1 | contig 31657 bp, 30 predicted proteins | sample Sb_taG_4_FD_200460 | JGI IMG/M metagenome (GOLD analysis project Ga0310039, IMG submission 200460) | Peat soil microbial communities from Weissenstadt, Germany - Sb_50d_6_BS metaG (v2) (version 2) | ecosystem: Environmental > Terrestrial > Soil > Wetlands > Peat | place: Germany: Weissenstadt...
CGCATCAGCGCCTCCGCATGAGCCTGGGTCTGCAGCAGGCCGGGGATGAGCAGCGGCATGTAGACGCTGATCCGCGACGCATCGTTCTCAAACCCCGCGAACTCATTGCTGAAGACCCTCTCCGGCTCCCTCTCCGACTCGTGCCACCACATCCGTGCCCGAGCGTGCGCCACAAGATCTTCCAGCTCGGTCCGCTCGCTGTCGCTGGCTCCGTAGATCCGGGCAAGGTCGCGGACATGGCTGGGGTCCGGCTGCCGCCACTGGTTGGCCTCGAACCGGTTCAGACGGCCCCTGCTCCAGCCGAGCTTGTCGCTCGCCTCGTTCAGGCTCATCCCGGCCCGCACCCGCATCACGGCCAGCCGGCGGGCCAGCCGCCGTTTCGCCACGGTGGCCCCATAGGCACGATCATCGATCACCCAGAGCCTCCGTCTCAGTGTCTTCCAACTTCGTCAATTCAATCATTAAATCTATGCAGCACAGATTCAACTGTGTGCCTAAACTGAGCCAAAGGCAAGGCGCAGTCGAGTCGGCGCAGCCTCTGGCAGGGCCGATGCGGCAGGATTCTGCCGTCGGCGAGCCGACCAGCTTGGTGTGCACAATGTGTCCGGAGGCGTGAATTGAGTGATGCGGAGCAGGTGCCACCTGGCGTCGACCCGACGAGACCGAGCCCGGCGCGGATGTATGACCGCTACCTGGGCGGCACGGCGAACTTCCAGGCGGACAGAGACGCGGTGAACCGAATCCTGGCCTTGGTACCGGAGATCCGGGACGCTGCGTGGGCGAATCGGGGCTTCCTGCAGCGCGCTGTCCGCTGGATGGCCGAGCGTGGCATCCGGCAGTTCATCGACCTCGGCGCCGGGCTGCCCACGCAGCGGTGCACCCACGAGGTGGCCCGGGCGATCGTGCCAGACGCACGGGTTCTGTACACCGACAGTGACCCCGGCGTGATCGCATACGGGCATGAGATCTTGGCCAGCGTCCCGGGTACCGCCGTGATCCAGGCCGACTTCCACCGGCCGGTCGAACTGTTCAGCCATCCGGAGCTGAAGCGCTTGATTAACGTCGATGAGCCGGCCGGTCTGCTGATCGTGGCGCTGACCCAGTTCATCCCCGACGCCGACGACCCCTGGCGACTGGTGGAACAGTACGTACGGGCACTGGCGCCCGGGTCATACCTGGCGCTTTCCGCGCCTACCGCTGATCACACAGTCACGCGGAAGATAGACCGGATACTCGACGTATACGCGACCTCGACCATCCCAGTGAACACCCCCCGCAGCAAAGCCGAGATCGGCCGGTTCTTCGCCGGGCTCGAAATCGTGCCGCCCTACCCGGGCGCCGAGCCGGAGCTCACATCGGTCGGCTTGTGGGACTGCGAGGACCCGGAGGCCGCCGAGAGCGACGGCTCGCGCATGTTCTATGCCGCGGTCGCCCGCAAGCCGGAGCCAGGTCCGTGACCCAGCCCGCCAAGCCGACCGTCACCGAGCTCGGTGTCAGCGTCGATGCCCTGATCTGGCGGCGTTCCAGCGCTGGACCGGGCTCAATCGAAGTAGCGTTCGCCCATGCGCACGGACAGCAATGGGCGCTGATGCGGTTGACTGACGACCCGGACGGGCGCGTCAGCGTGTTCAGTCGGTTCGAATGGGACTGCTTTCTCGATGGAGTCAGGAACGGGGAGTTTGATGACGCAGCCTCCTGACGTCCTCCGTCGCGACGCCCGGAAACGCGAGCCCCGGCAAGTGAAGCCCCTGCGGTGCTGCGGCCACCGGCCAAGATGCCTGCGCACGGCCTCATCGCGGGGAGCTTGACTATCAATCCATACCGGGTGTGCGGTGGCTGGATCCCGGCCACCTTCTCGACCGGGTGCCGGAGCCGCTGCTGCGCTGCGATGGTCATATCCGCTCTCGTCATTCTGTCTAGCTCGGCTATTGCACGCCCTTAGCCGGGCCCGCTGAGCTACCGCGGCTGGCAATGTCTTCTCCGAGAAGTTCTGCTGCCGCCGCCAGTGTGACGCGCTTTCGCGGACTGCGCACCGGGCCTGCGAGGGCTGGACCCGCAGGCCCGCCCATGGGGGGCTGGCCGCGTGCTGATCCTTCCTATGGCCCCGCCTCTCGACGCTTTCGTGTTGGTCTCTCCACACCTGCCAAGCGACGATCTGTGCTTCACAGATTCGCTGCCTGGTAGGCTGACTTTGGTTGTCTGTCAAGGAGGAATCCGGGTGGCCGACGATACCTACGGGGCCATCGTGGCGAAACGGCGGCTGGCCCGCCGGCTGGCCGTGATGCGGGTGCGGGCCGGGATGAGCCTGAACGAGGCGAGCGACAAGCTCGGCTGGAGCAGAGGCCGACTCGACCGGTATGAGCGCAACGAGTGGCGGCTGCCGGATGCCAGCCACGTCCGGGACCTGGCCCGGATCTACGGAGTCGGCGACGACGAGCGCGCGGAACTGGAGGATCTCGGCCGCCGCGCACGTGAGCGAGTATGGTGGCGCACCTACGAGGACGTCTTCGGCAAGGGCAATGAGTTCGCGGGGTTTGAGAATGATGCGTCGCGGATCAGCGTCTACATGCCGCTGCTCATCCCCGGCCTGCTGCAGACCCAGGCTCATGCGGAGGCGCTGCTGCGCATCGGCCAGCGCCCGGCGCCGTGGCGCGAGCGAGCGCTGGCGGCGCGGCTGCGCCGCCAGCAGATCCTCGACCGCGGCGACGGGACCGCGCCGCGGATGGTCGCGGTGATCACCGAGGCATCGCTGATGTACCGCTGGGGCACCCGCGAGGACCGGCGCGCCCAGGTCGCCCACCTGGCCGCGATGAGCCGGCGCCCCGGTGTCGAGCTGCGGATGCTGCGCTTCGCCGACGGGCCGCACCCGGGCATGATCAGCCCGGTCAACATCTTCGACTTCCCCGACGACGAGGACCCCAGCGTGGTCTACCTGGAAAACGACACCGGCATCCAGGAAGTAACCAGGGCCGAGGACGTCCAGGCATACAAGCAGACCTTCGCCCGCATCCGCGACGCCGCGCTGGCCGCCGCAGCGACCAGGAACCACCTCGACCAGCTCAGCGAAACCCAGGAGTAAGCAGCAATGATCTCGAACAACGCACACAGGGCCGAGAAGGGCATCTCCGGCGGGAGTAGCAACTGTGCCGAGATCGAAATGACCGGGCCGGGGCAGGGGAGTCTTTCCCCGGCGGTCATCCCGCGCGTGTCTAGTAGCGGGCCATGCTCGCCGCCGGGAAGCGTCCCTGCCGCCCAGGCTGGCATCACGCTACCTCCGCTCAGGTCAGAGTGGACAGCGGTCCCTGGCGGGCGGCTGCCCGCCGGCCGGCACCGGTCCGCGGCCGATGTCAGGGACCTGGCGTGGATGGCCGCACCAGTCAACGCCGCCCTGGCCCGGCTGGCCGGGTTACCAGCCAGCGGATCGTCCGCGTGGCCCGCCACTTGCCTGACCTGGGATCAGGCGACGGAGCTGGCCGACCTGCTGGGCGCCCGGCTGCCTACCTCGACTGAGTGGGAGTGGATGGCCGACAGCGGCATCCCGCTACTCGCGGGCCACGGCAGCGGCTGTCCTGGACCGCTGGGGCTGGCCATGACCGGTACCTGGCTCTCCATGGTCACCGGATCCGGCGGCTCTGCACCGCTAGGTGTGTTCGGCGTCCGGACATGCTCACCAAGGGCCGCCGACCAGCTACCCGACCACTAACCCGGCCAGCGCGACCGCGCCCTGTCCGGCGAGGGCGGCCTGGCCGTCCTGCGCGGCAACCTGGCACCCGACGGCGCGGTCATCAAGCACCTGGCTGCCCGACCCGGCCCTCCTGGCTCACACCGGGCCGGCCGTGGTGTTCGACAGCTACCCCGACCTGCGGCAGCGGATCAACGACCCGTCCCTGGGCGTCACCGCGGAATCGGTGCTGGTACTGCGGGGCGCTGGCCCCAAAGGCGGACCCGGCATGCCGGAATACGGCATGCTGCCGATCCCTGACTACCTGCTCGCCCGCGCGGGGTGCGGGACATGGTCCGGGTATCCGACGCGCGGATGAGCGGCACCAGCTACGGCGCCTGCGTCCTGCACATCGCGCCCGGGGCCCACATCGGCGGGCCGCTGGCCCTCGTGCGGACCGGCGACCTGATCACGCTCGATGTGGGCAAGCGGCTGCTGCGGCTGGAAGTCGACGACGCCGAGCTTGCCCGCCGGCGGGCCATATGGAAGCCGCCCGCACCGCGGTTCGAGCGCGGGTACGGCGCGCTGTTCACCGAGCATGTCACCCAGGCCGACCAGGGCTGCGACTTTGCCTTCCTGTCCCGGCCCGGCGCCAGCCCCGAGCCCGACCCGCAATGAACTGCCCGGCGCCGACGTAGTTACCAGCTAATCCCGCTCAGCAGTTCTTCGACCGAAACTGCTTCGGCGGCGCCGCTGCGGGCAAGCGCCTCCGTGACCAGGCCGATGACGACCAGGTTGGCCGGCTCGTGGCGCATGTTGACTTGTTCCTGGATGTACTCCAGTCCTCCGTTGGCGTACTCCTCGAAGATCCGCACACGTTCGCCGGTCCTGGTTACGTCCATGATCTCTGGGTCATCGGCGAGCTCGCTGGCCGCGATCATGTTGATCAGGGTCTCCGAGAACATCGGCTCCCTCAACGTCTCGTAGCGGACCGGCTCGCCACTGCTGGTAAAGGCGACCCGCCGCTTCACATGGGCGCCGACGGCAGCTGCGAACAGCAAGATGTCGCGGAAAGTGGCAAAGGCTGCCTCGTCGCGCAGCTCGATCAGGAGTGCTTCGTGCTGCTGCGGACGGCGGACTCGGACGTCCCCAACCGGCGTGGTCACTTGATCACCTTCAACTCAGCATGGTCGGCTTCGGCAAGCGAACGAATGTACGGGTAGGCCACGCCTTCAAGCTCAATGTCCTCAGATGCATCGGACGTGCTGGTCGTGTGCGTGACGATGACGCCGAGATGACTGACGTAAGGTGTCAGCTCACCGACAACGTGCCCGAGCCCTTGACTCTTTGAGACGAAAACGACGAGCTGCGGCGCCATCTGGGCGAGTACCCGGGATACCTCGCGCTGATAGTTCTGATCGAGCGAGCCGAACGCGGCATCCATCACGATCGGGTAGGTACCTGCATCGTCCGGCGGCTCGCCCTCCGCCCGGCGCTCGGCGCGAATCTCGCGCGCCAGCTCGGACACCGCCGCTACGAACGACAGGCTCAGGATCTGGTTCTCGCCGGTGGACTTGGGCACAGCCAGCTCGACTCCGTTCACGTCCTGGTACAGCGCCAACTCGAAGTCCTTGCTGAGGCGAGGAATGTAGGGCTTGATCGTGATCTTGCCGAAGACGTCCTTCAGCTTGGCGTCGAGCCGATCGCGCATTTCCTCCTTGCGAATCGCCAGGATCTCCTCGAGCGCCCGGCGAACTGACTGGACGAGATCGGACCGGGCTCGCGCCTTGGCCGCCAGCTCATCCTTGACCTCCGCCTTGCTGCGCTCAGCGGTCTTCTGCTCAATCTCGCGCTGTATCTGCTCAAGCGCAGCGCGAACTGCGCCGCGGCGCTCACGCTTGACGCCGATGCGAGCCTCAAGGTCCCGGCGCTTGCTCTCAAGTTGCTGAACATCTTCACGACGGGGGTCGTTCAGCTGGCCGTCCAGCTCGGACATGGTCTCCTCAAGCCGGGTTACTCGCTCACGTTCAGTCGAGATGCGCTTGACGGCAGCCTGAAGCGAGTCGTGGAGTTCCTGCCGCGCGCCGGACAGCTGCGTGATCTGACCGCTGAGCTGCTGCCAGGCCGTCTCAACCATCTGCAGCCCGGCCCGCTGACGCCATTCGGTGACCTGATGCCATGCTTGCGTGCCGTCATCGAGCTGCGTGCCGCAGATGCACTGGCCATCCTCCAGCAGCTGATCAACGAACTCTCGCTTCAGCGGTGCTGGCAGCGCACCTTTCTGGTACAAGGCTGCTGCCATCTCGGCAGTCTTCGTGGCCAGCTCGTCGGTGAAGGCCAGGAAGCCGCGTGTCGCGACGAGAGATGCCCGCTCCAGGATCGCCGCGGCACGCTGGGTCCTGGCATCTGCCAGGTCTGTCGCGACTCGATCTCGTTCCTTCTGGATGGGGGCCGCTCCGGCATGCTGACGCAATAGCTCGACGACGCTGTCACGCTCCTCGGCCAGCGTGGCCAGGTCGCCTTCGAGCACCTTCAGCTCGTCACGGCTGCTGGTCTGGCGATCGCGCAGATCGTCGATCGCAGTCTGGATCTCACTGGCACGTTCGCCGCCGTGCTTCTTGAGATCGGCCGTCAGCCGACGGTCAACCTTGGGCAAATGATCAATCGCCCGCTCGACCTGTTCAAGATCGAGCAGTGCCTTTATATCCTGCTGGACCTCGCTGTAGGCACCCTTCTGTACCAGCTTCTCGATGCGCTCACCGTTGAAAAAGAAGAACCGGCTGACTCGGCTCGGCAGGATGCTGTAGATCCGCTCCTGTGGTGCTGTGATGGTCTCGGACGACCCGTCCGCCATGGTTTGCCAGAGCTGGACCTCGGCGGACGGCTTCTGCTGCTCGTCGGACTGCTTGCGGGCTTCTGCGTGGCGGCGCAGCCGGTAATCGTATCCCTCGTGGTCGAATCTCAGCTCGACGGCCACTTCGGTCGAACCCCCGATCGGCAGGGCGCGCCAGACGCTGTCTGTGACCATCCGGTCCTGTTCTTCGACGTCTTCGGACATCGTCCCGTAGAGGGCCCAGGTGAAGGCGTTGAGCAGTGTCGTCTTGCCAGCCCCGTTAGCGCCGAAAATGAGCGAGACGGGCTTCAGCGAGTTGGACTGCAGCTCGAAGGTCTGCATGCCACTGAACTGGCGAAAGTTGGTGAGCGTGATCGAGTGGATTCTCACGGCAGGATCGCCCTCACCGCAGTGAGCAGGTCATCGGTCAGATCGGCTGCCTTGACGTGCAATTTGGCTCGCTCGATCTCTAGCACACGCTTGAGGAGCTGCTGCTCATCGGCGGTAAGTTCTTGCAGGACATCACGCTCCGTGCGCTTGTCGGCCATCATGCCAACCGCCTTTGTCTCGCCAATCCCGTGCTCCTACAGGTACATCAGCTGGTACTTCTCCTTCAACGGGCGGAGCAGGGCAAGAGTATCTTCGTAGTTGTCCGCCAGCTTGCCGAACTCGTTCGCCCGCTCCAGCTCGCGTGTCAGCAGGCTCCGCTCGACATCGAAGTTCAGCGGCGTGCCGTCCTCGGGCACCGCGATATAGTCGATGATCTCCGCCACGTCCTTGCCGGGCGCCCGGCGCAGGATCCGTCCGCGCCGCTGGATGAACTGGCGCGGGTTGCTGCTGCTGGCAAGCAGGTAGGCAACCCTGGCATCCGGTATGTCGACGCCTTCATCGAGGCAGCGCATGGCCACCAGGACGCGAAGGTCGTTGCCGGTACCGAAGCGCCGGAGCAGCACCTGTCGCTCCGCTCGCGGAGTTTCGGCAACGTACGAGTGGGCCGCTAGGTGGAGATCATTGCCGACCAGGTCCATGACCTGGGAAATCTGCGGCGATTCGACGGGGTCGCCCGGTTCCGCCGGCCGGCTGCCCTCCGCGCAGTAGACCAGCTGGTACCACGCATCCCGGCGTTCATCCATGTCGCTGAGCAGCTGCGGCAGCTTGCCGTTTGCGTGGCCAAGGACGCCTGCGCGCCGCCGGAGCAGGTAGCCGATCGGTGAGCTGGCGTCATCGTCCAATCTCTCGCCGCTCGCCAGTCGCTGGGCAATCTGCGCGGTGAGGTCGAGGTAGAGCTGGTTCTCGGCGCCGCTCAGCTCCACCAGGCGCGGAAGGTAGCGATACCGGCAGAGCGCACCCATCTCGATCGCCTGACCGAGGCCCAGCTCGAAGACGACCGGGCCGAAGTAGCCGGTCAGCGCGTCCGTGCCCTCGTCGTCGAACCAGCGTTCCGGCGTCGCCGACAGGGCGAGGCGGTAGGTTGCATTTTCCGGCAACGACGAACGGTACGTTGACGAGCCGAGGTTGTGGGCCTCGTCAGCGATAACGAGCAGCGGCTGGGTAACCCGAGATAGCACCGACTGGAAGCGTTCCCCGGCGAATGAGGCGTTGGTCGCCACCATCGCGACTACGGGTCGCTGACCGAGTCGGGCTTCGGCGAATTGATCCTCGACGACCGGTAGCCAGCGCTGGCTGGACTCATAAACGGCAATCGGCCGGACTCCGAATGACTCGACCTCGGTGATCCACTGATCGACAAGGTGCTGCAAGGGCGCGATGATCAGCAGGACGAGGGGCTGCTCGCGATTGCGCAGGACCTGCGCGAGCTGGCAGGCGGCGAACATCGCCGTCTTGGTTTTGCCAGTGCCCGTGGCCATCTTCAAGATGCCTCGCCCGCGGTAGCCGAGCCAGGCTTCGACTGCCTTGCGCTGGTAATCACGCACGGTGAGTCCAGGAGGAATCGCCAGCCTGGCCGCTTGCTGCACGACCGCTGCCGGCGGTTCAAGCGCATCATCGCGGCCAGGTAGCTCTGCCTGCGGACGGTTGGCCGCGATCTCAACCAGCCTCTCGCGCGCCACGTCCGGGAAAGGCTCGATGCGCAAGCCCGCCGTCCTGTCGTTCCAGAGATCCTCGAAATCCTCCTCGATCCGCAGTGCCCGAGGACCGTCACCGGGCAGCCAGCCGAGGTAGGCCTCGATTGACTCAAAATTGGCCAGGAGTCCGCCAAGCGTTTCGTTGGCGCTGCCCGTGAAGGCGATAAGGTCGCCCGCGCCATCGCGGAAGATCCCTACCTTCTCGTGGTAGATACCCATCCGGCCCTGCCGCACGACGAACGCCAGCTTGATGTCGAGCCGCTGCTCGGCGATAAGCCTGCCGACCAGACCCAGGCCATCCAAGATCGCATCGCGATCCTCGGCGTCGAGCTCGCGAAGGGTGGCCCGCTCGAGAACCGCCCGTACGTCATAGCCCCGATCGATGTCGGTAATGTCGTCTGCGTTCAGGTGAGGCGAGGCGATGAGGCGCATGGAGCCACCACGCTCGGCGAAGTCTCGGATGCCGCGGGCGAAAAGCGCCAGACTGGTTGACGTGAAGTAGCCAACGGCCCGGCTGTAGCTCCGTGCCACTGATAGCGCGGGCACGTAGAAGTCGGCGACGACATCTTCGCGGTCGCTCCGATAGCGGGCGGCGATGTTCAGCGACCGAAGGCCGGCCGTCTCACCGCTCATAGAAGATCCAGTATCTCGTCGATGTCTGCCGAGGGCGTCGCTTCCCGCGCGACTGCCATGCCGTCCAGCTCGTCCCTGACAGTCAGCAGCAGGTCGGCGATGTCGCTGTCGCCACGTTCGCGGTACCCGCCGATCACGCTAGCGGCAGGCGAGTCGGCCGGCAGCCCGATCGCTGTCGCCAGCGCAACTCGCGGCTGTTGCCGGTCTGCCGTGTCCGTCGCGCCGATCAGCCGAAGTGCCCGCTCGATCGGTCCCGTGCTACCGGCGTCGATGGGCTCGACGTGGAAGGAGCCATCGTCACCGATCACCAGGAAAATGTCGCTATCGATCGCGAGATCGGCGGTGACCAGGAACCGGCGGATGGTCCCGAAGGCGGGCTGGTTTCCGGTCCAGTTGATGGATTGCGGGCCGAGTACTGACTCCAGTCGGCGGGTCTGTCCGTACTGGAGGTCGAGGATGGAGGCGATTGCCATGGGCGCGGGCGAGCCGCTGCCGCGCAGGTGATCCTTTGTGATCTTGACACGGTAGAGCCAGTCATCTGCTCGCCGGTACAGGCGCCTGGTCCGCGCGGGACTCTTATGTATCTCGCGCTCGGCCGCAGCAAAGCGCACGATGCCGCCCTTGGCCTCGAACGGCGGCGCGCTGGCGTAGGCAATCACGCTGCTCGCTGTGACGCTGTACTTGCCCGTGACGTGCTCGACCAGGGTGTCCATGTCCACCTGACCGCCGCCGCGGGCTACCTCCTCGCGCACCAGCGATCTGACGCCGCTATACGACTCCAGACCCCATTCGGCCAGGGCCCAGCGGTCCCGATCGACCCGCTCGAAGCGATCGTCGGACGCCAGGGCATTCCTGAGGGAACTCAGGCTGCGCTCAACACCGAACCGGTCGAGGATGTCCTGGGACGCCATCGGTGAGCCGACGACCGACAATATTGACGCTGCGCGATCACCTAGGGACTGGGTGCGCGTAAAGACGTAGCCGCCGTCGAGGTCATAGCCGCTGTAAGTCAGCCAGTCCAGGAGCGACTGCCGGCCGGCGTCCTCCGGCTGGTTCGGATTCAGCGGATCAAGATCCCCGATTCGGACGACGCCATACTGGTCGGCCAGCTCATGCAGCTTCGTGAGGGTTGCCGTCTGTGCGCCGAGGATCGTCGGGGACGCGCACCAGCCGTCCTCCATCTCGTAGGCGTCATCGAGCCGGTCCAGGACGCGCCAGGCAGGTTGACTCACTGCTTCGACGGTACGAGCCAGCGCAGGCATCAGCTCGATGAGGTCCGCGAGCGGCATGACCGTGCCGACCATCTCCCGAACCGCCGCGCCGACCATCTCAAGCGTGCCGCCAGGCTCAAGGAACTCAACCATGTCTGCTCGCGCCCTGGCCTCAATCTGGCGCACGCGTTCACGCGTGACATCGAGCGACCGGCCTAGCTCATCAAGCGTCTCCGGCTGGTCGGCGAAGAAGCGCCGGGCCAGGATCTGCCGGGCGCGGCTATCCAGGGCACTGATGCAACGCTGCAGTAGTTCGGCCGCATCGAGTTCCGTCTGCTCCTGATCCAGCACGTCGCCGGCGTTGATCAGCTCCAGCCGCTGCCTGGCCTTGATCACCTCGGGCGGACTGGAAGGCTGAAGCGCGCTGCCGAGCAGTGGCTGCGCGGGTATGCCCAGAGCGACGTACCAGCTCCCGATCAGCCGCAGATCCTGGAGAAAGGACGCGTCCCGTGACGCCGGCTTGCTGTCTTCGTCGTGCGGAACGTGATGACGTCCGGTCCCTTCCTTTCGCGCAGTCAGCAGAACTGGCGCCGCGTCCGAGGCTGAGGCGTCTGCAAGCGCCTGAAGCATGGAATCGACCGTGCCGATGCCCACGTTCGGGATGTCGAGCAATTCGCCCAGCTGGAGTCCCTGAAGATCACTGGCAACGCGGTAACCAAATCGGGTGAGCGCGTTCCGCGCCTTGCTGGTCATTGGCAGGTGGGAAAGGACCGTGTCAGCGGGCAGACCCGGGAAGATCTGCCCGACGGTCCACCGTGTCAGGTGCTCGAGGGCGAGATCCGACAGATCGGCGAGCCGCTCGGCTCGTTTCGAGGTGGCGGGTGCATCCACCGGTTCCAGCCACCACCCTTGAGCGCTCCCGCTCGTGAAATCTGTGTCGCTGGCGGCAGCCTCGATCCATGGGAAGGCATCCAGCCAGCAGAGAGCTGGCATGGCATCGGTCACCGGGTCATCGGTCACCGCGCGGTACCCCTCTCGCCTACCCGTGGCTTTCTACCTTGGCGCCCGTCGGGGGCAGGCGCTAACTCGTGTATGGGCTGCGGTGCTTTTCCTACCCCTATCAGGAGTCACCGACAAGACCAGCGTGGCCACGAGTACGGGCAGTTTCGCCAAAGCGGTGCAGCGGGACAGCGTGCTGCATGTCATCCTCGGACTTCGTTGGACGGCCGGGGATTCGCCGCATCCCCAGCAAACGGTAGCCCTCAGCCCGACGGCGTCAACGACGAGTTAGTGACTTTGATCAGTGAGTGTCGGGCGATTCCTGGCGAGTCTGTGCCCTCGCACCTTCACGTCGGCTGCTGCCAGCGTTTCCTGCCAGCCGCGGAGGGTGCCGATCTGCTCTGGATGCTCATACAGCCCGGCGCGGATCTCGGCGCGGGTGAGCCGTTCCCATAGCGCCCGGCGTGGATGGTCCGCGCCGACGAACTCCTCCTTGCGGTGCAGTAGCGGGGGGCTGTCCGAACGGCCATAGTCCCGCAGGGCGACGGTCAGCTTGCTCAGGCTGACTGTCACGGCAGCCGACAGCGTCGGGTGGGCATCCCGGTCGAAGCTTGGGTAGGCAAGGTAGGACACCTGGGGACCGGTAACCGACAGCTTGATGATGTTGGCCCCCTCGACGGTGCCGGCCAGGGCCTGGGCGCAGCCTTCGTAGAGCCGCAGCAACGGTGGCAACTGTGCCAGAGCGCTGCGGTGCACATACAGGGCAGACGGGGTGAGCTTTCCCACAGGGGAGCTGCAGGCGGCCAGGTCGATGAGGTCGGTGTTGCCGGTGGCGAACAGCAGCCTGTCCGCCTTGGCGCAGGCGGCCTGGTAGCCGCCGAACTGCGCTTTGATGTCGCGGGCGAGGCTGAGCGGCAGCTGGCTGATGCGGGGACGGCGGCCAAAACGGGAAAGGCCGACGTAAACGAGCAGGTCCGCACGCCGGGCGGCGGTGACCTGCTCCCAGTGGGCATCTTCGGTGACCTGCCGGATGATCTGGCAAGCACGGCCAAGGCTGCCGAACACCTCGCGCAGCCGGGCAGACATGTCGGCTGGCAGCTCGTCGTCACGCGGCGGACGGGCGTGGTCGGACAGGAAATCGACCAGCGGGGTGAGCAGATCGCGGTGAGCGTCGTAGACGGCGTGCGGGTCGATGCGGATCCGCGGCCGGTAGGCGGACACGCGGTTGGCAAGAAACTGCTGGGCGTCGGCCGGGTCACGGAACACGTAGAAGATGCCGGGAGCCGCAGCCAGCGGCACCTCGCCGAGGGTCTGCTCGATCCACGTAGCAAGTTCGGTGTGCTGATAGAACTTCTGGAATGTGCCGGTGCGGGTGAGGATCCCGTCGCCCAGTGGCCGGCCTGCCAGCTCTCGGGCGTCCCAGGTCAGCCGGGCTGCCACGACGAGGAGGCGCTGCGCCAGCGTCCAGGCCTGGCGCAGCACGTCTCCCCGTTCGGCGGGGTCTTCGATCACGTTGACGACATAGCCGAGGTTGACCACATCGGCGCACTGGCGGGCGGCCAGCGGGCGGTGAGTGGGGTCCCAGCCGGAGGCGGCGATGCCGACAGCAGCGAGGTGGCGCAGGTCATCCCCGCGACCGCAGCCGTAGTCGAACACCGATCGGGCGGGATCCAGGAGCTGGTCGGTCAGTGCCTGGGTGAGGGGGCGGGACAGGCTATTGCGCGTGAGGGCGGTGCGGTGGCGGGCGACCGCGGTGCTCATGCCGCGGATGACTCGTCGAGCGCGAGGCTGACCAGGCCGCCGATGTCGGTGACCCGCGGATCGCCGACCAGGTATCCGATGCCGCGGTGCAGGTGCAGCCGGAACTGGGCGGCCAGGGTGTCGTCGTCGAGCGGCAGCCCGTCAGCATGGCAGCGATGCCGAAGCAGCGCCCACAGTTCGTCTCCGTGGGTGCCGGCAAAGACCTTCCAGGTCATCTCGACGTTGCTGTCTGCGGGCAGCCTGCTGGCCGGGGGTGGCGCCGGTTCGGCCAGCGAGCGGCAGAACGCCCACCGGCACAGCACGTTCCAGTGGGAGATTCCGGTCCGACGTTTGAGGGTGATGAGCTGGTCGCGGGCCGACCGTGACAGCCGGATGTGCTCTAGTGGCATGCCTAAGACTCCCAGAAGTACCCAGGTTGCACGGTTGTGGCGCCGGCAGACGGGTTGAACTCCAGCCGGTAGGTATGCCCGATATACCGGGACAGCCGCTTCCGGGCGTCCTCATCGATCTCGGTGTCGGTGGACAGCAGCACCACCTGGTGGCTGGCCTGAGGGAAGTACCGGTCGAGCAGGTGACTGCGGTGGGACTGGTCGAGCCGGCCCAGAGGGGTGTCGATGACGACTGGAAGCGGCTGGCCGGAAGCACGGGCCAGGCCCCACAGAAGGGCGACGGCAAGGAGCTGCCGCTCGCCCGCGGAGAGCTGCTCGGCGGCAAGTGGCTGGCCGGCAGAACCGCGCAGCTCGACGGTATAGCTCGCTGGGTCGATGCTTATCTCGGTGATCAGGTTGCTCTTGCGCAGCAGCCGGCTGAGGGCGTCGAGGACCAGGGCGCAGATGCGGTCGAGGTGGCGGCGGGTAGCAGCCAGCCTGAGTGCGTCGAGTGTGACGCGCACTCGGTCCGCGTGGTCAACGAGCCGGCGATCATCATCGACGGTCAGGCTGGCGTGGGCGGCGGCGTCCATGGCCTTCTCATAGACCGCATCCGCGCGGGCGCGTTGCTGGCGCACCGCGGTAAGCCGGTCCTCCGCGTGAGCGAGGGCAGCCTGGGAGCGCAGCAGCTCACGATGGGCGTCGTCCCGTTCGGCGCGCACTGGTGCAAGCGCTTCCGGGTCAGGGATAGCCGCGAGCATCCGTTCCGCGGCATCAAGACCTGCGCTTGCCTGGGTCCGGCGGGCGAGAAGGATGCGGATCTTCTGGCGGGTGTCCGGCAGTACACGGGTCGTGAGGAACTCTATTGGGCTCGAGTCGTCCAGGCCGGTGACCGGCGTGTTTTCGGCGTTGCGGCGGCGCGCGTCCCGGTCGGCGGCGAGGAACGATTCCACGGTCCTGATCGCGGAGGCCCGGATTCTGGTGCCACGCAGCTGGTCGAGCAAGGCGATGTCGCGGGCGTCGATGACGTCGAGAACGACCCGGTCACGGGCGGCATCGGACTCGCGGCGGGCGTGTGCTGCCAGATCGGCCAGCATCCTGGTTAGCTGGAGCAAGGGAGCCGCCCCTGCAGCGGTCTCCCGCAGCTCATCGTCGACGCGGGTCAGTTCACCGTGCAAGGTGGCGACCCTGGCTTCGGCGTTCTCCCGCTGGTCGAGCAGCTCTCCGCCGCCAGCCCGGTACCGCTCTGCGAACTCGAAATGCCGCTTAGCCGCCCGTTCCGCCTCAACGCGGGCGGCTGCGACGTCGGAAGCGCCAGCCTCCTCGGCCTGCCGGGCGGCGGTCGCGGCGACCTGGCTGTCCTCGACGCGGCGGCGCAGATCGTCAGGAAGGTGGCGGGCTCGGTGACGGCGGCGTAGCACCGCCAGGTCAGTGGCCAGCCGGTCGACCAGTTCCAGGCCGAGCAGCGCGGCGAGGGCCGAGCCGAGTACCTGGGGGGAGCGGTCCAGGTCGGCGAGAGACTCTATCTGCTCGCCGTCGAAGAAGAACAGCCCGGCGATACCGCGGGGCAGGAACGCTTCGACCTGCTCGGCCCAGGTGGCGGCCAGGGCCTCGTCTGGGACTCCTTCGCGCAGCACCTCCAGTCGCTCCCGGATCCCGGCACCGGTGTCGCGCCAGAACCGGCGGACGCGGTAGTGGAGCGCAACGCCTTCGTGATGGGCGTGGAATGCTAGCTCCACGGCCGCGCCGTCTCCCGGTGTAGCGGCGTGGTGGATCAGCGACCGAAGGTGTGCCTCGTAGCTTCCCGACCGGCGTGCGGATCCGCTAGCGAGCGGGCCGTAGAGGGCGAGGTGGATGGCGTCGAGAATAGTGGTCTTGCCCGCTCCGTTGAGTCCGCCGATGAGCACGATGGGCTTGTGCGGGCCAGGCGTCAGGGTGAGGACTTGCCGGCCAGCGAACACGCCGACATCATGCAGCACCAGCTCGTCGAGGATCACCTCGCTACCTCATCGGACGCGACCTGGCGGATGAACCCGTCGGCAACATCCAGCGGGTCCGGGACCATATCCTCCTGGGACGGGCGCGCCAGCGTTGCCTGGCGGTGCTGAGCACGGATGGTGGCGTCGGTCTCGTCGTCATAAAAGCCACGGCGCAGCGCTTTCTCCAGTGCGTCGAACAGGCCGGCGCGGCGGGCCTGGGCGCGGTGGCGCTGTTCGATGTCAAGCAGCTCGCGGACCATCTCGAGGTGCAGCCGGTCATCGCCGGTGATCTCCCGCAGTACCTCAATGGTGCCGGCGTTGAGCGGCAGATGCTCATCCAGCGGCCGGCCGGGGTACGGGCTGCCCGTGGCTTCGGTGTAGATGACCGGCAGCCGGTCTTCGAACTCATGCTTATCGACCACCCAGATGCGGCGGATCTCCTCCAGCTCCGCCAGCGTGATCAGCTCGATCGAGCGGACACTGGCCGGGCCGTTGGCGCGGATCCACGCCTGGGCTTCCAGCAGCATCCGTAGCCACCGTTCCCTGGCTGACTGCACGTAGGGGCCGGGGATGGGGCGGTCGTGAAATAGCTGCACAGTCCCGTTCATGCGGCGGAAGTCCCTCAGGTGCCTGTCGTCGGCCAAGTCAAGCTCATTGCGGAGCTGGAGAAGCGGGAGCATCCACTCCTTCTCCTCGTCGTTCTGGATCATCGCCGACATCGACTTGTCCTTGTCCACCAGCGTGCACACCCAGCAGCCGAACCGGCTGTCCCCGCAGCTCGGGGTGGTGGCGTCCACCACCAGCGGGCACTCCCCGTCCGGGGATGCTCCCTGGTACATGCTCAGCAGATCCTTGTTCGAGTAACCCCACGGGTTCGGGGTCTGCATGAGGAACGTCCATACGTCATCGTTAGACCAGTTCTCCACCGGCGTGTAAACAAGGCAGTTCGGCAGAGCCTCGTTCTGGCTCAGCAGGTCCCGGGACCGCCGGGCCTCAAGCGCGGCCATCCGGTGCGCGCGGCCCGAGCTTTCCGCCTTGCGGGTGCCGAGCACCAGGATCGCCTCGCCGTGCGCGCGCACCACGCTGCGGATGAACGCGTTGGACGGCTTGATCTTCAGCCGCTCGGTGCACCAGCGGAACTTCGGCCGCGGCGCCGGGTACCCGCGGCCGATGAGGTTGACCCAGAAGCTGTCCGCGACCGCTGGGGTCAGCCGGCTGGCTTCGATGGGCAGCCCCTGGGCTGAGGCCGCAGCGGACATCACGTCAAGTGAATGGGTCACCCAGGCAGCAACCACCGGGTTCTCTACCAGGGTGTCGGTACTGATGACATGCACCGCCTTGTGGCGCTGGCCGGAGGGCAGCCCGGCCAGCGCCAGCCAGACAAGCTGCAGCACTGCCGTGGAGTCCTTCCCACCCGAATAGCCGACCACCCAGGGCACGTCATCGGCGAGGTACAGCTGCTGCGCCTGCACGGTCAGCGCCTCCAGCGTGGCGGCGTAGCCGGCGTCGTCGAAGACCGACCGGGGGCGCAGCGGGATGGTACGTGTCACGTGTCTCCTCGTCGGAAGGCATCTTCGGCCCGCTGCTCAGCCGGCGGCAGCGGAAGACCGAGCGCGGTACGGAGCGCCGCTGTGGTCAGCAGCACGTTGGCTGAGCTCTTGCATACCCGGCCACCCAGAGTGGCGCGGCCTTCCCAGCTAGCTGCGTTGTCCCGCCGCCAGTCGAGGTCGGCCAGCTTGCGTAGCCTACGGTCCCACCCGGTCGGCGACGTGGTGGCCCCGATGAGCGAATTGCCGATCTTGCCGAAGGCGTGCAACACGATGCCGTGGCTGTGGATGAAGTCGCGGCGAATCTCCCCTGCGGTGAGCACGCGCTCGTAGACCTGGCCCCACTCGGGGAACTGACTGGCGACTACCTCCCAGTACGCGGCAGCCAGATCTACCCGGCGTTCCAGGGACAGGTGGTCAAAACCGTCGAGCAGCGCCTTGTTCGCCGTGTAGAACGCGGAGAGAGTGAATAGCTTACGAGACCGGCCCGACAAATTGCTGCCCTCCGTTTCGGTCAGGTCCCGAAGCAGCGCGAGCCGGAATACTACTAGCCGAGTGATACCCGATACCTCGTCGCGATGGTCGTAGAGCACGCTGATCGACCTGGCAGGGCGGATGGCATACTGATTGAGATCGGCGAACATCTGCTGGCATCGCGCCAGGCCGACGTCGAGGAACAGCACGATCGCGATGCTCTCATCACCCAGCTCTGGGTTCTCGGCCAGCGCCCGCTGGATGCCGGCCCGGCGGTGCTGACCGTCGTTGATTATGAATCTTGCCGACATCGGGATAGTGAGCGTGCCGACCCGCTTACCGGTGCCAGAGCCCGCGTAGGGCTCGAAGCACAGCTCGGCGTCGACCGAGGCAGTCAGTGCGGAGAACACGTAACTGTTCGGATTCTCGACGATGTAGCGGGCGATCTCGGGCACCCGGCCCTTGTTGAGGTTGCGCTGGGCTCGCAACTCGGGCTTGAGTTCATCTTCGTCGAAGACAAACAAGCGCGGGATAAGGCGCAGCGGGCACATCGTCACGTAGTACTCACGGCCGGCCTGGATCCCGCGGATAGCAGGGAATGCGTACTCGAATTCCCCGGTTCGGGGACGGGAACTCACCCCGGGACGCGGTAGCGGCGCCCCGGCGACACGGTCGATGATCGCAGACATGGTGCTGGTCCTACCGTGGCTGCCGGTGCCGGTCAAGGCTCCTGGTACGGGTGTCAAGTTACGAACATCATGCCGTGCCGATCCGTACATTTGTCGGAGGACACGCGTACGCTGTCCCATCGTGACCGTAATCACAGGCACCGGCAGAACGATGCTGGGCAGCCTGCCATCGCCAGCGCGGCCCATCTACCTGGATTGCAACGCGACCGCCCCAATGGACCCCGAAGTCCGGGAAGAAGTGCTGCACTACCTCGACGAGGAGTACGGCAACGCCGGCAGCCGCACCCACATGTTCGGGCAAACGGCCAAGGACCGGGTCAACCGCGCCCGCGCCGAGGTCGCCGCCGTCGTTTCCGCCGAGCCGGACGAGGTCATCTTTACCTCAGGCGCCACGGAGAGCGACAACCTGGCCCTGCTCGGTCTCGCGCGCCACGGCGCCGCATCCGGACGGCGACACCTGGTCAGCACTACCATCGAGCACAAGGCCGTTCTCGGGCCCCTCGCTGCCCTCCAGGACGACGGCTTCGATGTCACGCTGGTACCCCCGACCGCAGGCGGGTGGGTGGACCCGGAGAAGGTAGCCGCCGCCATGCGGCCAGATACCCTGGCTGTCTCGGTGATGGCAGTCAATAACGAGACTGGCGTCATCCAGCCAGTCCCTGAGATCGCCGACGTCATGTCCGGCCACGACGCCTACCTGCATGTAGACGCTGCCCAGGCATTCGGCAAGAACCTCGGCCTGCTCCGTCACCAGCGCATCGACCTGATCAGCGTCTCTGGGCACAAGGTCTACGCACCCAAAGGCATCGGGGCGCTCATCGCCCGCCGGCGCGGGTACAGTCGGCCTCCGCTGCGCCCGCTCGCCTTCGGTGGCGGGCAAGAGCGTGGCCTGCGACCGGGCACCCTGCCAGTCCCGCTGATCGCCGGCCTCGGCGCAGCTGCCCGGCTGGCGCTGCGCGACCATGAGAAGCGCGCGCTGCGCTGCGCGGCCTTCAAGGCACGGCTGCTTGAGGCCTTCGAAGCCCTCAAGCCGCTGCTCAACGGGGACCCCGATCGGACCGTGCCGCACGCGGTCAGCCTCTCGGTCCCCGGGCTGGACGCCGAGGCGGCGATGCTCGCCGTCAAGGACCTCATCGCCATATCGAACGGATCCGCCTGCACCTCGCAGCGCTACGAGCCCAGCCACGTGCTCACCGCCATGGCCCTCCCCGAAGACCGCGTGCGCGGTGCCCTGCGCATCTCATGGAGCCACCTCACCCCCGCCCCTGACTGGGCAGCCGTCGTCGCCCGGCTAGCCCAGGTGCGGCAGCCCGCCGCGTAGCCCGAGGCCTGGGCCGTGAACTTCGCCGACATCGCCGACATCGCCGACATCGCCGACATCGCCGACATCGCCGACATCGCCGAGCGAGTATTAGCGGAAGCGGGCGGTGGCCCGCTTCATATACAGGGAGATCACCCAGCGTGCTGTCGATGCTGGCTACATCACGCCGCGCAGTGCTACCCCGTGGACCTATATGGCCTCCGCTGTGTCCTCGGACATGCGGCGGCGAGCAGCACGCGGCGAGCCGGCCCGCTTCGCGGTGGCAGGGCGCGGCCACTACCGCCTCCAGGCGGCATCCGCCGTAGAAGAGGCCATCACAGCCTGGAATGCGACGGTGAAGGCGCGCCTAAGGTCGCGCCTGCACGAACTCGACCCGGCAACCTTCGAGAGCCTCATCGGAGAACTTCTTCAGCGGGCGGGATATGAGGAGATCGAGGTCACTCGCCGGGCGCGCGATGGCGGCGTCGACGTCCGCGCCATCCTCTCAGTTGGCGGACTGTCCCAGGTTGCGACGGCCGTTCAAGTAAAACGCTGGCGGCGGTCGGTGCCGATCGAGGTTGTCCGTGAGCTGCGCGGCGCGCTGAGCGTTCACGAGCAGGGCCTAATCGTAACAACCTCCAAGTTCACCCGTGAGGCGACAGCCGAGGCCACGGCCACCTGCCGCGCGCCCATCGGCCTGGTAAACGGCGACACGCTCATCGATCTCCTCGCCGAGCATCAGCTGGGGGTGATCAAGAGGGAGGCCGCGCTATTCGACATCGACGAAGAACTGTTCAGCGGCGAAGTGGTCGAAGATCCCGCCACGCTGATCACAGAGCGCGACAGCACGATTCCCCGGAGTGGGACCGCTGCGCAGCGCCGCTTCCGGATCTACCGGGTCCCTGGCGGCGCCCCCCGCCTCGACACTGTCAGAACCATGCTGACCATCGTGGGCGGCGGGACGCCCGTCGATGACTACCTCACGGCTTTCCAGCACCGCTTTCCCACAATCACGCGACGTGATATGGCCGAGCGGTTTCATGCGGGTCATGGTCGCATTCGGGCTTGCCGTCATAACCGCCAATCGACTGACGGTCACTGCCGAGGGAAGCGGTTATCTCCAGGGTGGACCGGCTCAGAGACGTGAGATCCTCACCAGGCTGTTCGCCGAAAGGATCTACGGCGCTTCGGAGCTACTGGCCACCGCCAGCGAGAATCCGCGCGACGCGGCTCAGCTTCAGGACATGCTCACGGCCAATGGCGTCACTGGCCTCACGGCCACCCAGACGAGGTACTTGGTCGACTGGGCCGGCGAACTTGGTTTGCTGGCGCGAAGAATGCATCGCCTGCCAGCGTGAAGAGACTGCTGATCGCCGCGAGGGGCATCAGCGTTTGGCAGCGGGTGATACCGAGCCCGGTGCCCGCCGCCTCGCCCATCGGTGCGGCGCCTCAGGCGGCGGGGATGGCCTTGACCTTGGCCAGCAGGGTTTCAAGGAACGCGCCCCGGTGGTTGCGCATGGGTTGAGTGGTTGACAGCCGGAACCCGCAGATGCTCAGTTACGCTCGCACTCGAGGTAAGAGCGACAACTCGTCGACCGATATCCGTCCCTGCGTCTAGAGCCTGGCTTGCAGCACTTGTGCTGGCCGAACAACGGGCGCATGTGCTCAGCTATGAAGAGCACGCGCTGCGCACGGCGCTGCAGGCTCGGCCGGAGGTAGCCGACGGCCGCCGCCAGCAGCTGAGAGAGTCAGCAAGACTGGGATTGAGATCAGGAGGTCACAGATCGCATGAACTTCGCCGATGCTGCCGAGCAGGTTCTCCGGGAGAACGGTGGACCGTTGTCCGTAGCCGACATCACCCAGCGGGCGCTACAGCAGGGACTGATCAACCCCCGTAGCAACGACCCCGTGACCTACGTACGGGCCGCCATTAGGAAGGACAACAGGCGGCGGGAAGGCGGGAACCAGCCCGCTCGCTTCAGGCTGACGGCTCCTGGCGTCTACGGCCTGTCGTAGTCGCCGTCTCAATCCATACGGTCAGCTACCACGGTTACCAAGGACGCCAGATGCCAGCCGATCTCCATAACCCTCAGCACTTCCTCGAACCGTCCACGCTGACGCTAGGTGACGCGCCCAAGGGCATCGGCGCACTCATCACTCGGCGGCGTGGGTGCCAGCGCCTGCCCCTGCACCCGCTTGCCTTCGGTGGCGGACAGGAACGCGGTCTGCGCCCCGAGACCCTCCCGATGCCGCTGGTCGCCGGTCGGGACCGCAGCCCGGCTAGCGTTCCGAGATCACGACACGCGCCAGCGGCGCTGCGCCGCGTTCAAGTCAGACCTTCTCCACGCGCTCGCACCGCTCGAACCTCAGATCAACGAAGACCCCGGACATGCCGTACCGCACGCCGTCAACCTGTCCATCCCGGGTCTGGACGCCGAGGCGGCGATGCTGGCCACCAAGGACCTCATTGCCATCTCCAACGGCTCCGCCTGCACCTCTCAGCGGTACGAGCCGAGCCACGTCCTTGCCGCGATGGGACTTCCGGAGGAGCGAGTCCGGGGTGCCCTGCGCATGTCGTGGTGCCACCTGACGCCAGCACCCGACTGGCCGACGGTGGTGGGCCGACTGGGCCAGATGCAGCAGCCTGCCAGGTAACCGATGTGCGACCTCCCGCAAGACCTCGCTCGACATCCCTCATTCCCAGCCGCGCGCCCGTGCGCAATCCCGGCTGAGCCGGTCGGCCTGCTGGGGTGTAAGCAAGTCTGGAGCAGCGAGCCCTGCGATGAGTCTGCCGGTCAGGATGATCGCCTGCTGGGTGTTGATCATCTTGCCGTTGGAGCGGACGATGATGTCGGTCCATATGTCTGCTGCGGCGCTCCAGTCCAGCCCGTTCGCCTTCTTGATCGCGTCGGCGAGGTCGGGGCCATTGCGGACCAAGATGCCGAGCCCGCGGAACAGGGCGACTTGGGCGGCGGGGCGGAACAGCAGGGACCACGGTTCGCGGTACTGGCGCAGTCCGCGGATGCTGGCGGGCCACGCGATGGCGGTCTTGTACGCGTCGATCCCGGCCAGCACGGCGGACCACCAGCTCGCGGACCAGGTGTAGGCCTGCTCGAGCTCTTGGTCATCGGGCCGGTTGACCCGGTGTTTCTCGTCGAGGCGCGCGAGCCCATGCGTCTCGCAGATCGCCTCGATCGTTTGGTAGAGCCCTTGCAGGGTGGTCAGCTTGGTCGTGAACTGGTCGAGGTTGGTGCGCCGCCATTCGACAATCGGCTCACCGACCGCGTCGAACAGCGCCAAGGGCGGCGCTGGGCTGGTCAGGTTCAACGGCGGCTCCTGTTCGACGAGCCAGCGCGCGACGATAGCGTAGCCGTCGTCCTCGCTGGTAATGATGTTGTCGGTGGGCGTGGTCGGGCGGGCGTGCCGGTTGACCTTGTTGAAGATCCGGCGGGTTTTCTCCAGGGACTCGTGCCGCACGAAGACCACGCATACCTCGTCGGACGCGACAGCCGCTGACTCCGCCGGACTGGCGTCCACCGAGCCGTTGAGGATCTCGCGCAACGCGACCAGCCGGTGTTGGCCGTCGAGGGCGATGTACGTGCCGCCGTGGACGGTGAGGAACCCCATCCGCTGGCCGACGTCTCGGTAGGCGGCTGGCACGGCTCCGGGGATCAGGTCCAGGGTCTCGAACGAGAACCGATCCGGCTCGTAAACCAAGACGATCAGCGAGCCGAAGAACCTGTCGTTCGACCGCAGGAGGTACGGGACCAGTTCCTGCCTGATGCGCTGGATGGCCAGGTCGCGCTGGATGCGCTCGCCGATGGTCCACTGCTTCCACTCGGCCAGTTCGCTGGCCGGCCCGGCTATCGCCGCCAGCTCCCTGGCGGTCATGGTGACCTGGAAGAACTCGGTGGATCCCATCCCGCCCGCGGATGGCCGGGAAGACGTATGACGACAATGAGGGCTCCTGCCTGGGCGGCGGGGGAGGCCGGGCGGGCGGCGGGTGCGCGGCGCCGCCCGCCACGACGGGGTACTAGGCGACCGGCGCCGGCAGCGGCTTGCCCTGGCGGTACTCGCCCACGCTCTTGGCTACCTGCTCGATCTCCTGCTGGCTCATCCTGTCGGCGCTGATCTGGTACGCCACCATCTCGGCGGTGACCTTGTAATTCTCGGCACGCGCCGAGATCCTGCCGTTCGGCTGGATGAGCACGTCCTTCCACTGGTCGGCTTCGATGTCCCAGTCGATCTTGTTGAGGCGCCCGACAGCTTCGTGGAGATCCACGCCGCGGTTGACCGCCAGGGACAGCGCCATGAACAAGACGATGTGAGCGGCCGGTTTGAGCAGCAGCCGGTTCGGCTGTCCGTCCTCGCGGAGCTTGGGAAGCTGGCCGGGGTTCTCGAACACGGTCTTGAACAGGTCGATGCCTGCAAGGACGGCGTCCCACCACTCATTAACGTGCTCGTAGGCCAGGTCGATGTCCTCGTCACTGGGCCGGGTGACGTGCTTCTTCTCGTCGAAGTCCTCCCTGCTGACACCGTAGTGGTCGAGGATGACCTTGACCGTCTCGTAGACCGCGCTGACCGTGGTGAACCGCAGGCTGCGGTCGGAGATGGTGTTGCTCTTCCAGTTGACGATCAGGTTCTTCTCCTCCTGGCCGCCCTTCTTCTCGGTGACGGTCACGCCGAGCGGCTCGCCGGTGCGCAGGAGCATGCGGGTCACGATGGCGTAGCCGTCATCCTCGCTGGTGATGATGTTGTCGCCCCGTCCGGTGGGCCGCGCGTACCGGTTGAGCTTGTTGAAGATGCGGCGCACCTTCTTCGTGGACTCGTCCTCGTGCTCGTGGTCGAAGCTGATGAAGATGACCTCCAGTTCGTCTCCGGCCACGTCCGGCTTGTAATCACCGGTGACCTTGTCGCTGGTGATGGCATCCTTCAGCGCGGCGTGCCGGTGCTGGCCGTCCAGGACGATCAGCTCGCCGCCGTCGATGGTCAGGAACCCGATGTCGCTGGCTACCGACTTGTAGGCCTGCGGAACCTTCGCGCCGAGTTCGGCGAGCGGCTCGAAGTAAACCTGCCCCTTGTAGATCAGGACGACGAACGCCCCGAAGAACCGGTCGGCAGACCGCACCAGGTACGGCACGATCTCGTTGGTGACCCTGGTCAAGTTGAGTTCGCGCTGCATACGCTCCTCGATGGAGAACCCGGCCCACTCGTCCAGGTCACTGGCGGGCTTGGTGGCGGCGGTGAACTCCCGGGCCTTGATCTTGGCCATGTAGTAAGGGGTCGAGCCCATCTGGCCCTTCACGGCGGCGACGACGGTTGCCATCGGCATATCCTCTCTGTGCGTCTCGATTTGCTAGCTGCGGTTCATGGCTAGGTTGCAGAGCGGCCGGAACGTGCTGATCAGGGACCGCTCAAGGCTGGGCTGGCCGGCCGGGCCAGTCAGGACCCAGCCGAACGACACGGCGCCCAATGGCCGGCTGAGCGCTGCGGTGAGCCAGCGGTTGTGCGAGCCCTCCAAGTGCTGCGCGAACCGGCGGCGCAGGCAGTCGGTCCGCCCGACGTACAGGACACCGCGGAAGTCGGCGAAGACGTACACGCCCGGCTCGTCGGGCACGCATCCGCTCAGCCCGGCCCGCGCCGGCACCTGCCCGTCGAAGCTGATCGTGGGGGGGTTGACGGCCATGGCCCGGCGCCAGTCCAACCACGTTCGGGCCGCCGCCGGTCTAAGATCGCCTCCTGCCGGGCACTGCCCCGCCTCGCTCCTTCTAGCCACCGAGCCCTCCCGCCACCACGTTCGACTGTCAAATACAGCTTGTTCTGTTTCACCTCGATGAGAAGCAGTTTGCACAAACAGAGAGGCAGTTGTCAACTGTAAGTCGAGATGTTTGTGGTTGCAGCCCGTCCTGCAGTCGCCGATCCGGTCATGAGCACGATCACCGGCGAGGTCACGGCTGGCGGCGCCTCGCGTCGAGGCCATCACGGCGAGCGCTCCCAGACCTGGGACGCAGACCGATCGGCAGGTGCACGACTGCGCGCCCAACTGCCGGCCGAAACCGGGCTGGCATGGGCCTTGCCGGAAACGAGGCATCGGGGCCAGGCATCGCGATCGGGCAGGCGGATGCGGCCAGGTGCGCCGTCCGGTCACGTGACGTGGTGCGCAGGCTGCCTGGCAGGAGCCCGTGACCAAGGCCTCGAAGGCCAACCGGGTCCGCGCCGGACGCCTTGCTGGTTCATCACCTGACGGCCGGGTCCGGCACGCTCGCCGCGGCGGGCGGAACGACGGCGGGGCCGTCCCAGGTCAGCGATTGCCAGGAAGCCCAGGCCAGCAGGACCGCCAGCGGCAGCTCGGCAAAGCACGCCAGGACCATGGCCTGCGCGTACGGGAACTTCGGCGCGGCGGACATGTAGTCGAACCACCCGTCGGCGGTCAGCAGCATCGATCGGGAGCGGCACATCAGCCGCCGCGTAGGCGCCGACCCAGGCCAAGTTCCGGTTCTCGTGATCAACACCCTGGCACCGCCGGCACCGCCAGAGGATTCACGAGAGGCCATTCGCTTATCGTCCCAGACCTGCCCGCTCGACCGGGACTCATTGCGCCTGGCCTCGGTGAACTTGCCGATCGCTGCACCAGCGGCGCGGCTGGCTCGCCGCACGCTTCGGCGAGCTGCCTGGCCGCGCTATCCAAGTCGGCGAGCGCGCCCTGGCCGACATCGAGCGGCTTCTCGGCCCCGACCACCCGGACACGCTCGCCTCGCGGAACAACCTGGCCGGCGCCTACTAGTCAGCGGGCCGGCTCGCCGACGCGATCCCCCTGTTCGAGCGGACCCTGGCCGACCGCGAGCGGCTGCTCGGCCTTGACCACCCGGACACGCTCGCCTCGCGGAACAACCTCGAAAGGGCTAGGAGTTGGGCGGCGACAGTATTGTTCTACGGTGACCATGAAGGCCTGGCTGGAAGGCAGCACGCATGACTTGGAGTTCCTCGCCGGCCACTTCCCTGCCGGGGACATACAGGTGGGCAGAGAAGGCGAGAAGTTCTACGTCAGCTCGCCCAGGCTTGACAACCTTCCCGGTGGTTCTGGTCTCCTCCTAGACGTTGCGGAAGATCTGATCGAGAGCGTCAATGGCCTTGGACGGTTGCTGAATCCGGGCTTCGAACGCATCGCTCTTACCGGGCCTTCACGACGAACGGTGACGTCACGGTTGCAGCGGCTACCGCGCATCTGGTAGCCCGCTCGCAACTGATGGCGACGGCAGTTGTCTTAGGCCCCGACGGCGCTCCGGTACCGCAACCGCCGTCGTCCGCAACCAGGTACATAGGGCTTGCCGCCACGAACGCTCATGTCGCTGACCTACTTAAGATCATGGGGAGAGGCGAGAGCTTGAGCTGGGATGATCTCTACCAGGTCGATGAGGTCATCAAGCGCACAGGCCGCATCAAGGCTGCGATGCAGGCAGCCGGGATCAGCGAGGCTACCAGGAGTCGTTTCAAGCAGACGGCAAACTACGAGGCCAGGCACGCGCAGACAGGCCAGGCACCTCCGGCCAATCCCATGGAGCTCGCAGCAGCCAGAACGATGATGCGCCAGCTCGCAGTCGCCTGGCTGGATTCGCTGTAAGCCGGGCACGCCCAGATCGCTGGCCGAGTGAGCGAGCAGTTCCCCGGCCGGATCCCTGACCCGGGTGACCAAGTGACTGGAACTGCAAGCGGGTTCTGCCGGTGGTGGCCGAAGAGGCGATCGCGTGCATCGGCGGCAACGGCTACATCGAGGAGCACCACTGCCCGCCACACCCGGGGCAAGCACCGGTGAGCCCAATCTGGGGAAGGCACCTCGAACATGACGGTGTCCGCCCAGGTAGTACTCACCGGCCAGTCGAAGGCCGTCGCGCGCCTGCTCGACGAGGTGAGAGCAGCCCCGGCGTTTGCCGACGGCCGCAGCGCCGGATGGGCGGCATGCTAGACGGGTGAACCACGACTTCTCAGACTTGGCCGCGACGATGAACGTGATCGCGGGTTCCGCGGTGAGCTGGGAGATGGCCGTGCGCCTCGGCCAGTCTCTGGAGATCACCGACGCGCTGTGGGACCTGGTCCCCGTCGTGGTGACCGCTGGCGAACGGGTCGATGAACGGTCAGCCACACAGGCAGCCGACCAGTCCACGGCGGCTCGCGGGCTGGATAGCGACAGCCGCGCCCGTGTCCGCACCCTCGGGGACGCGTACATCGCCGCGATGGACACCGCCTTCGCCGGCCAGCACCTCGATGAGAATGCGCTGGCATCGCTGACCGCGGCCGAGGTCATGGCCGACCCGTTCGGCACAGTCGGCGCCTTGATCGACATGCCGGCCTACGTCGAGCAGGCCCTGCCCGCGGCGGCAGCTCTGACGACCTTGTCACCGCGGGAGATGCTCTACCTCCGCGCCTATCTCCGTCAGGCGATCGCGTCGCCCCGCACTCCCCTGCTGCTGCGAGCGCTGTTTGTGACGGCGGTAGGCACAGCCGAGCCCCTGATTACCCGCTTGGTCCGGCTGCTGACGTACCACGCGGCACCGGATGCGTATTCGTCCCTGTCCGACCCGAAGCTTGATCAGGAGGCGCGGGCCGCGTGCTTCGGGCCGCCCGCGAAGTGGCGGGAAGCACTTGAGGCTCTCGGCGTCAGCGGGATCTCCGAGCTGGTGGACTGGGCCGCGCTGGGGCGGTTGTGGGAGGACCGGAACGTCATCATCCACCGCGGAGGCGTGGTGGACGCGCGTCATAGCGCGATGACTGGCGCCGACCCCGGCACCGTTCTCTTGCCGCCGCCGGAAGACGTGCAAGCCGCGATCGATCAGATCGGCGCGGTGCGCTATGCCCTGGTGGCAGCCGCCTGGGCTCACCTGACACCGGGTGCAGGTGGCACCATCGCGGAAGGGGCCACGTTGCCGATCTGGGATAGCTTGCGGGCCAGGCGCTGGCGGCAAGCGGAAGGTCTCGCCAGGATCCAGGTGGCCTTCGCTACTGAACCGGAGGTGGCGGCCACCTCAGCGGTGAACAGGTGGCTCGCGATCGAGATGGGCCGGGGCGCCGAAGCGATCCGCGGCGAGGTCAGGCGGTGGGATGTCAGCGGCCTGCCCGCGAAGTTCCAGATGGTACGTCACCTGCTCCTCCGCGAAGACGCGGCGGGCATCTTGATGCTCCGCCAGCTGATCGCCGGCGGAACCCTCACTCAAGCCGACCTCATCGAATGGCCCCTGTTCACACGGCTCCACGATGAAGGACAGCTCGGTGACCTGATCAGCCAATGAAATCCTCGAATCAGCGGACACTGGCCGTGTGGCGTCGAAATACGACTCGTACTGGTCCTCCCGGTTGGCGCAGATCCGCGCCGCTGTCGAGCGCGCAGCCGTCGGCTTGCCCGCCGAAGTCCGGCTGCCGGGCCTGGCCCGCGCCGGTCAGCGGCAGTCCTGGCGGGGAGTCGCCGAGGTCTGCCGGAGCGAGCTCACGCACAGCTCGATGGCGCACGCGACATCGCTGGGACGGATGATCGCGGCCAGCGGCATCTGCTCAGCATGGCCGCAGGCCACGTTCCGGCTCACCATCGCCACAGACGGGGACATCCTCACCATCAGCGCAGATCAGCGCCATTCAGGCCAGCCAGGCAGAGACACAGCCGCACCGGAGGAAACGGCAGAGGCAGGCAGCCGGAAGGGCACCATAAGGCGCGATGAATCGGCTGCGGGAGGCACTCGGCCCGGCAATACCCGCATCCAGGTTCCGGATGGAGCGGCTGCCGACCGGTTCTACCAGCTGCTGGGCCAGCTCGCGGACATCCTGGCCGGGCCCCGGTACCTGCAAGATTGCCGCGGCGGTGACGGCTGGCCGCACCAAGGCGTCTACCTCTTCTTCGAACCCGGCGAGACCCGCGCCGACGGCAGCAGCCGGATCGTCCGCGTCGGCACGCACGCGCTGACGGCAACGAGCCGGGCCACCCTCTGGGGCCGGCTCCGCCAGCACCGCGGACACCTCGGCGGCATGCATCCCGGCGGCGGCAACCATCGGGCCTCGGTATTCCGCCGACATGTCGGAGCCGCCATCATCTGCGAGAACCTGACAGGGGAGCTGCTGGAATCCTGGCTCGACCGTCATGGACCCTGGCCGGGCCAGGCGGAGGAGGAGCAGCGGATCGAGCAGGCCGTGAGCGCTCACATCCGCGCCATGCCGTTCCTGTGGCTCGCCGTCCCCGATCGCCCCGACCGGGCCCGCGTCGAGCGCAACAGCATCGCCCTGACCTCCTGCCTCGCCCAAGGACAAGACCAGCCCAGCTCCGGCTGGCTCGGCCGCTACGCTGTCCGGCCAGAGATCAGCCAATCAGGCATGTGGAACATCGACCACATCCGCCACCAGCCCGAACCCGGCTTCCTCGACCTGCTCAGTCAGCTGGTTGAGCAACAATGAATAGCCCGTCGACCCGCGCTGAGAGCGGCAGGAGCGCGTACGTGGACCAGGAACTCGGCCGGGAACCGGCACCATCCGGCACCGTGTCTCGCCCTGACGTGCCCGATCCGGCACCACGCGGAATTCGCCGGTATAGTCCGATACCTCGTAAAGCAAAGATGACGCGGACTCCTAATCTGCTGGTTCGGGGTTCAAGCCCCTAGCGGCGCACCCGTCTGTCGTGCCCCTGAGCTGGGCGTTCTCGGTGATCCGGGGAGCTTCCAGCGGTGAGCGCGGGGCCATGTTTGCTCGATGTCCGCTCGGATGCGGCGATCCTGGTAATGCGCGATCCTGATGGCATGCCGTCGCCATCTTGCCGGCCGGGGCGGCGTGGTCACCCGGACTGGCGCATGCCCCGGAAAAGCCGTTCCGCATCCACATCGAAGAGAAGTGCGACGACGCGGTCAACGAGGACGCCGTCTCGTCGTATTGGAAGCAGGCGGGCCGAGACGCGGAAGCGGCCGGGCACGAGGCCTGTCTCGCCAACGTAATCGGCTGCACCGTCAGCCAGCACGTCAGCCAGCGCCGTTGAGTCGTCGATGGACTTGTGCCTCGGTATGAACGGGAGCTGGTGGCCCAGGCTCTTCTGGACGCGCAGGCGAGGAGCGATCGGTTCCTCCTGGGGAAAACCGGGCAGTGTGCGCTGCGACTCGCAGCGCGCGATACGTGTCAGCTCCGCTGGCTTGAGACCTGGCTCCAGGACGATCATGGCGGCGGGGACTGCTGAAAGTGCGACCACGCGCAGCGCGGTCGCCTCTGCGCTGGCCTGGAAGACCTCGGCGAGCTTGAGCACGTCGGCCATGTCCGGGCGCGAGGGGCAGGCGTCGACGAAGGCCGGCCGCGGGAGGAGGAGTTCGGCCGCACCCTGGTCACAGAGATCCTCCTCTTGCCGACTCCACCAGCCGCGTGCGGCGCCTGCCGTCGGCAGGCCACTGCCTGCCTCAATGAAGAAGGTGTGGATGATGCCGTGGGCGCAACTGAAGCGCTGCCGCCCGTCGGTATCTGCCCGTCGCACCCGTATGACGAAATGCCTGCCGTCCCACAGGATCGTCTCGGCCTGCTCCTGGTCGAGAACCGTGATCCGAGCGTTGCGGAATGAGGCGAGGACTTCGAGATTCACCGGTACGGCCGCCCCGGCGACATCGATGAGGTCAGAGCACAACCGGGTGATCGTCTGGGCCGCGTCGTTCGTGCCGTGCCGTGCGAGGATGGCGGCGACCCTGGTGTCCGGCTTGGCGTCAGGTCTCATCGAGCGCCCGGCTCGTCACGATGGTGTCGTAGATCATCGCCCAGCGGCGTGGCGTTCTCGGCGGGTCGCCGCGGAACCGGATGCTGGCCAGCATCGCCACATCAGACCTGGGGAGCTTCCGCTCCTTCGCGAACTCGAGAAGGCTCGGATCCGGCACGGGAGGGTCTCCGTCGCCCGGACGGATGTCCTGGCCGAGCAGCTCAGCGATCGTGACCTCCAGCGCGTTGGCAAGCCGGAGCAGGATCTCGCCGCTCGGCCGTTTGCCCAGCCCGCTCTCCAGCTCGGAAACGTAGGCGGCGGACACGTTTGATCTCCGGGCGAGATCGGCCTGCGACATGCCCAGGCCTTTGCGGTACTTCCTCAGCCTGTCGCCCACACCGTTCTCGCCCACGGGAC
>Ga0310039_10000532_pt1 | contig 31518 bp, 25 predicted proteins | sample Sb_taG_4_FD_200460 | JGI IMG/M metagenome (GOLD analysis project Ga0310039, IMG submission 200460) | Peat soil microbial communities from Weissenstadt, Germany - Sb_50d_6_BS metaG (v2) (version 2) | ecosystem: Environmental > Terrestrial > Soil > Wetlands > Peat | place: Germany: Weissenstadt...
CAGGAGACGGGACATGGATGGTCCTCCCGCGTTACCCCTTCCGTCAACCTATCCCAAGGCCAGCTGCAAGACCAGGAAAAAGGGTTACAGTAGAACTAGCACCAAACGGTTTTCGTGCCGTTTTCTGTAAAGCATGAGATACGACACGTTGGCGAGCGGGGGGCGTCAACCCCCCGGTGAGGGCGTCCAACCGGGGGGCTGACGCCCCCCGCTCGCCAAAAACCGTCGCCCGTCAAGCGATACACGAAACCCTCGAAAAACCGTTTGGTGCTAGGGACTGAACAGGGCGACGGCTGCGCTGTCGTAGGCGTGCGCTGCCTCACCAGAGTCAGTGAAATAGCCGAGGAGGTGCGGCTTACCCTTATGGCCGCTTTTCGCACCCCACTTGACTCTACTCTTCACCCAATACACTCCCTTGAAGCCAGACGTATTGCTTGTTGCTTACCTTGATTAGCGAGGTTTTGGCTTCGTGTACACAACCGCAGAGTACACTTGCGGTTGTCTAACCTGTCCCGTGCCCGCTTGGCATAGTGGATTCGCGACCGGACCGTGCCCAGCTGACAGCAGGTGACGCGGGCGATGTCCTCGTCGGCCATCCCCTCGATGAACCGCAGCAGCAGCAGCCCTGCGGCACTACGGCTTCGCCGTGCGGCTGGCGTCGGGCGGCTCGGAGGCCGTCGAACTCTACCGGGCGCACGGTCGATGCCGAGCGCTCTGCCCTCATGTCCCTTCTGTTGCCGGCGCCGGCACGTCAGGTGGGGACGCGGGATTGTTGATCATCCACTCGTCCACGAAGGACAGAAGTTTGCAGCCGGCATCGACAGCCGCATTCGCAAGGTAGGACACCTTTTGGCCGTCCAGCGGCGGTTGCGGCGAGGTCCCGCAGTTTCCCTGGCTTCCCGGGTCGAATTCGGCCGTGTGGCAGAACTGCCCACGGGTGTGCCGAAGAGTGCGCACTCTCGGTGTGTGCAGCGGCGTGCTGCCTGGATTGGGCGGAGGAGGACTTCGGCGCGCAGAAGCGTCCGGCAGGCAGGGAAGGCGCCGATTGCCTGGAAAGTCGGCGCAGCGGCTACCTCCCGCCGTCTGCCGAGCCATGCCGCATTCACGACATGCAGAAGTGGATCGACTTGTGCGCATGAGCGGAGGGCCGCCCTGCCTGGCCCTGCGGCCGAGTGACGAAAAAGCCCTCCCGGTGGGCAGGAGGGCTGCGACAGACGACAGCGCTTGGGCGCTCACTCCGACAGCACTTCGGCCAGTTCCCGCACGCCGTCCGCCCCGAGCCTATCGACGAGCGCTTTGACCGCCCGGATGTCCTCGACGCTGATGCCGCCGTTCGTCCCCTCGACCTGGGGAGATGCCTTCGGCGGGGCCGGCACCGGAGCGGGCGCTGTTGCCGCCGGCACCTCGGCAGGCGCTGTTGCCGCCGGTGTGCGCATGATGCCCCTCTGTCCCGACTTCCCCCTCAAGATGGTCCCCTTGTAGGTGCCGATGAACTTCGTGTTCATGTCGAGGTCGAACCGGCGCTTCAGGAAGTCCTGAATGTCCTTGGGCTGGGCGTCGTTGCCGAGTTCGGCGAGCGCATCCCGGACGCACTGCAACTTGTTGATGCGACCGCCCTTGGTCCTCCCCGCCCCGTTCTGCTGCCCTTGCTCTTGCTCGTCCGGCTTCTTCTTCGGTATTCCCCGTGGCATGCGTGTCCCCCTCTATGAAGTGTGCTGGGTGAAATCGTCGGTGTCCCACGGCGCATATCGTACTCCTCGTCTCCAGGCGGTAGCAACACTTTAGGTCAAACATGGATGAGACATGCAGAGCAACTTTGCCGGTTGTAGCGCCAATAGGGACCGGCGAATACGCCGTCAACGACTCTCATGAGGGGTGACCTTCCCGGCCGGCGGGAGAGAAACGTCGGGGTAGAGCGTGGCCAGCCGGATGACGATGGCCCTCGCCACTTCCTGGTTGTAGCTCGGGTAGCCCCCGGCCGGTCCGACGCCGGCTTGTTTGCCCTGCATGGCCTGCTCGCCCTCCCGGACACCCTCAGCGATGACCTCCACCCACTCCCTGGACCGGAAGACGGCCTGGGCGATCTCCTTCGGGTCGTGGCTGTCGCCGACCGCCTCGGACAGCCAGTTGGGCAGCATCCCGCTCGTGTCGCTCATCGTCGCTCCCCTTGTTGTGGGCGCCTGGGCAACTCGATCCCGTCCATCGCTACGGACTGACGTGCCGCCCGTTCTCTCGTTTCCTGGGACCGGCGGCGAGGAAGGTGCGCCGGGTCAAGGAGCGTCGTTCCGGGCCGGGCATGGTGCCCCGCTTCCTGATGGGTGTCCGGGGCGGCCAGTGTTGTCACCGGGTCGGAGGGTGCAAAGCCCGTACCGTCGGCGGTGTCGGCCGATCATTGCCAAGTGCCGAAATATCGGCGTTGTTGCCTGGCAGCCCCTGGCAATTCCTTGGGAAAACGGCCCCTGGCAATGATCGCCGGACACCACCCAATGATCGGCCGACACCACCCAACTCCTCCGCGCATGGTTAATTGTCGCAAGACATTGATAATAAACAACTTACGACAGGCAATGAGAGCGGAGCCCCGTCCCCGGCGCCTCCATTCAAGACGAAGAACGACCCCCGGCCTGAGCAACCGGAGGTCGTTCTCGTTTCCTGGGCCCGGCCTGGAGACTGCTACGTGCTCGCTTCCGACCTTTGCAAGGGGTCAACGCCGGACCGCATCAAACCGACCGCGGTCGGCCGGTGCGGCCGCTGGAACGCCGAGGCCCTGTCCGAGTCGGCGGGCTGTACCCTGAAGAACGTCTTCTTGCAGCCCTCGCAGCACCAGTGTGTTGTCGGCTCAGCCATCTCATGAGCGAAGACCAGGCATTCGCTGATGTCGAGGTCCTTCGCCCGTTCCTTGGCGCGCGCGAGGTCCGGAACGACGTCCGCCGGACCTAGATCGCAGAAGTCGCACTGGATACGGTACATCGGCACGTAAGTCGTTTCGACGCTCATTTCTCCCTCCTTCTGAGGCCCCCAACCTCCTCCAGGCCGTCCTCGGTATCGCGCCGCGGCCTGGCCTTCACCGCACGCGGGCAGGATCGCTGCTGGGGTGGCGTCGGCGCGTGAGTGACCCCATCCGCGGGTCGCGCAGACGCCGCGTCCTTCCGCCCGGATCCTGACTCAGCCGGTACTCGTCCACGATGGAGGCCACCCTGGCGCGGAGCTTGGCGGGCGACGTGGGCCAGGCCACGTACTCCACCCTCCCCTCGGGGTCGCGGCGCGGGACACTCTCCCAATCGCGCCCCGGCCGGGCCAGTACGACCACCGGCGGGCGGTAGGCTTGCGGGGACTCTCTGGCCCTCGCGGTGTCGTAGACGTCGCCGTCCTCCGCCGACGCGCCGACCAGAACGAGGGCGAAGTCCGCATGGGCCTCGCGCTCGAGGGCCTCCGTGCAGGTCCCGACGGTTACGACGGAGGTGCCGAGGCCGTCGAGCATCTCCTTGATGTCGAGCTGGTAGGCCGGGTCGGGCTCGACGAGCAGGACGGGCACTGCGGCCTCGGCAGTGTACGCGTCGAATTCCCCCTCGTCCGCCGGGTGTTGTCCGGCGAGCCGGCGCAGCAAGGGGGGCAGGTCGGTGGCCACCTGGGACTTGACCACGAACCCGTCCGCCCCGGCCAGGCGGCTCAGCAGTGCATAGTCCTCGATCCCATGCGCGGTGAGCATCACGACCCGAGGTCGCCCCTCGTGCGGCAGTCGCCGCAGCAGGTCCAACCCGTTCACCCCCGGCATCACGATGTCGGAGATAATCAGGTCGGGGGCCAGCGCTTCGAGTTGCCCGAGGGCGGCCTCGGCGGAGCCGGCCTTCCCCACCAGCTGAACCTCGGGCAAGGTCGAGAGAAACCGTGCCACGGAATTCAGGAACGTCTCGTTATCATCCACCAGCAGAGTGCGAAGCGGTTTCATGACAGCCTCCTGGAACGGGCGCCCACGGCGGGGGGAGCTGTGCCAACTCATCCCGTCGTTATCGTACCGGAATAATCCCTACCTTGAAGTGTAGGCCCGGTTCGCGCGGGGCGGGGGCGAGGCGCCCGGGAACGGGGTCAGGAAGTTCCTGAGCCGGGCTGACGGATTGGGGCCAAGGGCGACGATTCAGTGCCCGCGCCTTCGCCCGCCGCCACGTCCTTCGCCGGCGAGGCGTCCAGCACCTCCCGGACCTTGCGCGCCAGGGCCGCGGCCGCGAACGGTTTGGCCAGGAAATGGCCGTTCTCCGGGACGACCCCGTGGCGGAACACCGCGTCGTCGGCGTACCCCGACAGGTACAACACCCTCAGGCCGGGGTGCAGCGGCAGCAGCCGCTCGGCCACCCCGGGCCCGCCGCCACCGGGCAGGACCACGTCCGACACGAGCAGGTGGATCGGCCCGCCGTGCTGGCGACAGACGCGGAGGGCCTCCTCCCCCTCCGCAGCCTCCAGCACGCTGTAGCCGCTGCCGCGCAGGATGTGGGCGACCAGCGCGCGGACGGCCGGCTCGTCTTCCAGCAAGAGGACGGTCTCGGTGCCCTGCGGCGAGGCCGCCAGCGCCGGCGCGGAACTCACCGCCTCGAGCCCCTCCTCGACGCGCGGCAGGTAGATGCGAAACGTCGAGCCCCGCCCCGGCGCACTCACGACCTCGATGTGGCCCCCCGCCTGCGTGACGATGCCGTAGACGGTGGCGAGTCCCAGCCCCGTCCCCTGGTCCCGCCCCTTGGTGGTGAAGAACGGCTCGAAAAGGTGCTCCTGAACCTCGTCCGCCATCCCGCAGCCCGTGTCCGTCACCGCAAGCATCACGTATTGGCCAGGCCGGGTGCCGGCCCCGTCCGGACCCTGCCCCCCGCCGGCGTTCCTGGTCTGGAGGGTGAGGGTGCCGCCCCGGGGCATGGCGTCCCGGGCGTTGACCGTGAGGTTCAGGAGGACCTGCTCCAGCTGGCCGGCGTCGGCCCTGACGTTACCCGGCGAAGGGTCCAGGTCGGTGCGGAGTTCGACGTCCTCCCCAATGAGGCGGCGGAGCATCTTCCGGATGTCGAGGACGACGGCGTTGACGTCGAGGACCCGCGGGACGACCACCTGCTTGCGCGACAACGTGAGCAGCTGGCGGGTCAGCGAGGCCGACCGCTCCCCGGCCCTGCGGATCTCCTGCAGCAGGCCCCGCGTGGGGTCGTTCGGCGGGAGGCCGCGGAGCAACAGCTCGCTGTAGCCGTTGATGATGCACAGCAGGTTGTTGAAGTCGTGCGCCACCCCGCCCGCCAGCCGGCCCACCGCCTCCATCTTGACGGCCTGACGGAGCTGCTCTTCCAGCTGCTTCTTTTCGGTGATGTCCTCCTTGACGGCGACGAACGAGGCGATGGCGCCGCCGGCGTCGCGGATCGGCGAGATGGACGCCGTCTCCCAGTACAGCCGGCCGTCCTTCCGGCGACTGCAGAACTCGCCCCGCCACTCCTTCCCCGCGGTAATCGTGCCCCAGAGTTCCTGGTAGAACGACGGCGGGTGCCGGCCGGACTTCAGGATCCGCGGGTTGCGGCCGAGGACCTCCTCGGCCGCGTAGCCGGTCACCTCCGTGAACTTCGGGTTGACGTATTCAATCGCGCCGGTGCAGTCGGTGATGATCACAGCGCAGGGGCTCTGCTCCACGGCGCGGGACAGCCTCCGCAGTTGCTCCTCCGCCCGCCGGAGGTCCGTGTGCTCGGCCTGTCCCTCGACCGGCTTGTACCCGGTGACGTCCCGAAAATTGAAGACGACGGCCTCGACGTCGGGCTCGCCGAGGCGGTTGGTTCCCCGGGCGTCCATCCGGCGGTAGGTGCCGTCCTTGTGGCGGACCCGGGGGATAGACGTGACGACCTCGGCCGGATCGCGGAGCAGCCGGCCGAAGAGTTCCCGGGCGTCCGCCCGGTCCTCGGGGTGGAGCAGGGCGAGGGCGTCCTGGCCGGTCAGCTCGTCCGCCGTGTAGCCGAGGGCGCGGCCGCTGGCCGGGGTGGCGTAGCGGATGACGCCCTCGGCATCGAGGAAGGCGACGACCTCGAAGCTGTTCTCGAGGAGGGCCTGGGACCGCCGCTGCTGGGCCCGCAAGGCTTCCTCCGCCCAGGCCAGCTGGGCCGCCTTCTCCGGGAGCAGTCTCTGGAGTTCGGCGACGTCCCCGCAGCCGGTTCCGCCCCAGTCGCCGCGGGGGACGGGCAGTGATAAGGATGAGGGATGCATGAGATCTCCTGTCAATGCCGACGAGCCGTCGGCAGGGTGAGGGGGCATGCCCGTGCCCGGCGGCAGAAGGCACGGCCGAAGACACTGGAACTAGCAGGGCCGGGTCGGGGGATTGCGACCCGAAGGGGATGCCTGCGAAGGGGCGGCCAACCGTGGTTCTGGCGGTCGAACCGTGCGGCGGCCGCGGACGGGTGCAATCACTACCCGGCCCTCGTGAGCCGGCCGAGGGCTCGCAAGGCAGCACTCTCGATCTGGCGGACGCGCTCGCCGCTGACGCCGAGGCGCTCGCCGATGGCCTGGAGCGTCTGCGGCACCTCAGCGCCCAGCCCGAAGCGCAGGCGCAGCACCGACGCCTCTCGCGGCGCCAGGCAGTCCAGCTGGGCGAGCACCGCTTCGGACTCGCAAGCGCCGGCCTCCGCATCGACCGGGGCCGGGTCCCGTACGTCCTCGAGCAATCGGCAACTGCGGTCTGAGGCAGACGCGGTTCCGGGCGAGGTGAGGTGGAGGGCCTTCCGAACGAGCTGCAGCTGCCGCGGGGACAGGCCAAGCCGTGCCGTCACCTCCTCCTCGGTGGCTTTTCGGCCGCACTCGGCCTCCAACTCGCCGGCCGCGAGCCGCCACTTGGCCGCCAACGCCGCCGTGCCGGCCGGGATGCGGATCGTCCGCCCGGCCGTGTGCAGTCCGTGGCGTATCGATTGCGTGATCCAGGAGGTGGCGTAGGTGCTGAAGCGCGTGTTCCTCGTCGGGTCGAAGCCCTCGACCGCGCGGATCAGGCCCAGGTTCCCTTCCTGCACCAGGTCGGCCAGCGGCAGGCCCTGGCCGACATAGGAGCGGGCGATGTTCACCACCAGCCGCAGGTTCGCCCGCACCATGTGGTCGCGGGCCTCGGGATCGCCGTCGCGGACGCGCCGGGCGAGTTCCATCTCCTCGTCAGCGCTAAGGAGTGGTGTTCTGGCGATCTCGCTGACGTACGGCCCCAAGGGGTTGGCCACGGACTGCCTCGTCGTCGGGCCGCTCTGTGTCGGTCGCATGGTCCGTCTCCTCACTCTTCCCCTGCCCCGCTGATTCTGCGGCAAGGTCGGGAATGACCTGGCCGCCGCACCAAGGAGCCCCTTGTTGTCGTCCACCGGCAGGGTCTCAGGTGGCGTCATGACCGGCTCCTTGACGGGCCCACGGGGCGGGGGAGGCGACTGCACCCCGTGGGCGGCGTCGTCCTTGTCCGGGAGCGATCCGGACGTTGAACTCTAGGCTCGCTCCCGGCGGGGTGGGGGTAGGGTGCCCGGAAACGGGGTCAGGAAGTTCCTGAGCCCGGGGGGCGGATTGAGGCCAAGCGCGATCCCCCATGAGTGATGCGGCCGCCGGCACGGTAAGCTCGGACAAGAGACCTGTTGTTCGACCCCTGCCGGCTTGCCCGGCAGGTGAAGAAGGTCGATAGCTAGACTCGGACAAGAGACCTGTTGTTCGACCCCTGCCGGCTTGCCCGGCAGGTGAAGAAGGTCGATAGCTAGACGGGAGGTGAGAAATTACTCTTTTCTTCCTCCTCCTAGCCGGCGACCTGCTTCACCTGCCGGGCAAGCCGGCAGGGGTCGAAGACCGTTCTCGGCCTCACGTTCCTATCCTAGCCGGCGACCTGCTTCACCTGCCGGGCAAGCCGGCAGGGGTCGAAGACCGTTCTCGGCCTCACGTTCCTATCCTAGCCGGCGACCTGCTTCACCTGCCGGGCAAGCCGGCAGGGGTCGAACAACAGGTCTCTTGTCATTGCGGTAAGTCGTCCGCGCGGGACGAATGCGGGGGTGGGTGTCAGGGGTCAACGAGTCCGGAGCGGATCGCGCAGCGGACCAGGCCGGCCACGTCGTAGATCCGCAGCTTCTTCATGAGTTGAGCCCGATGCGTCTCGACGGTCTTCGGGCTGAGGGAAAGGCGGACGGCGATCTCTTTGGTACACAGTCCCTGCGCGATAAGGTGCAGTACCTCCCGCTGGCGGCTCGACAGCAGCCGGAGGCGGGGCCCCGCGCCGGCGCGGCCGGGGTGCGCCCCCTCCGCCGCCGGCGCGACCGTGGGGCTCAGGTACGTACCCCCCGCGGCGACGGCCCGGACCGCCTGCGCGAACTCGTCCGGCGTGGCGTCCTTCAGGAGGTACCCGCTCGCGCCGGCCTGCAGCGCCCGGCAGACGTACCCCTCCTCGACGTGCATCGACAGCACGATCACGCGTATCCCCGGCACGGCCTCGACGACACGGGCGGCGACCTCGATGCCGCTCAACCCGGGCATGGTGATGTCCGTCACCAGCACGTCGGGGCGCAGGGCCACGCTTTGCTGCAGTGCCCCGGGCCCGTCCACGGCCTCCCCGATAACCTCGACGTCGGGCAGGGAGCGAAGGAACTTCACCACCCCCGCGCGGAACAGGGGGTGGTCATCGGCGATGAGGACCCGGATCGGGTTCATGCCATGCCCTCCTCCTTGGCTGCGGCGGCTGCGGGGACCTCCGCCGGCGCCAGCGGAAACCGGGCCCGGATCGTCGTGCCGCGCCCGACCGCCGATTCGACCTCCAGCTGCCCCCCCACCAGCTGGGCCCGCTCCTGCATGCCCAGCAGGCCAATGCTGCCCCGGTGAAGGGACCGCTCGTGCGCGGCGCCGACGTCGAAGCCCGCGCCGTCATCGCGGACGGCCAGCAGGAGTTCGGGGCCGTCGCGCCGGAGTTCGACCCCCACGGTTCGGGCGCCGGCGTAACGGATGACATTCGTCAGCGACTCCTGAATGATGCGGAAGCAGGTGATTTCCAGTTCGGGGCCCAGGCGGCCGAACCCATCCGCGACGGCCAGCTGCCCGGAGAAGCCGGCGCGCTGGCCCAGGCGCTCCAGGTACCAGCGGACCGCCGGGACCAGGCCGAATTCGTCCAGCATCGGCGGTCGCAGGTCCACGGAGAGCTGTCGCACCTGCTGGGTGGCACGGTCCACGAGGGCCACACACTCGGCCAGCTGCGCCGGCACCTGTTCGGGCGGGATCCGCTGGAGGTTGTAAAGCTCGAGCTTGAGGGCGCCGAACAACTGTCCGATCTCGTCGTGCAGCTCGCAGACAAGGCGGCGGCGCTCGGCCTCCTGGGCCTTGAGCAGCTGGCGCGACAGGACGCGCAACCGCCCCTCACTCTCGCGCAGCCTCCCCTCGGTCTCCTCGCAGTAACGGATGGCCAGGGCCAGCTCCTCGTTCCTGCGCGCCATCTCCCCGGCCAGCTGCCGCTCCTTCCGCACATCCTCCGCCAGCCGCCTGGCCTCCCAGGCGAACCTCTCCTCGGCCAGCTTCCGCCGGACCTCCTGCCGTTCGGCCTCCAGGAGCAGCTCCCCCTGCCGTTTGACCTCTTCCCGCTTGAGAAACAGCTCGACGAACACCGCCACCTTGGACCGGAGAATCTCCGGTAGCAGCGGCTTGATCAGGTAGTCCACCGCCCCGAGGTCGTATCCTTTCAGGACCTCGTCCTCGGCCGGCTGAGTGGCGGTGAGGTAAACGATCGGGGTGTACCGCGACCGCTCCTGCTGACGGAGGCGTGCGGCCGTCTCGTAGCCGTCCATCCCGGGCATGACGACGTCGAGCAGGATCACCGCGAACTCCTCCGTCGCCGCGTGCTGGAGCGCCTCAGCACCGCTGCCCGCCGCCACGATGCGCTGCTGCAACTGGCCAAGCGCTTTCTCGACCCAGCGCGCGTTGCGCGGCTGATCGTCCACGATCAGGATATTTGCACTTCCTGGAACTGTCATGATGTCTCTCCATCACTGTTCGTGGGGTGTACGCGAACCGGCACGCGCCAATCTCGTTGCGCGTTCAGCCGCCCGCACACGCGCGCACAGCGAACTCGTCATCCCCGTTGTGGCACGGTCTCCTGACGTCAGGAGACCGTGCCACAACGGGGCGATTCTGGAACTGAAGCGACGAGCGGCTGGGCCAGGAACTCGGTCAGCGCCCGGCACAGGCCACGTACCTGCGCCTCCGCGGCCGTGCAAGCGCCCGCGACCGCCCCGAGGTCTCCCGCACTACCCAGTTGTTCGAGCCGTCCCACCGCCTCAAAGACCTCTTTCCCTCGGAAGTGGGCCACGTCGCCCTTGAGGGCGTGGGCTGCACGGGCCAGCCGGCTGGCATCGCCGGCGCTGACCGCGGACCGAATTGCCTCCAACAGTGCCGGGCAATCTTGCAAGAGGCCCGCGGCCATCTCCCGCAGGAAGGCCTCATCGCCCTCCACGCCGGCCAGCGCCGCCTCCCGGTCGAACACGCCCGCTGCGGCCACCGCCAGACTGGGCACCTCCGGTCCAGGCGCCTCCGGGGGTAGGCTGTCTCGCAGGGCGGACAGGGTCTCCCGGAGCCGCGCCTGCCGGATCGGCTTGGAGATGTAGCCGTCCATGCCGGCCGCCAGGCAGCGGTGACGGTCCCCGTTCAGCGCGTGCGCCGTCATGGCGATGACGGGAACGTGGCGGCCGGTAGCCCGCTCGCCCTCGCGGAGGACGCGGGTCGCCTCCAGGCCGTCCATCTCCGGCATCTGCACGTCCATCAGGACCAGGTCGAACGTCCCCTTATCCAGGGCCGCCAGTGCCTCCCGGCCGTTGCCCGCGAGCGTGACGGTGTGCCCCTCCCGCTCGAGCATCCGCAGGCTCACCTTCTGATTCAGGGGGCTGTCCTCCGCCAGGAGAATGCGCAGGGGGCGGTGTGGGGGCGCGGGCCGCGTGTCTTGCTGGCGCCGTTCCCCCGGGTGGCCGCCCGCGCCCAGGGCGGCCAGGACGGCCCCGAGCAGCTCGGACTCCTTGATCGGCTTGATCAGGGGTTGGGAGATGCCCAGTGTGCGGCAGCGCGCGGCGTCCTCGCGCAGGTCGCCGGAGCTAAGCATCAGGACGACCGGGCCGCCCGCCTCCGGCGAGTGCGCGATCTTCTCGGCCACGGCAAAGCCATCCATCTCGGGCATCTGGCCATCCAGGAGTACCAGACGGAAGGGATCGCCCCGTGCGGCGGCCTCCCCCAGGGCGGCGAGCGCGTCCGGACCCGTCCCCACCGCCGTCGAGCCCATGCCCCAGCCCTCGAGCATCACCTGGAGGATGTCTCGGCTGGTGGCGTTGTCATCGACCACCAGGACGGGCAGACCGCGCAAGGCCTCGGTCGTCGCGGGCTCGTCCGCCGGACAAGGGTTCGCACACCGGCCGAGGCGGGCGGTGAAGTGGAAGGTGCTGCCCCGGCCGACCTCGCTCTCGGCCCAGATCCGGCCGCGCATCAGCTCGACCAGCTTCGCGCAGATCGCCAACCCCAGGCCGGTCCCGCCGTACTTGCGCGTGGTCGAGCTGTCCACCTGAACGAAGGGGGCGAAGATGCCTTGCAGCTTGTCCGCGGGGATGCCGATGCCCGTGTCACTCACGGTGAAGTGCAGGCAGACCTCGTCGTCGGCCTGCGCGTCCACGCTGATCCGCAGGTCGATCCCGCCGCGCTCCGTAAACTTGATGGCGTTGCCCATCAGGTTGGTGATGACCTGGCGCAAGCGGCCGGCGTCCCCCACGAGCCACTCCAGCACGGCGGAATCGACCTGACAGGCGAGTTTCAGGCCGTGCGTGTGCGCCCGGTGGGCCAGGAGCCTAATCGTGTCCTGGACGGCCTCGCGCGGGCGGAAGGCGGCGGGGTGGATGTCGAGCTTGCCGGCCTCGACCTTGGAGAAGTCGAGGATGTCGTCAAGGACCGTGAGCAGCGCCTCGGCGGAGTCCTGCGCGACCTCCAGGTTCTCCCGCTGCTCGGGGGTCAACTCCGTGTCGAGGGTTAGCTCGGTCATGCCGAGGACGCCGTTCATGGGGGTGCGGATCTCGTGGCTCATGTTGGCCAGGAACTCGCTCTTGGCCCGGTTGGCCGACTCCGCCGCCTCCTTCGCCTGGCGCAGCTCCTCCTGGATCCGCTTCAGGTCCGTGACGTCGGTGTGCGAACCGGCCATGCGGTGGGGCCGCCCGTCGGGGCCGCACAGGGTAACCCCGCGTGTGGAGATCCAGCGGTAGGTGCCGTCCCTGTGGCGCATGCGGACCTCCAGCACGAAGTGCTCGGGCTGGCCATTGTGCTGCTCGCGCAGCGCCCGCAGTTCTTGCAGCGCTCGCTCCCGGTCGTCGGGGTGGAGGAGCTGCTCCCAATCCTGCAAGCGCGCTCGCATTTCTGGCGCCTCGTATCCCAGCATGCTCTTCCACGTCGGCGAGTAGTAGACCTCATCGGTGTCCAGGTTCCAGTCCCACAGGCCGCCCGCGTGCGCGCGCGTGGCCAGCTCGAATCGCTCCCGGATCGCGGACAACTCCTGGTTGGCAGCCTGCAGCTCGGCAGTACGTTCGGCCACGCACCGCTCCAGCCCCTCGTTCAGCCTGTGGATTTCCTCCTCCGCACGCTTGTAATCGTCGATGTCGGTACAGACGCCGTACCAGCGGACCACCCGGCCTCCGTCGTCGAGCGCGGGCTGGGCGCGAACCTGGTGCCAACGGCAGCCACCGCTACGGCGATCCTGGAAGCGGGCTTCGATTTCGACGGGCTGTGCCGTGCGGACCGCGGCGTACCACGCCTCGACGCACCTGGGCACGTCGTCGGGGTGCAGGATCGGTATCCAGCTCTGGTCCCCGGTTTCCCCCTCCGGGAAGCCAGTGAACTCGTACCAGCGCTGGTTGTAATAATCGACGTGGCCGTTGGGACGGGCCGTCCACACGATCTGAGGCATGGCGTCGGCGAGTTGGTGGAACCGGGCCTCGGTGTCGCGCAAGGCCTGCCCGACCGCCCGTCGAGCGGTGATCTCTTCGATGACGGCCATGAAGTAGAGCGGATCGCCGGCCCCGGACTCGCCGCGGACGACCGACACCGTCAGGTTGACCCAGACGGGCGAGCCGTCCTTGCGCAGGTAGCGCTTCTCCCTCGTCTGTGCGCCGATCTCCCCCGCGAGTTGCCGCCGCGTCACTTCCAGGCCAACCGGGAGGTCCTCGGGGTGGGTGATGTCCCGGATGGTCAGGGCCTGCAACTCCTCGGGGGTGTAGCCGACGATTTCGCAGAGCTTCCGGTTGACTCGCAGCCAGCGGCCGTCCAGCCCGACCTGCGCCATGCCGACGGCGGCCTGATCGAACGCGGCGCGGAAGCGCTCCTCGCTCTCGCGCAGGGCTTCCTGAGCCCGCTTGCGCTCGGTAATGTCGCGGACGATGCCGCAGAAGATGCGCCGCCCCTTGAGCCAGGTCTCGGTGATAGTCCGGTCCAGCGGAATCGTCGTGCCGTCCTTGCGGCGGCCCGGGACTTCGCTGGCGCAGCCGACCGCCCGGGCCACCCCGGTGCGCAGATAGTTGGCGATGTACCCGTCGTGCTCACTGCGGTACGGCTCGGGCATGAGGACGCCGACGCTCTGACCGATCACCTCCCCGGGCTCGTAGCCGAACACCTGCCGGACCGCAGGGTTGACCGTTTCGACAATCCCGTGGTCGTCGATGGTAATGATGGCGTCAGGGGCGGCCTCCACCACGCACCTGAAGCGATCGGCCGTCTCGCGGGCCGCCTGGTACAGGACGTCCATCTGCGTGAGATCCGTTATGGTCCCGACCACCCCCCGGACTTTCCCGGAGGCATCGACCTCGGGGACGTAGACACGGCGGGAGCGACGGGTCGCGCCGGACGGGTACGGCAGCTCCACCTCGAACTCGAGCGCCTTGCCCGCGAGGGCGCTGTCGAGGTACGGGGCCAGCCGTTCGTACGCTTCTTGCCCCACTACCTCGCGAATGGATTTGCCAACGACGTCCTCCCGGCTCAGGCCGAAGCACCGGGCGTAGCCCTCGCTGACGAAGCGAAAGCGCTGTGCCGCGTCGAAGTGGATCAGGAAGACCGGGGCGGTGTCGGTGAGGAGGCGGAGCCGGTCTGCGGCCCTGCGGTTGCTGACGATCAGGACGTCGGCGAGGATGGCGCCACAGGCGACGAGGACCAACGCCGCCAGCCGACGACCACAGACGCCAGCGTCGTGGCCCGGGTGCTCGAGGTCAGCCGCGCCTCGTGCTCCCGCAGCAGGCTCCTCTCATAGTCCTCCATTGCGGTGAGCAGGTTGCGGAGCTGGGCCATGAGCCGCACCCCCTCCCCGCCGATCACCAGGCGCGTCGCGGCGGACGCGCCCTCGGCCCTGCGCACCTCGATCAACCGCCCGGCAAAGGCACGCCACGCCTTCGCCACCGGCTCCAGCTCCTTCAGGCGCTGCTGCTGCGCGGCGTCGTCGGAGGCCAGTTCCTCCACGTCCCGGAGGTGTGTTTCCGCCTCGGCCAGCCCCGCGTGGTAGGAGTCGAGCATGGACTCGTCGCCGGTGAGCACGAACCCCCGCGCCCCCGTCTGCACGTCCACGAAGGCTTCGCGCAGGCCTTCCACGTTCCAGAGGATCTGGAGGCTACGGCTGCGCCACTCCGCGGCCGCTGCCATCTGGCGCGTGTAGTTGTGGGACAGCACGCCGGCGGTCAGCAGGACGAGGAGTGCCAGGCCGAAGCCGAGGCGGAGGGCGCGGAGACCGGGGAGTTTCATCGCAGGACTCACCGCTATTGGGGGCGACGCTTCGCCCTTGCCAGGTTGCAGACGCGAAAGCCGAGCGAGACGCCGCTGTTCACCTCAAACCAGAGACCGCGCTACAGGCGGGCAGTCGTTCAGCACTTTCCTGTAGGGCTGCGGCACGTCCCCGGAGGGCCTTGGGGAGCGACCGTCGGCTGCATTATTAAGACTCCCCTACCTAGCAAATGCCGCGCCGAAAACGGCCAGGGGACTGAGGCAATGGCCTGCACCCTCCCGAGTTCGGGTGGGGGCGAAGATTTCTCCCCTCGGAGGAAGAGGAGCGCGACAAGTTTAGGGCGGGGCATAAGTGATCGGTCGCTGCCGTGGTGTTCGCCTCCGAAAGCGGTCGTGAGATTCGTGCCGAAACCGCACATGCTAACTCTCACCGTGGGGGCAAACCGCACAGGAGTCGTCTCGGAGAGACGTCCAAGCTGAGCCGCGAGCGTCCCGGGAGCGTTTCCGGAGCAGCGCTCGCGCGCGGAAGTGGCACGGTCTCCTGACGTCTCCTGACCGTGCCACGACGCGGGGAGTCGGGACTCCAACCCGTCAATCGAAGTTGGATGGGCCACTAGCGCGCAACGACCCCAGCATTGCGATCTCGTACGAGACCGGCGGGCGGCTGGGTCAGGAACTCGGTAAGCGCCCGGCGCAGGCAGTCGAGCTGCGCCTCCACGGCCGCGCAGGCCCCGGCGGCCGCGGCGAGGTCCTCGGCGCGGCCCAGCTCCTCGAGTTGCCTGGCCGCGTCAATGACCTCTTTCCCTCCGAAGTGAGCTACCTCGCCCTTGAGGGCGTGGGCCGCCCGGGCCAGCCGGGTTGCGTCGCCGCCGGTCATCGCGCCCCGGATTCCCTCCAGCAGCCTGGGGCAATCCTCGAGAAAGCACGCGGCCAGTTCCCGCAGGAAGTTCTCATCGCCATCCACGCTCGCCAGCGCCGCCCCCTGATCGAACACCCCGACCGCGGCCGCCTCCGGGCCGGACGCCTCCGAGGTCAGGCCGTCGAGCACGGCGGACAGCGTCTCCTGGAGCCGCGCCTGCCGGATCGGCTTGGAGATGTAGCCGTCCATGCCGGCCGCCAGGCAGCGGTCGCGGTCCCCGTTCAGCGCGTACGCCGTCATGGCGACGACGGGAACGTGGCGGCCGGTGCCCCGCTCGCGCGCGCGGAGGACGCGGGTCGCCTCGAAGCCGTCCATCTCCGGCATCTGCACGTCCATCAGCACCAGGTCGAACGTCTGCTTCTCCAGGGCCGCCAGCGCCTCCCGCCCGTTGACCGCGAGCACGGCGGTGTGCCCTTCCCGCTCGAGCATCCGCAGGCTCACCTTCTGATTCAGGGGGCTGTCCTCCGCCAGGAGAATGCACAGGCGGCGGTGTGGGGGCGTGGGCCGCGGTTTTTGCCGGCGCCGTCCCTTGAGGTGGCCGCCCGCGCCCAGGGCGGCCAGGACGGCGCCGAGCAACTCGGACTCCTTGACCGGCTTGAACAGGAGGTGGGAGATGCCCACTGTGCGGCAGCGCGCGGCGTCCCCGGACAGGTCGCCGGAGGCCAGCATCAAGACGGCCACGCGGCCCGCCTCCGGGGAGTGCGCGATCTTCTCGGCGACGGCAAACCCATCCATCTCGGGCATCCTGCCATCCAGGAGCACCAGGCGGAAGGGTTCCCCCCGCACTGCTGCCTCCCCCAGGGCGGCGAGGGCGTCCGGACCAGTCCCCACCGCCGTCGTGTACATGCCCCAGCCCTCGACCATCTCCCGGAGAACCTGGCGGTTGGTGGCGTTATCATCGACCACCAGGACGCGCAGACCGCGCAAGGCTTCGGGCGTCGTGGCCTCGTCCGGGGGGGAAAGGCTCGCCGACCGGCCGAAGCGGGCGGTGAAGTGGAAGGTGCTGCCCCGGCCGACCTCGCTCTCGGCCCAGATCCGGCCGCGCATCAACTCGACCAGCTTCGAGGAGATGGCCAGCCCCAGGCCGGTACCGCCGTACTTGCGGGTGGTCGAGCTATCCCCCTGGACAAAGGGGGCGAAGATGCAGCGCAACTTGTCCACAGGGATGCCGATGCCGGTGTCGCTAACGGTGAAGTGCAAGCCGACTTCGTCGTCGGCCTGCGCTTCCACGCTGACCCGCAGGTCGATCTCGCCGCGCTCCGTGAATTTGATGGCGTTGTTCATCAGGTTCGTGATGACCTGGCGCAGACGGTCGGTGTCCCCGACGAGCCACTCCGGCACGTCGCGATCGATCCGGCAGGTGAGTTCCAGGCCGCTCTTGTGCGCCCGGTAGGCCAGGCCCCTAGCCATGTCCATGAGGGTGTCGCGCGTGCAGAAGGCGGCGGGGTCGAGGTCGAGCTTGCCGGCCTCGACCTTGGAGAAGTCGAGGATGTCGTCGAGGACCGTGAGCAGCGCCTCGGCGGACTCCTGCACGACCTCCAGGTAGTCGTGTTGTTCGGGGGTCAACTCGGTGTCGAGGATCAGCTGGGTCATGCCGATGACGCCGTTCATGGGGGTGCGGATTTCGTGGCTCATGTTGGCCAGGAACTCGCTCTTGGCCCGGTTGGCCGCCTCCGCGAGTCTCATCGCATCGCGCAGCTGGGTGGTGCGCTCGGCCACGCGCTGTTCGAGATCTTCATTGAGTCTGCAAACCTCTTCTTCGGCGCGCTTGTGATCGTCGATGTCGGTGCAGGTGCCGTACCAGCGCACCACACTCCCTGTGGTGTCGCGGACGGGCAGCGCGCGTCCCAGGTGCCAGCGGTACTGCCCGGTGCGCCGGTCCCTGAAGCGCAGCTCCATCTCGAACGCCTCCCCCATGCGGACGCAGCTGTACCACACCTCCATGCAGCGCGGCACGTCGTCGGGGTGCAGGATCGGCCTCCAGCTCTCGTCGCCGCTCTGTCCTTCGGGGAAACCGGTGAACTCGTACCAGCGCCGGTTGTAGTAATCGACGTGGCCGTCCGGGCGGGCCGCCCACACGATCTGTGGCATGGCGTCGGCGAGCTGGCGGAACCGGGCCTCGCTGTCCTGCAGCGCCTGCTGGGCCCGCCTGGACGCACTGACGTCGCGCGTGATCTTGGCAAACCCTTTCAGGTTTCCTTCGGCGTCGCGCAGGGCCGTGATGAGGACGTGGGCGTCGAAGCTGGTGCCGTCCTTGCGCACCCGCCGGCCCTCCTCCTCATAACGCCCCTTGGCTGCGGCCTCCACCAACTCCCGGCCCGGCTTGCCGGCGCTGACGTCTTCCGCCGTGTAGAAGCGCGAGAAGTGCTGGCCGACGATCTCATCCGCACGGTAGCCCTTCAGGCGCTCGGCGCCCGTGTTCCATGTCTGGACAACCCCTTGCGGGCTGAGCAGGAAGATGGCGTAGTCCCGGACCCCGTCGATGAGCAGGCGGAAGCGCTCCTCCGAGAGTTCCTTGTCCCTTTCCAGGCGTTCCAGCACACGAGCTTTCCAGAGGATCAGGCCGACGAGAACGGCTACAATCATGAACGCGAATAACGCAAAGCCGATTTCCAGGTCGTACAGCGCCGCCTTGTGGCCCATCAGCACGAGCCAGCCCAGAACAACGGGGACGAGGAAGGCGTGGGGCAGCAGCCGCCGGGCCATCATGCCCGCCGCGTTCGTGCTGCGGAGGGGGGCGACCACCCCGCGCTCGGGCCCCGCCGCCAGCACCCCCAGACTGAGCACGAGGAACGTCGCTGCCGTGTGAAGGGCCACCGGCGAGAAGGGGACGATCTGATACAGGGCGCTCACCGTGTAGAGGTGTCCCACGCAGGCCATCAGGCAGGTGAACAGGACGAGGACCGCAAGCCCCTGGGCGACCAGGGGAAGGCGGTGGGTGTAGAGCAGGACGAGGGCCGTTCCCAGCAGGCAGCAGAGCAAGGCCGTGACGTGGGCCATGCGGCCCGGGACGACCGTGCCGGCGGAGCCGGGTGGGTCCCGGAACAGAAGCTGGTCGATCCCCAGGTCAAGGTCGGCGGCCATCTCGAGGAGCGTGAGCAGGCCAATCAAGGCTGCGGCGACGGCACTGGCCAGGCCGACAAGTCGCCAAGGTCATCCGCTCGACCGCAGCGCCCACAAGGACACACCGGCCAGGGCCAGGGCGACCGCCGTATTCGGCTTCATCGCGACCAGGCCCGGCAGGACGCTCTTAAGGGAGGCAATATCCGTCGCCCAGCCGAAGAGGACGAGGAACCCGACCCCAACGGCGATAGCGCCAGAAAAGGGACCGAGTGCATCGCGGGGGGTCGTCAGACCGCGGCGTAGGGCGCGGAGACCAGGGAGTTTCATCGCAAGACCACTCGCTTTCGGGGGAGACGCTTCACCCTTGCCAGGTTGCGAACGCGAAAGCCGAGGGAGACCGCGCTGTCCCCTCAAACCAAAGGCGAGCCTCCGGGCGGACGCTCGTTCACCTCCTACCTCTGTGGCCGGGGCACATCCCCCCAGGGCCTTGGGGAGCGACTTTCGGCTCCCCGCATTGATGGCCCCCTCTCTGGCAAATGCCGCGCCGAAAACGGGCAGGGGACTTACGGAATGGCCTGCCCCCTCAGGAGTTCGGGTGCGGGCGAAGCTTTCTCCCGCCGGAAGGAGGGGAGAGCGAAAATGTTCAGGGCGGGGCATAAGTGATGGGTCGTTGCCTGGTTTTCGCCTCCGAAAGCGGTCGTGAGATTTATGCCGAAACCGCACATGCTAACTCTCGGCCTGGCGAAATCGCACAGGAGTCGTCCCGGATAGACTTCCAAGCTCACCCGCGAGCGCTCCCAGAGCGGCGCTCGCGGGCGGGGGCGGGGGCCAAAGGCGGGAATGAGCAATCGCCCTCACAGGGGACGTCGGGAGGTGAACCGGAGGGCTTTCTTGTTTTCTCCTTCTTCCCGCGCCTCCCCGATTGCCCCCCCGTCTCCGTTCGGCTACACTCCCCCACACACGCCGCGCGTGTCGGCACATTCCCTGTCCCGCACCGACTTCGGAGTCCCCCATGAAGCGCCTCGTCCTTGCCGTGCTCCTGGCCCTCGCCGCCTTCTCATTCTCCCCGGCCCTGCGCGCCGCCGACGAGCCGGGCTACTCGCGCAAGGAGGTCATCTACCACCGCAAGTTCGGCACCGCCCTGACGATGGACGTCTTCACGCCGAAGAAGGACGCCAACGGCGCCGGCGTCATCTTCGTCGTCAGCGGCGGGTGGTATTCCGACCACGGCTACATCACCGGGAACATCCCGACCTTCATTCAGCCCCTGCTCGACAAGGGTTACACGGTCTTCGCGGTCGTTCACGGCAGCAACCCCAAGTATGCCATGCCCGAAATCCTCGATGACCTGCACCGGTCGGTCCGCTTCATCCGCCACAACGCAAAGGAGTACGGCATCGAGCCCGGCCGGCTGGGCATCATCGGCGGCTCGGCCGGCGGCCACCTGTCGCTCATGCAGGGCTGCGCCGGCAAGGACGGCAACCCCAAGGCGACCGACCCCATCGACCGCGAATCGAGCCGCGTCCAGGCCGTCGTCTCCTTCTACCCGCCGACCGACTTCCTCAACTGGGGCGAGAACGGCAAGGTCATGCTCGGCACCCACCCCATCGTCCCCGTCAAGGGGGCCTTCGACTTCCACCGCCTCGACCCCAAGACCAATTCGTTCGAGCCGATCACCGACGAAAAGCAGCGCGAGGAAATCGGCAAGAAGATCTCGCCGATCAACCACGTCGCCAAGGACAACCCGCCGACGCTCATCGTCCACGGCGACAAGGACCCCCTCGTCCCGCTCCAGCAAGCCGAGACGATGGCGGCAAAGCTGAAGGAGGCCGGCGTCCCCTCGGAATTGATCGTCAAGAAGGGAGGCGGCCACGACGGCGTCCTCGTCAAGGAACACATGCCGAAGGCCCTGGAGTGGTTCGACAAATATCTGGCGAAGAAGACCGAGTCCCCGCGCAATCCGAAGTGAGTACTGGGAAGTCGCGGAGGTAGTTCTACTGTGCGAGAGGCCCCGGGCTTGCCCCGGGGAGTTTCACGTTCGCTGCTACAAAGGCCGAAGGAACTCCCACGTTATTCTTCTCGCCGCCGTAGCAGCGAACGTGACACTCCCCGGGGCAAGCCCGGGGCCTCGCCGTAGCAGCGAACGTGACACTCCCCGGGGCAAGCCCGGGGCCTCAAACCGTAGCAGCGAACGTGAGACTCCCCGGGGCAAGCCCGGGGCATCTCGCACAGTAAAAGTAGGAACGAGCCTGGTGCGCCTTGACAGATGCTCGCATTCCGGCTCGCGGCGTGTTAGAATCAGCCGTGATCGAGGTTCCCTTCGCGAGGCCCGGCGATGAGTGACGTCACGCGCCTTCTCTCGGCGATCGATCAAGGCGACCCGCGGGCGGCCGAGCAACTTCTGCCGCTGGTCTACGACGAGCTACGCCGGCTGGCGTCAAGCAAGATGGCCCGCGAGTCGCGTGGCCAGACCCTCCAGGCCACGGCCCTGGTCCACGAAGCGTATTTGCGGCTCCTCGACGGCAACTCGCCCCAGCAATGGAACAGCCGCGGCCATTTCTTCGCCGCCGCGGCCGAGGCCATGCGGCGAATCCTCGTGGAGCGAGCCCGGCACAAGCGCAGCCTCAAGGCCGGCGGCGGTCGCCGTCGTCAGGAATTGCCCGACATTGAAATGGCCGCCGCCGCGCCCCATCTCGATCTGCTGGCCCTGAACGAGGCCCTGACCAAGCTCGAAAGGCAGGACAAGCGCCGGGCGGAGCTGGTCAAGCTGCGCTTTTTCACGGGGCTGACCATCGCCGAGGCCGCCCAGGTGCTCGGCGTTTCCGAATCGACGGCCGACAACGATTGGGCCTACGCCCGTTCCTGGCTCCGCCTGGAGATCGCGGGAGGCGCAGGCGACGACGGCGAACCGTAAGCCGGGGTGGGACGAAGCTGCCGAGGGAGGAGGTCATGGCCGCGCCGACTCGTGACGAAGCCGAGGTCTTCAACGCCGCACGCCGGATCTCGGACCCGGAAGCGAGCCGCCGCTACGTCCGCGAGGCCTGCGGCGAAGACCTCGCCCTGGCCGATCGCATTGAAGCTCTCCTCCGGGCGCATGCCGAAGATGGGAGCTTTCTCGACGCCCCGACCAGGGAGCTTGGCGACTTCCTCGGCGCCCTGAACGAGCCGCCCACGCTGGCGCCCGCGCCGGCCCCCGGCGACGAGGGGCCACCCCCTCCCCGGCCCGCGCCGGCCGGCTACGAAATTCTTGGGGAGCTGGGGCGGGGCGGCATGGGCGTCGTCTACAAGGCCCGGCAGGCCGGCCTCAATCGGCTGGTGGCGCTCAAGATGATCCTCGCGGGCAGCCACGCGGGGCCGGACGCCCTGGCCCGCTTCCGCAGCGAGGCCGAGGCGGTCGCGGCCCTGCAACACCCCAATATCGTGCAGATTTACGAGGTCGGCGAGCGCGACGGGCTGCCCTACTTTTCCCTCGAACTGGTCGAGGGCGGCAGCTTGGCCGACCGGCTGAACGGTACCCCGTGGCCGGCGCGCCCCGCCGCCGAGCTAGTGGCGGCCCTGGCGCGGGCGATGCACTACGCGCACCAGCGCGGCGTCATCCACCGCGACCTGAAGCCGGCCAACATCTTATTGCAGATTGCAGATTGCAGATTGCAGATTGACAACAAATCTGCAATCTGCAATCTGCAATCTGCAATTCCCAAGATCACCGACTTCGGCCTCGCCAAGCAGATCGACAGCTCCGCCGGCCGCACGCGCACCGGCGCCGTCATGGGGACGCCCTCGTACATGGCCCCGGAGCAGGGCGGCGGCAAGTCGAAAGAGATCGGCCCGGCCTGCGACACCTACGCGCTGGGCGCCCTCCTCTACGAGCTGCTCGCCGGCCGGCCGCCGTTCCGCGCCGAGACGCCGCTGGACACGATCCGCCAGGTCATCGACAGCGAGCCGCTGCCGCCGTCGCGCTTGCAGCCGAAGCTGCCGCGCGACCTGGAAACCATCTGCCTGAAGTGCCTGGAGAAGTCGCCCGCCAGGCGCTACGCCAGCGCCGGCGCCCTGGCCGACGATCTCCAGCGCTTCCTCGACAGCAAGCCGATCGAGGCTCGGCCGACGCCGGCCTGGGAGCGACTGGCGAAGTGGGCCCGCCGCCGCCCCGCCGTCGCCGCCCTCACGCTGCTCAGCGCCGTCACCGCGGCCGTCGGCTTCGCGCTGGTCACCTGGCAGTGGCGCGAGGCCGACGCCGCCCGCACTGACGAGGAGCGCCAGCGCCACCAAGCGGAGGACGCGCTCCGCGAGGCGCGCACCAACCTGTACTTCAACCACATCGCCCTGGCCGACCGCGAGTGGCACGCCAACAACGCCGGCCGGGCCGAGGAACTGCTCGACGCCTGCCCCGCCGACTTACGCGAGTGGGAATACTACTACCTCAAGCGCCTCTGCCACAGCGACCTGCTGACGGTCGGCCCCCCGGTCAACGGCAACAGCGGCATCGCCTACAGCCCCGACGGCAAGTACCTGGCGACCGCCGGGCAGGGACACGACTTGCTTCTGCTCGACGCCGTGAGCGGCGAGGTGGTTCGGACCTTTCGCGGTCACGGCAGTCCCGTTGTCGCCGTGGCGTTCCGCCCCGACGGGCGGCGGCTGGCCTCCGGCAGCCTGGAGGTGGACGAGGGCAAGGGCGAGCTGATGGTCTGGGACGTGGCGGACCGCCGGGAAGTGTTCACCGCTCCGGGCAGCCACGGCGGCGTGACCGCCCTGGCCTTCAGCCCCGACGGCGCCCGGCTCGCTGCGGCCGAGGGCAACCTGCGGAGCGACCAGCCGGCCGACGTGCATCTCCTCGACGCCGCGACCGGCGCCGTCGTCCGCACGCTGTGCGGCCCGGCCCCCCGGGTGAACGGCGTCGCCTTCAGCCCCGACGGCCACACCCTCGTCGCGGGCGGCACGCCCTCCCGCGCGCCGAGCCGGATGCCGGCGGGGCACGTCAAGGCGTGGGAGGCGGACACCGGCGAGGAGTTGCTCCCGTTCGTCGGCCACCATCTCGGCATCTCGGCCCTCGCCTTCAGCCCCGACGGCTCGCGCCTGGCGGCCGCCAGCTGGGACCATAGCGCCCGCGTCTGGGACGTGGCGACCCGGCGGCCCGTGGCGACCTACTACGGCCACGACGCCGCCCTCGGCAGCATCGCCTTCAGCCCAGACGGTCGGCACGTCGCCTCGGCGGGGTTGGACCGGACCATCCACATCTGGGACGCCGCCACCCGTCAGCGGGAGCGCATCCTGCTCGGCCACCGAGGCGCCGTGTTCGGACTGGCCTACGCCCCCGACGGCCGGCGCCTGGCGTCCTGCGCCTTCATCTGGGGCCGGGAGCCGGACGGCGAGCTGAAGGTCTGGGACCTGACCGACGAGCAGGCGTTCCGTTCTCGCCGAGCCCACTCCAAGCTCCTGTTCGGCCTGGCCCTCAGCGCCGACGACCGCCGCCTGGCCTCGGCCGGCTTTGACGGGGTGATCCGCCTCTGGGACGCCGACACGCTCCGCGAGCTGCCGGGGCAGCACAGCTACCCGCACGAACAGAACACCGTCGCTCTCTCCCCCGACGGCACGCTCCTGGCCTCGCGCGCGATGGACAAGAAGCTGACGCTGTGGGACGTGGGCACCGGCCGCGTGGTCCACACCCTGGGCGGACCCGTCGCCGTGCTGCGGGCCGTCGCCTTTAGCCCCGACGGCCGCCTGCTGGCCGCCGATACGAGGGACAACGTATTCAAGGAAGGAGCGGGCGAGATCGCTGTCTGGGACCTGGCCGCCGAGGAGAAGGTGGTGACTCTGCAAGGCCGGTCGGTCGCCTTCAGCCCCGACGGCCGCCGCCTGGCCTTCGGCAATGGCAACGCGGTCACGGTCCGCGACCTCGACTCCGGCCGAGACGTGCTGACCCTGGCGGGACACACGGCCGAGGTGCTGGCCGTGGCGTTCGACCGCGACGGGGGCCGGATCGCCTCCGGCGGCCGCGACCGGACTGTGTGCCTGTGGGACGCGGCGACCGGGCAATCGTTGGGAGAGTTGCGCGGCCACACGGGGCCGGTCTGGGGCCTGGCGTTTCACCCCGGCGGCCGGCGGCTCGCTTCGGCCAGCATGGACGCCGTGCAGGGGGGCAAGGGGGAAGTGATCCTCTGGGAGCCGGCCACGGGGCGCGCGGTGCTGTCGCTGCCGGGGAACGTCGCCGTCGCCTTCAGCGCCGACGGCGCCCGCCTTTTCGCCGCGTCCGCCGACAGATACCTGACCAGTGACGTGCGCATCTTTGACACGCGGCCGCCGCAGGAGGGGCGCGCCGCGAGTGGCGAGTAAGCCGTAGGAAAGGAGGAAAGGGGACGGGAGTCTTTTAGGATCTTTTTCGCTCGTAAAAGACTCCAATTCCCTTTCCTCTTTTCTCGACCACGCGTTCGACCAGGGGCCGATGTATAATGGCGGGGTGTTCGAGTTAACGGCCACGGCGACCCGACGATGCCTCCGAACGAAGAATGCCCGAACTGTCACCAGATCGTCGAGGACTGGCACATCGAGTGGTACACGACGGAGGGACCCTTGCTTTTCCAAGGGGTTGCAGCGATGGACTGCCCTTTGTGCGGGCAACCCGTTGGGTTTCAGCACGGCCAGATCGGTCCGGCACCGCCGGGGGTTCCCCTGGTCAGACGGTACGCCGACAAGGCGGCGCAGTGGGCTCCGTTAGGAGCGCTGTACGCGGGCGGAACGTTGCACGGGTATCTCTCAACCGCTGGACCGGGGAGCCAGTATGCCAATTACTGGTCTCCGCAGGAGGTGCAACAAGCGGACGGGAAGGAACAAGCGAAGACACAGGGGCCGTCACCATGACCATTCTCACTGCCGCAGAGAAGGAATTCCTGGACGTCTTTCTCCACGAAGCCACGACCGCGCCGTTCTTTCGTGGGCCGGCCACCAAAGCCCTCTACGCGCTTGGGGTGGAGTACCGGGACATCTCGTACCTCGCCTGGGCCTACGACCGGGAAGTTCCTCGGACCCGTTTCGGATGGGGACATGCGGCCGAGGTGGCACCGCCGCTGCCGTGGACGACTCGCGAGGCCGTCCTGCGCCGGAACCAGGAAATCAAACGCTTCTGGGAACAGGAACGAAAAGCGATCGGTGCGCCGAAAGCGTCTTGAAGCCGCCGAGAGGGAAAAAGGGGAATGGACGGGAGTCTTTTTCTCTCTGAATGGGGAATGGACGGGAGTCTTTTTCTCTCTGAATCTCAAAAGACTCCCGTCCCCTTTTCCCCTATCGTGTGCTAAGCCTGCCGGGCGAGGCGCTCCTGGATCACCAACTCGCCCGTAACCACACCGTCAAGGCGGACCCAGACCTCCTTGTCCTTGCCCACTTGGTTAACCACCTTCACGCGCTTGTGGAAGTTGATGACGGGCGTCACCAGTTGCGCCTTCATGTCGTCGAAGAACGCGATCGGGTCCACCTTGAACGCAAGCGTGCCATCAGCCTTCCAGTGCAGTAAGTTCCGAAACGCAGAGAAAATCGGCCACAGAAACGCGGACGCAACCTTCGTTGGACACTGCCGATTGAGGAAGGGTGTCGTAGTCACACGCTTCCGCTTGGCCTTGTCGGGGTTATCCTTGCCGTCAGCCCACGGGAATGTCTGGTTCGTCTCCGGCAGCGACTCGTACATGTGCTCGTGCAGTCGGATGAGGTCCGGCAGGAGTCGCATCAGCCCTTGGTAGACCCGCTCCTCCTCCTCGCCCGGATCAGCGAACTCTCGAATGACGAGACCAGCCCGCATATAGACCTCGTTGGCTGGCTTGTCCGACGGGTAACGGGCGATATTCATGAGCGCCATCAGCTGGACGAGCGCCTTGACGGCGACAGCCTTGGCGTCCTCGCCGACCTCCTGATTTGGCTTCCACACCACGACATCTTTGACGTAGGCCGGACCGAATGGAAGAGGCGAGTTGCGAAGCACTTCTTTCATGATGTCGAAGCGCCCGGCGAGGTTCTGGAAGCCGGTTTCATCGACGGGCATGGAGCGGTTGCGCGCGGTGGAGATCTCGACGAGAAGATCCGTGCTATCAACAGGAACGATCACCTCGATCTGGACCTGTGCTTTATCCCTGGCGCGCGCCAGAGCGGCGTCGAACCGTCCCTTGTCGTCGATCAGTTCCTTGATCTTGGGGTCGCCGTCGGCGTCATCCTCCAGCAGAGCCAGTAACTCCTTCTCGTGGGAGTACGTGTTGTCGCCCTGGAGGAAGTGGATCAGTTGCGCATAACTATGGCCGCCATTGACGATGCCGCCCTCCGCGTCGAATTGCATGTGAACGACGTGCTCGTTCCCGTCCTGCTTCCTCTCCTCGAACGTGTTCGCCGTGCAGATGATGCCGCTGTTCAAGAGGAGAAAATGCTCCGGCTCCAGCAGGAGGGTTTTCCGCATCTCGCGGCACGTCTTGTTCCGGATGACGTTGGGGAGGCGCGCATTCGCTTCCAGCGGAAGGTCCAGCGGGAGGTGGCGGGCGTAGACCGTCAGAATGTGTTTCTTGTGCTTCCCGTCGTCGAATGCCTTGAAGTTGCGGATGACCGGGAATTGCGCAGAGGTGCCAGTCGAAGTACTCATGATAGCTCCTTTGTCCTCCGGGCGGTCGAAACCGCAGGGAGTATGTGTGGGGAAGATGGCGGAGCCTCACCGTGAGACGACACCAGTTCCCGACTGTTGTTAGTGTAATCATCGGCGAGTCTCCTGTCAAGCTCAAGAAATGCGAAGTCTCCTCCTCCTTCTCCTCCTTGCCGCCGAACGACCTCGCACAGCAGCCGGCTCACGCGGGAGGGACCGTTGCGAAGAAAAAGGGACATTCATGTTATTCAGATCGCGAAAAGATGAATGCCCCCTTTTCTGGCCCGGCGGCGATGCCTCCTACCGAACCGAGGCGGACTGCAGGTAGTGGACTAGGATTGTGTTGATTTTCAAGCCGATTCCAGCTGGGCAAGCAACTCTTCAACTCGGTACTTGGTTGCGTTTTCGTTTCCGAGGTCTAACACAACGTCCTCTATCGACCTGTTATTTTTGAGCATATCGCGAAACGTATCCTTATCGACTTCGGTCGGAACGAATGGATCAGTAAAGTGTGACTCCATTGCAAGCTCCTTGGTCGAGAAAACCGGTAACGTTGCCGGGAAGGGAGCGTGTGGCGGGTGAGAACCGCCCAACAGCAAGACGCAGCAAGGCGAATCGGCTCTAGCCTTTTGATTGACGAAGACCCAAACCGGAAGATTGAAAGGCCTTTTCATTTCGCTCTCCGAATGATGCGTGATCGGTCTTGCACGTCTGCGGTCAGGCTCGGGTGGCTCGTCCATCGACGGAAGGGAAAGGGGACGGGAGTCTTTTCGGCCTTTTTTCCCTCGGGAAAGACCCCCGTGCCCTTTCCTTTCCCCTGCCTGTTCGGCGTCCGCCTCAGACGCTCGCCGGATCCACCACTACGACACCCGGCCCGAATCCCGCCATCCCGGCGAAGTCCGAAACGTTCAGTGTCAGCAGGTGCGTCACCGCATGCACGTGGCAGACGGCAACGAGGCGGGCGTCATGGACCCGCTTGCCGATGATCGCGAGCGCGGCAACGAGGGCCTTCCACGCGGGATAGATGTCCGGCGTATCCGCCAGCAGAGGGAACGACGCCTCGAAACCCGCTGCCTGTGCCTCCGCATCCACGGCCGACAGCCCAAGCCCGTTCTGGGCCTTCGGGCGAGTGGCCAGGCTGCGGAACTCAATCAGGACCTGCGGCGTGAGGTGCAGCGCCTCGCTGCGCTGATGCAACTTCACCACGGCCTGAGCGGCAACCGCGTGCTGCGCGTCAGCCGCGTTCGCCAGGCGCGCCAGGATGTTTGTATCAACCAGGTAGGCCATCAATCGTAAAGAGCCTCCCTGCTAACGGCCTCGTCGGACAGCGACACACCACAATCCTTCGCCAGCCCGAGCAACCGTCGCTCCCACTCGTCCCGCGGCTGCAGCACGGCAGCGGCGAGGAAGCGCGCGCGCAGGGCATTGAGCGCCAATACTTCGGGGGCAACCCCCTGCTGGCGGGCAAGTTCGCTCAGGGCGGCCTCTAGCTCGGGGCCGAGAGTGATCACCATTGCTGTTCCCTCCGCACAAGGACGGTAAGGAGATGCTACCCGATGCACACGGGGGATTCAAGCCGCCGGGGCCGCGGGCCGCGCCGCCATGTCACCGGTGACCGGAAAAAGGAAAAAGGGACATTCAAAATTTCAGGCCGAACGCGCCGTTGCAGATGTAACGGTGAAGGTTTCGCCCCAGCAGCGCAGATGAACAGGCGCCAACCACACGTTGACAGCGACTACCTCGCAGGGGTATGATCTGCCCAGGGTAACGCCCTCGACAGGCTGGAGAATGTCCGTCGATGACTCCCGTCCTGCCCTGCCGCCCGGTCACCGTGCTGGCGTTCGTCGGCGACCGCTCCCGACCGTTCGTTGCGCGAGTCCTGGCTGCCCTCGTGGACGGGATGAACGGTAGCGGCCCCGGCCCGTCGCCGCTCGAATGTGTGTTCCTGGCCGGCCATGCTGGCGTTTCTACCGACGCAGGGCAGACCATCTCGGGGTTCAACCCGAATGCTGGTGGTCTCCCCGCCTGGCAGGTCATGCAAGGTTTGCAGAGCGGCGAGGGGTTTCCCGGCATCGTCACGGACGACACCGGCGTTTTCACGGCGGCGAGTCAGCACGGGTTGGCGGTCGAGGCGTTCGACGTGCCCCTGCCGGAGCCGGCTTTCCAGCTTTTCGTCGCCGCCCTCGGACGCGAAAGGCAGAACAGTCAGTATTCGTATGGTTTGCCCGACGGCGACGGAGACTGTAACTGCATCACCTGGATCGAGAGGCTCGGGCTGCCGCTACTGAGCGGCCGAATGGACGAGTTCATCGCCCTGCCCGGGAGGGGAAGCCATCCGAGCCGCCGGTTCGGGCGATGCTCGTGAAACAGGAGACTTCCCATGACATCCGATTCCTCTCCGCGACCCGACGTCGCTCGCCAACTCGGGGTATTGGCGATGCGATTCCGCCGGACGCGTGACGAGACCAGCCGGCGCGCCATTGCCACTGAGTATGCCCAGGAGGTCCAGCGGCTGATCGAAACCGGGGACTGGTCTGAGGCGCCCGCCTTCGAGGATCAATTGCCCCTGGAGTGGATGCCGGAGGCGTTCTTCGCGTACTGGTGCCCGGACGCGGCACCCCGATCCACGGCGAAGAAGTAGTCTCGGTCGAGTAGGACCGAACACGCCGAAGCAGTTCTCGGGGAAAGGGGGGAAAGGGGGCATTCACGGTTTCCAGCGAAGGGGAAGGGGACATTCACGGTTTCCAGCGGCCTGAAAAATCATGAATGGGGAAAAGGGGACGGGAGTCTTTTCGGCCCTTTTCCCCTCGGAAAAGACTCCCGTCCCCTTTCCCCTCCTTTCCCCTTTCCCCCGTTTAACCCGCTGCATGGGGACGCTACTCGCTTATTGACCAGTCTTCGACCTTAAGGCCGGGCACCTGCTGGAAATCGCGGACGTTGCGCGTGACGACGGTTCCGCCGTGCTGTAGCGCTGTGGCGGCGATTTGCAGGTCCATCTTGCCGACCTTCAGCCGACTGCGTTTCAACCCTTCATAGACCTGGATGGCAGCTTCCTCGTAGTCCAGGATTCGCACGCGCGAAAGGAACCGGACGGCAGCGGCAAGGCGGCGATAAGCCCAGGCGAGCTTATCCGGCCCCTTGGCTTGGCGAAGTTGGGCGTACCAGCCGGACAGCTGTTCCTCGACCGTCACGACGGAGATCGCGATTTCCGTCGGGTCGTGTTCCGCCACGCGCGCCGCGACGACGGCATCGCCCCTCTCGAAGAGCGTCAGGATATCGGTATCCAGGACGAAGAGGCTCATGGCTTCTCCCGATCATCGATCCGGATCGTTCTCGACCTGTTGCCGGTACTCGGCCATGGACTGCACCCAATCGTCGATCCAGGGATCGTCCTTGTACATGCCGGCGAACTCCATCCAGGGATGCGGCCGGCCGACCTCCAGGCCGACGATTTCGCTTCCCTTCTTCAGACGTTTCTCGATCTTGGCACGGAGCTTGGCCAGCGCCTCCTCGCGCGTGGCGCCTTTGGCACTCAGCGCGAACGGCTCCTTGCTCTGGGCGCGGTAGCCGTTGTGGGCAATCGGTTCAATCAGGACAGGAATTTGCATGATTAGTCCTCCCGATGGTTCGCGTGACCTCGCTGGGCAAAGGAGTAGAGTCGAGGAGTGGCGCGGTCGGTTAGGTGTGGCCTATCTGTTCCCGGCCCTTTCGTTTGCCGGTGCCTCACTAGCCTCACCTTGCGCCGTTTCCACTCCCCGCTCATCGGTAGGGTCGAGGGCTGGCGCGGTACTCCGAAGGCTGAGCCTATCCGTTGCTCCCCGTTTCCTCTGGGAGTGCCTCACCAACCCAGCCGTAAGCCCGTCTCCAACCCCCGCCACGTCGAACGGAGCAGGCGGTTTTCCCGCACTCCGCTCTCCTGTCCGCTTCACAACAAGGCTTATGAGACCTATCCCGTTGGCAGCGCTTTGGGCGGTCGGCTCACCCGGTAGCCGTTGAACAGCCCCAGATGGTCATACAGCCACCGCTTACTCCACCTGTCCCAACCGAAGCCCCGTAGCCCCCGGGCACGCATCAGGTGCCGCCGCACCTTCTTCTCCACCCAATCCTTGACGTAGCCGAAGCACCGACTTGAGTCCCCGATGGCAAAGTAGTTGACCCAGCCGCGCAGGATCGGGTTGATGAGGGCCACCACCCGTCCGATCGTCTG
>Ga0310039_10000539_pt1 | contig 31395 bp, 41 predicted proteins | sample Sb_taG_4_FD_200460 | JGI IMG/M metagenome (GOLD analysis project Ga0310039, IMG submission 200460) | Peat soil microbial communities from Weissenstadt, Germany - Sb_50d_6_BS metaG (v2) (version 2) | ecosystem: Environmental > Terrestrial > Soil > Wetlands > Peat | place: Germany: Weissenstadt...
CTGGGATGACCGCAAACATCCCTTCGTCTGGGTGAAGACCGCCGACGATGTGCTCCGCCGGCGGAACATGAAATCTATTTCTGCGTCAGTGCACTAGCTATAAAACTGACGGAGTCTGTTTGACACTTGGGCCTCCAGTTCACGAGGAGGCACCTGTGACCGAGAGAGAACTGGCCAGGGGAGCAGCTCGGCGCCTGGCAATCATTCGCCACGTCCAGGAAGTCACCGGCAACGTCGCTCTGACGTGCCGCTGCTACGGGATTACCCGGCAGTGCTACTACGTCTGGTTCCGGCGCTACGAGGAGTTCGGGGTTGAGGGCCTTCGGGATCGCTCCTCACGACCGCATGTGAGCCCCAAAACCACTCGAGAGGAGGTCGTCGGCAAGATCATCTCCCTGCGCCAGAACTACCACTTCGGGCCGCACAAGATCGCGATGTACCTCGAGCGGGACCACGAGATCAAGGTCAGTCCCTCCGGCATCTGGCGAATCCTCAAGCGCCTCGACATGAGCCGCCTGCCGGCGTCACAGCGCTTACAAGGAGCGCTGGCAGCGCCACAAGGAGCGCTGGCAGCGCTACGAGAGGCCCCAGCCTGGGCATCGGGTCCAAGTGGACGTGAAGTTCGTGGCGCCGATCGGGGGCACGCGCAGGAAGCACTACCAGTTCACCGCGATCGATGACTGCACCCGGCTCCGTGTGCTCCGGGTCTATGACCACCTCAACCAGAAGACCGCCATCCAGTTCATCGACTACGTCTTCGAGAAGCTGCCCTTCCGGGTCGAGGTGATCCAGACGGACAACGGCGCTGAGTTCCAGTCCGCCTTCCACTGGCACGTCCTCGACCGTGGCGTCCAGCACGTGTACATCAAGCCGGCCACGCCCCGGCTCAACGGCAAGGTCGAACGATCACATCGGATCGACGCCGACGAGTTCTATCGCCTGCTCGATGGCGTGGTGTTGGACGACGCTCGGCTCTTCACCACGAAGCTCCAGGAGTGGGAGGACTTCTACAATTTCGACCGTCCGCACGGAGGCTTGGGTGGCCAAACTCCCTACGAGCGACTACGCCAAAAGACCGGGGCCTTATGTTATCGGCCACCCTCAGTTGCACACCTGACACTGAGGGTCGAGCAACACACGGCGGGCGTTTGCGGCTCTGAACACCTGGGGCGACGGTGCGCTGGGTTCCAAGTGTCCATCCCTACGATGCGAGTCCAGCGTGGTCAGATGAGCGAGCACTCTCAGTTTCGACGCGACCTCTTTCGAGGAACCGCAGAGTATTACGACCGCTATCGGCCCGGCTATCCTCAGCCACTCATCGATGATCTCGTGCGGCGTGCCAGTATCCGGGAACACGGGAGCCTGCTCGATCTCGCCTGTGGCACCGGCCAGATCACCTTCGCGATGCAGGCGCATTTCGACGAGGTCTGTGCGCTCGACCAGGAGCCTGAAATGGCCGAGTTCGTGCACTCTAAGGCCATCAGGGCCGGTCTGCGACATGTCCGTTGCGTGACGGCCAGCGCCGAGGACCTCGAGGTCTCCGAGGCTTCAGTCGAACTGATCGCCATCGGTAATGCCTACCACCGACTCCAGCGTCGCACGGTGGCGGCCAACGCGCTGCGCTGGCTGCGGCCGGGCGCGTGTCTCGCCCTCCTATGGGGCCGGCGATCCTTGGCAGGGTGACGCCGCGTGGCAGCGCACGATGGCGTCGACCCGGGATCGCTGGACGACCAGGGCGGGCACTCGCGCCCGGGTGCCATCGGGCTACGACGAGGAGCGGGCAGCGTTCCCTGACGAACTGAGCCTCGCCGAGGCGGGGTTCGAGTACATGGGCGCCCACACGTTCCCCACCGAATACGACTGGACAGTCGACGGGCTGATCGGGTTCACGTACTCATCGTCGGTGCTCTCACGCGAGGCTCTTGGAGCGCTCGCAACGCCGTTCGAAGATGACCTTCGTCGCGAGCTTTCCGCTTACGAGCAGTCCGGCGTTCTGCCATCGACGCTCCACTTCGCGTACGAGCTCGCCCGCCGACCTATGCGAGAACCTTCGCTGACCTGGACCCGTGTCTCGTCTGCGCGAGTCCGTTAGGCGCCGCAGCGGACGGACGGCGCGTAGAAGTGGATCCGCTGGCTTGGTGCCACACGTTCCTCGCCAAGACAGCTACGGCACAGAGTGTGGAAAGGCCCCCACAAACCACCGCGCGCGGTGGTTTGGTAAGGCTGCCGACACGCTCCTGATCGGATGGAAGCCGCCGGTATTGACGCCCTATCCTCTCGACGGTCAGTACGACGCCCACAGAGTGGGTCGCCCGCTGGAGGAGGCCGCCCTATTCGAGCGGGCGACTCCAACCTGAATTGGTACCAGTCCGCATCACCGGATTGAGCCGTGGACTGTCATTCCGGTCGCGGCATCGAGGTAGTGCCGCTCGGCGAAGTTGCACAGCGACGGGCTGTAGGCTATGCCAACCCATCCAGTAAACGGAGGCGAACCGACCCGGAGACCGCTCGGGATGCGGTGAACCACGCGCTCAACGTGCTGGAGCCACGCTCTCCGGCAGTGGCGGCAGAACTCCGTGCTGCTGACGGCCATCTGCTCGCCAACTTGGACTTCCCGATTGGATGGTGATGGATTTGGTACTGGATTCCATCCGCAGTCCAGCTTGACCTGTCGCATTCGTCTGGGCTAGGGTCACGGCCATGGCACCAAATCCGCGGTGAGGAGACAACTGATGGCAGCTGGATCTATCGCGACCAGGACGAGCCTCTCACGTGGACGGATTGGCGTCGTGGGGGACAGGAATCCGACGTACCCGGTGCACATCGCCACCGACGAAGCCCTTGCCAGCGCCCCGCTCGCGCTTCCCTTCGACTGGTGCGCGACCGATGACATCGGCGCAGACGTGGGAGCGCGACTATCGGGTTATTCCGGTCTCCTCATTGCTCCCGGAAGCCCCTACCGAGACATGGACGGCGCCTTGCGTGCGATTCGCTTCGCGCGCGAAGAGGGGGTGCCGCTGCTCGCCACCTGTGGTGGGTTCCAGCACGTCGTCATCGAGTACGCCCGCAACGTGTTGGGGTTCGTCAAGGCCGATCATGAAGAGAGCAACCCAGACTCTTCTGAACTTGTGGTCACTGCCCTCAGTTGCTCGCTTGCCGGCCAGAATCACTCGGTGAGGCTGGTGCCGGGGACCCGAGCGGCCCGGTTCTACGAAGACGGCGAGGTCAGCGAACCTTTCTACTGTAACTATGGCCTGAACCCCGCCTACCGTCGGACCCTCGAGGATGGCGGACTTATCGTGCGGGGTTGGTGAGGATGACGAGGTGCGGATTCTCGAGTTGCCCGGCCTCCCATTCTTCGTGGCTACGCTGTTCGTCCCCCAGGCTCGTTCCACCGAATGTGAGCCCCACCCTCTGGTCGCAGCGTTTGTCGTTGCAGCCCGCGAGATGAGCCGCCGGGCGGTTCGATGAGCGATGGCACGATCATCCGCCCCGCCCGATCCCTGCATATAGAGGACACGTGCCTCGCTTGACCACGGCTTCGTGCACGCCGAGCACGAGTCACCACGTGACTGGATACCGCGATTCGTTGAGTGCGGGATTCGCGGCGAATTCAACCCCTGCGAATACCTGTAATGAGGCCTCCAGGCCGTCCAAGACGATATTCAGGCTCGTTTCGAGGTCTTGGGTCGCAGTCAGCCGACGTGGCGGCCGGCGGTACCGAGAGCAGTGGATGTTCGTCGCTCGGCAGCCTGGTCATCATCGCCGTACCCGCGCCAGCGAGCTGCCCGAAATGCTCGAATTGGATCGAGCCGATGAGGTCGACTATGAGAACGCGATTGGCAATGTCTCTCTGGTGGGGCGAAGCCAGCTGGGCTAGGGTCGCTAAGACGGCCTCCGACCAACGCAATCCTTGAGGCGACGTCAGGCGATCCGCGAGTCCCAAAAGCACGACCTGCGAGCGCCACTCAGACCCATTCTCGACCGTCACCATCGGTGACAGGCACTGGGCTCGTCAAGTCCGGAGACCAGGCTAGGTTCGACGCCCCGCGCTCACCGATCGCAGCCGACGAAGATTCGAAGAGCATGCAGATCGACGCGTAACGTCGAGCCATCGTCGTTGGCCGGCGTGTACGTGGCGATCGTTGCTCCGACCACGGCGAACCCCCCGACCACCCGATGCAGCAAGTCTGTCAGCTGTGCCGAGGAGAGTCCGCCGGGGACGGGAAGTCCACAACCCCAGAGCCGACCGAGGGGTCCAAGGCATCGAGGTCGACGTGTACGTAGACACGCTCAACCTCTTCTGCTAGCTCTTTGAGCAGGGCCGCGGGATCGCCCTGTGGCAGCCCTTCGCGCCACGCTACCACCCGTAGTCGGCTCCGTGTCAAGCGATCGAACTCGGCCGCGGGCGAGAGGCTTCGCACCCCAAGCAGCGCCACCCGTTCCTCCGCAACTCCGTGCCAGGCCAACTCTGACCAGATCTCATCGCCGCAGTCGCCGACCACCACAGCGAGGCTCATGCCGGGCCAGAAGCCGCTGATGGAGGATTCGTGCGTGTTGAAGTCGGCATGAGCATCAATCCACACGACTCCGACTCCGTCGTCGCGAATCCCAGCCAAAACCCCTGCTGCCACATCGCAGGATCCGGCCAACACCACCGGGACGTCGCCCTCGGCAACGACCTCACTGATTACGATGGCGAGACGGCGGTTGACCTCGAGTGAGGCCCGGCGCATCTGACCGGAAAACGTGGAATTTGCAACCGACGCACGGCTCGGCGACAATCGCTCTGGGCGAGTGATTTCTCCAGAACCGCGGGACCGTGGCTCGCTGCATGCTCCGGGTCACCTGCCATGGCCGGAACAGCGATGATTCTATGTCCCATCTCCGAAATCCTCAGCACTCACCAATTGGCACGCTCTCGAACACTGAGTGACCCCGCGATCGCGGGCAGCCACAAAGAACCAACGGGCGATCATGTGCTGGGAGCCCTGAGAACGCAACACCTAAGCTGGGTTGTCGAAGAACACGAAGTCGCGGGTCGAGGCGTCGATCGGGCATTGAATGGCGAATTCTCATGGGGTCGGCACCCGATTCGTGATCACCAAGAAAGCCACGGCGGGAGGTGAGCCAGCCATTCCGACGAGGCCCACAGAGTTCCTTCCGTCAACCGAACAGACGGTCGGAGTCTCGGCGAGGCGACCTCTGTCCGACGGAGGTCGGTTCAGTGGCAGCATGCTAACAATTTGGTAGGCGAACTTTCTAGCGGTGGGTGGTGCTGAAGTGTCGGACGCACGGACTTGCTGAACTTGCGCGGCTGTGGTGAGGAATCGGCTCTCATCCTTCAACTCCCTCCGACACTAGACGTCGTCTCTCCAGCGTGCCAAACGGACAAACCGCTCTTTGAGACACTCGCGGCAGCATCCCCCCTCATCCTTCATCTCATTCATGTGGCGCGCCAGGTCTGGAGTCCAGCGCTGCTCAGTGATGATCGATTCGAACTCCTCGATATCGCCTGGTGTGAGCACGCCGTCTGGGCTCAAGGTCTTGCGGAGGATATCGATAAGCTGTTCCTGGAACTTTGGACTACGTCGCCAACTCTCGATGAGCGTCTCCCACCGATAGGGGAAGATGGGCTCTTCGGGGTGGAATTGGCAGACTGGTTTCGTCATCGCGACGCGTTGTTCTTGGCGGCCTCGATGACATCCGTACGACCACATGTCACCGGCGCAGATTTTCCGAACGCCTCATCCCCAACATGTGCGGAGGGATGACTCATGGAATCGGAACCGTGACGTCGCCGCGCTCAGCGAGGAGCTGTTGCCAGGTGTCAAAGGACATACAGAACCGGCCACCTAGTCCGTAGTCGGGACCCCAACTGTTCCAGAACCAGACCAGTTTGGCGGCGGCGTCAATCTGATCGGCGACGACCTCGTGGCCACCTCTCACGGTGGCGCCGCTGGAGATCACGACGAGGCCGGAAGGTGCCGGAGTATCGAAACTGGTGTACCAGTTGATCCCAGTGATCACCGGCCTCACCACCAGCGCCAACAGGGCGTGTTGAACGCTGAAGGCGTGCCTGTACGACGTGATCCACCCCATCCTCTTCGCCGCCTTGCACACCTCGAGGCCGCTACCGCCGGGGTCGTCGGTCGGATAAGGCTTGCCTTCGAGGTCAGTCTCCTCTTTATAGAGATTCAAAGCATCGGCTTCGGTGCGTGGAGCGCCACCCGCGAAGTCGGGCAGTGAGTTCAACGCACCGCAGAGTGCATTGGCGGTGCACGAACCCACCTGGCCTTGATTCAACGGAAGTCCCGAAGCCTGGTGATTGACGCTCATGATCCCGGTCGCGATGTCAGCAGGGAAGTCTCGCGACCGGATGTCGTGGAAGATGTGCCGGCCGAGGCGCTTGCCCGGGATCACCGTCTCCTCGATCTTGGCTTCGAACACATCGCCTTCCATGTCCGCCCTCCTGTACCAGGGTGCACCTGCGTTGCGCATGCCTCTCATGCGGCTCCGTACGTGCGGATGTTCCTCTGCTGATTGAGCCGCGTCAAGCGCTTGGCGGTGAGCTCTCTGCAGCGTGTTCGCGGCATCGTGACCTCACGTTGGCCTCGCAACTCTGGTTGCGCCGAGGACACGGCGATCACACGACGATTGACCGCAACTCCATAGCCACTTGTGAGGCGGTGACATGCCACCTGACCTGGGCGTCCTCCGCGGCGTCTCTCGTGCAGCGAGCCTCTCCGACGTGTACTCGCGCGGGTTGGGACATCGCCAACCGGGCCTTCGGTTCGAGTGCCACCTCGCGGTAGCCAGATCTCTCATAGCCGCCAGGCTTCGCTGGCGGAGGCGTCGCATCGGACCCGCTCCTGACGCGATCGTCTTGGCTCGTGGAACGGTTCGGCGGCTCCGAGTTCCTTGGCCGGACCACCTCCTGCCAGGTTCCCTTGTTCACGAACACGGATCAGCTCGACGACGTGCACCCGGACATCGCTGTCGTCGGTGCCTTTAGACTGAGCGTCGTGGCACGAGACTCGATCTACGAATTCGCTGGTGGCGAGGACGCCTTTCTCGCCGTCGCGGCCGCACACCATAAACGGTTTCTCAATGATCCAGTCCTCAACCATCCGTTCTCGCATCCCGGCCGTCCCGATCACATCCAGCGGTTGGGCCGCTATTGGGCCGAAGTGTTCGGAGGTCCCCCGCGATACTCAGAATCCTATGGAGGGCATTCGGGGATGCTGGATATCCACGCCGGGATGGGCGCCGACGCTCACCTCGGTGCGCGCTTTGTCAGTTGCTTCGCGCAAGCCGCGGATGACGCAGCCCTGCCTGATGACCCTGCTTTCCGCGCCAGCCTTCGTGCGTACATGGAGTGGGCCGTGCGCGAGGTCTTTAGCTACTCACTACTCGGCTCCAAGGTTCCGTCCGGCGCACTCATGCCGCATTGGTCGTGGAGCGGGCTCGAGTAACGCCAAGTCGCCTTGGTCCGGTGTGAAGACCGCGGCACTCGAGATCAACGCTCGGCGAGTCTCGGAGATGGTGACTTCCTCCTAACCCGGGGACCGCATCCGTGCCTGATCAGCGATCCGCGCGCCTGAGGTCGTTCGGCAGGGCTCGGATTTGGGCCGGAAGAGCGAAATCGAGGTCACGTGCGCTTCCTGGCCGCAGTCGACGTGCAGTAGTACCAGCGAGCGTACCGCCCTTCTCTCGGTGGGGACAGATCCGCGAACAACACAGCTTCGCGAGAGACTTTCGGGTTCGCCGGCCTTGCCTTTCGCTCGGAGTCGACGTTGCCGAGACCGCACTGGCCAGAACGAATGTTTGAATGCTTCCGAGCGCCCAGGCAGACAGGTGGTGGTTCTCACGCTCATCCACGTGCCGTGAGGTCGAGTCAATCGATAATCCGCTCGCCCATGGCACGGCGTGAGGAAACGACATGTTGACGCGCCCGGCCGAGAGTTCTACCATCAACGCGTTCTTTCAGAACAGAAGGCGCAAGCCCAGTCGTGAAGGTGAAATGCAGGCGAGCGGCGTGAGAGTCCTCATCGCAGCGGAGGCACTTCCCCAGGCGCGATCCCGCCGCCTGCTGCCGACCGCGGCCGCCCTCTTCGGCCACCTCGCTCAAAGCCGGACAGCTTCGGTCTTGATGACGTTATCGTCCGCGAGCCGGCGACTTCGTTTGAGGGCTGCAGTACCGACGCTGGGACGCCGTCGACGCACAGTCGGCTCCATCCCCCCTTTGAGGAAAGGATTTCAATGCCGCGCTATCGCATCACGATAATGAGTCACGACCGGGGGGCCATGCTGGACTTGCTGCGCACGTATCATCTCGACGTCTTCGATCACGGTAGCCGGTACTCCGAATCTGAAGGCTACGTTGTCGACGCGGTCGCGGATGCCGCTGAAATCAAAGCGCTCCGGCAGGCGGGTTACGGGATTCAGAAACACCAAGATATCGACGCGACGGGCAGGGCTCGACAGAAGGAAGTCGGTCGTGGCGACCGCTATGCACGACCACCGTCGCGCTGATCCTGCGCAGACGAGGCAGGAAGAAGGACTCGCATGACTTACGTGAACGTTACCGAGGTCGAGTCCGCTCTGGGGGTCGCCACCTCCCCTCCTTATGCCACATTTACCGAGTTGATCACGTTGCCGAACCTCACATGGGAGGGGCGGCAGTGTCACGCAATCAAGATTGCTAACGGCACCGGCTCGAATCGCCCCGGGGTGTATCTCCTCGGCGGCGTCCACTCCCGGGAATGGGGCAGTGCCGACATCCTCGTCAACTTCGTCGAGCAGCTTGAACAGGCGTACCAAGGGGGCAGCGGCCTGACGTTCGGCGGCCGGACGTTCTCGCCGGCTGATATCCGGACGATCGTTGACACGTTGGACATCGTTGTCTTTCCGCAAGCCAACCCCGACGGTCGACTGTACAGCATGAACACGGAGGCACTCTGGCGCAAGAATCGCCGGACCGTCGCCCCGAACTCCGCCGCATGCACGGGCGTAGACGTCAACCGCAACTACGACTTCCTGTGGGATTATCCCGCCTACTTCGACGTCGCTGCCTCGGGTATCGTTGATTCCACGAACCCGTGCGATTATCAACTCTACAACGGTCCGAGCGCCTTCTCTGAGCCTGAAAGCCAGAACGCTCAGTGGATCTTCGACGAGTTTGCGAATGTGGCGTTCTTCGTCGATCTGCATAGCTATGGTCAGGATCTGCTGTACAGCTGGGGCGACGATGAGGACCAGACTTCCGATCCCACGATGAACTTCCGCAACCCCGCCTTCAACGGCATGCGGAGGCGTGGCCGGCGACGCGTACAAGGAATACGTCCCAGCGACCGACCTGTCGTCATCCGTTGGCCTCGCCAGCACGTTCCACGATGGCATTCAAGCGTTCCGTGGCAGCGACTACACGGTGAAACCCGCGTTCAACCTCTACCCGACTGCGGGCACCGCACCCGATTACGCGTATAGCAGGCATTTTGTTGATCCCAGCAAGCAGAGGGTCACCTCCTACACGCTTGAGTGGGGCACTGAATTCCAACCGCCCTATGCCGAGATGCAAAACATCATCCAGGAAATCACGTGCGGACTGCTCGCTTTCTGCCTCCAAGTGCGCGTGAATCTCACGGATTGTCAGGTGATTACGGACCGCAGCACGTTCAGCAGAGACGAAGTCGATGCCATGCTGCATGAGGGAAGTCCGGCGGTAGTAGCGGCTGCGTTCTACGTCGTTATCGACGGGTTTTCAGCGCAGGAGCTGGACCTCACGGCGGCTACGTTCAGCGGCACACCGGATGTCGCGCCGGCCATCGATTTTAGTCCTCCGTTGAACGGAATGCAGGTGCGCGCCACCGCCTGCAGCGCGCCGGACGAAGGCAACCTCAGTGTCCGACAGCGGTTGACGTGGACCTACGACGTGGTTTTCAGCGGGGACAGTGACTTCACCGGTGAGAGCGTTCCGGTGATGATGACAGCGTTGATGACCGGCAGTGGGAACCTCACGGTCACGGGTCAGGCGGTGATCACTTTGACGACGCAGCCAAACCCGTACGAGATCGACGGCGCAACTTCGTGGCTGTCCGTGGACCTGCAGGTCTTCAACATTGTCGAGGGTGGGCACTTGCCGAGTACACCGGAGATCGTGCTGAACGCGGGACCCAACGACTTCATTCATCGACTCCTCGCGGGCAGCGGCGGTGGCTACAACGATCCCGGTCTGGCCAGGGCGCCGGGACATCCGTTTGATCTGGATCTGGTGGCGCACGAGGACACGTCGGAAGTCGAGATCGCCGAGGTTGTCGGCGCAGTACCTCCCTTCTTTCCTGGATTTCCGGTGTACAACTTTGCGGTCGCGCGGGTTCGCTACCGGGCGCTGTCGACGCCGGCTCCAAACGTGCGCGTGTTCTTCCGCATGTTCCAGGCGGCGTCGACTGCGATGGACTTCCAGCCCAGCACCACCTACGCGACTGGCGGCACGGGCACGACCAAGGTTCCGCTCTTGGGGATCGTGAATGGAGAGGTGGTCACGATCCCGTTTTTCGCGGCCCCGAGGGTGAATTCGACAAATCCCGCCGGCCTCAACGCGCAAACCGACCCGGACAATGTCGGCCCAGTGGGAGAGGCTATTCCACCCGACGGGAGCGGCAACGAGGTGCAGGTGTATTTCGGCTGCTGGCTGGACATCAACCAGACTGCGGCAGCGCTCCCAGATCCCAACAGCCCGGCGTCGGCAGCCGGGCCATACGCGCCTGTACAGTCGGTACAGCAGGCCATCCGGGGCAAGCATCAATGTCTGGTAGCGGAAATCAACCTGGATCCGCCGGAACCGCAGATCGCCGTTGGTGCCACGCCGGCGGTCTCCGACAAACTCGCGCAACGAAATCTGAACATCGTGGGCGTCGCGTCGCCGCACTTGGTTCCCCTCACTTTCGACATCAAGCCGACCGAGGCGTCGCTGCCAGTGGGCGAGACTCCAGACGAGTTGATGATTGACTGGGGACCGCTGCCGGTTGGGAGCCAAGCGAGTATTTACCTGCCAGGCACCAGCGCTGCGACCATTGTGAGAACGGCAGACGCGCTCTACCCGCACCACGGCCTGGCGAGGTCGGATGCCTCCACAATCACGTGCACGGCAAGCGGTATCACGTACGTTCCCATCCCCCCTGGAGTGGGCTCGAACTATGCCGGACTGCTGACCGTAGATCTGCCCGGCACGGTAAAGCCCGGGGAAGTTTTCTCGGTCATCACCCGGCAGATAACCAATGCGATTGCCGGGCGGCCGACCCCGTCACCATCCAAACCGAGCATCGCACTTCCGGTGGAGCACGAGCCCACCGGACGAGATCTCGTCCGGTGGCGGCGCGTGCTGGGAACGTTCCAGCTCAGCATCCCGGTGGAGACCACAGCAGCACTGCTCGGACCGGAAGAACGGCTCCTCTCGGTGCTGCGCTGGATTGCCAAGGGGATTCCGCACCACAATCGATGGCATCCGGTGATGCGCCGTTATCTGGAACAGGTTGCGGGTCGCGTCTTGGCGTTGGGTGGGGATCCGAGCTCCATCGCTCCGTCGTCGCGCGGCGACGGGGGACGGATTCGGCCACGCCACGAACGCCGAGAAGGTCGGCTCAGCTACACCGGTAAAGTGGCGGGGTTGATGTTCGACCGGTTCGGGGACTTCGAAGGGTTCCTTTTGGACACGGAGGATGGAGAGCGCACGTTGCTCACGCGAGAGCGCGAGATCGAGGTGCTGGTCGAGCGTGCCTGGCGAGAGCGACTGCGCATCACGGTCATGGTCCCGCGAGATGATGCGCATCAGCCCGAAGGCATCGTTGTCCACCATCCTCCGGCATCGTTTGAGGATTGAGAGGCGCCCTTAGCGCTCTCACCTGGTCGTCTTCGTCGATGCAAGCATGGCTGCGAGTCCTCCCACGGCGCCGCCGACCAGCGTCGTGAGCGGCGCAATGTCAGAACTCGTCTTACTCCCGTTTGCTATCAGTCCTATCACACCGACCAATCCGACGAGGGAAAAGAGTCCAAGGAATATGATCACCGCAAGAACCACTGATCGCGATTGGGTGTCGTCCGTTCCCGATCCGCCTGGTCCAAGGGGCGCGGGGGCGGCGAGCCCGTCGGTTGGGTTTGGGTAGGCGCCAGCTTGTCAGAGATTGCCACAGCCATTTTGCCTCCTCGTGTCTCCCAGTATCTGCCTGATGCGTGTTTCCTATACCAGCGAGCGGGCCAATGTCAAGTGATGCGAACCCTCTCTTGTGCAGTCCACGACGCCGTGTGGCGAAGCCGACATCCCGAGAGCGTAACCGCGGACACCGGTATCGTGCACCGCGTTAACAGCAGTGTGGAGCAGGGCAGGTGCGGGTGCGCCGGTCGATCGTGTCCGACCGTCGAGGAGCGCCTCGAGCATCGCGCTCGGGGCGCGTGGCCAGAACTCGACCGATGAGGGTCAGATCGAGTGCACTGGCGACATCCTCCCGCACTGAAACTTCGGCCCCTACCGAACCTTCGCGCAGCTACGATCATCGAGGCACCGGCCGGGTGAGCTCGCCGGCGCGACCGTGCCCCGACTTCAGACAGATCGCCCTTGAGGAGGCAACCGTGACGGTGACATGCTGCATCCAATACACGATCAACCCGCACCTCGTTGCCCAATTCGAGGAGTATGCGACCTCCTGGCCACCCATCATCAGCCGGTGTGGCGGCGACCTCGTCGGCTACTTCCTTCCGAAGGAGGGCTCGACGAGCTTCGCTCTCGCTCTGATCAACTTCCCGTCCTTGGCGGCCTATGAGCAGTATCGCGAGCAACTTGCCGCCGACGACGAAGCGAGAGCCAATTTCAAAGCCGCTCAGCGGTCGCGATGCATCATTGCCGAGACACGGTCGTTTCTTCGACCAGTATGAGCCTTGACGGACATCCGGAACGCCGGTTCCTGATCCTTCATGGTCTGGACAATCATCGACCACGCGACCACTGGCAGTGGTGGCTCACCGAGGCTCTCCGTCGGCGTGGCGAGCAGGTGCTCTATCCGCAGTTTCCCGACGCCGACCGTCCGCAGCTGGGGCGATGGCTCGAACTCCTTGCAGCCGAATACGCACAGCTCGGCGACGGCCAGCGCGTGGTCGTCTGTCACAGTCTTGCTTGCGCTTTATGGTTCCAGGCGAGCATGCAGCACACGTTAGACAGACGCGCCGATCGAGTGCTGCTGGTTGCCCCGCCCGGGCCGTCGTTTCTGGCGCAGCCACCTACCGCGGCGTTCTACGACCCAGGTTGGACCGGCAACGTCCTGCGCACTTCGTCACACGCGCCAATTCGACTGGTGGCCTCGGACAACGACCGGTTCTGCCCTGAGGGGCCAGCGGAGATCGTCTACGCACGATCGTTGGGATTCGACGCCGAGACGATGCCAGGGGCCGGTCATCTCACCCCCGCCGACGGCTTTGGCCCGTGGCCAGAGGTACTCCGATGGTGCACCGACGAGGCCTCGACCTTCACCTCGAACATTGTTCGCTTGCAACCTGACACCAACGCGAGCTCAACGTGGTGACGAGTCCGGACGCGCGGTGTCGACAGCGATATGGTCGTGGTCAGCAGTGGGAGGCTACGCAACCGGCGCCGACGATGCCTCTGCGCTCTGGGGTGCGGTTACGGAGCTTCCCCTCGCACGACGATCGCGCGGGAGGAGTGGCTCGCCTTGCGAGCATGGCCTCGTGGCCTGCCCGTGACGCCCGTGCACGATCCTCCTGGGATGCTCTCTCTCCGAAATGGGCGCCCGACCCTGCGGAGAAGACCCGCTGCCTCCGCATCAGCTGAGCGCGCCACAAGCGCACGCGGCGGCACGCGCGCCTGCCGAAGCAGAGTCAGGACGTGGGGTCGCCCATTCGCCGCCGCCGGCGCGTTTTCTGGAGGTGTTGCCACGAGGCGACAACGTTCTTTCCCCTACAACCATCTTGTGCGGCAAAGCACGTTGAGAGGGTCGACTTCACGTTGGGAATTGCCGGGACGACAGCCGATAGTGCAGCACATTACCCTTCGTGTGCGCCTCACGAAATCCACAACGTGCCAAGATCCGGCGTGACGCCAGGTTGTGCTCAGCCACGATCGCGAACAGGGGACGCTGACGCTCGACCTGCGCCAGGTATTGCTGCACTGCCCGCGCGGTGATGCCCTGCCCCCAGAACTCGCGGCCAAGCCAATATCCGAGTTCGCGCTTGTTGTCGCGGATAAAGCTCATCACCTGACCCGCAACGATTCCGTCGACCAAGACAGTCCTCGTCAGCACTGTCTGATCCGCAAGCAGCCGTGTCCAACGGGCGAGATAGGCGGCTCCGTCCCGGGAGGCGACCTGCGCCATCTGGGCGGCGAGTGGATCAGCCTGATGTTGGAAGAAGATCGGGACATCGTCGATGACGACATCGCGGAGCGTCACCGTCCTGACTGGAACGCCGTCGCTGCTTTGCATCACGTCGGAACTGGCGAGAGGAGCTGTCTTGAGCATTCGTTTGCCCTCCTGCGGTCTCGTCCAACCGCAGGCAACTCAGCTAACACGCTCATCCTTATGCGAGATGCCATAAGCCATTCTCCCGAACATTACGCCCAACCCTTGCGGCAAAGGGGATGAGCGGCGCTGTTGCCCTGCTTACTCCAAGCCGAAGTTGCGTCAACGGATAGCTGCTGACTCCGCCGATCCCCGGCCGAAACAACCCCTCAGGCGCCAGCAGCGTCACGCTACATCGCTGTGGACAGGACCTGGATGTGCAATACCGACGACGATCCGCCGGCATACACCGGAGTGGTCAGGTCACAGAGAGGCCGGGTGGTAATGGCAACGGATGACCTCCGCCACGTCGTGTCAACGCGGCTCGGCTTGGCCTCTGGCGAGGTACTGATACCGGGGATCTCGACCAACCCGTTGGCTACAATTGTTCGCCATGGAGGAGTTGCCCGCCACCGATCATCGGCAACCTGCAGCGGTCGTTGCGGCGATGGTGGAACACGTCCTTGCGCTGGCGAAGACGTGGCCGCGATGGGACGGCGTTCCGCTTCGCGTTCCTATGGACGGTGAGGCGCCTCGCATCTACACCCCGCATAAGGCCATACGCAGGGTTGTGGACCACTTGATCGACCATCTGGCTGAAATCGAGGCGCGTCTCGCCGGGCGACAGACCGAGCCAGACACATGGATGGGGTCAATGACCACGACGCCGTCCGATCTCGCATTGTTCGGAATCGATGATCTCAACGAAGCGCGGAATCGCTTGCGACGGCTCGCACTCATGTATGAAACGAGCCTCAGCCGCCTGAGTGATAACGTCCTCGACACCTCGCCCGGCGGCTCGTGGTCCATACGCCAAGTAGCCTTCCATGTTGCCGATTCGGCGTTCTACGCCGATTCCGTCGGACGCATATCGTAGCGCTGTCAACCACGTTCAGAGCACCCGCGGGCCGTCCCTCATCGCAGCTCTGCCAGGTTGCCTTGTCACTCTTGGGCGCGCGTCGAGCCACATTCTCGGGAGTGAACTCAGGATTGCGCCTGGCGCGGTGGGCGTAGCGCGGCTGTCGCTGCATCTTCGGTGCGGCGGCGATCGCAATTCATCTGCGAATCAGTTAGACGCCGGTTTCGAGCCCGTAATGGGCAACCTCTATAGGTCCAGCGTAGGCGTGCTCAGCCGCGATTCGCGACTGTTGCGGACAGTACCCGGCCAGAGATGGGTGAGGATCAGGCGGCCAACTTGCGCCTGGGTCGCCGCCCGGCCGGCGTCCACAGCGCTGCTCAGGTACGCCGAGGCGCTCGCGGGGACTTCATCGACGTAGGTCGCCTCGGCGAGCAGCACGTCGGACGCGCTGGCCAGCCGAGCGAGGTCGGGGGTCGGCCCGCTGTCGCCTGTGTACACCAGGCAACGGCCTCGAGCAGAGAGGCGAACGCCAACATTCGGCACGTAGTGGGGGAGGGTGCAGGTGTCAACACGAAAAGGCCCCACATCGAGGGTATCACCAGGTTTGAAGGCGCACAGCGTGTAGGCGGACCGCAGCATCCCGGGCTTGTCGAGCAGTAGCACGGAATCGAGTGCGCCGGCGAGCGCGTAGACGGGGAGTGGCGAAGCCGGGATCCCCTGCAACGCTCGAGCACGCAGGAGCGGGTTCAGGTCAGCACAATGATCGGGATGGCCGTGCGTGACCAGAACGGCGTCGACGGCACTGGCATCGACCATCATCAGCAATCGAGGCACTACCGCGTGCCCCGGATCAATCAGGAGTCGATATCGACCTTCCTCGAGCAGATAGCCGCTGCAGGCCTGGCCAGCGGCCGGCCAGGCGCCGCAACCGCCCAGGACGGTCAGGTGCATCGCGCGACATCCGGGAGGTTGTGCGTCCGGTTGGCTGAGGTCAATCGGGCCGTCGTCTTGTCATCACTACGGTTGAATACGCGTCGCTGCGCCTAGCATTGGGCGACTCGAGTTGAGACGATGGCGTCGACGTACGGCACTATACGCGCCCGGCCTTCAGACGCCGGACTTACAACGATGGGTGCGAACGCGCGGATGCTGGCGTTCGCAGGACTGGGCTTCGGCGTTCGGCACCATAGGACCACTTTCGTCATCAAAGACCGGACCACTTAAGTGGTAGATAGGAACACATGCTGCTTGGAACCACAGCGGCAAACGGCTGCGGAGTCGCTGGCTGCCACGCATTTTGCCTACACTATCTGGGTCCGTCGAAGTAGTTCTCAAGCTGGTCCAATCTGGAGGATCGCGGTTGGGCGCGCGCGTCACCGAAATCGCCCCTGACGTGTTCGAAATCTCGGTTCATGACGCCGCGATCTCGCCGCCCATGGGTCTCACCTTCAACCAGTTTCTTATTCGCGCTGAAGAGCCGCTCCTTTACCACACTGGCATGAAGCGGATCTTCCCAATACTGGCGTCGGCGGTCAACTCGCTTATCAACATCGCGGACCTCAGGTGGATCATGTTCGCCCACGTGGAGGGCGATGAGTGTGGCGCTTTGCGGAACTTCCTCGACGCGGCTCCAACTGCCCGAGTCGCGCATGGAGCGCTCGGCACGAGCAGCATTGCCGACATGTGTGGCGTGCGGCCCGACATTCGGCGCGATGGGGAGCGGCTTGAGTTGGGTGGAAGGGTCATCGAGCGACGGGTACGCCACATAGACACTCCGCATGTGCCGCACAACTGGGAATCACGCGTGAGCACACGGACCTGGCGGCGGAGACGCGTCAACTCCTCACGCTCCGCAGTGCTCAATCCGTTGCGCGTGCCGCCGTCGATGTCAGCACGCTGCACCCATTCGCGAACCGCCGTCTCGGTCAGGTCGAGGTCGCGGCTGATTGCGGCAATGCCTTTCCCGGACGAGCGCACCAAGGCGACTACCTCAGGCTTGTATTCGTCAGTGAACTTCCGACGCTCCCGTCGAGCCATCTGGACCTCCTCTGCGGGGTTGTTCCCCACATCATGGTGGTCCGTCTTATCGGGTCAAGCCCAATCCGCCTGAGCAACGGATACGAGTTGCGACAGCCTTGATCGAGACACGCGTGGAGGATTGCCGGCACATACGAACGCGGCTCGCCGATCCAAATGAACAAACTAAGAAGCGGTAACGAATCTTCTCAGTCGGAAACGGCTCGTGCAGAGCCACCAACGATCGCCTCACGATCTGCCCACCCCCACCGGGGCCGCCTTCGATTGATGGAGGCGGCCCTTTCCATCTCACGAACCACCTTTCACGCCTGAAAGGCACATGTCGTTGACCGAGCGAGTCTCAGGCTTGGCCACCTCAGGGCGTTCTGGCACTTACCACTTCGCCTCTCATGACCATAGCCACTTACAGATCGTGTCGCGCGACTTAGGATTGATGCGAGGAAACGCGAACAGCTCGTCGTCACGGTCGCCTCAAGTCATGCTGTCTTGGAGTGGCTATCGCGCCTGCAACGACGTGCACGCGTTTCGAGGGACGGCCCGACACTAGGATGGACAGGCCCTCGGTTGCTTCGCTGTCGGCATGAGTGCAACAACGATTCGAGAGCTCAAGACCGACGAGACATCTCTCGCCTCCCCGGCCGTGCTTGAGTTGTGCCCCGACATCGGGGCGGAGGGCGACTTCACCAAATGCATCAACACGATCCAGCGTGCTGAAGGATACCGTCTCGTCGCGAGCTTCATCGGCGCTGATGCGTGCGCAGTTGCGGTTTCCGGCTTTCGTCTGCACCATAATCTCTGTTGGGCCGGGGAGGCAGAGGACGCGGTCCTTGAGACAATGCTCATCGCTTGGCGGAAGTGGGCGACCGTCGAGAATCCGACTACGTGGCTAACGCGCGATTGCGTCAATCTACGCATCCGTCGTCGCCGCATGCTCAAGCGCTGGCTCCTTTTGTCCCGCGATGAGTGGCCGACGGAGCAGTCGCAGCTCCCCGACCTAGAGGGCCGGATGCATATTCTGCAACACGGCGATCAACATCTGCGCCGCCGCAGGGCGCGATGGTCGCACTTCATGTCCGCGACGGCCTGACGGTCAACGAGTGTGCTGCGATGCTCGGGTGTCGGCCGGGGACTGCACGTAGTCATCTCGGGCGCGCTATGAAGACCTTGCGAAAGGAGTCTGGCGGTGCCTGAGCCTACGATCGCCGACGAAGACTTGGAACTGTTGACCAAAGCGTATTTGATTCACCGCACCAGCCGACCGTTGTCTCAGAATTTCAACGATGACTCCACGAGGTACGCGCACCCAGGTGGTCGAGTAAAGCGATTGATCGGCGCTCTGGGGCTGGTTGCAATTGTCTCCCTGAGCGTTGTCGCCGCGGCCGTGGTTCTTACCTTCCATATTGCCGAACGCGGCGCTACGTCTGCAGCGCCGCCACGAGCAGTCAAGATCGTTCGCACACCCGGCACCCTGGTACTCGCTCCGATCGCCCGCAATGTGGACTCAACGGTGTTGGCGCAACGGCTTGCTCATGACGTAGAGAATCTGCCGCCCATGCCGTCTGGCTGGCATTGCTCGCGGTGGTTTCGGAGGCCGAGTTGACGGTCGTGACGTTGCGAGGTCTTGCCCCTCGCCCAACTCGGCCAGAACCTGTGGCTGACTAAGTGCGAGGCAAGTGCCCACGAATTGACGAGACGCTGGACGGCGGCCATCCGCGGATGGGCGCTGACGGCGAGGGGGATCTGTGTGGAACTTGGCTCATCGCCTTCACCGCGAGCGGGATCAGTGCGTGACATGGCGGCCACCACAGGCGGCTCCTGTTGGCCCTCTAAAGAGCCGCCGGCGCGTTGGAAGCATGGGGCGATCGTCGTCAGTGCTTGCGTGAGAGCCCTCAGGACGGTCACGGTCCCTTCTTCCGCTGCGGCATCGGATGTCTCTCCGGCAGCAAACCCCGGAGTCACGACTTCGCTAATCCAGCGAGCGTTGGCGTAGATCCGCAACGCGTTCGCGACAAATCGCCCGTCACGCGAAGGTGGCGGCCGCCAGCTGCACGCTGGCGCTGTGGTGGTGTCCGACAGCGTCGAGCCATCCGACCACGACGCGGTCACCCCCGCGATGACGTTGGAGCTGCTCTCGGAGAGCGTCCATCGAATCAACGCGCAGGCCATCAACGGAGACGATGACGTCTCCGGGAACCATCCCCGCAACGGATGCCGGGGTCCCAGGCTCGACCATGACGATGAGGGCACCCGGCGGCGTCGCACTGTCGTGCACCCCGATCCCGAGATATGCGCCCTGGCCCTCGATGATGTTTGGGTTCAGTGTGCGCGTGTTGACATCGTGGACGATCGCCATCACCTGGTCGATCGGGATGGCATATCCGACGCCGGGCGCGTCCGGTGTCAAACGCTCACCTTCAGCACCCGTGGCGTCTAAGCCCACGACCATGCCGGATGTGTCGACGAGCGGACCACCGGCCCCATCATCGGGTACCGGCGCGTTGAATTCGATCATGCCGCTCAGCGTCTGCGCATTGGCGCCGTCCAAGTCGGAGGCAACGATTGCCTGGCCCAAGGCGATGACCGCGCCCTGGCTGTGCTTCGGCTGCTTTCCCTGGAGCGTTGCCGCAGCGATAGCGGTGAGGTGATTGCCGACCGCGACCCGAGAAGAGTCGCCGATATTGGCACTGGGCAGGCCGGTCGCGTCCAAAAGTTGCAATACAGCGACGTCATCGGTAGGACTGAGCGCAAAGGTGGTCGCCGCGTAGTGCAACGCTGAGCTGCTCACGTCGGCGGCAATGCTAACGGCGCCGTGTACAGCGTCGTAGCTCGTGACGACCTCACCCGTCGCCGTCAGAATGATTCCAGTCCCTCGAATCGTGGCACCGTTGTCAAGCGTCGTGGTCAGATGAACGGCCCAGCTGTCTGCCTGGTTCACATCGCCCCCGAGGATGACGGTCACGCCAAACCCAAGCGCAGCGCAGATTGCGACCAACGCACCGATGCGCGGTGCGATCGTTCGGGGTCTGGTCACCGTGTCCTCAACAAAGTGGTGACCTGACCAATTAGTCACGCCAACGGCACATGACCCACGTTCGACCTCGTTGCTGACATCGGTCATCATCACAGTCGAGCGCGGACACCGTCACGTGTCGAATGTCATCTCTTAGTCCTGCTAACTGCCATGTCCATGTCATCGAGGAGGCGCCGCACTCAGGGGTCCGCTTCGTACGATCTCTCGATTATCTCACGCCGCGAGTTGGGACACGAGGCCGTCCAAATCTGTATGTGAGCACCGCCGACGCGAGGCAGAGATTGTTGCGGAAGTGGACCTTAACCTCTCGTGTCCTCTTCCGTCACGGACCCTGGTGGCCTGACCCCCGTGGACTGGTCCAGCTGATATGAGAGTTTCTCAAGGCCTCATGACGAGGCAGGAGGAACTCGATGAAAGGACGGAAGCACACGGCGGAGCAGGTGATCCGCAAGCTGCGCGAAGGCGAACGTCTGGCTGCCGGCGGTATGAGTGTCGCCGAGGTCGCGCGGGCGTTGGAGATCAGCGAGCAGACGTACAGCCGCTGGCGCAATCAGTACGGCGGCATGAAGGCGGACGACGCCAAGGAACTGCGCCGGCTGAAGGACGAGAACGTGCGTCTCAAGCGCCTGGTGGCCGATCTCACTCTGGACAACCAGATGCTGAAAGAGGTGGCCCGGGGAAACGTGTGAGCCCGTCGCGCCGGCGAGCCGCCGTGATGCACCTCCGCGAGGTGTTTGGCGTCTCGGAGCGGCGGGCTTGCCGGGTCACCGGCCAGCAGCGCACCACCCAGCGCCACGTCAGGCGGGTGCTCGCGCCCGAGGAGGCGTTGCGTGCTCGTCTGCGAGCCATTGCTCGAACCTGGCCGCGGTACGGCTTCCGGCGCGCCTGGGCGCTGCTCCGCCTCGAGGGATGGGTGGTCAATCGCAAGCGGGTGCAGCGCCTGTGGCGCGAGGAGGGGCTCCGCGTTCCCGCCAGTGCCGTCAAGCGCCGCCGGATCGGCACCAGCACCGTGCCGGCGCGGCGGTTGTCAGCGCAGCGTCCCAATCACGTCTGGGCCTTGGACTTCATTTTCGACGCCACCGCCGATGGGCGTCCCATCAAGGCGCTTTCGATGTGCGACGAGTTCACCCGCGAGAACGTGGCCCGTCGACTCGGCCGCTCGATCACCGCCGATGACGTGACTCATGCGCTCGACGAGGGCTGCGCACGGCGCGGCGTTCCCGAATACCTCCGCTGCGACAACGGGCCGAGTTCGTTGCCGGCGCCATCCGCGACTGGTGCCGGGCGCATGGCACCGGCACGGCGTACATCGAACCCGGAAGTCCGTGGCAGAACCCGTACGTCGAAAGCTTCAACGGCCGGCTCCGCGACGAGCTCTTCTCGCGTGAAGTTTTCGAGACCATCACCGAGGCGCGGTTGCTGTTCAACGACTGGTGCGACACCTACAATCGTCACCGGCCCCACAGCTCGCTTGGCTACCTGCCGCCCGCGGTCTTCGCGGCGGCGTTCAATCAACCGAAACTCTCATAGACGATGGACCACCAAACGGGGACCGGTCACTATGACATCGGCTGGAAATGGCATCGATGTCACGAACCTCCGAATAACCCGATCACACTCGGGTGATGTGTGCGCGACCATGCTGGGCGGCTCCTCCAGCCCTCCGACCCTGCCCGGGGGAAGGTCAACTGCATTGTGGTTCCCCCTTGCGTCGGCTAGTGGTGTCAGCCATCGACTTCTCCTGTGAAGGTCGCATGTGCAACCGTCGCGGCAACTTGGGGTCGCGACCGTATTGTGGACACGTATTGTAAGAGGCAGCACGCAGGGCGTCTTCCATAGTCGGGCTTTGGCACAGTGCCGCGCGCAGGGGCGCCGATCGGTTGGCCCAGCTCCGCGACCAGGGCAAGGATCCACGCAGAAGCGAGCACGCGACCTGGAAGCGACACATGTCCTATCGCAACATTGCCCTCAGTTCGCCGCCCGAGGATCTCGATGAGGACGACGTCTCGTGGTTTGAGCGTGGCACCTACCGGGAAGGGGCGGTTACCCGGTGAAAGGTGGCCCCACCCTGGCAGCGCGACCGCACGCCGCTCGTGCTTGCCGGTCACGGCGCGCAGTTGCGTGTCGATGCGGGAACATTGCTCGAAAGGGCATCCTTCGGCTTCTGAGGGCGCAACGATGGCCGCTTTGTTGCGCGGCGGTCCGACCGACGGGGTCGCGGCCGCCTTGGCGCGATCACCATCCGGCCTCGGAGTTCTCACCGTTCGGCGGTCGGCGCCAAGTGCGCCATACGTGTGCTCCGTGGTGTCATGCCTCCGTTGGCTCTTGGTCCGTCTTTGCTGTGCCATCACTCTCCTCGTTTCGGCCATGGGTTCCTCACGGGTGTGGCATCCGGCGTCGGGGTGGCCGGGACGTGCCATCTCGGGGCTGTTCCAAGGCAGCCCCGAAGATGTAGCTTCCGGAGTTTGGGGGGCTCGCGACGATGCCGTCTGATCGCGCACGGAGGAGTAGCGCCGGACAATCTGCCTCGTGGAACTGTTCGACGGGTAGGGTCGCCGCGGCGTCCTCAGTTGAACACTGCATTCCTTGGCCCGCCCGAGTCCGTTGACAGACTTAACAGCCGCACCAACAGGTGCGTGCTGCCTACCGCCATGGTGAACCTCTCTGGGGTAATGAACGCCTTCCGGTCGGCGCGGGTCATAGTGAGGGACAGACCATCTGCACCTAGGCTGCCGTACAGGTCTGATGTATTTCCATCCTTCAGCAATCGATCGTGCAACAGGGCGAACGACAATCAGTCGATCGACTCAACGGAATTCTGTGGTCGGCGGAAACTTACGAGTGCAGAGACATCGAGCGCGGGTGCGTGCCAAGGAACGTCCAATTCGGCATTAGCCGAAGCCGACGATGCGTTCGCCGCTGGGTAGATCGCCGTCGGTCCCCTCCGTGGCATCAGACAGATTCCTGCGCGAACCGCAGGCGCTCAACCGATGCTTTGTGCGGAAGCTGGCGAGCGACAGTGTTTCAGATCGAACGGATGGCAAGACCGACCACCAAACACGTAAGGAGCCAGGCGTTCTATGGCCCGGGGTAGTCGGAGAGGCCGAGCAAAACGCAACCTCGAGCCTTGGTAGCCCGAAACGCGGGCGACTCGGTGCGGACCTAGTGGATCGCCTGCCCGGCGGCACTACTTACGCGGGTAGGTGACTAAGGTGACGACGGTAGCAACCCCACAAAGTCCGCCGACCAGGTCGAAGGGTAGCGGGAATCCCGCCGAATCCGCAATCCTCGAGACGATGACGGCACCGACGGCACCGCCCGCCCCCCAAGTGACGTTCATAATCGCAACAGCGACAGCGTGACCGGATTGTCCGGCGGGTGCGCCATCGATTACCATTGCGGCAGCCGGTGTCCAGAGGCCAGAAACCGCCGAGCTCGCAACGACGATCGCGATGGCCAGCGGAAGAAGCGTGGTGATGCCCGGCAACAACAGCAATGCCACTGTAGTCACGACAAGGCCGCCAGTTGTTGGGATCATTCTTCCGAGCCGTCCGTCAAGGCGGCCAAGGAGCACATTCCAGCAGGCCGCGAGCGAGTAACTGCAGCCGAAGATGACGGCAATGGCAGCAGGCGATCCATCGTGACGCGCAACGACCAACGGAACTAGAGTGGCGATCGTGCCATTTACGACTCCAACCACGGCCAATAGACCGCTCCCGAGCGCGGTGCGCCGATCCCGGAGGCCACTGGCTAAGGCGCGAAGGGCGCTCCGCTCGTGGCGCATCAGAGTTGGAGAGCGCGGTGCCATCACCGTCAGGGTGGTCAGCACGGCTGCCAGTCCGCTAAACACAACTGCGCGCCCGTACTGTGCCGCCGCGGCGCCAACGATTGGCCCGAGTACCCCTCCTGTTAGTGCCGCTCCCAATGCGCCACCGATCGTCGACGCGCGTCGTCTGTCCGACGCCGCGCTAGTTAGCCAAGCAAGCCCGGCGGCCCACGTCAAGGCACCGCCAATCCCCTGCACGAGCCGTGCGACATCGAGCATCGTCGGCGTCATACCCCACCCGAATCCTAGTGTGGCTATCACCAGCAAGCTCAGCCCGACGATGGTCGTCTTGCGAGCACCACGCGTGTTCACTAGGACAACCGACGGGATGGCAGCGACTAGAATCCCGGCCGGATACGCTGCTGTCAGGAGACCCACCTCTGTTGTCGTCATGTGCGTCTCGCGTACCAACACTGGCACGAGAGGCGGCACGACCGCGTAGAAGGCAGATTCGAGTAGAACGACACCGCTTACGAATAGCGTGAGGTGTCGCGAGGGTGTCGCCCCCGGAGTTGTCACGTGCTCGCCTCGACTCGAGAGTCTCGTAGCCCGCCACCCGTCTCGTGGGTTTCCAGCATCCCGCATACCCGCACGGCACCGCATCGAAATCTATGAGTAGGTACCCGACCCGATGCGGCAGCTCGTTGGCCTTCGTCGTGTCCCGCATGGACGGATACTGAACCGTCCCGCTGGTCGCGGACGGCGTCTCGTTGATGTGCGGGCGCATTGCTCCGCGGCACGCGCCGCATCAGGCTTCCGCGTGAGATACGCCGGTACACGGCGAATCGGCGCAAGCCCCTTTCACCTGATGCCCGATGATGCACCGTTGTTTACTAACACAGCCTCCTGCGCGGCCAGACTCGCGAGTTTCCTGAGGTCGGCTCGAAGCATGGAGGGGATGACGATGCGATTGTTGGCATGGTTGCGTTCGAAGCGTGTGTAGGTCCGAGGTGGAATGTCGATTGCAATCCTGACGACATCGGTGAGCGGACTGGGACTTCTCAAGTAGTTCCATCCACCTGCTTGTACCAGACGCTCAGCTTGGTAGAAGTAGAAGCCTTGCTGTAGTCTCCACCCTCGAGGACCTCCGGCGGCTTCCCAAGCTTGTTGGTTCGAGAAGCGTTCGCGCATGGGCAGGATGAACGGTCGCACGAGCACGCGAGAATCCTGGGTTTGATCCCGTAACCCGAGGGCCTGCAAGGGCAGACTGCGTGTCCATCGCTCGGCGCGCGCGAAGGGATCCCAGCCTTCAAGCGGTCTGCGATTGAGCGTCATCAAGAGCGGGATGGGTCGGCGCGCCTCCCCTGTAAGAATGCGCTGAAATACCATCGCGAGATGTCGCTCGATCAACCGGCGCGAAGCGTGAAACCCCCGCTCGGCTGCGATCCCGTTCGGACTCCTGTAGCTGAGGACGCGGCTGAGGCGCTCCCATAATACGACCGTTCCCCCGTGGTCATGCAGCGGCTGCAGCGCCTCGGGTCTAACCTCCGCAGCTCTGATGCGCCTAGGCTTGTAACGGTCGCCTTGGGGGTAGGAATCGAGATCCCATTGCCTGACATCGATCTCCCGCCGAAGTGGATTCGTCCTCGTCGCGATCGTGAGGCGCCGACACTGGCTCAGGGAGGCTGACAGGACGCCGGAGGCGAGTCCGGCCGATCGTCCGCCGGCACGATTCTGGCTCGAGTGGCATCGGATAATCTGGCTTAGTCGGCGAGTAGTGAAGCCGATCCCATCGTCGGTGATCCTGATCCAGGAATCGGCTCCGTCGTACTCAACTCTTATGGCGACTCGCGTGGAAGCCGCCTCGATACTATTGCCGACTAAGTCTGCAATCGCTTGCGGGAGTGGGTGCCCGACCTCACGGCGCGATGCAGCCGGGCGTCGAGCTTGAGGTGCCGTCGAGGCGCGCTGAGGCGCTTCCACCCCGTGGCTGGCACGTCGCGTCACCTCAAGATGATTTGAGAACGCGGGTGAGCCATCGCGGTCGTGGCTGAGAGCCGGTACAGCTGTTAGACGCCGCCCTCACCGCTCTCTGCCGATGTGGCTCAACGGTTGCCTGCGGTCTTCGGCCGCGAACCAGCCACTGAAACTGGGGCATGGGGTCGAGACCCGACCCAGCCTTGGCGGTGCTCACCTCGGAACATCTCAATTGGAGCACTTTCAGTACCAGATCATTGGGGCCGTCGTGAGGAGCTCAGTCCCCGAGTCACCAACGATCACGTTCTGTTCCATGGCTGTCGAACCAACCCCCTCCCGTCCGACGAACGCCTCAATGCCAAGCACCATTCCGGCATCGAATGTCTCAGTCTCATCGGTCATGAACGGCTTACCGATGTAAGGGTGCTCCCAGAAAAGCCCGACGCCATGTCCATACAGAGGAACCAGTTCCGCGATCTGATCCTTCACAGTGCCCGCCTTATCCATGAGGCGGTCGCCCAACTCAGCTACTTCGGCCACGCGAACGCCTGGTCGGATTGCCGCAATGCACTGCTCAATGATGCCGACAGTCGTCTCGATCAACTCTCGTTGGGCGGCGGTCGGCTTTGCCCCGCACACTGCGGTGCGGCCAGGATCAAGCCAGTACCCCTGATAGATTGGACCAAAGACGAACCCTCGTACGAGGTCTCCGTCGCTCGGTCTGTCGGTGCTCGCCTGAGTCAATGGTGCACGCGTCCAGTACTCGAGAGTGTCTCCGTGATTCACCGGAATCATGTGAAACTTTCCACCCGATCTGATCACCTCTTCGGCTGCAGCACCAGCGGCTTCAGCTTCCGTCCGACCAGCTACTAAACCCTCCATGAGCCGCGTGAGTCCGCGAGTCGCGATCCGCCCCGCCTCACGGTAGCAGTCCAGCTCCAGCGAACTCTTGATCCGCCTTGCAGGTCCCAACAAGTCGTCCTCGGCAGACCACTCGATCTCTGAGGTGTTTTCCTGCATACGCTTGCCGTACTTCCACGACAGGATATCGGATCCGACAAACGCTACGCGACCGGTTATCTTGCGAGCGTTTACCGCTTCGTACACGCCACGAACTACATCGTTGTGATAGTGGGCCCTGTCAGTGGCCAGCTCCGCAAATCGTGGAAAAGGCTCATCCATGTGGAGTTCTGGGGTTTCACGATTCGCGAGGATAACCCCTGAGAGGGCCCTACCAGCCCATATGGGCTCGTCTACGATCTGTCCGTTGCTCGTGGAATAGTAGTTGGTCAGATAGAGCACATTGGCGCAGCGATCGTATGTTCCGCCGGAGCATGACCACACTACCGCGGCCTCGTAGCCGCGGCGCTCGAGTTCGTCGTATACGAGGCCCCATCGCCTCTCGTATTCCTCGCGTGGAAAGTACACAGTTCGGACTCCCAAATTTAGGTCGGATGAGCAGTTATCGAGCTCCCAAGCGGGAGCGCATTGTGTATGCCAGACAGTTGAGTACAAGCGGGCGGGTCACACGGGCTATAACACTTGTGCACCGCACCTATTCTGATTCGGGACGCAGTAGCCGAGTCAAGCGTCCGCTCCACGGTCGAGCGCTCTCGAGTTGTGATGCGAGTCGAAAGAGTGTCGACTCTTCGCCGAAGCGGCCCGTGAACTGAACGCCGATGGGTAGATTTTCGGAATTCCAATAGAGGGGCATTGACATCGAAGGTTGTCCGGTGATGTTTGCAATCGGAGGAAAAGGGCAGAACTCTGAATCGCGTCGGTATCCACGCATTGGCTCGTCTTCGGACCAATCGAACCATCCGAGCACTGGCGGAGGCTGGCTGACGGTTGGCGTTAGCCACACATCCGTGTCCCGGAAGAACTCGCCAACCTGGCGAGCTATCGCCTGAAGGTCATCGACGGCTCGAATGTAGTCAGCAGCACCGATCCGTTTCCCGGATTCGTAGAGCGCCCAGGTGAGCGGCTCCAGCGCGTCAGAGCGTGGGGCTGCGCCAACCTTGACCGCCCAACCGTCTATCGTTGCAGCTATTGACGCGCGCCAGATTGTGTCGAAGGTCTTGCTCAGCCGTTGGGGATCAACATCCGGACGACCTTCGATAACCTCGTGACCTGCCTCGTGGCACAACCGTGCGACGTCGGCTGTTGCCGCGACGCAATCGGGATGAACCTCCGATCCTGTCGGGGACTGCGTCGACGTCGCAATGCGTAGGCGACCTGGTTCTCTCGCTACCTCCTCAATGAATGGTCGATCTATCGCCGGCGCCCAGTAGGGATCACCGACGTCAGGTCCTGACGTAGCGTCGAGAAGCCTGGCACTGTCCCGCACTGAGCGAGTCAAAGCGTGCTCGGCCACGAGACCTCCGAAGATTTCTCCGTGGTCAGGGCCTAAGGGATTCCGCCCTCGAGTGGGTTTAAGGCCGAAAACCCCGCAACAAGCAGCAGGGATTCGAATCGAGCCTCCACCGTCGCTGCCATGAGACATTGGGACGAAAGACGCGGCCACGGCGGCGGCGGCGCCGCCACTAGAACCACCTACGGATCGACCTAGATTCCACGGGTTCCTGGTGGGGCCGAATCTCTCGGGCTCGGTCGTTCCGAGGATACCGAACTCGGGCGTGTTTGTCTTTCCGATGATGATCAGGCCGGCTTGCTTGATCCGTGTAACGATCTGGCTGTCGTGATCCGACCGGTAGTCCGCCAGAAAGCGAGATCCTTCGGTCAGCCGTGCACCCTGGCAATGTGTACCGAGGTCTTTGAGCAAGAAGGGAACATAGGCAAACGGTCCCTCGCGGGGCTCGCCACTGACCAAACGGAGGCCGTCGTCATACATGGTGGTGATGACTGCATTGATGCGAGGGTTATGCAACTCAATCCTGGTGATAGCAGCTTCAAGAAGCTCCTCAGGCTTTATCTGCCTTGTGCGCACGAGCGCTGCTTGCCCAGTTGCGTCGAGATGGGTGACCTCGTCGATCAATCGCTGGACTCCATTCGGCGATGAGTATGCCCATAGCCTCTGGCCAGTGGGCGCTGCGAGGGAGGCAGAAGAATCATGCTGGCGAAATCCTCCGTGTATGAGCCTTCGGGATGTTCGCGCGTCGGTAGACCTTGAACGAGAGGCAGAAGTTCAGCCCGAGCGATGTCGTGAATGCGCCGCAGCTCCGCAACCGGTTCTGGATGCTCATCGACCCGGAGATCCCAAAGCGGAAACTCCTCGTGGTCGACGACCAGCAGCGCACTGCATTGGCGCCCGCGCTTATCGCCACCGGCTGCCTGCGCAGCTTCAAGCGACTGTAGGAGTCGTTCGGCCAAATCGCAGCCCTCTGTCGCGAGGAATGTGTAGCTGAGCGCCTCGACCGTCTCCCGTCCAACGAGCATGTTGCCCTGTACAGCATAGCCGTCGCCAACGATGTGCCCGGCCCACTCCGTGCAATTTCGTCCGGTCCAGGCTGACGATCCCCCCGTGTGGTCAACGAGTCCCACTTGGCGAACGCCACTCTCTGGGTCGTTCTTCATGACATCCGCCAACGCGTTCGGTGCCACTTCTCCGCGCGACATCAGGAGTAGCGCGTCGATAGCGAGGTACACGTTGAGCCAGGACTGTGTGGCCACGACTCCGCTACCGGCTCGAGCCCAGAGCACCAATCGGCCGGCACCCACGTCGGCGGTGGATACTGCGCCGCCGAGTTGACCTGTCTTCGCACAGCGAGCGACGATCGAGTAGGTCGTGAGGCGACCCGATTTGGTTCGAGGTTTTGTCGCACTGACCTCTGGAAGGACGGATCCGCCAACGCCTCTGAGCCTGCCCGGACTGGGACAGGATCTCCGACGAGTAGATGCCTTCGCAGACGGCTGCACTCGACTGATCACCAGAAGACCATCGGTGTCGTGATGAGTGATTCAGTGCCGTCGTCGTGGAGGATGAATACCTGCTCCAATGCCGCGGTACCGATACCGGGTTCGCGAATGAACACCTCGACGGTACACACCTGACCTGTGTGATATGGCTCATCTGTGTGCCACCCCGAACGCTGGGTCGAGGACCCACTGGCGAAGGCCGGAATGGCGGGAGGGAGCCAGAAGGTACTGAGGCCGTGACCATACAGATCCCACAGCGCCGCGCCGAGATCCTGCGGATATCCAGCTCGCCGCACGAGGTCGTCTCCAAGCGCGCCCAGTTCGGCAGCGGTAATGCCCACACGATGCGCCGCGATGAGGTCGTCGACGATACCCACACAGTCCTCCACGAGCTTTCGCTGTCCAGGATCCGGATCAGATCCGCAGACCGCGGTTCGCCCGGGATCCAACCAATAGCCCTCAAGGATGGGCCCGTAGATCCACCCCCTCACCAGCTCTCCCTCAAGAGGGGCACTGGTTGAGTAGCTATAGAGTGGGTTATTCCACATCGCAAATTCGCTCTTGGGGCCATGATGGCACGCCACGCGCTGGAATCCGCCGCCAGCTTCGATGATCACTGTGGCGGCTCTCGCTGCGGCATCGCACTCTCTGTCACCCGCGATCAGACCTTCCATCACGGTGGTCAGCGCTTTCGAAACCACCTCGCCAGCACGACGGTATAAGTCGAGCTCTCGCGCACTCTTATGGCTTTGCAACCCGTAGAGGAGCTCGCTCTCGGCAATCCAGTCAATCCCATGCGACGCCTCCAGCAACTCTCGATGGATCTGCAACGGCAGGAAGTCGTCTCCCTGATATGCAACCGGTCCTTCAATCCCGAGAGACATCAACCGCGCCGCTAGTCCGCGCGGCAGGTTTTCATGCCCGAAAATGTTCCCGCATGCAATCTCTGCGCGATCAATGACAGAGACCGGTTCGGCAATATGCAGTTCAGGTGCTTGGTCGGCCAGCACAAGGAGAGCGGCGAATGATCTTCCGATCGGCCATGCACCATACGACTGCTCTTGACCCGATGCCTGCGACGCATAGTTCGTCAGATAGTAGACATCGCCCGCCCGGTCGTAGCTGCCGCCGGTACGCTGCCAGAACACCGCAGCTGGATAGCCTCGCTTCTTGAGTTCGTCGTGCAGACGTGACCACCGTGCCTGGTACTCGTCGCGAGAGAAGAACATCATATCCACCTTAGGCCAGAATTAGTGTCCGCTATCCGAATCATGAGAAGAGTGCG
>Ga0310039_10000551_pt1 | contig 30957 bp, 25 predicted proteins | sample Sb_taG_4_FD_200460 | JGI IMG/M metagenome (GOLD analysis project Ga0310039, IMG submission 200460) | Peat soil microbial communities from Weissenstadt, Germany - Sb_50d_6_BS metaG (v2) (version 2) | ecosystem: Environmental > Terrestrial > Soil > Wetlands > Peat | place: Germany: Weissenstadt...
GCTTGAGTCCGGGCAATGCATCCTGCATGATGACCATCGTGAGGCTCCTTCCTCGGCTCGGGAGAATACGATTGTTGGTAGAAACCGTACTCTACCCAAATTCACAGCTGCGGAGGAGCCTCCTTTCCACTGTTGCGCACAGAGGTCCAAAAAAGCGCAACTTCAAAAGGGCTGAGCAAGGGGCTTTGCTTGAGAACCAAGCTTGCCACACTGGTATCCAGGACGCAGCTTTTCACTATCCTGCACTCTCGGCAAGAGAACGCCTGCGTGCGCGGTCATCCGCGATTGCCTGCCAAAGTTCGGTCACCTCGTCGCCGAGGTGGGGCAAAGTCTTCAGGTAGGCCTCGACGTTTGTCACTGGTTTAGCGCCCAGGCGATCCAGTAATTCTTCGGGTCTGATGTTCGCCCAGAACGGTTGTGAACCGTCGAGTGAAGAGTCCGCCGCTTGCTGCTGAGAAAGGACCGTGAGGCGCACTCTCCGGCCTGCGAACTCCGGGGCGCGAGCCGCAATTTCTTCCCAGGTTCCTTCGAAAACAGTTCGTTCGGACATGACAGCGCCTCATCGCATATTTTAACACGTTGGCTAAGGGCTGTTGTAATGCAGCGTTCACGCTCAGGTCGGCCTCTTAGATCCTCCCTCGACCATCGGCAATGGCAGCCGCTTGTCCCGCGCCCGTCCGAATACCTTGCGAATGACCCACGCAACCGGGTCATAAAACTCGTCCACCACGCGTTCCTTGAGCGGGATGATGCCGTTGTCCGTGATGTGGATGTGCTCCGGACAAACCTCGGTGCAGCACTTGGTGATATTGCATAGGCCGATGTTCAGATCGTCGCGGAGCAGCTTGAGTCGATCCACGGTGTCCAGTGGATGCATCTCCAGACTGGCAACCCGAATCATGAAGCGTGGGCCGCCGAAGACTTCGCCTTCCTTTTTGTCGTGATCGCGCAGAACGTGGCAGACATCCTGGCAGAGGAAGCATTCGATGCACTTGCGGAATTCCTGGATGCGGTCCACCTCTTCCTGGCTCATGCGCCAGGTGCCGTCGGGCGCGTCGGGCGGCCGCGGCTTGAACGGCGGGATGCGCTTGTTGATGCCGTAATTCCACGACACGTTGGTGACCAGGTCCTTCAGGATCGGAAAAGTCTTCATGGGCTTTAGGCTGACCGGCTGGCCCTCTGGCAGCGTGTCCATGCGTGTCATGCACATGAGGCGGGGTTTGCCGTTGATCTCGGCCGAGCAGGAGCCGCACTTGCCGGCCTTGCAGTTCCACCGGCAAGCAAGGTCGTTCGCCTGCGTCGCCTGGATCTGGTGGACGGCATCCAGCACGACCATCCCTTCGCTGATGTCGGCCTGGTATTCCTTGAATGCGCCACCCTGGACGTCGCCGCGCCAAATCTGAAAGGTAGCCTGCCCCATTTATTTCATCTCCTGAATGATCTGCTTCAACTCTGCCGGCATCTCCGGGATTGGCTGCTGATTCACCTGCATGCGGCCGTCGGGTCCCTTGCGGATGATGACGAGCACTTTGCCCAGCGCATCGCTCTTGCTGGGATAATCTTCACGGAACTGAGCGCCCCGGCTCTCCTTGCGTTCGATGCTTGCGCGCGTGATGGCCTCGGAAACGGTAAAGAGGTTATCGAGATCCAGCGCCGTGTGCCAGCCGGGATTGTACTCGCGGTTGCCGACGACCAGTACATGCCGGGCACGCTCCCCAAGCTTCTGCAGCCCGTCGAGCGCTTTCTGCATCTCGTCCTCTTTGCGGACGATGCCGACCAGCTTTTGCATCATCACTTGCAGGTCTTGCTGAACCTTGTACGGCCCTTCGTCGCCCGTGGTGCGCTCGAACGGCTCCAGGGCCCAGCGGGCAGCCGCCTCGGCTTGATCGTCCGCGACCTTGCCGGCACCGTGCTCCTTGGCGAACTTGGCGGCATATTCACCGGCACGCTTGCCAAATACGAGAAGATCGGAGAGCGAGTTGCCGCCTAGGCGGTTGGCGCCGTGTAACCCACCCGCACATTCCCCGGCTGCAAACAAGCCAGGCACGTTCGACATCTGCGAATCGCCGTCGACCCGGACGCCGCCCATCATGTAGTGCGTGGTCGGCCCAATTTCCATTGGCTCCTTGGTGATGTCGATGTTGCCGAGTTCCTTGAATTGGTGGTACATGCTCGGCAGCTTGCGCTTGATGTGCTCGGCTGCGTTCGGGATCCTCTCCTTGATCCACGCGATATCGAGGTAGACGCCGCCGTGAGGCGTGCCCCGGCCTTCCTTGACCTCGCGCACGATGCAGCGGGCAACGTGGTCGCGCGTCAGTAGTTCCGGCGGCCGGCGGGCATTCTTGTCGCCCATGGTATATCTCCACCCTTCCTCTTCATTGTCGGCCGTCTGCTCCTTGTAGTTCGGCGGAATGTCGCCGAACATGAAGCGCTTCCCTTGGTTGTTGCGCAGCACGCCCCCCTCGCCGCGCACGCCCTCGGTCACAAGGATGCCGCGCACGCTCGGCGGCCAAACCATGCCGGTCGGGTGAAACTGCACGAACTCCATATCGACCAGATCAGCCCCGGCATGATACGCGAGGGAATGCCCGTCGCCGGTGTATTCCCAGCTATTGCTGGTGATCTCGTACGCCTTGCCGATGCCGCCGGTCGCCAGCACGATTGCCTTCGCCTTGAAGAGGACGAACCGCCCCTTCTCGCGGTAGTAGGCAAATGCTCCGGTCACGCGGTCCCCATCCTTGAGCAAGCGGATGACCGTGCACTCCATGTACACGTTGATGCCCTGATGGATGCCGTGGTCCTGGAGGGTGCGAATCATCTCGAGGCCGGTGCGGTCGCCGACGTGAGCAAGGCGCGCATACCTGTGGCCGCCGAAATTCCGCTGCAGGATGCGCCCGTCTTTCGTGCGATCGAAGACCGCTCCCCACGCTTCTAGTTCGTGGACGCGCGCCGGCGCTTCCTTGGCATGCAGCTCCGCCATGCGCCAGTTGTTCGTATACTGTCCGCCACGCATCGTATCCGCGAAATGGACGCGCCAGTTATCGCGATCGTCGACGTTGGCCAGCGCCGCCGCCACACCCCCCTCGGCCATCACCGTATGCGCCTTGCCGAGCAGCGACTTGCACACCAACCCCACCGACACGCCCGCCGCCGACGCCTCAATCGCCGCCCGCAGCCCCGCTCCACCCGCCCCGATCACCAGGACGTCGTGTTCGTGTGTTTCGTAATCCATGAAGCTTTCTCTGTTGAAGTAGACAGTAGACAGTAGGCAGTAGGCAGTAGTCCGCATGGTTGCGTGGCAGGCACCTTGTTGCCGGGGCTACCGTCTATTGATTTCAGATTATCCGTATATCGTTCCAGGTACCGCTCGCACACAGGCGAATGTAAAAGTCGGTGAAGCCCACGCTGAGTAGGGACAGCCAGGCCCAAAGCATGTGGTTGTTGTTGAAGTAGGTGCTGATGCGCCAGGTGAAATAGCTCGTTCGCAGTTTTTGCACGGGAGCACCGCCGCCTGCCGGGCAGGTGTAGCAGGCAAAGTGGTTGAGCCTGCCGCCGCTCAGGTGGCGCATGGAATTGCAGCCGAAAGTGAACGCCGTCAGCAACACCACGTTGACGAGCATGACCAGGGTGCCGACGCCAAGACCAAATTGATGGCTGCCGTTCAAGTAGTTGCCGCCGCGATCGCTGGGCCACCAGAACGCTTGCAAGGCGTCCCACCAGAGCAGCACCAAAAAGATGATGGCGACGTAGAGCGTGTAGCGATGGATGTTTTGAATGAGCAACGGCCAGCGGTTTTCGCCCCAGTAAGTTTTGCGTGGCTCGCCGACAGCGCACGCGGGAGGGTCGGCCCAGAAGGCACGATAGTAGGCCTTGCGATAGTAGTAGCAGGTAAACCGAAAAGTGCCCGGGCCCGCGAGAATGAGGATAGCCGCGGAAAACGGCAAGAAGCTAGGCCACCAGCTGGGTGTCGCTTGCTGAAACCAGGCGTGCGGGCTATGGGCATCGTAGAGCAGCGGAGCGTAGAAAGGCGAGAGATAAGGCGCCACCTCTGGACCGGAAAACGTGGCCCGGTCCTGGCGAATCTCGAAGTACTTTCCTTGAAGTCCGGACCAGGTGCTGTAGATGACGAAGATCAAAAGCCCGATGAGCACGGCTGCGGGCCCAGCCCACCAGGCGTCTTTTCGATCTGTCTCGCCGAAACTCTGCTCTTTTCGTTCCGCGGTAACGGACGCCATGAAACTTACTCCTCCTCGACCGGTCAACACTTCCCACTTTCCCTTCAGGTTCCCCTGAAGAGCGACGAACGCCTCAGAGCGGAAAGCTGTGTGACTAAAGCAGTTGTACGGACGGGGAGGCGGATGGCCAGACGGGAGAAAGGAAAGAGGGCTCGCTGCAGTCAACAAACAACGCCGATGAGATCACGGTACCGGGCTGCCGCCTCTCTTCAGCCGCTCCAGTGATGCCCTTGCCTCTTGGGTCAACCGGGCCGCGGGCGCGCCACGTGCCAGCGTTGCCAGCACTTCCTTCGCTTCCGGTGTCGCGATCTGCTCCAGGACTTCCACGGCTCGTACGTTCTGGAGGGTCACGCGCGACCGAACAATGCGGGGAAGGGCGAGCAATGCCTCGATCCGTTGACGCTTTTCTGCCGAAGGGTTGCAACCGAGCGCCTCTCGCAAAGCCGGGATGGCCAGCTCTTCCAGAACAGCCAGTTCCTGAGTCGCTGCCTTCCGGAGCGCGAACTGATTGCTGTCCAGGTCATCTAGCAACTGACGCAGATTGTCAGATGAGACGCTGGTGGCGGGAACGAGATGTTTGCGCAACGTGCGCACCGCCTCCTCGGGCGCGGCGATCAGCTTCCAGGCTGCAACATACGCCTTTGGTGCGTCGGCATCTTTCAGCTCGGCCCACCAACCCTCCACCTGCGTTTCATTGGCCACGACGGGAGCGCGTTTCAATGCCTGCCTAGCCTCGGAAAGGTCCCAGAGCAGGATTGTGCCGTCTCCGTGAGCAGAGGCGAGCGTTTTGCCGTCCAGAGAAAACGCAAGAGCGACATACACCGGGGCGTCGTAGCCAGTCCGACGCAGAAGTTCATTGCCCGTGGCGACGTCCCAAAACTGAATCATGCCGCTTGTGTGCGTGCCACGGACGCTGGCCAGCATCCGGCCGTCTGGAGAAAACATGAGCGACGCGAAGCAAGATTCCCGGCCAGTCTCTGGAGCCGTGATCCTAAGTCGCTCCTTGCCGGTCGCCAGTTCCCAAAAGTGCAAAGCATGGCGATCGTAGACGTACTGATTTCCCTCGTACCGAATGCGATAGGTGGCGGTAACAAGAGTTCGACCGTCCTGAGAAAAAGCCTGCTGATGGCCGTACTGGTCGGGTTGTGGCAACGTCAGCAGTCGGCGGCCCGTTGCGGTTTCCTTCAATACCACCTGGGCGGGGCCGGTGGGAGGCACCGTGCTGCCCTTCTTAAGACGAGCATCCGCTTTGACTGGCAATTGTGGTCCTGTCGAGCCGTCTATGTAGCTCGCGTAGATGCGAGCATCGGGAGACAACGCAAGAACTTGAAGGTTGTCTTCCTCCTCCGGCCGTCGCAGGAGCCTCTTCCCCGTAATGATGTCCCAGGTGTCAAAGAACGCATGGGGGCCCTTTTCCAATGGCGAATGCGACCGGGCCGAATATACTGCGACGGTTTGCCCATGATGGACCAACCAGCGGACTTGGCAAGTGCGCTCGGGTGAGGCTTTGGGATCGTCTTCGACGGGCAGGCGATCCAGTACCTTGCCAGTCGCAATGTCGTACAATCGGACCGCACCGTCGTCACACGATGCCAGCATGGTCTTGCCATCCTGCAATACTGCGATTCCATTGTTCGCAGACCCATACTGCTCGCTCAGGGTACGCCGGAATTGCCCGTTCGCGGTGTCCCATAGCCTAACGGTCCCGTCGTAGCTACCGGAGAGAAGGCTGCGGCCGTCCGGCATGAAACATACGGATGTGACCGGTTGTTGGTGGGCTGGCCACTGCAAGAGTTCTCGCCCCGTCATGGTGTCCCAAAGGCGCACCAGTGGGCCACCTGGGGCCGACAGCAGCGTCCGGCCATCCGGCATGAAATCCAATTGTCCGAGGGCCCTGCCTGGCAACTCGAATCGGCGTTGCAACTTCCCGGTGCCCGTGTCCCATATGGAAAGGACGTCTTTGCCTGAATCCTCCCTGGTCCAGTTCGTGGCCAGGGTCTTGCTGTCCGCCGTGAACGCCAGCCCGTACCATGAGCACGCCAGCTCGCCTTGAAGCTTCAATCGCTCCGTCCCGCTTTCAGTATCCCAGAGCTGGACGGCCTCTTTGCTGCCAGGAACGACCGCGAGCGTTCGCCCATCAGGGGACAAGCCCAGCGTTCGCCATCGAGGCAAAGAGAGGGTGACAGATTTCCGCAAGTTCCCAGTCGCCAGGTTCCAACGGCACAGCCTGCGTTTCAAGCTGAGAGTCACAAGCGTCTTGCCGTCCGGCGTATAAGCCGCGGTTGCCCCTTCGTCCTGGCCACCTGCGCCGCATTCGAGGCAGTGGGTTTGCTTGCCCGTCGCCGTGTCCCACACGATCAGGGTGCCCTTCTTGCCCTGAGTTACCAGGAACCTGGAATCAGGCGAGAAGGTGTGGCACTGAGCTGCATCGGGTAAACGCCGTTCCAGGCGGCCTGTGGCGGGGTCGAGAAGACAAACGCCGCCCGCAGCTGAAGGCACCGCTAACCATTTCCCATCGGGAGAAAAGAGAAGGGCCCCATAACGGGGCGTATTCATTCTCCAAAGCAGCTTCCCAGTAGAGGCATTCCAGAGACGGATGGAGTCGTCGCCGCTGGTCGCAATGAACTTGCCGTCCGGCGAGGCCGCCGCACTCAAGTATGCGGTAGAACTCCCTTGGCGGAGGCGCACGGTGCCCATGCGCGCGATCGCTCCCGGGGGCAGTGGGTCGCCGTAGAGATCAGTGCGAGCACTTGTCTGGGGCTCGGCAATGACCTGATCGGCTTCCTGACCAGGAGCTTCCAAGGCCTCTTGTTTGGCAACTGCCTGTTGGACAACCCCTGCAGGCTGCAACAGCACGGTCGCGCTGCCGGCTGCCGCACCAGCCATCAACAAAAGCGCAGTGATGACCTTTATTTTAGCCGCTGCCAGCGCTCTGCTTACTCCGCGCACAGTGCTCACGATTTCCGTTGAAACGACCCCGCTCAACGTTCCTTGCTGAACAACCGCCATCATTGTCCGGACAGTCGCCTGTACAAGTTCTGCCGGCGGTGCTGCGCTGGCTGCCGTCGTGGCCAGCGCGGCCACAGATAAAGCAGCCGAAAGTGCAACGCCCTGCTTGGCCAGACGCTGCAGTAGCTGCAGGCGTGCTCGGGCCAGCCTCCCGGAAACCGTCCCCTCTTTCCAACCGAGTTGACTGGCCGCCTCTGCTTTGCTCATACCCTCCAGACAGCAGAGGACGAAGGGCGCTCGATATTTGTCCGGCAGACGTTGCACCTCCAGGTCGAGCAATTCCTGCAAGTCCCGCAAGGCTTCTTCGGACGAGGAGTTCCCCGAGCGATCCTGCCTCGCGCGGTCTTCGTGGGCACGTCGCCTGGCCGCCTTTCTTTTGATTTGCATGGCGCGCCGGTAAGCGGCCCCGTGCAGCCAGCTCGCCACCGTCTCTTGTTTGCGGATGGAGCCGGCTTTCAAGGCCAAAACGAGAAACGTGGCTTGGAAGGCATCTTCTGCATCTTGATCATGACGGAGCACATGGCGGCAGACGCCCCAAACGAGGCGCCCGTGCCTGCGCACAAGGGCCGCAAAAGCAGGTTGGTCGCGGTGTAGGGTGAACTGTCTCAGCAGCTCCCCGTCGGCCGAATTACACTGATTCTGGCCGTGGGCCAATGTGTGAATGTACCGGAGAACGGTTCCCAGCTGCGCAGGCGCCATGCTTACCTTTCCCACAAGGTGTGCTCTGTATCATAGTCGCCGGCCGGCGGGCTTCAGGTACAGAATCTTGGGGAAAAAGAGCACATGTAGGCTTGCTGTTCAAATCCGACGCCGATAGCATCAAATTAATTGCACATTAGATGTCGAGGACCCCCGCGATGTTTGACATAAGCCAAGACATTCATTCCTTATCCAAGTTCAAACGAAATACCGCCGCGTTCGTCAAGCAGATGCGCAGGAACGGCCATCCTCTGGTACTCACGGTGAATGGCAAGGCAGAATTGGTTGTGCAGGACGCCAAGTCCTACCAAAAACTCCTCGAGCTTGTCGACCGATTTGAGACCATCGAAGCCATCCGAGAGGCCATGAAGGACATCGAGGAAGGACGCAGCCGCGGCTTGGAGGACTTCAAACAGGAGGTCCGCAAAAAGTATGGCCTATCGAGTTGAGCTTGCACTGCGCGCAGAGGCCGACGCGGAGGCGGCCTATGAATGGATTGCAGAGGATTCGCCGAGACGTGCGCTCAAGTGGCTCAGCGGACTTCTCCAAAAACTGGATACGCTGCGCGACCACCCCGAGCGATGTCCTCTCGCGCCAGAAAGCGAGCATTTTCACGAGCAGGTCAGGGAAATGACGTACGGCAAACGTCGCGGTGTTTTCCGCATCCTTTTTGCTATCCGGGTCGACATCGTGCATGTTTTCACCATTCGTCACAGTGCGCGTGAGTCTCTCTACTGAGTTTGGGAAACGTTTTCGCGAAGAAGCCTACGAACGCCGGTAAGGCAGTGAACAGCATCGCACGCATAGTTCTTGATTTTTAGGCACGATTTGACGCAACAGACCGACGCGCGAGCGAACTCGCTCGCGCGTCGGTCTGTTGTGTCGCAAATTGTACAAGCTCCCTCAAGCTCACTGCCACATTCAAGTGATGCTCCAGGGGAGCCCCTTTTCCTCCATGGAGTTCACTCACTCTTTCGCCGATTTGATCGTCTTGCTGGCCTTTTCGATTCGCGTTGCTCCAGCGACCTGCGGGGCGCTGTCAGCGTCTTGAATCCTTAGGTCCGCATAGAGGACTCGGTATTATTTCGAACCTTCCGGCTTGTACCAGAATATCGCTCGGTCCTTGGCGGTTTGCTTCACTCCCTTGCCGGCATAATGCGCATCGGCCGACTGAGGAAGCTGCATCGCGAACTGAAAGCCGCGACCGATCTTGATCGATTCCTTCATGAGCTGCTGCACCGTATCGTCCGAGAAGTTTTTGCCCTGGCTCATTGCGTACTTGATGATCAACTTGCTGACGCCGGCCGTATCCATGCTGTCCGGGTACTCACCCGCGCCAATCTCGCTGCACGTTCTGAATGCCTGAACCAGGTCCTGCTCGCGCGGCTCGGACGCATCGACGTCGAACGACTGGACTTTGAAATCAGCCGGCGGTGTCAGGTCGAATAGCTCCTTCTTGAGATCGGGGTTGATTTCGAAGTGGCTCATCACCACTTCGGTCCGAGGAATGCCGCTCCACACGTTCTCGATGCGAACCGGCGCGCCGGTCTTGGGATTGCCCCACAGCGTGACCGTCGCCATGGGAGAGTCGTAGCGGAACCCCACTACCTTCTCGCCGTCCATCTCCTTTTCTCCCAGGCGCTGGTATTGAATGTCCTTGGCGCCCTGACTCCCGGAAAGCAGCTCGCGGAGCCGCTCGAAGTAGTTGTTGTCCGGCTGATTCTTGGCCCCGCTCTCGCGTCCCTTGAGGTTCATAACCAGCGCTTTCTTCTGGGCCGGTATCAGTGAGACCATCTTGCCTACGCTGAAGTCCGAGATGTTGGTAATGAAGCCCAACTCTTGGCGAAACTTCCCGGGGGCAAGGTAGTAAGCTTGGAACTTCTGCCTGGGCTGTCCCTCTATGTCCACTTCCATCTGAAACTTGGCGGTCTTGGCCTGGACAACGGCTTGTGCCAACTGCTGGAAGGCCTGGACCGTCGACTGACGTCCAGGAATGAACAGCCAGAATGCTAAGATGGCCAAACAGGCCGCAGCACCGGCGAACAGACGTAGCATGGGTCGTCGCATGATGTCTCTCCCTTCTTTCAAGGCGTGCTTCCACCAGGGAGTGGCCGTTTCGGCCCGTCGCGCCCGCTCGAACTGATCGAGCACCTGCTCGCGCAGACGCTCGGTGTGTTCAAGCCGCGGGGCGTCGTCGAATGGCATCCCTTCGAGAAGCCGCGAGAATTCGGATTCTTGTTCGTGCAACTCAGCCATGGCTCAGTCCTTCAAAAACGTGCGCAGCGCTTGGTCGGTTGAAGAAGTCGGATTGAACTTTTCCCGAAGGCGGGCGAGCGTTCGGCTCAGGGCCGTCCGCACCGCACCCGGGCTGGCATCCACTACCTCTGCGATCTCCTCGTGGGAGCAACTCGCGAAGAAACGGAGCGTGAGAATCGTCTGCTCGCGCTCGTCGAGTTCCAGCACAGCCTGGTAGACGGCAGGCCAGTCGAGCGTCTCCCAGCCGGGCCGCGCGGCACCGGCATGGTCAGGGGCCTCCTGTCGGCGACGGGCGGCCGCCTCCCATAACTCCCGCCTGCGCCGCGATTGACGCAGGTGGGCATTGACGGCGTTGGTTGCAATGCGAAACAGCCAACGGCGGAAATCGGTCTCGGTCTGGCCGGGGAAAGTGCGCAACTTCGAGGCCACTGTCAGGAAAACGTCGGAAACAACATCCTCGGCGATCGTCCGATCGAACAACCGCCGCACGCAGTACCGCGTCACAACCAGGTGGTAGCGATCGTAGAGCAGGCCGAACGCGGCTCGCTCCGTCTTGGCACGCACAACTAGGTCGTCGTCGATCATGGGCCGCTCATTTGTCGATAACTCTTGGTGCACCTCAACCTATTCAATGCGCGAGACGGGGATGTGTTACAGACAATATTGACTTGCAGGCCAGGCATGCAACGAGAGATGTCTGGTTGGGATTCATCTAAGTTCGAGTTTCGCAGATTTTGAAGGGTTGGCGGAGTGAATTGTTGAGGAAGGGAAACCAAAAGCGGCGAAAAAGCGCCGCAGTCCAAAGAAGTCACTTTGGAAGTGCGGCGCTTTCCGCCGCTTTTGTTTCCTCTATTTTGCAAGGCCCTAGGCACTCTGCCGTAGCGTCTGCCCACCTGCATTGTGCTCGCGGACGTGCAATAGCAGGCGGTCCCAGGCCTCGGTGTTCGGCGCGAGGTCCGCGCCTGCGCGTTCCAGGTCTTCCAGAAGTGAACCGGCGCTGGCGTAGTGCTCTTCGGGTTTCTCCGAGCTGAGGCGAACGAGGATGGCTTGCAGGGCGTCGGGGAGGGGCTTGGTTTTGATGCCCTTGCGGCGCGGGGCTACATTGGCCCAACCGGTCGCCAGCCGACCCAGGTCGGCGAGATCGGTGTTGATGTCCTCTTGCTGTCCATCCATCCTGGGAGGAACCACCAGCCACGCGGGCTCGCCCAGGCCGCAGAGTTTCAGGATGCCCGATTCGGTGAGCACGCATCGATCCGGGAGGAGATGGCCGTGAATTAAACCGGCCTGGTGGGCCATGTGCAGCCCAAGCGCGGCCTGACACACGAGACGATACCAGACGCCAGGGACGGCAGCCAGGCTGGGCCAATCCCCACTCGGCAGACCGGCCAACCATTCTTGCAGCGCGGCGGGACGGTCGCCGATGTCGAGCACTTCGAAGGTCGCCGCCAGGTTGGGATGTTGCAGAGCCGCGGCCTGGCGAAAACGTTGACGGAATTCGTCGGGATGCACGGCGTCTTCCATCTCGACTTCCGAGAGGTGCCTCAAGAGCGCCTCATGCCCACGGCTCGGGTCGAAGACTCGATAGACGGCTTCCTGCGCGGTCACGCGCACCCGGTCAATCACGCGGAACGAGCCAAGGACCAGGCCGTCCAGGTTGCCGGTCTCGATCAACGCCATCTGGTAGAGGGTCAGGTAGCCGCCGGCGAGCAGGGCCTGGCGCAACGTGCGGTGCTGGCGGCGTGCCTCGACCATCAAGGATGCGAGCGTATCCGCATCGACCAGGTTCAGGCTGCGAAGCAACTCCCCTAACTTGCGATCGCCCGGATCCATTTCTTCGGCAAGGCTGAGGATGTCACGGTCGCCAGCTGACGTGGCCCTGCCGGCATCCTCTGCATTGTTTCCGGTGGCAGCAGGCGCGCGCGTCAGAGAAAGCTCGCGCAGTTTGCGCCGGTACCATTCGCGCATATCGTCGAGGTGCCGTTCCATCTCCTGCCTTCGACCGAGGACGACGCGCTCTTGCTGCTGAAGCTGCTCCGCCTGCTGGGCCAGGCGCGCGGAGCCCGCGTCGATCTGCCGGGCGCGTTCGTCCACCTGGGCCTGCCGGCGTTCCAGACGGGTTTCGTCATGGACCAGCGAACGCTTCATGTCAGCCACCTGGCCCTGCCATTCGATGAGCTGCTGGCGGAAGGAGGCAACGCCCAGGCGATGGTCGTCGCGGGCGCGCTGCAGCTCCAGGCGTTGCTGGCGCATCTGCTCGGCCTCCGCTTGCAGTTGCGCGCGGGAAGACTCGATTTCTTCCTGGCTCTGCCGGACGTACGCATGTAATTCGCCCAGGTGCTCGCGGAGCTGCTCGCGGGCGTGGGCCAGTCGATCGCTTGCCGCCCGGGCGCGCAGCTCCAGCTCCGGCAAATGCTCTTGCAGTGCCACGACCTCATGGTGCATCTTCTCCAGGTCAGCGCGCGTTTGTTTGGTCGCGGCCGCGGCTTCCTGCTGTGCCGCCAGCCATTGGGCGCGTTCGATGCTGAGTGCCTTGCGGGAGCTGCCAATGTTTCTGCCGGCTTCCTTCAAGTGCTCCACGTTGCGGTGCAATTGCTGCTCGCGCTGTTCCAGCTCGGCACGCAGGCGGTCTAGCTCGGAAGCTCGGCTTTCCAGGTCCTGGCGGAGCCCAGCCAGGCCTTCCGCGGCCTGGCCGCGCTCTTTCTGCACGTCGGCATGGATAGTGTCCAGCGCAGCGCTGTCCTGGGCCAATTTCTGGGCCTGCTCCGACAGCGCTCGCTGCCGGGAGGTTAGCTCATCGGAACGGCGCCGCAATTGCTCCTGCAGGGCCTCGCGAGCCTGTTCCGTCTGGAGCAAGGTGGTCTGGCGTTCGCGCAGGGCCTGGCGATCGGCCTCGAGCCGTTGTTGCGTCTCCAGTACCTGAGCCGACCTTGCTTCCAGTTGTTGAACTACTTCCTGTTGCTTTGCCGCCGACTCCTCGACGATGCGGGCACGTTCCTGCAGCTCATGCTCTTTGAGATCGAGCTGATCCTGCACCAGGCGAAGCTGGCTCACCGCCGCTTCAAGAGCGGTGCGCCGCTGATCGATTTGCAGACGTTCCTGCTCGCGAAGGCCCTGGTCGCGCTCCAGGTCGAGCTGCTTCTGCTGGGCGTCCTGATGGCGTTGCTGCACGTCGGCTTCCGCGGCATGCAGCCGGGCCTGCTGCTCGGTGACCTGCTGCTGGTCCCGGCGAAGCTCCTCACGCATCCGCTCCAGGCGCGTGCGGAGGCTCGCGAGCATCGCTTGCTGCCCTTCGAGGGCGGCGGCACGCTGCGCCAATTGAGAGTTGGCGGCTTCTTGTTCGGTCTTTTGTCGAGTAAGCTGCTCGGCTTCGCGGCGCAGCTTATCGTGCCACTCGTCCAGTTCCTTGGCCTGTCCTTCGATCTCCCGGCTGGTGCGCTGCAATTGCTCGGAACGCTGATCGACCTCGCGGGCCCGCGCCTGGAGCTGCTGCTGGCGCTGTTCCACCGAAGCCTGGAAGCGATCGAGCCTGACGAGATCGGCCTGATACTGGGCCTGCTTCGCCTCCAGGGCGGTGCGCTCCTTGTCGAGGTCTTGTTCTCGCGCCTGGTAATCCGCGCGCACCTTGGCCAACGCTTCCTGTTGGCCGGCGAGCAGTCGTTCCTTCTCCTCCAAGAGTTGACGGCTTCGCTCCAGCTCGGCGGCCTGGGCGTCCAGCTCCGCACTTCGGGCCGCTTCTTCCTGCTTGCGGGCCTGGCTGCGCTGGACCTCCCCATCGACCTGGCGCTTATTCTCTTGCACCTTGCGGGCGGCCCGGTCGACGGCCTCGTGCAGGCCGGCCAGGCGATCGCGACGCTTGCGATAACGGTCGTAAAGTTGCTGGCGGATGTCGGCCAACTCCTGGCGGATGGCTGTAAACTCCTGCTGCTGTTTCCGGAGCTGCTCCGCCGCGGCCTCGACCTCGCGCTGTCGCTGCGCCAGTTCCTCTCCGCGCTGGGCCAACTCCTTGTCGACCGCGGCCGGCTGAGGCGCGGCAGCTTGCTTGGCCAACATCTCCACCTGGCGCTTGCACTCCTGCTCGATCTCTTCACGGCGCCGGTACCAAATGACCCGATCGGCTTCCAACTCCTGAGTCTGTTCATCGAGCTTTTGCTGGCGGATGCCTAGCTGCTGGCTCAGCTCTTCCAATTCCTGACGGCGTATTTTGTATTCCCTGGCAAAAGTCTGTCTTTCCTGCTCGAAACGAGCCCCCTGGTCCGGACCGGGCGCTGGCGGCTGGGTCCTCTCCTTTTTGGGGGGAACCTCCTGGGCAGGCGGAGATGCGTCAAGGTGCACCAGGAACTCGAGCGGGCCAAGCTTGACCGAGTCGCCATGCGCCAAAGGCGCGCTCGTGACCGAACGACCGTTGACGAACACCGGATGCGTTGGCACAAGCCGGCGAATCTCGGCGCCGCCGGGAACGCGCGCCACCAGGCAAATGACGGGCGGAAGGTCGGCGCCGGGCAAGCGCAGATCGCAACCGGGAACGCTGCCAATGAGAAATGCCGAGCCCGATATTTCATGCACGCTGGGGCGCGAGGCTCCTTGGCGCAGCTCCAGGCGCACCCCCGGCACTAGACCAGACCCGGTCGCGGGGGTTGGGTACCCTGGAGAAAGCGAACTGGTTGATGCCATAATGGCAATCCGAGCGGAGTTGGCAACTCTTTTTGTCGGCGTACCGGCCGGCACGACGCCTGGCGGCGATTGGACCCGAATCGATGTTTTTTTGGAAGAGGAACCAGGGTGGGTGGAAGAAGGCATAGGTCCTATTGGTCGTATAAGACCTACTGGAGCTCAGGAGAACGCGCCCTTGGCGCCAGCCTCGCTAGTTGCAATTGACAAGTTGCAGCCCCCAAAGGATAGAGACTCGTCTCCGACCATCTCATAAGGAAGCAACGGATGCGAACCCAGTGGCGCCAGTTCCTGGTTTGTGCCGTCCTGGCAGGGTGTCAGACGCCGTTTGGGTTCCTTGGCGGCCCTGTCGCCACAAAGCTTGATAACGGGACGTCGGCCGGCGCCGAACACTCCTTTCGGGACCAGATGGAAACGATCCAGCGCATCAAATCCGGTGCGGAGATCGCAGCCGTGGAAGCATTATTGCGCGAGCATGGCTTCACTTGCGCGCGCTCGGTCGATGACAAGGGAGACCTGCGTTTGGATTGTTGTCCCGCGGGTCACGCAGAACCGGTCAATGTGGTCGTCCGCTTGTATTTTCGTGAAGGGAAGCTCACCCGCCGCGTGGTCGATGGGACAGACTCCACGCTCGGCACGATCTCGTTCCACAGCACGGACAGCGTGGGTATTGGGGACGATCACAAAGACGAAGACACGACTTTCTTTTTCGATCGGAACAGGGCCTCGTCGCGGCCGTTCGCTCCCACCTTTACGCCACATGCCGAGGCGGATCATTGAGCCTGGCTCCAGCCAGGATTTCAGGTGCGGCGAAATTGCCTGTCCAGTTCTTGCTTGCTGAAGAGCAGTGCGGTGGGCCGACCGTGTGGACAGTGGTGCGTGTCTTTGGCCAGGTCGCGCTGCGCAACCAGTGCCTCGATCTCCTCCCGGCTGAGGCGATCCCCCGCTTTCACGGCGGCGTGACAGGCCATCAGGCTGAGCAGGTCGTTGAGAAGCTGTTCGCGATCGGGCAGGCGCTCCTTGGTAACGAGGTGATCGACGACCGTGCGCAGGATCGCAGCCGGCGGCCTATTGCCGAGGATGGCAGGGTAGCTGGTAAGCAGCACCGTGCCGCCGCCGAAATCTTCCACACCCAATCCAAGCTCGGCGAGAGCATCGCGGAATTCCAGGGTGCGCGCGGCTTGCTCGGCCGTCAGGTCCACGGGCTCCGGGACGAGAAGACGCTGCGTCTCCAGAGAGCCGGAGCGTATGCGCTGCTTGAGATGCTCGAACAACACCCGCTCGTGCAAGGCGTGCTGGTCAATCACGAGCATGCCGGCAGATGTCTCCAAAACGAGGTAGGAATCATAAAGCTGGATGGCCTTGATGGCCTCCGGAGGCGGTGCGGCGACCGTGGACTCTGGCGGTTCGTCCCAGGGAGCCAGCCCGCTGTCCGAGGGCGCAGGAGATTCCGGAGCCAGCGGCCGATTCTGCTCGGCCACGAACGGCATGCTGGGCGAGAGGGCCGACAGGTGCCCACCGTTGAGGGGCGCGGACGGCCTGGGCGGCGTGAACAGGCTGTCCGTGGGCTGGGTCGGCGCCGGCCACTGGCCGCTGGCCATGGCCGGGACGCGGAGCCGGGCCGTCAGGTTCTCGACGCGCAGGCGCTCCCGGAGAGCCGAGAGGAGCAAGTGATAGAGGGCCTGGCTATCCCGGAACCGGACCTCGATCTTCGTCGGGTGGACGTTGACGTCGATTTGCTCCGCCGGCAATTCCAGAAAGAGGAATGCGACCGCATAGCGCCCGGTCATGAGCAGGCCCCGGAACGATTCCTGCAGGGCATGCCCGAGACTGCGGTCGCGAATCCAGCGGCCGTTGGCGAACAGGTACTGCGTCTTGGCGTTGCCGCGTTCGCAGGCCGGGTCGGCGATGTAGCCGCGCAGCGTCACCGGGCCTTGCCGGGCTTCCACCGCGTACAGCTTGTCGCCCACTTCCTTGCCGAAGAAGAGGCCGATGCGGTCGAGCAAACTTGTGGAGGCGGGCACTTGATACACTTGCTTGCCGTTGTGCGTCAGGCTCAGTTGCAAGCCGGTGCCGCTCAGGGCCAGACGCGTGAAGATCTCGCTGATGTGGCCCATCTCGGTCGCGGTGGTGCGCATGAACTTGCGGCGCACAGGCGTGTTGTAGAAGAGATGGCGCACCTCGATGCGCGTGCCGGGGGTGCCGTTCCAGACGCGCACGGGTGAGTACTCGCCGCCGTGGCAAGTCAGCTCGGCGCCGCAGGGTAAGTCCGCAGGCCGGGATTGCAGGGTGACCTGGGCCACGCCGCCGATCGAGGCCAGCGCCTCGCCGCGAAAGCCCATCGAGGAAATGCGGAAAAGGTCCTCGGCACTGGCAAGCTTGCTGGTCGCGTGACTGGCAAAAGCGAGGGGCAAATCCTCGGGCACAATGCCGCAGCCGTTATCCACGACGCGGATCAACTCGACCCCGCCTTGTTCGATGTCGATGTCGATCCGGCTGCTGCCGGCGTCGACGGAATTCTCGAGCAGCTCCTTGACGACGCTGGCAGGGCGTTCGATGACTTCACCGGCGGCGATTTTCGTGACGACCGAAGGTGGCAATTGCTGGATGCGCGGCATAGAGTTCACAGGTCCTTGCTACTCCGCCTTATCTCCCATGCCCCATTTTTTGAGCTTGCGCAGTAGAGCTTGCTCCGTAATCCCCAGGTCCTTGGCCGCCAAGGCCGGGCTGCCGCCGGCGTCGTTCAGTGCTTGCCGGAATTTGTCTTGCAGCTTCCAATCCTGGATCATGCGGTAGAGCGTCCGCTCGCCGATGCCGAGCATGCGGGCCGCCTCTTCACGATTGCTCTTGGTCAGCTCGAGGGTCTGCTGCACGTAATAGCGCTCGACCTCGGTCAGCGGCCGGCCCACGAGGTTGCCGGGGCCGGCGACATGATCGTCCGGCACTTGCAAGCGGCGCAGCGAATCGCCCTCTTGAAGATCGTCCATGCCGAGCACACCTTCCTGGTCCTGCACCACCATACTCTCAATGGTATTGCGGAGTTCACGGACATTGCCAGGCCAGTCGTAGGCCGCCATCGCCTTGCGCACCGGCTCGGCAATGCTGGTCACATTCTTGCCGTGCCGCTGGTTGAACTCCTTGATGAAATGGGCGGCCAGCAGCGGGATGTCCTCGCGGCGCTCGCGCAGCGCGGGCAGGCGGACGGTCGTGACCTTGAGGCGGTAATAAAGATCCTGGCGAAAGCTGCCGTTGGCGGCCGCCGCTTGCAAGTCGCGATTGGTGGCCGAGAGGAGCCGCACGTTCACCTTGATGGCTTCGTTGCTGCCGATGCGGAAGACCTCGCCGTTTTCGAGCACGCGCAGCAGTTTCGCTTGCAGCGTGAACGGCATGTCGCCGACTTCATCCAGAAAGATCGTGCCGCCGTTGGCGTGCTCGAAGCGGCCCTTGCGCAGCCGGTCCGCACCAGTGAACGCTCCCGGCTCGTGGCCGAACAGCTCGTCGTCGAGCAGGTTTTCGTTCAGCGCCGTGCAATTCATGGCCACGAAAGGCTTGTTCTTGCGCGGGCTGTTCGTGTGGATTGCCTTGGCCACCAGCTCCTTGCCGGTGCCGGTTTCACCTTCGATCAGCACCGAGGCGGTGGTCGGAGCAATATTGCGCAGGTGGTCGATCACCCGGTGCATCTTCGGGCTGTTGCCGATCACACCTTCGAAGCCGAACTTCTCATCGAGCTGGCGTTTTAGCTCACGGTTGGCGCGGGCCAGGCGCTGCCGCTCGGCCGCCCGATCGACGATCGCCCGCAATTCGATCATGTCGACGGGTTTGGTCAGGTAGTTGGCAGCGCCCTGCTTGATGGCGTCGACGGCCGTCTTCACGTCGCCGTGGGCCGTGATCACGACAACCTCGGCGTGCGCAGCCTCTTGCTTCGCCTTGCGCAGGATCGCCAGGCCGTCCATGTCTTCCATGCGCAGATCGGTGAGGATGACGTCAAAATCGCCATCCTCCATCTTGCGGGCGCCGGCCGAGCCGCTCGTGGCGACGACGCATTCATAGCCAACGCGCTGGAGGCTCTCCGCAATCGCCTCGGCGTGCGACTCTTCGTCGTCGATGACCAAAACGCGAATCTGCTCGTCACTCATAGGCGGCCGACGACCGGAATAAGGAAGCTTCACGGGCACCAAGATGAGGATAAGGAAAATCAGTCGGGGTTGGAAGTGCCCCATCTCGTCATTTTAGCGCAACACCTCATTTTATGGCCTTTCCAGAAAACCGGTGGCCGGCTTCCGAGATTTGCCTTGTCTAAAGTCGGTCTGCTCCGTCCTCCGATGCTACAAGAAGACCCTCAGAGCCGCTCGAAAGCCCGGCAAGAGGGGTAACGGCGCGAAACCCACGGAAAACAAGCATGAGCGATTCCCAGGTGCTTTTGAGCAAAATTGCCGCCCTGCGTCAGCAATTGGAGCAAACTCAAGGATTGTCTCAAGAAGAAGACGCGTCGGTCGAAGTTCTGATCCGCCGGGATAACGGCGGCCCGCTCCATCGCCTCGAGCAGCACGTCACGGCAGGAGTGCACCAAACCAACCTGCTGGACAGCACGCTACGGCAGCTCAGCCCGGACGGATCGGTCATTGAGTCTTCCGTGCTGCCTCGACAATTGACAGCCACTGCCCGCCGCATCCTGGAGGATGGCCGGAAATTGCTCGATCAGCTCCGCATCCTGGCCGACGCCTTCGACGGGGCGCCGCCTACCGACACGCTGGCGGATTACTACCGCGTCACGGCCGCGATGGCTGAAACCTCGCTGCGCATAATCCAGGCGTTTCCCGATGCGCCCAGCGCTCAGCTACGGCTTTCGCAGGGTCTAGAAGCGATTCTGGGAGTGATCGCCGAGCGCGTCGATGCGCTCAACGCCGCGGTTGTCGAACGCCGCGAGGAGGCGGACCGCGTCGATACGCTGGCCGATCTTCTGCGCAGCCTGCACTCCGGAAAAACCGTCGACCTGCAAGCCTTCGTCAAGCTTGCAGAATCTCTCGTCGACGGCGTCCAGCAAGCCGCTCCCTTGCGTTTCCTGACAGCCGATGCCGGAGACCCCGCGCGCTTTGCCGCCGGGCATGGCCTCACCGTGGCGGCAGTCGTCGCACGGCTGACTCACCGCGATCCGGAGTTCCGCAACAATCGGCTCGACCCCGTCCTTGCCGCATTGCTTCACGACGCGGGCATGCTGAGCGTCCCCGCATCGATTCTTGCCCAGCCCGAGCCGCTGGATGATACGCAGCGTCGCACCGTGGAAGCGCATGCCGAAATCGGCGCCGAGATGATCATGAGGCTCCTGCCCGGCGCCGCCGCGCTGGCGGAGGCGACGGCCCAGCATCACGAACGCCTCGACGGCACCGGCTACCCCGCCGGCCTACGCGATAACCAGATTTCCTCGCTCGGCCGGCTCCTGGCCGTCTGTGACGTTTACACCGCCCTGGCATCGACCCGGCCGCACCGCCACGCCTTCGACACGCGCACGGCCCTGACCGACACGCTGCTCCTGGCCGAACGCGGGCTCCTCGACCGGCAACATGCGGAACGGCTTCTGCTGCTTTCGTTCTACCCGGTCGGATCGGTTGTAGAGTTGGCTGACGGCGCGGTGGCGCTGGTTGTCGGCAACCACATGCGGCCACGCGATCTGAACTCACCCGCGCGCCCCGTCGTCGCCTTGCTGACCGACAGCGAGGGTCGGCCGCTGCCGGCTCCCCGGCATGTAGATATGGCCCAGTGCGAAGGCCGGAGCATCACGCGAACGCTGCCGCCGAGCCAGCGTCGCCAGCTCCTGGGCAAGCATTACCCGGAATTGTCCTGAACCTCCGACCCAGCCCGGAGGGACCCATGCTCATGCGCCGCTATCCTGGCGGCTACCTCTCCTCGACGCGGCATCCCTGGCCGTGCCTGCTCTTTTTGTTGCCATTGCTATTGGCTTATGAAGCAGGCGTGCTCTTGCTCGGCGGCCCCCAAGCGGAAACGCTGCGCAACGGTGCCGACGCCTGGCTGCGCTGGGGGCTCGACGCCTTCGGCCTGCACCAGCTCTACTGGGCCCCGGGCCTCATCATCGGCATTTTCCTCGCCTGGAGCTGGCTGCGCGTCTGGGATCGACCCGATTTCACCCTAGGCATCTGCGCCGGCATGGCCGTCGAGAGCGTGCTCTTCGCCGTCGGCCTCTGGGCCCTGAGCCGGGAGATCGGCCCGCTCCTCAGCGAGTGGGGCATCCGTCTCAGCGTCAAGCCAACGAACCAGGCCGTCAACCGCGTCGTCACGTTTGTCGGCGCCGGCATCTATGAGGAGATGCTTTTCCGCCTACTCCTGTTCTGGGCGCTCGGCTTCTTCTTCCGCGTGATCGGCACCTTCTCATTGTTGGCCGCCATCCTCACGACCATCACCTCGGCCGTGCTCTTCTCGGCCGCGCATCATATCGGACCGTACGGGGAGCCGTTCAATCGCTACATCTTCTTCTTTCGCATGCTGGCGGGGCTCTACTTCGCGCTGCTCTACCAGCTACGCGGCTTCGGCATCGCCGTGGGCACGCATGCTTGCTATGACGTGATTGTGGGCGTGTTGATGGTGCAATGATTTGGCCGTGAACAGCTGCGCCTGCGCCGGTGTGGCCCATTTTTCGTTTAACCGCGACCCAGCGGGGAGCGCGCGAACAGACAGCACGCAGCATCCCTTCTGTTCACGCGCTCCCCGTTGGGTCGCGGTTAAACTATCGGTGGAAACTTGTGATGCGAAATTGCTCCCTTCTACTCACCAATCACCTTCCCGAGCACTCGCCTATGCCTCTAGCCGAAGGATTGCATTGTAAATGAGTTTGAGCAATGCCCTGCCTCCCTGGGCTTCAAGTAAGTTCAACGCAGGGAATGTCCAGGTGGCGGGAACATAAAGATTCCCGCCTTGTTCCCATGGATACTCGCAGTTGTCCGGACGTTTTCCTCCATTATCCACGGAAGGGTGAAGCAGCTCGATTTCTCGCGCAATGAGATTGCATCGATCCTGCAGATATTCGTGATTCTTCGGGGGTCTAGGTGTCAGAGAGAGTTGCTGGCGAATGATGATGCCCAAGTTTTTCGCCGTGTAGGCATGGCATGATTGATGTACCTTCGGGTCGGCACCAGGCTGCTTGCAGAGGTGTGCCTTACACAATTTCTCGCACGCCATTTGCAGGAAATGCAACTTATGGCATACGGGAATGGCCTTATTACCTTGCAGTGTGCTCCACGCCTCAAAATCGGCTTGGGCTTGTTTCGCGAATGCCCTCCCCCAATTGCCCGGATTGGCATTCAATCGTGATTCCCCTCATTAGCCCTCGGCACCAGCGGACCAAGTGACCAATCGTACGGGAGTTTAAGCTCATTCCGCTTGATTTGCTCGTACTCGTCAGGCGTCACCTCAACGATGACCGACGGGAACGGGATGCCGCTAGCAGGAACGGCGTCGAACCTGAGCGGCATGATCCCTGAGGCGATGGTGTTTTGGTTGACCTCAAGCAGCGCAATTGTATCGTTGAGTCCAAAAGCAGTACCGGAGCCGATCGTCCGGATCTCACTAATCGCCGGCTCGATCAGATAGTGCCTCTGCGCGAGGCGCCTCGTAGCTGCTTCTCTCTCATCCATTATCTACCTCTGCGTAGCGTCCGGTATACGACCTTTACTGCAATTCTACAGTGTGTCTAGAAATCCCACAATCGACCGCCATGCCTATCTATTCCCGTGCATGATATTCCTAGTCCCCAATCACCTTCACCAACACCCGCTTCGCCCGGTGCCCATCGAATTCGCCATAAAAGATCTGCTCCCACGGCCCGAAGTCGAGTTTCCCTTTGGTAATCGCCACGACAACCTCCCGGCCCATCACTTGCCGCTTCAGGTGGGCGTCGGCGTTGTCCTCGCCGGTGCGGTTGTGGTGGTAAACCCTTGGGTCGGGATTGAAGGGAGCCAATTTTTCCAGCCAGACGCCAAAGTCGTGGTGCAACCCCGATTCATCGTCGTTAATGAATACGGAGGAGGTAATGTGCATGGAGTTGCACAGGACCAGCCCCTCCGTCACTCCGCTTTTGCGCACGGCCTCTTCCACCTGCGGAGTGATGTTCACGAAGGCCATCTTGGAGGGAATGTTGAACGTCAGGTGTTCGGTGAAGGATTTCATCTTGGTTCGATCATACTCTAAATCAGCGACTCCGCATCAGCAGCAGATTCTACTGGGGTGCTATGCTTTCGCTGACAGCGAACTGCCAGCAATTGCCATCCCTTGAAGCAGCGAAAGCATGTCGTGCCCCGACGCAAGGCAGCAGATCGCTGACTGTGCCATGCTTTCGGGCTTGGGCGCGTGGCAGTCTCCGGCAGTAGTCCGGGCCCGAAAGCATGGCACCCAACACGAGTTTGCTGCAAGATCACGCACGGCCATTTAGGCACATGCGGGGACTTCCGCTGCATAGGTTGCCGGCGCTGCCACCGTCTTTACTGCGCGCTGCCGGCTTGCCAGCCAGGCGTCCGCACCGAAGAGCACCGCGGCATAAGCAAAACAGCCCACGAGCGTCGAACCAAAGAAGGGCAGCCCCATCCAGTAGGCAGAGATCAGGCCCGCCGCCGTGTGCGGATACATATTGGAGCCTATCCAGCTACCAAAGTTGGTGAGCAGGAAGAACTGGACGCTTCCCAGGAGAACCACCGTGCCAATTTTCCAGGGCGACTTCGTCCGGCAGAGTAATCGTCCCAGCAGCACATTGAAGATGATGCTCAGATATACAAACGGCAGGAAACTGACGTATAGAGAAAACGAGGCCACCAGTCCCTGGATCGGCAACAGCAACAGGTCTGTCACCAGGCGTACCGCGAGAGGGATCGCGAAGGCATGCCACGTCCGCAGACGGGCGCCCGAAAAGATCTCCATCGCCTCCGAGGGCGTGAAATTCCAGGCGTGCGGCACGAGGCGCAGCAAGCCGACCGCCACGGCCAGCGTGCCGGCCAACGGCCGTCCGATCTCCTTGGATTGCTCCGGACCATTCATCGACTTCATGTTCATGCCTCGCTCATCTTCAACCGTGAAACCCCGCTCATCGCCTGGTGCAAACCTGAGCGCTATTATGCTAAAGACCAACGCTCTCAGGGACAAGCCAAGATATGAGCCCGCTTAATCCTCGGACTGTAGCATGGCGTTCGCGTTGGGGCATGGTCTCCTCGCGCTGTGGCATGGTCTCCTGACCATGCCACTTGCTCGACCGTAGGTCTCCTTTTGCTCGGGGAGACCTACGGTCGGAGTCGTGGGACAAGCCAAGATGCCAGCCCCGCACTGCGCTGTGGCATGGTCTCCTGACCATTCGTATCTACCACCCTTCTGCGCCACCATTTTCTACTGCGAAGCAGTTGCAGCGCACAGCCCGGAGTCGCGCCAGCGCACTCCGGGATCCCACCGAGCCCTGCCGCATCCAACGCCGAAGGTGTTGCAGCGCAGAAGGACAACGAGAGCCAAGACTCTCCAGGTTAGCGTTGCGACTGGTTTGCCTTCCGCGGATTTGCAGGGCGTCAAGGCGTTTAACGTCGACGCCTGGGCTATGCGGATAACTCCTGAACCCGGCCGCTACAACGCCTATGGCGTAGAGAAGAAGTTGGAGGAGCCCTCTCACCCGGAGTGCGCTGTCGCGACTCCGGGCTTTGCGCTAGAACCCCCTTCGGGGTACGGACGCAAGCGTGACCAAGATCCTGGCCGCATTCGAAAGGGTCGTGCGAGGCAACTTCCTTGATCGTAAAGTCGAGATCGGTTTTCCCACTCGGCCAAAAAACGCATGTACTGCCAGCGCCTTCACCCCTCCTCCCTGCCAAACACATGCGCCGTCACCGTCCCCGCCGGCCAATCCACCAGCAGCAGGCGTTTGAAGTGGTAGTCGCCGCCGATGTTGTAGCCGCGAATCTTGCCCAGCGTGCTCGTCCTCGCCCGATGCGTGTGCCCGCTGAACACCAGGGGGATGTCCTCCTCGTGCCGGGTCAGCAATTCCTCACAGGCGCGATTGCCGGAGAAGGCGTCCCAGAGCAGGCCGTCGGGCGTGAGCGGCGCGTCGCCACGCGGAAAGCTCAAGCTGTAGTAAGCCGGGTGATGGGTGACCACGATGACGCTGGGGACCTGGCTCCTGGCTTGCTGCAGGTGCTCCTCCAGCTTGCCGACCACTTCCCCGGTGAAGCGGGCGTCGTCGAGCGGCCAGCGGACGAAACGCGCGTCGTTATGCCGGCCGCGGCTGAATCTCTTCGTTCGGACTCGATCTTCCCAGTCGCGAAACTGTTGCTGCAGCGCCTCGATGGACCAGGAGTAGTCGTACCAGTTGATAGAGCCGGCCACGGCGAGTCCCGCCTGGGGCAGGAGGAGCGGCCCCTGATCCAGATAGTGAAAGCCATGTGCGGCACAGACGCTAGGGAGATAGTCGCGATAGACTTGCAGCGAATCGCCACGCGGGTCGGCGTCCTCAACCCAGATGTCATGGTTGCCGGGCACCAGGGCTTTTTGGCAAGCGAGATCGTCAAAGAGAGCCAGGCAATTGGCAAAGTCCCGGCCGGCGCCGGCGTCGCCGGCCAGCACCAGGACATCGGGCGGCTCCTGCCGCAGGAAATCGATCAGCAGCGTGGTTGCTTCATCACCACTGGGACGAACGCCCCAGTGCAGGTCCGCCGTCAATGCCAGGCGCAGGGTTGCCGTCATGATGCCTTGGATTTCGCTGGCCTGTATTCAGGGTACGAGCCCCGAGGGAATACCAGGGATGCGGCACAGAAGCCAACGCAGAGCGCGATACGGAGGTCCAAATACGGCAGGCAGGACAGTGCCGATGGCAAAGACCGCAGCAGCGAGGATCTCGAGCGGCCAGGAGGGCCCCTCGTACCACGCCAGCACAGCCAGCAGGGCCGCGACCACCCAGGCGAGGTGCCGCAGCCGGCGGCGCGGAGGATCTGGAGCAGTCACGGGCACACGCATGGAAAGATGCCTCTTCCTCGACGGCCCACTCGCTCAGTATAACTCGCCGACGCGGCCGGAACAATTGCAGACGTTCGCTCCAGTGCGGTGCCCTTCACGGAATGTTCGTTCTTGCCGTTGCCCGCGGTGCAGCCTGCTACGTTCATGGGCCCCCTCGCCATTTTTTCCGAAACCCTCGTCCCCTTCCTGGAGTATCATGGAGCGTAAACACCACTACGATCTCCGATGGGCTGGGGGGGGGGAATGGTCATGCATGGGTTCCGGCTCGTTATCGGTTGCTTGTGCTGCATGTTCCTCGCTTCTTTCGCGCGGGCCGACGCTCCTCCGGATCCCCTGCGTTTGCTTCCCCACGACGCGGATTTCTGCATCAAGATCGAACAGCCACGCAAGTTGGTTGAGGCCTTCGTTCACAACGACCTCGTCCAGGACCTGCAAGGCATCGATGCCATTCGTGAGTTGATAGACTCCACCAACTACCACCGCTTCTATCAGTTGATCGCCTACTTCGAGAAAGAGCTAGGATGCGACCGCTACGAATTGCTCGATCGTCTGGCTGGTGGAGGGATTCTCCTCGGCAGCAAGTTCGGCTCCATGCCCTTGCCGGTAGTAGTGGTGATCCAGGGGAAGGATGAGCAGCTCTTGCAACGCTTCAAGAAGCTCGCTCTGGAAGTGCTCGAGCAGGAGCTCGCCCGTCAGGAAGCGAAGGTCCGGATCGAGAAGAAGATGATTCAAAACGTTGAAACCATCCATATCGGCAACGAGTTCCATGCCGCCGTCGTTGGTTCGGCGATTCTCTTCAGTAACAACGAGAAGGCATTGCAACAAACCATCGAGCGCTCGCGGAAGCCCGCCGGCAAGAGCCTGGCGCAATCCTCTCAGGTTGTGGCTGCCAAGCGCCTTGTGGAGCCGGAGCCGTTGGCATGGGCCTGGCTCAACCTGGAGACGGTGCACAATTCTCCGCAAGGCAAAGACATTTTCGCCATGCCGCGTAACGAGGCAATTCTGACGGTGCTGTTCGGCGGCTGGCTCGATGTGGCCCGGCGCGCCCCGTTCCTTTGCGCCGGCGTTTATGGGCGGGAACATGGGGCACTGTTGAGCGTGCGCATGCCGGCCGGGCGGGAGGGTATGCCGCCGGAGTTGGCAACGCACATCCCCGCCGCCGGCCAGCCCGGATCCCGGCCGCTCCTCGAACCCAAGGGCGTTCTCTACAGCGCGAGCTACTACCTCGATATCTCCAAGTTCTGGGACGGGCGCGCCAAGCTTTTCAACGATAAGCAGAAGAAAACGTTCGAGGATTTCGATGCGAAGACCGGCCCGTTCCTGGCCGGCAGCAAGTTCTCCAAACTGCTGACGGAAGCCGGCCCCTATCAACGCATCGTTGTCGCCCACCAGGCCAAGCATCCTTACAAGAAGGTGCCTGGCCAATACTCGCCGGCGACCGCCATCGTCCTGGAAATGCGCGAGCCCGCCGACCTGAGCAAGAGATTGGAATCGATCCTGCGCGCCGCCGGTCTGCTGGTCTCGACCCAAGTAAAACTCAAGCTCGTGGAGGAGAAGTACGCCGGGCACACGATCATTGCCTACCGCTTCCCCGAAGATGGCAAATTTCCGGTCGACGTGAATGACGTGCGCTTCAATTTCGTGCCATGCTTCGTAACGGTCGGCAAGCAGTTTGTCGCCTGTTCGGACCTGGAGCTTTGCCATGAGCTGATCGACTTGCTGGAAAAAGAGGACAAGGACAAGAGAGAGCAGGGGAGTGCCGCCACCGCTTGCACGCGCATTTATGCCGAGGGTGCGACCGAGCTGATGGACGGGTTCAAGGACAGGTTGTTCACGCAGACCATCCTCGACCAGGCGATCCCGCCGGAGAAGGCCAATCGACAGGTGCAAACATTCGTCGATTGGGTTCGCCGGCTCGGAGTGCTGCAACTGGAGTCGAATTACGGCCCCCATGATTTTCGCTACGACATCAGCCTGCGGACCGCGCCGAAAAAGAAGGCGGAGGCAACGCCAGGGCCATGATGCTGGGATTACCGTGTGCAGCGACCCAAAGGCAACCGCCGTTGTCAGGGCAAGAATCGTTTAACCGCGAGCCAGCGGCGAGCGCGTGAACTGACAGCAGGCCGTTAGCATTTTGTTCATGCCCCGAATAGTGCTTGCAAATGGGATACTGGTCACGCGCTCCCCGCTGGGTCGCGGTTAAACTAGAGGAACCATGCCATGACGGAAGCCATCGACCCGCGCTGGGCCTGGGAGCCTTATCAACCTTCCGCAGGGTCTCCCTGGGACATCAAGAAGGTCGGCCACCTCTATCGCCGGGCTGGGTTCGGGGCCACCTGGCCGGAGCTGGAGGAAGGACTGAAGACCGGGCCGCAGCGGACCATCGATCTCCTCCTCAAGGGCGGCTCAACCTCGGACCCGCTGACTGCGCAGATGGAGCAGAGCATCATCCAGGCGAACAATGGCCAGCAGGCCCGCGCCTGGTGGTTGTACCGCATGCTCAATAGCGCACATCCCCTCCGTGAGAAACTGACGCTCTTCTGGCATAACCATTTCGCGACGAGCAACGCCAAGGTCAACAACGCCGGCTTCATGCTCGGCCAGTATGACCTTCTCTATCGCCATGCGCTGGGCAACTTCCGGCAGCTCCTTCAGGAGATCTCGGAAGACCGGGCGATGTTGGTCTGGCTCGACACCAGCCAGAGCAAGAAGGGGATGCCAAATGAAAACTATGCCCGCGAGCTGATGGAACTCTTCAGCCTGGGGATCGGCAACTATACGGAGGCCGACATTCGCGAGGCGGCGCGCGCGTTCACGGGCTGGGAGATCCAGGCCGGCAAGGCCGTCTTCAGTCCGAAGCAGCACGACGCCGGCGTAAAGACCGTCCTCGGTCAGAAAGGCGCCTGGGCCGGCAAGGATATCGTCCGCATCTGCCTGGAACAAAAGTCGGCCCCCTATTTCATCACCGGCAAGTTGTACCGCTTCCTGATCAGCGAGAGCGTGCCGGCGCCGCGCGAGCTCTTGGAGCCGTTGGCCAGCCAATTCCGCGACAGCGATTACAATTTCGGGGCGCTGGTCGAGACGATGCTGCGTTCCAATCTCTTTTTCGCGCCCGCGGTTTACCGGACGCGCATCAAGTCGCCGGTGGAATTCGCCCTGGGCATCGCTCGCGCCCTGGAAGGGCGCATCGGCACGACCTCCCTGGGTCTGAAGCTCGAAGAACTGGGCCAAAACCTCTTTTATCCTCCATCCGTCAAGGGCTGGGACGGCGGCGCGGCCTGGCTGAACGGCCAAACCCTGCTGCTGCGCCAGAACCTGGCCCTCGACTTGACCTCAACGGAGAACAACCAGTTCGGCCGGCGCACCGACCCGGCGGCCCTGGCGAGAAAGTATGCCAAGCAGGGTGATAAGGAAGTGGTAAGCTTTTTCTTGAGGCTATTCCTGCAGGGCGACGTGCCCGCGGACGCCCGCGCCAAGCTCGCGAGCTATCAACAGCAAGCGCGCGGACATAGCTATCCGGTCTACTGGACCAAGGAAGACGTGGACAATCATCGAGTCCGGACCTTGTGCCATTTGGTCCTGACCCTGCCTGAGTTTCAACTCAACTGAGGGGCTAGGGAGGAGGGGCGAGGGGCGAGGGACTGGGGATCAATAAGGAGTTATGAAGATGACAAATCGACGGGAGTTTTTGCGGAACTCGTTGGCTAGCGGGGCGCTCGTGAGCTGGGGGGTGACCGTGCCGGCGTTCTTGAGTCGCACGGCGGCAGCGGCGCCGAGGGCGGATCGGCCGGGAGCCAAGGACACGCTCCTGGTGGTGATCCAGTTGACGGGAGGTAACGACGGGCTCAACACCGTCATCCCGTACGCCGACGCCGACTATGCCAAGCTCCGCCCGACGCTGCGCCAGGACAAGGCGCAGGTCAAGAAGATCGACGACCACGTGGGGTTGCACCCGTCCATGAGCGGCTTGGCCGGCCTGCTCGAGGACCATGCTCTGTGCGTCGTGCAGGGCGTCGGCTATCCGAATCCGAGTCAGTCGCACTTCCGCTCGATGGATATTTGGCAGGCGGCGAGCACGGCAGAAACCGTCACGGAGGGCTGGATCGGCAAGGCACTGAAATGCGCGCCGGCAACCGGAACGTTTCACCTTACCGACAAAAACGAAGGCACACCGCTGGCTCTGGCCGGGGCACCGGCGCGCGTGCCATCGTTGACCGCGCTGGAAGATTTTCAACTGCGCACCGCCGCCGCCAGCAGCGCCGACAAGAAACAACAGCGCGCCCTGATCGAAAGCGCCGCACAAGTGCAGAGCGGTACGCCGAACTTGCTCGATTTCGTCAAGCGCACCGCCGTCAACACGTACGACGCGAGCCGGCGGCTCAGAGAGGTTGCCGGCAATTACCAGCCGAAGTCGCCGTATCCGAACACGGCCCTCGCCAACCGGCTGAAGCTGGCGGCCCAGCTCATCGACGCCGATCTGGGCGCGCGTATCTTCTATGTCTCGATCGACGGCTTCGACACGCACGCCAACCAGGCGACCACGCACGGCAACCTGCTGAGAGAGCTTTCCGACGCCATGACCGCTTTCTACAAGGACCTGGCTGCCCGCGGGCACAAAGACCGGGTTTTGCTCATGACCTTCTCCGAGTTCGGCAGGCGAGCCGCGGAGAACGGCAGCAAGGGCACGGACCACGGCTCCGCGGCGCCCATGCTGCTGGTCGGCGGCAAGGTCAAGGCGGGCGTCGTCGGCGCGCATCCCAGCCTGAGCAAGCTCGAGATGGGCAATCTCCGGCACCACACCGATTTCCGGCAGGTCTACGCCGCGGTGCTCGACAAATGGCTGGGCGTGCCCAGCCGCGACGTGCTGGGGGCAGAATTTCGCGGCCTGGAGATTTTGAAGAGCTAAATAACCGTGTTGCAAATCAGCCGATACTAGCCCGACGCGTTAGCGAGGTCCTCGTGCTGGGGGCGGAATTTCGCGACCTGGAGATTTTGAAGAGCCAAATAACCGTGTTGCAAATCAGCCGATACTAGCCCGACGCGTTAGCGAGGTCCTCGTGCTGGGGGCGGAATTTCGCGACCTGGAGATTTTGAAGAGCCA
>Ga0310039_10000552_pt1 | contig 30887 bp, 23 predicted proteins | sample Sb_taG_4_FD_200460 | JGI IMG/M metagenome (GOLD analysis project Ga0310039, IMG submission 200460) | Peat soil microbial communities from Weissenstadt, Germany - Sb_50d_6_BS metaG (v2) (version 2) | ecosystem: Environmental > Terrestrial > Soil > Wetlands > Peat | place: Germany: Weissenstadt...
CATCCGTACGATCCGCCGGGGCTGCCGTTTGGGTATCAGGGCGCCGACAATTGGGATTCACCCTCGGTCTTCGAGGCCATCAAGCGGTACGAAGCCATTGTGGACAGCCCGTACAACGGCTTCCAACTGTGCCTGGGAACCACAGCCGAGGGATTGAAGAACCCCAAGGCGGAGGTCCTGCCGATCGTCCGGTACCTGGGCGAGCGCGGAAAGATCCACCAGATCCATATGCGGAACATCCGCGGCGGCCTGCACGACTTCGAGGAAGTGTTTCCGGACGAGGGTGAGATGGATTTCTTAGAGGTGATGCGGGTCCTCCGCGATGTGCAATTCCCCGGTTCCATCTGCCCCGATCACATGCCGCGCCATCCCGGCGATCCCGGCAGCCTCCAGTCGTACGCTTTCGGGTACGGCTATATCCGGGCGCTGATCCAGGCGGTGAATTCCGAAGTGCCGGCGTGACAAGCTTCTCAGAGACAGATCCGCACGGCGCGGCGATCGATCTCGCTGCCCGTCCGGCGAAGCACTTCGGGCGGCAGCGCCTGCTGGACCTGCTCGAAGAGTTCATTCTCCTCCCGCCGGATATGTTTCGAAAGCAGCGCGAAAAACCGCTCCAGCAGCCCGGCTGAAGGCGCGCTGCGCAATTCGGCGACGAGGACCTCCATCGCGCGGTGTTCCGCCAGCAGCTCGGGGATGATCGGCATTGGCCCGCACGCCGGAAACAGCACCTGCTCCTCGATCTCGAAATGATTCGCCAGCTCCAGCTCGTACCGGTCGATCACGCGCCGCGCTTGCTTCGCCACGTTTTTGGGCGACGAATCGGCGGCCAGGGAGCGCCTCGAAAGGACGCACAGCGCAAGCCCGTTGTGGTGCTGATGCGAAAGCGGAACCAGGGAGGGATCGCGCAGCATCGGTCTACTGCTACTATAGCTCTTCCGCCCGGCTGTAATACACTGGCCTCTGATGCTCCTTCCCAACTCTCGTGGCGGATACTCGTTCCTCCGCGGCATCGGTCCCTACTCCGCCGGTGTCGTGGCGGCGGACGGATTCACCATCGATCACGTCCGGCTCGCGCGTCCGGTGCCCTGGAAGGGCGGCTTCGAATGGGTGGAAGCGCATCTGCGCGCCGCCGGGAGGCCGCGGGCGGCGCTGTGCGCCATGGCGCTGCGGTCGCCCGAGCCGTTCTCCTTCGCCGGCTTCGGCGAGTTCAACACCGCCTATGTCGAGGCGCTGAAGTCTTGGGAGATCCTGGTGGACGGCGTCAACCCGGTCGCCCGGACCAACGTAGCGCCGGAAGTCGATCCGCCCGGCGCGCCGTCGCTGTACTCGTTCGCCTACACGGCGCCGTCGGCGGCGTGCGGCTCGGCTTCCTTCGTGGTGTCGGGTGCTGGAGAATTGCCCGACGGGTCGCTCGGTCCGCATGACGTGGTGCGCAGCGGCGAGACTTCCCGCGACGCGCTGGCGGCCAAGGCCCGCTTCGTGCTGGGCCTTGTGGAAGAGCGCCTGAATGGCCTCGGCGCGGCCTGGAACGACGTAACCGTAACCAACATCTACACCGTGCACGACGTCAACGCCTTGCTGGCGGCGGAGATTCTGCCGCGCATCGGGCGCGCCGCACGGCACGGTATTACGTGGCATTACGCCCGGCCCCCTATCGTCTCCATCGAGTACGAAATGGACTTGCGAGGAGGGACCAGGGAAACGGTTGCCAGGGCGCCCGGGGACTGACCGGATCGGCTCCGCCCGCCGGGAGTAGAATACCGTAGTAGACTTACGCCCAATGATCGTCTACACAGGATCGGTCGAAGATACACGCGAGCTGATCCAGTTCTTCCGCCGCGAATCGGCCAAGCTGCGCGCCTTGCGAAACCTGATCGTCTCCAGGGATAAGACCGTCGTGCAGGACGTGAATCGCGACGGGATCGAATTCCCGGGGCTGACTTACGGCGCGGCCGCCCTGGAGGCCCTCCTCCGGGAATTGGGTGTGGTATTTACTCCGGACACTCTCCACGACCCCGGCGCCACGCCCGGCGGAGTCAAGGAATTCCGGCTCAGCGCGCGCTTTCCCTGGGGGCAGGAGCGTATCTTATAGCGTGCCGCCGGAGCGGGCCACCGAAAGTTGGCGGGCAGGCCGATCTACCCTTCGAAAAACGTGGAGTCCTTTTCCAGGACCTGCCGGTTGATGAAGTCGCCGGCTTCCTCGCTGTTCTGCTCGGTCTCGGGCGTGGCTTCGGGCGGAGCGGGCTCCGCGGCATCGTCCGCTGTCGATTTCCGGTCTTCCGGCACAATATCCTCCCGATAGCCTTCCGTCTGACGCGGTTGCGGCGCAGAGCGGGGTGGTCCGATCAGCCGCCCAGCCTGGCTAGCGCCTGCTGGATTTGCTCCTTTTCGTCGCGTTCGGGATTGTCTTTCAGCGCCTGCTGGAATTCCCGGATCGCATTCGCCTTTTCGCCTTTCTGCTGCAGCGCCACGCCCAGGTGATATCGGAAGGTCGGCCGGTTCGGCGCCTGGGCCGTCAATCCGCGGAAGATATCGAGCGCACTGTCGCTGAGGTTCTTCTTCAGATAGATCCAGCCCAGCGTGTCGGAGACTTCCGGCATATTTGGCATCAACTGTTTGGCGCGCTGTGCCTTGGTAAGCGCATCTTCCAGATCGCCGCCGTGGTCGGCAATCAGCATGGCCAGGTTGTTCAGCACGACACCGTTGTTCGGAGTGTTCTTCAAGGCCGCTTCGTAGAGCTGTTTGGCTTCGGTCCAGCGGCCCAGTTTTTCCATCGTCAGCCCCAGGCTGGAAAGAACGAGATCGTTGTCGGGCAGGATCTCTCGAGCCTTTTGAAAAGCGGCTAGAGCGGAGGCATCGTCTCCCTTGCGGCGGTAGGTCTCGCCTATGCGGAGAAAGACCTCGCCGCGCGCCTTGGAGGTTTTGTCCATCGCGTCGAGGACCTTTTGAAACTCGGAAAGCGCCAGGTCGAACTTGCCGGCGCGCAACGCGATGCTTCCCGCTCCCAGCCGGAACTCCATCCGGTTGGGCGTCTTGGCGGCCTCGGCCTGCAGCACTTCGAGCGCCTGATCGGGCTTATTCTGCGCCATGTACACCTCGACGACACCCATCAGCCCCCTGGCGTTGGCGGGGTTCAAATCGTACGACTTGCGGAAAGCGGCTTCGGCTTCTTTGTATTTCAACTGGTACATGTCCAGGAGCCCGAGTTGGTATAAAACGTCGGGTGAATTCGGCGCCGCCTTCTGCATGGCGTCCAGCAGGGTCCGCGCGTCCGTGTACTTCTTCATTCCGATCAGGGCCGCCGCTCGGACCAACAGAGCGCCGTAGTGGTTCCGCTCGATTCGCAGAATGTCGTTGGACGTCTTGAGGGCGCCATCATACTCCCCGCGATTCAGTTGCAGGTCCGCCAGGGCCATCCGCGGCTCGATATAGGCCGGCAGCAATTCGATGGCTTTCTGGAACTCCTGCCGGGCCAGATCCGGCTCGTTGCGCATGGCGTGCGCCCTTCCCAACTGGAAGCGCTGGACGCCGTTGTTCGGGGCTCGGGTCACCGCGGCCTGCAATTCGATCAACGCCTGGTTGACCTCTCCTTTGTCCAGCATGAGAGTCGCGGCAATCGCCTTGGCGTCGTTGTCGCTGGGAGACTCCTTCAGAATTTGGGCATTGATGTCCCCCGCGTCGCTCCTCTTTCCCTGCTTCATCAGCACTTCGACAATCCGCTTCTGGTAGGTGAGCTTTTGCTTGGGATCCTTGTCGATGCCTTCCTTGTATTCCTTGATGGCGGCATCGCCGTCTTGGAATTGAAAATAGAAGTCGCCCACCGTGAGATAGGCGGCGGGATAGTCTTTGGCGTGAGCCTTGATCTGCTGGAGCACCCCCAGCATATCGGCGGAACGGCGCAGCGTGGCATAGAACCGGGCCTGTGCGACCAGATAATCGTAATCTTTGGGGTTGTTCGCGAAAGCCTGCTTCAAAATCTGCTCGGCATCCGCCACTTTGTTCTGGTTCGCGTACAGTCTGTACAGTTCGAAATACGCGCTCTTGAGGGTCTTGTCCTTTCCCAAAACGTCCTTGTACAACTGTTCGGCGGCGGCATAATTTTGCTTGTACGCCAGGCTCCGCGCCATCTGCATCGTCACGCCCACATCGGGTTTGACGGCATAAGCCTTGCGGTATTCCGCCAGGGCGTCGTCGAGCCTGGCGGCAAACTCGTCCTGGCGGGCCGTGCGCGCGGCGTTCAGGGCATAGCGGAAATTCAGGTCGGCCTTCAATCGGTGGCCGTCGAAGGAATTTGGATCCCTCTGGAGCAACTGCTCGCAGTTGTTCGCCACCTCGTCCAGAAACTGCTTCTGATCGCCGGACATCAGGTACATTTCCGAAATCTTCACCACCGCGGTCCAGCGGTCGGGCGAGGTCTTCGGAAGCAGGTCGATGGCGCGTTGAAACGCCTGCACCGCCGCGCCTCCCGCCCCGAGTTTCAACTCCGTCAGCCCCAGTTTGTAATACGCCGGGCCGAACAGGCGGTCTTTCTGGATCGCATCCTTGTACATCAGCCGGGCAGACTTGTAGTTGCCCCTGTCGAAGTACTTGTTGCCGGTCTCCAGGTATTTTTGCTTGGCGACGTTGGGGTCGCGATTGCACGAGACCAGGGCCAGTACCGCCAGGGAAACAGTCAGAATTCGCTTATGACGCATGGATATCCTCAAACCATCGATCTATATCACTTTAAGACACCGCGAGGCTCTACGCCATAGTGCCTTCGGGAGAACCCCCGGTAGCCGCCCTCAGGGGGGTACTAGTACTTTTGGGACGCCAGGATATCGCCTTTGTTTTGGCCTTGTGTGCGCGCGGGAACCGCCGCCCCACCTTCGCTGCCCCGTGGTTCGTGCGGCTCGGTTTCCTGGCGGGGGTAAGATCATCGGTCGCCCTACAGGTGAGATCGTTCCCAGGCCTCGGAACGATGGCGGACGCCAAAAATGCGCATGGCGTCGTCCTTGAAGTGAACACCACGCGGTAGTCGCCGAGCCGCAGCCGTAAGGCGCCGGTCATGTCGTTATGCAGCGCGTTCACGTCGCCGAACCGGTGCGTGCGAAACGGAGCACTCTCTCGAAAAGACGCATGGCCGCGGGGCGATCCAGTGCGCGGACATCCGCTTTGGCTTCTTCAAGCCACTCGATGCGGTAGAGCGGCACGATTACTCGGAGTCCTTCGGGGAAGGTGGGAAATCCGGTTGGAGATCGAACTCGGCAAGAACGTCGACCATCGGAACGCCCTTGCCGCCCTGTTGTCGAAACCAGGCCTGGCCGTTGTGAAAACGCTGGCGGTCTTTCTCGCTCACCGGCTCGTCGTCAAGTGGGGCTGTGGCGGCGGCGCGGACGACCGCAACTGGCTGGGCGTCCCGGTCCTCGCTGTCAACGGTTCCTTTTCGCCGCCCCCTCAGTCGACGTATACCACGGGGGCCGTGGGGCCGGTAGTGGGGCTGCTCACTCCGCCGATTTTGATCGTCACCGGCAGCTTGTCGCCCTTCAGGTGCGTGCCCGGAATCCGGCACTTGATGATGTACGTGCCGATCAATCCCGGCGCCAGGCCGCTCCAATCCACGATCACGGCCGCATCGCTGATGGTCGGGTTCCCGAAGTACAACTGGACCGGCGCGGTGACCGCCAGCGGGCTCGACGGCGCGGGGAGCCCCGCCGTCACCTTGCCGCCCGTCGTGACGCCCAGGCCCGTGGCGTAAATGGTCAACGGCTCGTCGCGCGTGGCCGGGTGGGCCTGGTCCACGCGCGTGCCATCCTGGTGCATGATCACCGGCCCTTGGGCATCCATGAACACGGCGGGCGCATACTTGGCCACCGCAACGGTCGCCGAGCCGGTAGCGGCCCCCGCCGCGATCGAGCGCACGATCAGCGGGTAGCGGCCCGCCGTTACGGTCGGCGGCAACTGCGCGTTGATCTGGCCGGCGGTAGTCGCCAGCAGCGGCAACGGGGAGTTGTTCAGCGTGACGCACGTGCCGCCCAGAATCGTCGGCAGGGCCGCCGTGGACCCGATGGGCGCTGTGGCGCTCTGCGCCAGGTTCCGCCCCAGTACCGCGACCAGCCCGCCGGGCGCCACCGCCGGGGTGAAGCTGGCCACATTCACCATGGGAGTGTTGCCCAACTGCGGCAGCGTCTGCGTGGCCGTCGACGTTAACGGGATGACGCTGAGGCCCGACGTTGTCAAAACGTAGGCCGTGTTGCCCGCGGCGTCCACCGCCATGGTCCGCCCCTGGACGTTGGCCCGCGCTGTGCCCACCGCGGCTGTCAGCGGCCCTTCAAGCGCCGCCGCGGCCTTGGTGGTCTGCTGCGTCGTCACGTCGACCACTTCGACCAGCCCGGCATCCGTCGTGGCCGCCGTCGCGCTGGCGCGCACCGGCATGGAGAAGCGCGCGAAGCTCTGGGCACCCACGGCGGCCACCGCCGAGACCGGCCGCGAGACCCCCGACGGCCCGCTGGGAACCGGCAGCGCGCCTCCGCCCACCGGCCCCGTGACACCGGCCCCGGAGCCGATCGACGTCAGTGCCTGGTTCAGCACCTGGTCGTCGACGAGGTAATACTGCCCGTTGGGTCCCGCCGCGATGGGCCCGTAGTAGCCCGTTATGGGCGTGGAAATCACCTGCCTCACGCTCACAAAATCATCCACGCTGGAATCATAAAGGTACGCCCCCCCGTTGCCGCCGAGCAGCAGCATGTACGCCCCTTCGGGAGTCCCCACCATGGACTGCGGGCCTGGGATCGAACGGACCGTGCCGAAGATGTTGGTGTTGAACGTCCGCGGAACCAGCGTGTTCCCCACGATCTTCCACAGCGTGCCGTCCGACATGATCACTTGCGGTCCGTGCTGGCTGGAGGCGATCACCGAAGGCGTGAGAACGGCAAAGGTGGCGTTGAAAGGGATCGCGGGATAGCTCACCCGCCCGGTCACCGCTCCCTGGGTCAAGTCCACGATGCTGATGTTCTCGCCGCCGGCGTTGGCTACGTAGAGCGTATTGGTGTCCGCGCCAAACGCCATGGAACGCGGCTGCGGGCCCACGGCGATCGGCGCCAGAAGCTGCTGCTTCTGCATGTCGAACACTTCAACCCGGTTGAGGCCCGTATTGGCGATGTAAAGGCGCTGGCGCACCGGATCGGAAACCATATCGCCCGGCGAGGTGTTGGTGGCGCCGGTATCGATCGGGATCAGGGTTCCGCGCGCTTCCGCGTTCCGGCTGTTCTGAAATATCCGCACGTTCGGAATGATGTTGACCGCCTCGTTCGACTGGATCAGCAACTGGTCCGGTGTGGGCGTCCCGATGGTCCGGGCGGCGGCCGCGCTGAATCGCGCGGTGACGTCCCCGCCGTACGGCTTGTTGGCCACGCTGGCCGTGACCGACGTCGCGCTGGTTGCCAGCACCTGCACGGTTGTGGTCAGGGTCCTTCCACCGGCGTTGCGCACAGGGATCACGGCCGCGTTTTGGGCCGCGGTGACGCCGCATTGATCCATCGCCAGCACCGCCACGTTCGAGTCCGGCACGGCGATCGGCGATTGCTGCAACGTGCCGATGGGGATCACCATGAACCCGGACTGCGAAATGGCATAGATGGTGGCATTGTCGGAGGTAATCACCATCCTCCCGCCGAGACCCTCGGGAAGCTGTATCCCTAACTGGATCATCAGGTTATCGGGATTGTTGATGGTCAGTTGGCTGGTATTGGTCCGGGCGGCGGGGCTCAATACCGGGACCACGTTGTACGCGGTGATCAGCACCGCGCCGAGGGCCGTCTGGGCGTATATCGCGCCGCCCTGGCTGGTCTGGACGTTGAGGTTGGTGCCGGCCGGAAAGACGTAGGGCGAGTTGATCGTGCTCTGCTGGGCCAGCATCAGCAGCGACGAGGTTTCGAACAACATCGGCCCGGAAACGAAGCGCGAAGCGTCCGGCGAGACGGCCAGCACCGGCGAGATGACCGAGATGTTCCGGGCGCCGAGAATGGTCGCAGAATTCACGTCGTACACGAAGACTGTGCGGGTGTTGTTGGCCAGCTCGTGCACCCCGATGATGGTGCGGCCATTCCCGGAAGCCTGCAGGTGGGCGTGGCTGGCGAGGGCGATCACTCCGTTGGGCGGCGGCAGCGCCGGCACCGAGGGGGCGGGAGGAGCGATCACGATGGCCGCCAGGGCGTGAGAGGCATCCACGGTGGGATCAAAGGTGATGAGGACGTCTTGCCCCGTCCCCGTTCCGATAGTGCTGATGAGGACTTTTTCGTTGAACCCCACCGCCACGGCTTCCGGACTGGCCGCCAGCGTCACGGAACTGGAGGCGAAGTTCGCGGTGCTGAGGTCGATGATATCCAGCGCCGAAGCGCCGTAGCAAGCCACGTACAGATACCTTCCGGACCGCGAAATCGCCGCCGCCAGCGGCGTGGAGTCGGTCTTGATGGTGCTCGTCAGCCTGGGCGGGTTGGTGTTGGTGGCGTAGACTTCCACCTGGTTGGAGGCCGTATTGACCACATAGACGCGCTTGCGCGCTTCGTCCAGGGCCAGGTCCGCGAGCGGTTGTGCGTGCGCCACGACCGTGCCGAAGGTGGCGCCCAGGGAAGGGAAGGCGCCCAAGGCAAGCAACAATAAGGGCCGAAATGCTGTCATTTGCTGGTAATTCAATATAACCCACGGCAAGGGGGGATGTTTCGCACACTGCGGGTCCGGCCAGGGTGGCACTCCGCCAACCGGATGATGGTATAATCCTACCTTATGTCAGCCCCGTAACCCCCTGCTCCGGAATCCATGGTTCCCCCCTCCGCCTGCCTCTACTGGCAAGTGCGCCTGACCGATTCGAAAAAAGGAGTTTTACGGATGAAGAAAATGTTTTCCAGTAGTTTGATCGCCGTCGCGGGAATGGTGTCCGCTCCCGTCGCCACATCCCCCCGCATGGCCGACAGCCACCCGGCACCCGAGTATCGCAACGATCCCAGGCTCGCATCCATCCGTGTTTTTTTCGAAAAGTTCGATTGTCCCGCCTGGAAGTACGCCACCGTCTTCCTGGAAGCCGCCGATGCCTATGACCTCGACTGGCGCCTCCTGCCTTCCCTCTCCTACGTCGAGTCTACGGGCGGCAAAGCTGCCAGGAATAACAACCTCTTCGGATGGGACTCGGGCCGCGCGTCATTCCCCAGCCCCACGGCGGGAATTCACGCCGTCGGCTACCACCTGTCCCATTCCGTCCTTTATCGGGACAAGAACCTGGACGAGATTCTGGCGACGTACAATCCACAGGCAGAGTACACAGCCAAAGTGAAATCCGTCATGCAGCGGATTTCGGCCGTCGAGTGATCCCGGCGGATCTACTCCAGCATTCGGACGCCGTAATACAGGCCGCCGAACAGAATCAACGAAAGAACGGCAATCAACACCCAGCGGACCATCCGCTCGGTGGAATTGACCTCCTGATGGTCGTCTTCCCGGATCCGATCTGTGAGGCTGTCGAACATGGGGAACCTCCTAAAAGGCCGTATAAATGAACCTTAGGAACGACGGACAAGCCTCATCCTGATTTTATGCCGGATTGGCCGGCCTGCCAAGTGCAATTCTTACCAAATCCCGCCGGGCGGCGCCACGACGCGCCATCCCATCACCACCCAAATGCCCTTTAGAGACCCCAATGCCCTTTAGAGAAGGTCGCCGAGTCCCGGACCGCGCTCCGCCAGTTTGGCCAGGCCGAAATCGAGGACCCTCACACGAATCGTGCATGACGATCGCGTTGGCCGGCTCGATATCGCAATGCGCCATCCCCGCGGGTACCCGCCGCCAAGGCACTCGCAATCAGGGTGGCGTAGCTGCGCGCCGCGGCCAGCGGCAATCGTCGGGCGGGATCAGCCGGATGAGCGGCTTGCTCGGCACGTGTTCCGTCGCCAGAAAGTCGATGCCCCAGCCGCCGGCAACGTCGTGTTTTGCGGCGATGTTAGGAGATAGCCGGACGCGTAGCTGCATTTGCACGGGATCGTACTAACTATGTGCGTAACGGTACTACATCTTGCGTAGAAACATCTTGCTTTTCGAACTGCGGAGGGAGAACATCAAAACGAACGCTGATATGTCTCTAGTGTCCCTCGTTGGTCGTCGCTTCCTCGACGCGCAGTTTTCTTCTGCAAATGCCCCCGCCATCATCAACCTCGGAGGAAGAACAGCATGAGAATTCCTATTCCTTACACGGCCCGGCTCGCCCTCGTTGTCCCGTTCGTCGCGCTCATTTGTGGCCCGTCCCCGGCATGGGCTGCATCAGTCCTGGGTTCGGCGGCAAACTTCGCGGTCCTGGGCGCCTCGACGGTGACCGACACCGGCTCGACCACCATTTACGGAGATCTTGGTCTCTCGCCAGGTACTTCGATCACTGGCTTGGGGAGCATTTCACTCACAGGAGCGGTACACCAAACTGATTCGGTCGCGAACCTGGCTCAGATTGCCACCTCGGAGGCATTCACTACGCTCGGCCTCCTGCCAGTCACTAGCAACCTGACTGGTGACGATCTGGGTACAGTGGGTACGCTCACTCCGGGCGTCTATAAGTTCAATTCGTCGGCTCAGCTGACGGGAACGCTCACTCTCGACGCCCTCGGCAACCCCAATGCGCTCTTCGTTTTCCAGATTGGGAGTACCCTCACCACCGCAAGCGGTTCGACTGTTCACGTGATCGATGGCAGCGCGGGTACCGGTGTGTATTGGCAGGTCGGCAGCTCCGCGACTCTCGGCACGACCACTTCGTTCGAAGGAAATATCCTCGCGCTTGCCAGCATCACCCTGAATAACAGCGCAACGATTGAATGCGGCAGGGCCTTGGCGGAAACTGGCGCAGTCACGATGAATACCAACACCATCTCCAACAATTGCGCCACCTTCCCCGGGAATAGCAGCGACTCCGGCAGCGCCGGTTTCAGTGGCGGCGGCATCCAGGCCATTCCCGAGCCCGGGACCATTGCGCTGCTCGGCATCGGCTTCATCGGTCTTGCGGCAGCTTCGTTTCGTCGGGGCTCGAGAAAAGCGCACTAGAATCGGCTACCTCGTCAAGAGTGGCCGCGCGGTTGTGTTCCCCACCCCGTGAGGAAGTGCCGATCCTCTCCGCCGAAGAGCTTCCGGACGCCGGCAGCCAGCGGCGCAATCGCGCCCATATCGAACCTGCATCGGTCTTGCTCGATCTGGCTCCGCACCGCTAGTTGGCGCCTCCATTCGTCGTGACCAGCAGAGTTGCTATTTCTGGAAACCGCTCGCGCTCTGTGGACAGCCGCAGTGAATTCATCCGCGTTTCACCTGCGGCTCGAAATCGTTCTTCCAGCCCCCTCAGAAGTTGAGCCGCAGCGAGAGGTCCACGCGACGGTTGTTGGCGGCCGTGCCGCTGCCGCCCACGCCGCCGCCCCGGCCACCGCCGAATCCCGTGTTCACGCCGGTGGGCTGCCCGAATTGATTGGACGTCAGCACTCCCTGGTAGCCGCCGGGATTGTCGTGGTTCAGGATATTGGTCACGTTGGCCGAAACCGTGAGGCTGAAGCGGCGATCGGATACCGCGCCACCACCCCGGCCGCCACGGCCGCCGCCGCCCATGCGCATGGCGCCGCCGCCGCGCATCCCACCACCACCGCCGCCACCGCCCGGACCACCGCCGCCGCCGCGGCCACCGCCGCCGCCGGGGCCGCCGAATCCGCCGCGTCCGCCACCCATATCTCCGCCGCCCATACCCATTCCCGCGTCCGCGGGGTTGACGGCGGCCGTCCGATGGGCGCCGAATCCGAACGTCCGCGAGACGCGCATGTTCAGCGAAACCAGCCCGGCCATGGTCAGATAGTTTCGGGGCACCAGGTTCACCGCGCTGCCCGGTGTGTAGCTCATGAAGTTGCCCAGGGGAGTGCACACCACCCCGCCGACGCCGGAGCAAGTCGCGTTCGCCGGCGCGAAGGCCGCGCGCGCATTCAGATAGGTGTCGCCGTAGATATCCTGGCCCAGCAGCACGTCGTAGGGCGAGCCGGAGCGCAGCGTGACGAAGGGCGAGAAGAACACGTCCTTGGGACCGGTCACCGAGCCGAAAAGCGTGAAGTTGTGATGTTGGTCCAGGCTCGAGCGGCCCCAGTCCTGCGCGAAGTCGTATGGATTGGTGGGCGTGCCCGGCAGATCGTTGGCGCGCATGTACTGGTAGTTCCCCTGCAGCGACACGCGCCGGTTGAAGCGCGTGTTGAAGCTTACCATTATAATGCTCTGGTGCAGGAGGCCGCCCGATTCGGTTTCGAACATGTTGCCGGCCGCGTAACCGTACGGAAAGATGCCATTGGCCGGCCCCGGAGCCAGCAGGTCGTTATAGGTGCCGGGCAGCGGGGTGTTGATGGGGACGGTTTGCGACAGGTGGTTGGAACGGTTGGCGGTGTACGTCACCGAAACCGTGCTGCTCTTAGGCAGCTGGCGCTCCACGCCGATGGCGCCCTGCAGGCTGTAATCGGCGCGCAGCTTGGGATCCACCAAGTTAATCGTATTCTGGCCCGGGTTCAGAGTGGACAGCGGCGGAATGTTGGGGTAGAAAGTGGGGTTGGTCACCGTGTACTCGAGCTGTGTGACGCCGTTGTTGAGGATCGCGTTTTCGTAAGGTCCGAAGCCGACGCGATCGTAGAAGATGCCGAAGCCGCCGCGGACCACCGTCTTCTGCCGTCCGTTTTTCGCCGAGCCGGGCGCCCAGGCGAATCCGAAACGCGGTGCGACGTCGCGGTGGTCGCTGGTGAGAGTCTGGATCTCGTAGCGGAGTCCGAAGCTCAGGGTGACGTTCGGACGCATCCGCCAGTCGTCCTGGACGAACGGACCGGCATCCCAGCGCACCATGCCGATATAGGGCTGGCCCGCCTGGATGGTGAACCTCGTGGGGCCGCCGCCCAACTGCTGGATCTGCGTTTCGGAGAGTCCGGCCTGGAGGAGTTGCAGGTTGCGCTCGTACTGCTGCAGCGAAGTGAGGTGGGTCAGGACCGGATTGCCGTTGGCATCCAGCACCTCCTGGTTGGACGAGTCGAGCAGCGGCAGGGTGCCGCCATTGAAGGTGAACGCGCCGTTGAAGCCCTGGGGATTGGTGTTCTCATCGCTTTCCCGCCGCAGGCGCACGCCCAGGCGGATGGTGTGGGCTCCGTGCGCGATGGACGTGTAGTTCTGCAGCTCGAAGTGCTGGCCCAGATCCGCCCTCGTGCCGCCCAGCCCGTTGCCGCCGGAACTGAATTCCCCCGAGACGCTGATGCTGGGCACCAGGTTGCCAAAAGACTGGGTAATGTTTCGCGTCCATTGGAAGCGGGTCTCGTTAACCACCTTGGGGTTGAGAATCGAGGTTTCCGTGATCATGAGGTTCTGGCCGTCGCCGCTGGTATTGTACTGGGAGGCGTTGACGAAGGGCGGTGCGGCGTAGGGGGGTGGCAGGTGGCTGCCCCCGAAACCCTGGTTGTCGCGGGTATTCAAGCGTTCTTCAAAACGGACGGTCAGGGTGTTGTTGGTGCTCAACGCGTAGTCCAGCCGCGGGGAGAAGGTGGTGTTGCTGCTGGGGGTCACCAGGGCGTTGGTGAAGTGCGTCACGTTGAAAGTGGCCGGATCCACGTAAAAGGCGTTGGTGATCGCGTTGTCCTGAATCTGCCGCCGCTGCACATCGAAGAAGAAGGAAGACTTTTTGTTGATCGGACCGCCGAAGTTAGCGCTGAACATGCGGCTGGAATAATCCGGCTTGTTGCTCTCGAAGGGGTTGCGGGAGTCGAGAGCCCCCTCGGTATCGTTGAACATGGCGCTTCCGCGATAGCGGTCGCTCCCCGGCTTCGTCAGGATTTCAATGCGGCCGAAGCCCAGGCGGTCGAACTCCGCGGAGAAGGGATTCTGGTTGATGCGGATTTCGCGGATGGACTCCTTGGGAGGCAACTGGCCGCCGGTGAAGCCGTCGATGTAGATCTGGCCGCCGGCAGGTCCGGCGCCCGGGCCGGCCAGGGCTTGTAGGGCGTCCGCGAGATCGTCGGGGTCGTCCGGAAGGGCCGCCAGGTCGTCACCCTTGATCACCAGCGCGGTGGCGTTGTTGTCCGGCTCGACACTGACGCTGGGGCCGGCCTCGCCCTCCACCGTGACCTCCTGCTTTTGCGCCTTCACCGTCATGTGAATGGGCACTTGAACGTTGTTGGCGCTGATCGTCAAGGTCCTTTCGAACGGAGCGAAGCCCGGGAACGAGACCCGGATGGTGTATTGTCCGGGTGGCAGCGCGGGGAACGTGTAACTGCCGTCGGCCTGGGTCTGCGCCTTCCTGTCCAAGCCGTTGGTGCCCGATAAGGACACCGAAGCGGCCGGGATGACGGCGCCCGAATCATCGGTGAGAACGCCTCGGATCGTCCCGGAGACCTGTTGGGCCGGCGCGCTGGATACCACCAGGGCCACTGCCAGTAAGATTAAGAAAATCCGTCGCAACTTGAACATTGACTTCCTCAGCAATTTTGGTTTCGACTATCGAGCGACTACAGCGTGTGCGTGGTCGACGCGCCGGAAGGCGCGGCCGGCATTAATTCCCTTCGCCTCCTCCACCGCCGCCCAGATTCCAGCCGCTCATGATGTCGCGGGTGGCGTTGGGGGCAGCGGTCAAGATCGGTTCGACACCGGCCAGCAGCATGATGGCGGTGACGCGGGTGGGATCGGTTCCTTGGGTGGTGGACACCATGATGGCTTCCTTGGGTTTCAGCTCGGAAAGCGGCATGGCCGGCAAGCGTTCCACCATGGTCCCGATATCGCCGCCGCCTCCGCCGCCGCGCATGCCGCCGCCGCGCATGCCGCCTCCGCCCGGACCGGCGGGTGCCGCATTGCCAGTGGCCGGCGCTCCGCCCCGGGCGCTGGCCTGGTACCGGCGCGCCAGTCCCTGGGCTAGCTGTTCCGGCAGCCTCTTCATGATGGAGTTGCTGCTGATCCGGATTATGATGGGCTTCTTCGTGGCTAGATCGGTGACTTTCATCTCACCGGACCCGGCGTCGATCGAAACGATGGTAGCGGCGATCTGGCGGAACGAGCCCGAGAAAATGCTTTCGGCCTTGATGGTTGCACCGTCTTCGGTCTTGTCGCCAAGGGCGTTGACCTGGTCGCCGACCTTGATCTCGCCGAACGTGGAGACTTTGGCGTCGCTCACCTTGGCCGAGTCCAGGGCATAGCGATGGTACTGGGTCTTCTCGGACGACTGGACGGTCAGGGTCTTCAGTCCGGCTTTGAGGGTGAGGGTGTGGGCCGCGGCATCGATCGTGGCCACCGTTCCGGTGGTGCCGCGCTTCCGCCAATCTTCCAGTTCCTTCTGGGCCATCTGGGAAAGATCGGCCTTGGTGCGAATCACCAGGGAACTGGCCGCCAAGGGCTTTTGGTCGAGGGTTCCCCGGATAATGGCCATCGCCTCATCGCCCGGGGCCATCTCGGAGAGAGCCATTTTGGACCATTTCTTAGGGTCGGTCTCGCCGGTTTGCGCGTGCAGGATCTGGGTCCGCTCGCTGGTGGTGACCGTCAGGGTTTCGCCCTTCTCCGTTTTGATCGAGACTTGATTGGCCTGCGCGTTTACCTCGGTGATGACACCGGCCACTTGCGTTCGCGCGCCGGCGGGCGGTTGTCCCGGCTGAGCTTGGGCCGACGCGACCGTCGCCATAGCCAGGAGAGCCACCAACGTGGCCCCAAACAACTTCATTCGTGCCCCCCAAAGTTATAATTCCGCAACACCCGTTGAGGCGTCGAAGGATTTCGCAAGGTTACACGGTGGGGGGACGATCTGCCCGGAAATGACCGTTCCGGCTCATGCGCTTAGGATGAATTTCCGAGCTGCGCGCGTAAGATTTGCGAGCCGCGCGCGTGAGCAAGCGGTATCCGGCGCCGCTTGAAATCCGCCGGCGCCACGCCCTCGGGCGATGGCCCCGAGGGGAGGTACGTTTTTGGATTTGGTGGCGCGATTCTCGAGAGACACGAGACATCATTACCACCCGCTTTCCGGTTCACGGGTGGGGCATGCTTCAGCTTGCCGACGCCCGCCTGCGGGCGCATTCTTTCACGGCTTCTGAGGGTTCTTGCCCCCGCCGCCACGGGCCATTTCGAGCCATTCCGCCGCCCCCCTGTAACAACTCGCACCTTTCCCGCGTATACTCAATTGGTTGGAGTAGTTGGACATCGCGCTCGAACGCGCCGATGCCTCGGTTGAGGAGGTTCAACATGCGCAAACCGATTGCCGCGAATTTCACCCGGCTGGGGGCCCTTCTGGCTGCTCTCCTGTTGCTCGCATCCGGCAACCCCAGTCTGTTTGCTCAGGATGCTCCGCCGCCGCCACCTCCGCCGCCCGGCCAGACACTCACACCCGAGCAACTCGACGATCTGGTGGCGCCCGTCGCGCTCTATCCCGATCCCCTGCTGAGCCAGGTCCTGGTGGCCACTACATACCCCCTGGAGGTGGTCCAGGCATTTCAGTGGCTTCAGAGGAACCCTGGAATTACCGGACCGGCGCTCACTCAGGCAGCGCAACAACAGAACTGGGATCCCAGTATCCAGGCGCTGGTGGTCTTTCCCGATGTGGTCAAGCGTCTCAACGACGACGTCACCTGGACCACCAATCTGGGGAACGCTTTCCTCGCCCAACAGCAGGACGTCATGGACGCCGTGCAACGCATGCGCCAGAAAGCGCAGCAGGCCGGCAAGCTGGCTCCCACTCCGCAAGAAAATGTGGTCACCGAAAACCAGGGCGGCCAGCCGTATATCGAGATCATGCCGGTCGCTCCGGACATGATTTACGTTCCCTGTTACGATCCCGCGTGGATCTGGGGCCCGCCGCTCTGGTATCCGTATCCGCACTGGTGGTGGCCGCCTCGCAGCGTGATCGTCGGCGGACTTGGTTTTGGCTTCTACGGAGGCATCGACATGGGTCTCTTCTTCGGCGGCGGTTGGGGCGGCTGGGGCGGTTGGGGCTGGCATCCCGGCTGGGGCAACCGCACCGTGATCGTCAACAACGCCTTCATCCATCGGTACAACTTCAATTCCGTAAATGTCCGCGACGTGCATGGAACCTCGGTTTGGACGCACGACGTGGCGCACCGCCAGGGAGTGCCCTACGCCAACGCCGCACTACAGCAGCGCTACCGCGGGGACGTGAGGCAGAATGTGGCGCAGCGGCCGGAGGTTCAACAGAATCGTGCGCCGTCCCAGCCCGCGGAACGCTTCGGCAACCGCCAGGTCCCGCAAAGTGCGCCGCAGGCGCGGAACCGCAGCGTGTTCGGCGGCAGCGAAAGCTCGGGCGCCGCCGCCCGCGCCCACGCCGATCATGGCTATTCCAGCATGGGGCCCGCCAGGAGCATGCCCGCCGCACGATCGGCGCCAGCCAGGTCCGCCCCGTCTGGTGGTGGTGGAAGGAGAAGATGATGCGAACCGCCTTGTGCTTCGCCGCCGTATTCGCCGCGGGGCTGGCGTTGGTTCATGCGCAATCCGCGGGCCAGACATTCGCGACCGCGCAGGAAGCGGCCCAGGCGTTAATCGACGCCACCGCGAAAAACGATACCGCGGCGCTCTTGAAGATTTTCGGACCCGCCGGCAAGGACATCGCCGAGTCCGGCGATGCAGCCGAAGACAAAGCCGGCCGTGAGCGCTTCGCCGGCCTCGCGCAATCCAAAATGCAGGTCTCCACGGACCCCGGCAATCCGAACCGCGCGACCCTGATCGTGGGGCCGGATGACTGGCCGTTCCCGGTTCCCCTGGTCCATAAGAACAACCACTGGTATTTCGATTCGGCGGCGGGACGGGTGGAGGTGCTGGCGCGCCGCGTGGGCCGCAACGAAATGACGGCCATCGACGTGTGCCGCGGCTACGTGGAAGCCCAAACGGAGTATGCCGCCCACGACCGCGACGCGGACGGCATACTCGAGTATGCCCAGAAAATCGTGAGCACTCCCGGCAAGAAGGACGGGCTGTATTGGGAAGGCGAGTCCGACAACCTGGTGCCCAAGGGTTTCGCCGATGCTGCCGCCGCCCTGTTCGCCGAGGGAAAGAAGCCCTCGCCGTATCACGGCTACTACTTCCATATCCTGAAAGCCCAGGGGCCCGACGCCCCCGGCGGCGCTATGGATTATGTCGTAAAAGGCAAGATGATCGGCGGATTCGCGCTGATCGCTTACCCGGCCGAATATGGCGTGTCGGGCATCAAGACCTTCCTGGTCAGCCACCACGGCGTCGTCTACGAGAAGGATCTCGGCAGTGTCACGGCTACCCTAGCCCGCCAGGTTACCCGCTTCAATCCGGATAAGACCTGGAAGGCGATAACCGGCGAGTAACCAGACCTCGTGGAACCCTCCGGGTCCGTCCCGACTCGTCGGGGCGCTTCTCTTTTTCTTGATCCCCATCCATGTCCTTATAGTGTTCGTTCCTTCACAATCGCCGGTGCCTGGCGATCTCCCTCCGCGGCCGGAGTTTCGCCTGCTGATGCCGGTGAACCGCTTCCCGTGCCCCTTGGCCCGGGGTGCCGTTGGGCGAAAACCACCGTTCCGCGCCGGAAGGGGCCGTTGACAACTTTCGATCTGTCGGCGTATATTTGCTAACATACTGACCTCTCAAGTGGTTGCCGGTAATTGGTGCATGGTCTCGACCAACAACGTAACGGGTGAAGCTGAAGCGTACCTGCTCACGTTTGCTTGCATTCCGTCGCAGCACCCGCGAACCCTGCTGCCATCGGTGACTCAGTGATCGGCGGAGGCGTCATGGCCGTAGACCATAACAACGGGCAAGTGGACCCTGGGGTTCCCGAAAACTACGAGGATCTCCTCGATGATTACAGCCACTTTGCCCCGCCGGCCGCCGATGAAGTTTTGCAGGGAACAGTCCTGGGCATTACTGGTAAGGACGTAATCATCGATTTCGGCTACAAATGTGAAGGCCTCGTCCCCATAGAGCAGTTTCAGACCCGCACCGGTGAAATCACCGTTCAGGCCGGCGACGTGGTCGACGTGATGATCGAGCACGGCGAGCAGCCCGAAGGCTACGTGCTCCTCTCCCACACCCGCGCGGCCCGCTTGCGCATCTGGGACAACCTCGACAAAGCCCACCAGGAGCAGTTGGTCATTTCCGGTCACGTGCTGGGGCGCGTGAAGGGAGGCCTCGCCGTCGACGTCGGGATCAAAGCTTTCATGCCGGGCTCCCAGGCGGACCCGCGGCCCGTCCACAACCTGGATGCGCTGGTGGGACAGGACATCCCGGTCAAGATCATCAAGCTCAACCGCCGCCGCGGCAATGTAGTGGTCTCGCGGAAAGCCGCGGTCGAGGAGGAGATCAACCTCCGCAAGAGCGCCACGCTCGAGCACCTGGCGGAAGGCGCCGTGGTGACCGGCGTGGTGAAGAACCTCACGGACTACGGCGCGTTCATTGATCTCGGCGGCCTGGACGGCCTCCTGCACGTCACCGACATGTCCTACGGCCGGATTAACCATCCCTCCGAAGTGCTCCACGTGGGAGACGAGATCACCGTCAAGATACTCAAGTTCGACCGCGGCAAGGAGCGCGTTTCCCTCGGAATCAAGCAGCTCGAGCCCGACCCATGGGAGACCGTGGCCGCACGCTACCCCGCCAACGGCCGCGTCATCGGGCGCGTGGTCAACGTCACCGACTACGGCGCTTTCGTCGAGCTGGAGCCCGGCGTAGAAGGCCTGATCCATATCAGCGAGATGACCTGGTCGCGGCGCATGAAGCACCCCTCCAAAGTCGTCAAGCCGGGTGACCAGGTGGAAGCCGTGATCCTCGAAGTGCACCAGAAGGACCGCCGCATTTCCCTCGGCCTGAAACAGCTCGAGCCCAACCCGTGGACCACCATCGACAGCCGCTACAGCGTGGGTTCGGTGGTCGAAGGGCGCGTGCGCAATATGACCGATTTCGGCGCGTTTATCGAGATCGAGGAGGGCATCGACGGCCTGGTGCATGTTTCCGACCTCTCCTGGACCAAGCGCGTTAAGCATCCCTCCGAGATCCTGAAGAAGGGTCAGGTCGTGCAGGCCGTGATCTTGAATATCGATTCGGGCTCCCACCGCCTCTCGCTAGGCATCAAGCAGCTTCAGCCCGACGCCTGGGAAAGTTATTTTCAACATCACCAGGTGGGCGACACGGTGCACGGGCGGGTGTGCCGCCTGGCCAGTTTCGGCGGGGCGTTTGTCGAATTGGCCGAGGGGGTGGAAGGGCTCTGCCACTTCTCCGAGGTGCCCGGCTATTCCGGGCGGCGCGGATCCGAGGAGCCACCCCTGGCCCTGGGTCAGGAATTGGACTTTAAAGTCATTAAAATGAGCGAGGCGGAGAAGAAAATCGGCCTCAGCCTGCGCGCCGTGGCCGACGACGAGGAAAAAAACCGCCTGGAGGATTATCAGCGTCAGGCCGCCGCCGCCACCACCACCATCGAAGAGGTCATGAGCCTGAAGGACCGTAACCCCGAGTAGCTTGCAAATCTTTTGTATTCACGAGATACTGCGTTTTTGTATTTGTTTCACAAGAAGTAGGAGAGTGCGATGACAAAGGCCGATCTGATTGAAGAAGTCTCCCGGGTTGTGGAGATGACGCGGAAGGAGTCCGAGGTCATCGTGGAGGCCATTTTCGACAGCATCGTGCGTTCCCTGCGCACCGGCGACAAAATCGAGATCCGTGGTTTCGGCAGTTTCCGCACGCGCCAGAGGCAGCCCCGCATCGGCCGCAACCCGAAGACGGGAGCGCGGGTTGACGTCCCCGCTAAGAAAATTCCGTATTTCAAGCCTAGCAAAGAGCTGAAGGACGTGGTCAACAATTCGGCCACCCCGATGCCGCCGTCCGAAGAGGTTTCCAACCCGCTCTAGCGGCGGCTCTCCCCCGGCATGGATTATCTTTGGACCCCCTGGCGCTACCAGTACATCACCAAGTCGGGGGAACCCGGTGAGTGCATTTTCTGCGCGGCGGCACGCGGCGATCGCGACCAGGACAGCCTGATCGTTCACCGCGCGGAGCGCAATTTCGTCATCCTCAACCGGTTCCCCTACACTAACGGGCACATCATGGTCGTGCCCTACGAGCACGTGGCCAACCTCGAAGACCTGTCGGACGCCGCGCTGGTGGAATTGATCCGCCTGGCGCGCTCGAGCGAGAAGCACCTGCGCGCTCTCTACCGTCCCGAGGGGCTGAACCTGGGGATCAACATCGGGCGCAGCGCCGGGGCGGGCATCGCGGACCATGTCCACCTGCACATCCTGCCGCGCTGGACCGGCGACACCAACTTCATGACCGCCGTGGGCGAGACGCGGGTGCTGCCCGAGGACCTGGCGGCTACCTGGGAGAAGTTGCGGCAGGCGTTTACGGCCCGGTGATGCGGCTGCCGGGATAAACCGCCACCGTCGATCCCTCCGCCAGGAACGCCGAATCCGGCGGCCGGTTCAAGTAGCTCGCCAACTGTGGCCCGTAGAGCGCCGCCATTTCGCCCTCGAAGCTCGCGCTGGCCGCGGTCCACACGCGCCACGGATCGTGTTCCACCTGGTACTCCAGGCAGCCACCGTCCGGTTGCGTGGCGTAGCCCCAGTAGTGCTCCGTGATGAACTGCTCGAACGAGCCCTCTGCCGGCATCATCGGGCGTCCGGAACATTCCAGGCGCAGCGTGTTCCAGTTCCCGCCGTGCCGCCAACGGTACTCTGCCTGGATGCGGCCGTGCTCTGATACCGGCTCCATGATCCGGTGAGCCATGGGCAGCGAAATGTAGTTCTCGTGAAAAAACAGGCGCGCCACCGTGGCCACCGCCGACCTGGGAACGATCTCGCGCACGAACACCACTCCGCGCCGCGATTCACCTCCGGACGTGCGCCCCGTCGCGCCTCCCCGCGCGCCCCCGGTTCCACCACCAGCCCCTTCCCCCGTCACCCGGCGCACGTAAAATCGCAGGTTGACCTCGTCGAAATCGGAGTGGAACGGAATCCACATGCCGCGAACCCGGGCGCTCAGAAAACGGAACCCCACCAGGCTGACGTAGGTCTTTCCGGCGAACTGGTCCGGCTCCGTGCCGGGCGGAACCAGGTTCGCGATCCGCGCGGGATCGATTTCGTAGTTCAGCATCACCAGGTATCGCCACTCGGCGCTCAGAAAAGGACGCGGTCGGGTAGGCATGGCTAGGAGTATGGGAACCAGCTCGGCTCGATCGCCGGAGCGGCCCCGCTGGCTTCGCGAATCCGCTCCAGCATCCGCTTGCGCAGGCCCTCCGACACCTGCTGGTACGGCGCGCGCCCCGCCAGGTTGACCTGCTGGTAGGGGTCGCCGAAAAGGTCGTATAAGATGTACTCCACGTACTTCTCAGCGGAAGCCACGGCCCTCCACCCCGGCGGTTTCGGCGCCGAGACCGCGTACGTGTACTGCGGCGTGCGCAGCCCGCGCCCGGTCACGAACTCCGACATCTCGAAGTACACCTCGTTGCTCCATCCCTCCGTGCGGCGGTCGAGCAGCCTGAGAAAGCTGTGGCCCTGCATGGATGCTGGAACCGGCACGCCCACCGCTTCCAGCAGCGTGGGCGCGAAGTCCACCTGGCTGACCAGTTGGTCCACCGCCATCGACCGGTTGAAGCTCGGCCCCTCGATGATCAGCGGGATGTGAATCGAGCCTTCGTGCGGGCTGCGCTTGTACTCAGTGTTGCGCGTCTTGAAGTGGCAGGCGTGATCGCTGAAGAAGGCCAGGATGGTGTTGCGGTCGAGTCCGGTTTCCGCCAGCGTCCTGCGGATCGTTCCGACCGTCTCGTCCATCTTGGCCACGCACCTGTAGTAGTCCGAAAGCTGGCTGGGCCACGAGCCCGGAAACGGTCGCAGGTCGGGCGGGATGTATGGATTGGGATACCGCTTGGCGAACTCCTTGGGCGGATCGAAGGTGTCGCTGTCGTTCTGGTGATGCACCTCGAGATACGACAGGACCAGCAGGAACGGCGATTTCAAGGAGCGCAGAAACCGTTGCGCGCGGCCCGTCATGAAGTCGGTCCGATACTGTCCCGAGAAGTGGATCGGCTTGCCGTCGTTGTCGAACAGGTCGCCTTCGTAGGCGTGCGAGGTGTGCTCCAGCGCGTTGGCGCCTTCCCAAAGGTCGGCGAACCCGCCGCGTTGCGCGGGCGGCACCGCACCGGCGATCTCGGCGCCGTTGCCCGCGCCCGCCGCGAGGTGCCACTTGCCCATGTAGTTTGCCGAATATCCCTGCTGGCGGAGCGTGCCGGCCAGCGTGACGGCGTTCTCCGCCAGCCCGAACCCGTTCTTCCACACGCCGTGCCGGCTCGGGTACTGTCCGGTGAAGATGCTGGCGCGCGCCGGTGCGCACACCGGCTGGTTGCAGAATGCCGATCGGAACAGTACGCCGCGATTGGCCATCTGGTCGAGATTCGGCGTCAGGTTCATGGGGTTCAGCCCCATGGCGCCGACGCAGTCCCAGCGGAACTGGTCGGAGATGATCAGGATGATGTTGGGCCGCGTGGCGTTGGCGCCGGTCTGTGCCGCCGCCTCCGCGGGAAGCCCCGCGTACATCGCCGCGGGGACTGCCGAGAGCCACTCTCTCCGCGTCGGGCCGTTGGTTGCCATGACCGCAGTATGCCGCAATCGTGCCGTCGTGCGCTAGCATGTGGCCATGGTCTCCCGCAGAGCTTTCCTCACCGCCGCGGCTGCCGGCGCGGCCGCGCAAACACGCAACGAGGCCCCGCAAACGCGCAATGAGGCCCGCCGCCCCAATTTCATCTTCTTCCTGGCGGACGACCTGGGCTGCCACGACCTCGGCTGCTGGGGCGCCACCGATCTGCAGTCGCCCAACATCGACGCCCTGGCTTCCTCCGGCGCGCGCTTCACCAACTGGTACGCCGCCGCGCCGGTGTGCGCCCCATCTCGAGCCGGCCTTCTCACCGGCCGCTATCCCATCCGCGCGGGCGTGCCCGATAACGGTCCGCCGCTCGCCCCCACGGAACGCACCATCGCGTCGCTGCTGAAGCCCGCCGGTTATGCCACCGGCATTTTTGGGAAGTGGCACCTGGGTTCCGGGCCCGACACCGCGCCCAACGCCCACGGCTTCGACCGCTTCTTCGGCTTTCACTCGGGCTGCATCGACTTCTTCTCGCACCGCTACTATTGGGGCGAGCCGCGCACCGTGAACTATCACGACCTCTGGCGCAACCGCACCGAAGTTTTCGAAGACGGCCAGTATTCCACCGAGCTGTTCACCCGCGAGGCCGTCCAGTTCATTCGCGACAACCGCGCCAACCCGTTCTTCCTATACCTGCCGTTCAACGCCGTGCACTATCCCATGCACGCCCCGCAAAAATACGTGGCGCGCTTTCGCTCGCTCGATCCCGAGCGGCGCACCTACGCGGCCATGCTGGCGGCGGCGGATGACGGCGTGGGGCAGGTGATCGCCGCCCTCCGGGAGCTTCGGCTCGACGAGCGGACGCTCGTGTTTTTCAGCGCCGACAACGGCGCCACCCGCGAAGCGCGCGCGGGGCTCGATCAGAAGCCCGCCACCGCCGGCCGCAACCTTCCGTTCCGCGGCAACAAGTTCAGCGCGTTCGATGGCGGCATGCACGTGCCCATGATCCTGAGCTGGCCCGGCATGATTCCGAAGGCGCAAGTGCTGCCGCAAGTCGGCAGCCATCTGGACGTGCTGCCCACCATCTGCCAGGCGGCCGGCGTAAACGTGCCCGCCGACCGGACCATGGACGGCTTCGATGTGCTTCCCATGGCGGTCGCCTCCGCCCGGTCGCGCCACGATGCCATCTACTGGTCCTCTGGCGGGCAGCTCGCCGTGCGCCGCGGCAATTGGAAGCTGGTCAAGAACGGCAAGACCTTCGACGGCACGCCGCAGGGCAGCCAGTCTCTCGAAGGCGACGACGCCCTATTCCTTTCGAACCTGGACGAGGACCAGGCGGAATCGCAAAACCTCCGCCACCGCTTTCCTGACATCGCCGACGAGCTGGAGACCATGGCGGAACAGTGGCTGAAGTCCGTCAAGAACCCGTAAGGGCCCCCCTCCCTCCCCCTGCTACACTCGATACATGGGTGCGGGCACGAATCTTTTCCCGCTGTACTCGGAGAGCGTGGTCACCGGCGCGGCGCCGCGCATCAGCTCCCTGCTGATCAAGCCCGCTTCGGCGGTCTGCAACCTCGCCTGCGCCTACTGCTTCTATCTCGATCGCGACGCCGATCCCTACCAGGCCCTCCCCGGACGCCGCATGACCCTCGACACGCTCGAGCGCCTCGTCGACTCCTACCTTTTCTACTCCTACCCGCAAAGCGTCTTCGCGTTTCAGGGCGGCGAACCCACCCTGGCCGGCCTGCCGTTCTTCGAGAAGCTCGTGGAGTTCGAAAAGCAGTACGGCCGCAACGGCCAGAGCGTCAGCAACGCCATCCAGACCAACGGCATCCTGCTGGACAAGCACTGGTGCGACCTCTTCCGCGAGTATCAGTGGCTGGTGGGCCTCTCGCTCGACGGCCCCGAAGAGATGAACGACCGCTACCGTGTCCACAAGGAGGGCCGCGGCACCTGGAAGCGCGTGATCCAGAGCGTCGAGCTGCTCCAGCAGCAGCGCGTGGAGTTCAACATCCTTTGCGTGCTCAGCCAGGCGAACGTCGGCCGCCCCAAGGAGTTGTACCGGTTCTTCCGCGGGCTGGGCATCGATCACATGCAGTTCATTCCGCTGGCGGAGTTCGATGCCGCCGGCGCGCCCCTGCCCTACACCATAACCGCCGAGCAGTACGGCCGATTCCTGGTCGAGGTGTTCGACGCATGGTGGCCCGACCGCCGCAACGTCCGCATCCGCTTCTTCGACAACCTGGCGGAAGCCTTGGCCGGACAAAAGCCCGGCACCTGCACCATGCATGAAACATGCGACAGCTACGTGGTGGTGGAGTACAACGGCGACGTCTACCCCTGCGACTTCTTCGTGGAAACCGCCTGGAAGCTGGGCAACATCACGCTCGACTCGTGGGCCGAGATCGCGCGCCGCACCCGCCGCTACAGTTTCGCCTCTAAGAAGACGCTGGCCCATCCCGAGTGCCAGGTCTGCGAGTACCAGAACATCTGCCACGGCGGATGCCCCAAGTTCCGCCACGGGCCGCATGGCAAGTTCGAGGAGCTGGACTACTTCTGCGCGGCGTACAAGATGATCTACGCCCGCGGCGTCGAGCCGCTGCGCAAGGAGTTGCGCCGCATCATGCCTGCCCCTCCCGAAACAGCCCGAATTCCGAGATCGCCGGGCATGCGGCCGCTTGCGTGATGCGCAGGCGAACGCGGCTCGTCGTCACATCTTTTTCGGTGCGGATCAGGCGGCACGCTCCGATGCTCGTGGCCTCGGCCACCGGCGACCAGCCGCCGTCCTTGCCTTCGTCCACCGCGAACGCATCCACGCGCTGCCCCAGCCGGATGTTTTCCCGGAGGCGGATCACGTTGAACGTGACGTGGTGGCCCATGTCGAACACGACGTCGGCGGTGGTGACGCCATCGTCGGAGCTCCAATAGCTGTAGCGGTCGCCGTCGAGCAGATTGCGCGGATCGAACGACTTGCTCTTCCCGCGCACCTGTGAGGCCGTGACCTTGGCCTTGGCGGCCAGGTTCTGGGCGAACGTGGAACCGACCAGGCCGCCGAACTCGCGGAGCGCCTTTACGTCGTTCTCATGCAACAGGCCCCGGCGGTCCGGAGGCACGTTGAGCAGCAGGCTCCCGCCGCGCCCCACCGAGCGGTAGTACAGGTTGAGAAGCTGCGCCGGAGTCTTCACGCGCTCGTTCTCGCGCTCATGCCAGAACCAGCCCGGGCGGATCGAAACATCGCACTCCGGCGGCAGCCACTTCGCGCCGTTGCGCGTGCCGGTGCCGCTCTGGCTGGCCTTCACGTCGCCGGGCGAGGCCGCGCCGCCGCCCTGGCCCACGGGATCGTAAGTCTCCCAGCACGTGTCGCCGGCGAACCCGCGCTCGTTCCCCACCCAGCGGATGTCCGGCCCCACGTCGCTGAAGATCACCGCGTCGGGCTGGAGCGAGTGTGTCAGGTCCCAGGTCTTCGGCCAGTCGTAGTAAGTGCGCTTGTCGATGACGCGCTTTTCCCTAGCGCCGCCGTAGTATCCGTCGCCCCCGTTGGCGCCGTCGTGCCACACTTCGAAAATCGGCCCGTACCCCGTCAGCAGCTCGCGCAACTGCTCGCGGTAGACCGCGATGTATTCTGGCTTGCCGTACTGCGCGTTGTTGCGGTCCCAGGGCGAAAGATACACGCCGAATTTCAACCCGTGCCGGCGGGCGGCCTCCGCGAGGTCCTTGACCACGTCGCCCTTCCCGCCGCGCCACGACGAGCCGCGCACCGAGTGTTCGGTGGTCTTCGTGGGCCACAGGCAGAAGCCGTCGTGATGCTTGCACGTGAGGATGGCGCCCGTCATTCCGCCGGCCTTCAAGGTGAGGATGATGGCATCGGCATCGAAGGCCGTCGGGTTGAACACGTTCGGATCCTCGTCGCCGTTGCCCCATTCGCGGTCGGTAAAGGTGTTGACCGTGAAGTGGAGGAACGCGTAGGTCTCCATTTCGTGCCAGCGGACCTGGCGCGCGGAAGGCAGTGCGCCGTAGGCGGACGGCGGTCCTGGCGCGGCGGCAGCGGCCGGGGCCAGGGCGGAGGCAAGAAGAAAGCGGCGGCGGGAGAGATGAGTCACGTCGGATGTCCTCAAACAACATTGGAACACGTGGCACGTGTCTTCGCGTCGGGCGCGTGAGCCCCCCGCCCGCTTCACTTCTTCAGCGCCGCCTGCCAGTTCAGCACCACGGTGATGGGAGAGGACGCACCGGATTCTTCCAGCGGCGCGCTGTTGATCAGGAATCTTTGCCCGTCGCCGGTGACATCGTATTCGTGCGAACGTAACAAGCGGCTGCCGCCGAAGATGGGCGCCGGGAACAGGGCTTTGGCGGGACGCTGCAACGCTTCCTGGAATAGCGATTCGATCTGCTGCCGGCGTTCCATCGCAGGAGAACTCTATTTCTCCGCCGGCACGCGCCGGCGCAATTCCTCGAACCAGTTCACCACCACGTGTAATTGACCGGGACCCGTGTTCTGTGCGGCCACCGGCTTGAGCATCAGAAACCGCTTGCCATCCGGCGAAACATCGTAAGTCGCACTGTAGTCGAAACCAGGATCTAAATAGTGCCCTTCGAAAAGCAACTGAGGAGCACCGGCGCGGAAAGCCGGGGTCGTCTGGATATCCACTGCCATCATCTTGTCACCGTTGCGGTAGAATAGCTCGCGGCCGGTACGAGCCCATCGCGGCATTGTCCCGCCCCCGTTGGAAACGGGCTCTTTTCTTCCGGGACCGGGGTACGGCGCCACATAAACCTCGTAGCGCCCGGTCTCATCCGACTGATAGGCAACCCACCGTCCATCCGGGGAGAACTGAGGTTGAGCCTTCGAGAACTGCGAATCCAAAAAAGGTTGCGGTTTGGCATCGGCGGAAGCGCCCCCGGCCAGGGACAACAGCCACATGCCGAACTGTGACCGAGGCCCTCCCTGTCGCAATTCATATCCGATGGCCAGTTTGCCATCGGGCGATACCGAGCTGGCAATAGTTCCAAAAACAGGTTGCAGCGTGGCAACAACCGTGGCCGGGCCACTACCGTCGGCGGGTATCGAGCGAGCCCCCCAGCCTCGCCCTGTGCGGTCGTAAGACGTGTAAATCAACTTCGCATCCGGGGTCCAAACCGGGGCGAAACTGGCCTCATCGGACGTGAGGCGGGTCAGTGTGCCGCGAGCCAGGCCGTAAAGCCAGATATCGGCCTTGAAGGCCATTACCGACCCTTCCGCCATCTCAAAGGCCACGCGCTCACCGTCCGGCGAAACGGCCGGGGCGGCGTATCCGTGCGGCGGCGCCGGCAACGGTTGCTCTGCTCCCTTGCGGTCCACCCAGACCAGCGTATTGTTTGTAAATGTTGGGCTGGCGCCAAGAACATATGCCAGCGTGCCCGAATCGGAGAAACCGAGTGAGCCAAACGGACCGGCCCAATCTTGAACTCCATCCAGCACGGGGACTGGCGAACCCTTTACCTGAAGGCGGTTCGCGTCGAAGGGCACGGCCATCACCGATCCGGTCGCTCCGTCGTAGTAGACCAGGTGGCCAATCCCCGACGGCGGGTTGGTATTCGCAAATCGAGCAAATGAATTGCTCTCGAGCACGGTCTTTTTCTCGCCCGTTTGCAGGTTGAGCACCACCGCCGAAGCGCCCTGCGTCCTCCAGACCGTAAAGAGGACATTGCGGCCGCCAGGCAGCAGTTGCGGCGCCGCATAGTAGAGCTCGCCACTCCTGGCGTCCGGCGTGGCCAGGATCTGAGGTTGCCCCCCGCCGGACGGCACCCGCAGCAGCATGCCCTTGGTGCTGAAAAGGATGTTGCCGTCGTCTTCCCAGTTCGGAGCCGGGGGGTGTCCTATTGGGGCCTCTGCCAGCGCCACAGACGGCCCGCCGGCCACTGAGACTTTTCTCAGTTGCCGCGGTGTGGCCTGGTCTACATAACTGATCCACTGGCCATCCGGCGAGAAAGAAGGGAAAAGGGCCCCCTCCGTTCCGGGGATCAGTCTTGTTTCGAGCTGATCCATCATCCGCACATAGATCTCCCGTCGAGGCCCTCCCGAAAAGGCGACGCGCGATCCATCGCGGGACACCGCTATGACGCCGGATAGGCCAGTTCCCTCGGGAAGAGCAGTCGTGAAGTGGGTCACGGTCCGAGCAGCCGGCGGTGCCGGCCGCAGCCAGCCCCACAGCGAGATCGCGGCGATCACTGTCAGCACTGCCGCCACGATCCACCCCACCATTCCGAGCCGCGACCGTAAGGGAGCGGTTTCCGCCCCCTCCTCCAGCAACTCCCACGCGTCGCCGATGTCGCGCAGACGCCGTTTCGGATCTTTCTCCAGGCATTTTCGCAACAGCCGCCGCACCTTCGCCGGAGCCTCATCCAAACGCGGCTCCTCCTTCACCACCGACGCCAGAGTTTCCGTCAGATCCCCGCCCTGGAACAGCCGCTTTCCGGTGAGCATCTCGTACAGCACCACGCCGAAGGCCCATATGTCGGCGCGTTTGTCCACCGCTTTGCCGCGCGCCTGCTCCGGCGACATATACGCGGCCGTACCCAGGATCATTCCCACGTGCGTGGGCGAGATGGTCATGGTGGGCGAGCTCTGCGGGTCGCCCGATGCCGTCTCGACGGTCTTCGCCAGCCCGAAATCCAGCACCTTCACCGTCCCGTCCGCCTTGACCTTGATGTTCCCCGGTTTCAGATCGCGATGCACGATGCCCTTCTCGTGCGCCGCTTCCAGCGCATCGCCGATCTGCCGCGCGATGCGCAGAGCCTCTTCCAGCGGCAGCGGCCCCTGGGGCGACTCGCCATCCACCAATTCCATCACCAGGTAATTCGGGCCGACGTCGTAGATATGGCAGATGTTGGGATGGTTCAGTGCCGCCACCGCGCGCGCTTCGCGCTCGAAGCGGTCGGAGAATCGTTCCTGCGAGACCTTGATGGCGACGTCGCGATTGAGGCGCGGATCGCGGGCGCGATACACCTCACCCATCCCGCCCGCGCCGATGCATGCCAGGATTTCGTAGGGACCCAGTCGCTCTCCTACGGTGAGTGCCATCTGGCTGGTTGCTTATGATTGTACTGGAACCGGCGCGTTGCTTGCGCAATGCCCACAATCGGCTTCTTTTCTATTATTTACGCCGAAGTGCCCACAAAAGCCGATCCGGGCCGGACAACGGTCCTTCGAAACCTCTACTCCGGCAAGCCGCAATTCCTCAATCGGATAGCTCGTTGGGAGGCGGCGCAATTCGCGGTCTGATGTGTATGCAGGGGATACGCCAGGCATTGCATCGCTTACACGT
>Ga0310039_10000556_pt1 | contig 30819 bp, 27 predicted proteins | sample Sb_taG_4_FD_200460 | JGI IMG/M metagenome (GOLD analysis project Ga0310039, IMG submission 200460) | Peat soil microbial communities from Weissenstadt, Germany - Sb_50d_6_BS metaG (v2) (version 2) | ecosystem: Environmental > Terrestrial > Soil > Wetlands > Peat | place: Germany: Weissenstadt...
AGGCGCGCAAGGACCGTCGTCGATGATTTCGGCGTGATCAGTACGGGTACGAGGCCAGCAGAGCTCAGCAGGCTGAGGTAGCGCAGGGCGTTCTCGCCGGGGGCCGCCGAACGCGCGACGATGTCGTTCGTCCACGTCAACCCAATCATCGGATCAGGATTTATGCGCATCGACTGCATACGGGGAGCGTAGCGAAACGCCGAAGTGCCGACTCTTGAGGCTCTGTCGTCTTTCGCCGCTCGGTGTCGCGTATACCGCCGGCCAAAAGATCGTACCGGGCGGTAAGCGGAACTCCTCCGAGCGCGACCGAGCCACGGTATAGCAGCCCGGAGCCGACGGCACCCAAGGCAAGGAGCCGCCGCTGGCCTAGGCAGCAGGAGTGACGCCCGTAGTTAGATTCCCACCGGCCAGCGCCGCCCGGGACTTTAGTTCCGGCTTGTGTCCCCACCCTCCGACAGAACCAACCAAGGAGCGATGAGGATGGAGATCAGCCGCAAACCCCCGACCGCCAAGGGGGGCGATGAGTTCACCGGCGACGTCTGGATCGACCCCATCACGGGTGGCCTGCCGCCGAGCCGGCTCAACGTCCTCGCGACCCCTTCGAGAGTCGCCGAGCGGCTTAGTCGGCGTTGATCGCCCGCATCTGGAAGGTCAGCCGCTCCAAGGGGCGAGCCTCGCGGCTGCGGACATATGCTCGCAAGGACTGGGTGATGGTGCTGGACGTGGGCGCCTCGCCTGCGAACTTCCCCGCTCGATTCCACACCGCTTCGTCCTCGCCCCGCACATAGATACTTCGTCTTCCCGCAGCCATCTCCTGGGGACGCGCTGATACGCGCCGCTGACTCTACGCACGGCTTCGGGGCATGGCAGCGCCCCCAAACGGTAGCGACCCCGGCGTTACGCCTCGCACGGGCAAGGACCGTCCGTTGGAGTCACGACTTCGCCAGCTTGGTGGGCCTCGCGGATCCCGTGCGCCAGGGAGAGCGCGGATGAGGTGGCCGGCGACGCTCGTGCCCCAAACGTGGTAGGCCGGACGGCGTCACGCTCGCTGCGGACGCCGTCCGGTCCTAGGCGAATCGACTAGAAGAATCCGAGGGCGCGGACAAACTTGGCGCCGTCGATGGTTCCCCAGCCGCTGGCCAGGTCATAACCTGGGCCGGCGTTGTAGCCAGTGACGCCGGCGAAGGAGTTGTTGCCGCTCGTGACGTCCACGATGCCGGTCCAGGGGACGTACTTGCTGAGCGAGCCCAAGAGGTACAAGGCCGGGTTGATGTCGCCGAGCCGGTGGCCTGCTGCTTGGTCCGCGAGGGCAACGATGCCAGCGAACTCCGGCGACGCTTCACTGGTCCCGCCGACGATGTGCCAGAAGTTGCCGGCACTGTAGGGCGGGGACGAGTCGTAGAAATCGACGCCACCATTGACCGCCGCGCTCATGCTGATGTCCGGTACACCCCGCTGGTTGCCGACGACACCCCGGACGCCGATCTGGAAGAATGGCCGGGGGAATACCGACGAAAGGCCGCCGCCGCCAGCGCCGTAGCCGTCGTTCCACACCACGTCAGGCGAGATGTGGTTGCCATTGGCGTCGAGGTTGAGCTGCGTTCCGCCCAGCGCAGTGACGAGCGGGTCGGAGGACGGCCACGCGATGACCGGGTATGGGTACAGGGTGCTGGCGTCGGACTCGTAGTCGGTCGCTCCTTCATCGCCAGTCGCGGCGAGCACGGTGACGCGGTTGAGGGCCGCGTTGACAAAGGAGCTGCGGAGTGCAAGGAGCGACTGCGTGGTCGGGAAGGTCCCCTCGGTGGCGGCGAAGCTCTGGGAGATCACATCGCCCAGGTGATGATTGATCACGTAGTTCTCTGCCGCGACGATGTCGGGAAAGCCCTGAACCCCTTCAGTCTCGGAAGAGGGGGTCTCGACCAGGAGGATGTTGGCCCCGGGCGCCATGACGTGGGACCACTCGACGTCGAGGCTGGTTTCCACGCCCCAACCCTCGCAGTCAGCCGCTCCAAACGGATCAGCGCTGCAGGGCGGCACCGTGCCAACCGGCTGGATGACCGTGAAAGATGGCGGGGCTGGCAGGCCGAACGTCGTGTCAAACGTGGCGAGGTCTGATTGGATGGTGGGCGATCCGAAAGCGTCGACGATGACGATCGTGCGGCCCTTGCCCGTGATGCCCTGGCCGAACAGCGGCGCCAGGTCATACGCCTTCTGCATCTGGAACGGCTGGTAGCAGTTGATGCCAAGGTTAGCTTGGCAGTAGGCCGTCGTCGGCGGGAAGGTTAACCCGCCAGCAACGATGTGTCCGGCTGAGGCCGGGATCAACCGCATCGCGGCAACGGTAGCCACACCTGACGCGGGGATGGCCACCGCGGCCGTACCACCCAGGGCAGCGATGCCGCCCGCGACCACCATTCGGAATGTCCGGGATTTGAGCGTTGATCGCATATGCCTTCTCTGACCTCTCGTACCGTTCAAACGGGGCACACGTCCCCCTAATGTTCGGCACCCTAACAGGACTCCGATCCCGGTGTCCACACTCACATGCTCCGCTCCAACCCGTCTGAGTGGCGGGCTGCGTTCTACGAGCCAGGAGTAGCCCCGCAAACGGGCCTCTTATCGCTGGACAGGAGCGAAGTTCGCTGGGAAGCGGCCGCACCATGCGGTGGTCCGCGGCGATGGGTCCCTCCCGGCTTGCATGACGCCGCCACCCAGGTACTTGTCGTGGGCGCCGAACGTGCGCACGCACGCGACCGGGCCGATCCGCTGGGCACTAACCACCTCCAGGATGTGGCCGGCATCGCTCCGTGCGGTGACAGGATGGTCGGGACGATACAGAGCGCCGGATAGGCGGGACGAGCTTAGTAGCGCACTAACACGCGTTCGACCTGGCGATCGCGGTCGCCAGTCCTCCGCGCCGAAGACGCATCGCTAAAGCGCGACGGCCTCGCGTTCCGCGCCGAGATCGCCGTTGCCTCGGTCAGGCGGCAACCGGAGCCCCGCCGATGGCCAGATGCTTCGCCGGTCAGGTGTGAAAGCTGTACGCCATAGTGCTCAAGCACTTCCTCACGTGGGATCTGACGACGACCGTCAATCGCGGCATGCTGGGCGAGATGCCGGACGGTCCCAAAGGGGTCGTCTTCAGCCGCATGACCAGTTATGTGCGATCGACAAGCCGCGGGGCCTGATCGAAGCCATGCGGATAAACGCACACGCCCACCAACCCCTGCCGATCTTGGCTGGCGCTGGATCGAGACCGACACTCCAGGCACTATCGACGACGAGCACGCCAAGCCGCTCTTCCGTGAGCGGGCGCGAAATCGCTCTGCGGACGACGTCGGATCGCAGCTGGTCCACCGATTCAGGGACCCGCACCCTGCACCGAGAGTGGAAGCGAGGCGCCTCGAGCTCAGGTGAGCACGTAGGCTTCGCGCTCCTCCAATTCCGTGTCGAGCCCCATCTCCTCCATCGAGTCCGGGACCCGGACAGACTCGAACCGGTTGAGGACCTTGAGGATGATGAAGGTGACGACGAAGGCGTAGCCCGCCACGAGCAGCGCCGCCGCCACCTGCTTGCCAAAGAAGGCCGCGTTGCCCGCGACCAGGCCGTCCTGTCCGGCGGCGTTGACGGCCAGCGCCGCGAATGCACCGAGCAGGATGGTGCCGAGCAGGCCGCCGATCCCGTGGGCCGCCCAGACGTCGAGGGCGTCGTCCCACTTGCGCCAGTTGCGAAACGACACGGCCAGGTAGCAGACGCACCCGGCGAGGAATCCGACCACGAAAGCGGCCCAGGTGGGCACGTAGCCCGCGCAGGGCGTGATGCAGGCGAGTCCGGCCACGGCGCCGGTGAAGGCGCCGATCATGCTGGGCTTGCCCGACCGTATCCAGCTGACCGCGGTCCACGTGCACATCGCGACCGAGGCGGCGATGTCGGTGTTGACGAAGGCGTGGGCTGCCACCCCGTTGGCACTGAGGGCAGACCCGGCATTGAAGCCGAACCAGCCGAACCAGAGGAGCCCGGTGCCGAGACCCACGAAGGCCACGTTGTGCGGAGCCAGCTGCTCGCCGGGCAGGAACTTCCGCGCGCCGACCACCCACACCGACGCCAGCGCGGCGAACCCGGCGCTGGTGTGCACCACCATGCCGCCGGCGAAGTCGAGCACGCCCCATTTGGCGAGAAAGCCTCCGCCCCAGATCCAGTGCACCAGCGGGACGTATACGAGCAGGCTCCAGAACACGAGGAACTTGAGGTAACTCTTGAAGTGCACGCGGTCGGCGAACGCCCCGGTGATCAGCGCCGGGGTGATGATGGCGAACATCTCCTGGAACGAGAAGTGCGCGAGCGCGGGGATGGTGGGAGCCCATGGCCCGGGGGCGGCCCCGACGCCGTTCAGGAACACCCAGTTGAAGTTTCCGATGATCCCGCCGGTGTCGCCGGAGAACGCCAGCGAGTAGCCGACTGCCACCCAGATGACGGTCACGACGCCCATGGAGATGAAGCTCTGCATCATGATCGCCAGGAAGTTCTTGCGGCGAACGAGGCCACCGTAGAAGAACGCCAGTCCCGGCGTCATCACCATGACCAGCGCCGCGCTGATGAGAACGAAGGCGGTATCACCCGTGTTGATCAACGCCATCCTCCACGGAAACGGCCCTTTAGGCGCTCGGACAACGAGCCCGGAGGCGACGGTAGCAAGGTGGGAGGGGTGACGGGGTCTGGTCGACAATCTCCGAGACCAAGCGACTCGCGGGGGCTGCCCCACGGCCGGGCCACGTGCACTGGTCAGGTCGAGGTGCGGCGCCGGTACATGACCGTCCCGACGGGAGGCAGACGACCAGGATCACCGCCGGCCATTCGAGCGCCGCGACCGGGTGCTGCATCGGCCCAGCGGCGTTCAGCGCAAGGGGATCGGGATTCCCCGTCGTGTGTCAAATCACCGTCGCGATCGCAAGCGCCTGCTCAGAGCGCGGGTTCACCGACCGTGATGGCATCAGCTGTGCTGCTCGCATCCCCGACGGCCGCCCCGAAGCGATCGCTCCACTCCTTCGCCGACGCGTCGCGACCCGGCGCAGACGACCGGCACCTCTGGGTGCGCACGGCCGGGCGCCCACGCATGTCGGCCAGCCAGGACCCGCATGCAATCCCAGGGGATGCCACCCGTCGCGAGTCCTTGTTGCTCAGACCGCGGGAGTCGCCGCACGCGACCGGTCATCGAGATAAAGCACGAGCTCGAGGCCGACATCGTCGACGGCCCGAGTGCCGGTCATCAATTGCTCGGGACTATGCCACGGCGATGGAGCGAAAGCCGATCACGATTGAGAGCCGCGACCACCGCCCGCGACTGGGTCACTTTGAAAGGGGGCCGGGCCAAAGCCCTGCGGACGGCCATCGGGAGGTCGTCACTCCGGGGCTAAGAGTTGAGACATCTGTCTCACCTTGGTGCTTGACGTGCGGGCCGCCAACCAGGCTCGCACGCGCCTGGAAGCAGCACGATGAGGGCGTGACTCGGTCCTTAGGTCAATGTGCGGCAAGCTCGGATGCCAAACTAGCAGTGTGGCCGAAGACGCACCGGAGCTAACTTTGACGGACGCGGCGGCGTGGTCGCGCTGGCTCGCCGAGCACGATGACCAGGCCGCCGGTGTGTGGTTGGTGTTGGCGAAGAAGGGCACGACCGACCCCACACGCTTGACCTACGCCGAGGCCCTCGATGAGGCGCTCTGCCAGGGATGGATTGACGGCCAGCTCGGCCGGGGCGATGACGGTACGTTCCGGCGAAAGTTCACACCGCGAAGGCCGGGTAGTGCGTGGTCGAAGCGCAACGTCGCACTCGTCGACCGGCTGATGGCGGAGGGCCGGATGCGACCCTCAGGCCTTGCAGCTGTGGCACGAGCGAAGGCCGATGGCAGCTGGGACGCTGCCTATGCGGGCCAGGCGACCATCGACGTCCCCCAGGATCTCGCCTCGGCTTTAGCGGGCAACCCACCGGCCCGGATGATGTTCGACCGACTCAGCCGAGCCAATCGCTACGCGATCCTCTACCGAGTTACCATCGCAACGCGCCGCGAGACACGTACCCGCCGCATCGAGCAGTTCGTGGCCATGCTCGCCCGCGGTGAAACGATCCACCCGCAGCGACAGACGACGCGTCACCTGGGCGTTTCGGCGCGGTAGCCCAGAGGCACAACCCGGTGGTGTCTCGGTTTCTCCGCGCCGAAGAGGCCTCGCTAAAGCGCGGCGGCCTCGCGTTCCGCGCCGAGCTCGCGCTGCCTCCGGTCAGGCGGTCAAGGGAGCCCCGCCGACGGCCAGATGCTTTGCCGGTCTGGTGTGAAAGTTGTACGCCATGGTGGCACGCGCTCCTCATCCTTACTCCCGAGGATTACACGATTGGTCCACCCGTGTCGCCGGCCGACGTCGGAAAGAACGCCTCTTCAGGGTGAATCGGGCGTCGGCAGCCGGTGACCTGTCAGAACGTGCATCCGTTCGACATGCCGGTCAGAGCGCACTGCCGCACACATGTCCAATCTGCGGCGCCTCGTCGAGCCGGTACGATGCGCCGAGCCGACCACACACCGATCGGGTTGGTGAGCGCGAGCACCGAAAACCCAATTCGTGAAACTCGCCCCGCGATTCGCTAGCAGAGCCACGATGCTACTCCGGTGGTAGCGGCGGCTCCTTGATCCGACCGTAAGCGGCATCGAGGAGCTCGGACGCGAGGTCCTGGTAACGGTCGAAGGCAGCCAGAAACCGGCGAATGTCTTCCTTGAAGTTGGGATGACGATCACCGAACTGCTCAAGTTCCCTCTTCTCCACCTCGAAGTTCTCCCTGGCGACGCGCAGGGCTTTGAGCCGCTGGACGAACTCGTCGTTTGTGACCATTGCAAACCCTCTGTGTCTCGGGCCGCGCAGCTTACTCAGACGGGCGACAAGTCACTCGGTGTCCCTGGACGGGTCGGACCCACACGCCTTCGTACCGAGCCGTCAACAACCCGTCCCATTCGCAGGCCCATCGCCAGGCGCCGTCGTGCGTCGGGCGGACCTACATCAGCGCCAAGGCTCACTGGGGCCCTCTCCGGGGGCGCATATCGTCCGGCGTTCGGAGCGCGGATCTGCCGAGTGAATTCGGCCGATTTTGCTCTACAGTCCGCGGCAGCAGCAAGGGTGCCGTGGATCGTTTGCTAGTATCTCGTTCCTGAAATAGCTTGCATATTAGTCAGGGTGGCAGGATGATGCCTGCATGGCTAATCATCCTGCCCCACCGCTGGACATCACCGAGGACGATCGCAGCACCCTGACGACCTGGTCGCGAAGCCGCGCATTGCCGCAGCGATTGGTGCTGCGCGCACGCATCGTGCTGTTGGCTGCCGAGGGCATGCCCAACCGACAGATCGCGGCGAAGACCGCGAGCTCGCAGCGCACCGTCCAGTTATGGCGGTCGCGCTATGCGAGCGGTGGCATTGCGGCCTTGGAACTCGACCGGCCGGGGCGGGGCCGGCCGAAATTACACAGCGAGGAGGTCGCCACCAACATCATCAGCGTGACCTTGGGCAAGCCGCCACGCGGCATGACCCATTGGAGCACGCGCTTGGTGGCGGAGCAGGTCGGGGTCGGCTCGACCACTGTGCATCGAGTGTGGCGTGAACACGGCCTCCAACCGCACCGCACGCGCGGCTTCAAATACAGCACCGATCCCGACCTTGAAGCCAAGGTCACCGACGTCGTCGGCCTCTACCTGCATCCGCCCGAAAAGGCGCTGGTGTTGTGTGTTGACGAGAAGAGCCAGATCCAGGCGCTCGACCGGACGCAACCCTTGCTGCCCATGCGCCCCGGGCAGCCGGAGCGACGCACCCATGACTACGTTCGGCACGGCACCGCCACGCTGTTCGCAGCCTTCGACGTTGCCAGTGGCAGCGTGACCGGTCGCACCTACGCACGCCACCGCCATCAGGAGTTTCTCAAGTTTCTGCAGGTGATCGACGCGCGCTACCCGGGCGTCGACATCCATCTAGTCCTCGACAATTACCGCACCCACAAACACCCGGTCGTCAAGCAGTGGCTGGCGGAGCACCCCCGCTTCCAGCTCTACTTCACGCCCACCAGTGCGAACTGGATGAACCAAGTGGAAACCTGGTTCTCCATCCTCCATCGCCAGGCAATTCAGCGCGGCGTTTTCCGCAGCGTCCGAGCTTTGATCGCCACCATCGAGCGCTTCCTCGACACCTGGGACGAACACAAGCACCCCTTCTCCTGGGTGAAGACCCCAGCAGAGGTCGTGCGCCGCCCGAATGTGAAAGCTATTTCAGCGGCGGTGCACTAGGTGCGGCTATTTGGGCCCTAGCGACGGTGAGCTGAGCAAACGACCGACCACTCAGCTACCAGGTGGGGTCATGCCGGTAACCCCTTCTCACGACTGTGATCAAGTCGGATGACGCGCGTCCGCCGTCAGCGTCCCGACCTGACCCGAGGATCGTCGCCATAGGTGCGGTGCGGCGGCTCTCCGTCCTTATCTATAGTCAGCAGAAGAAGGACGCGACCCATGAGCTCTACCGACCCCATCCTCGCCCTGCGGGTGGCTGAGGCCAAGGCCATCAAGAAGGACCGTGATAAGAAGGCGGCCGAGCGCCAACAGACGGAGCGCGCGGAAGTGCAACGGGCGCGAGCTGAAAGGATTGCCGCTGGGTTGCTCGGCAGATGCCATTCCTGCGGGCAAGAAGTGGACACAGCAGAAGGCATCGTTCTTCGTCATATCTCTGATGTCGACGCCCTCGAACCAAATGAGTGCGAAGGGACTGGTGAGCCCATGCAGTGGATCGCGGCGCACCGCGATCGCTAACCAGTTTCCTCTAGCGCACCTCGACTAGCGGAGACCTGGCCGGTCCAACGATTCCACCAAGTCAGTCCGCCCCAGCGACTCTGCGTGAGGTCGGCGGCGCTCTGGGAGTGACCCTTCCGGCGCCCACCGCCGTCCAAGCGGCGACCACCAGCCTTCCCAGTGGCGCCACGGGTATCCGGTGCACCTACAACGGGGGGAGCTCCGCAATCGTTGAGGTCGTCCTCGGTGCCAACGTTCCCACTCCGTACTTCCCCTTGCTTCGCTCAGGTCGGTCGCTGACAAGAACGAGACCCCTGCCACCAGCGCCAGGGGTCTCTCGGTTGGGGGTGGAGGTCAGAAGGTCGTCACAACGTACCGCCTGGGCGGTAAAGCTGGCGTTAAGGGCTACGCTGCAGGTTCATGGCCGACGTCGACCCCTTCCACTCGTCAGGCCGGGCGCATCTCGACAAACGAGCGCACGGGCACTATCACGTCGAAAGCAAGTGCCAATTCGGCCAGAGGGTCAAGGATCGTAGATATGACACTCCGGGCACCGGCGGACATCGGCTCTGCAAGCGCTGCTCGGTGCTTATTGCCAAGCGCAAGCCAACGTCGAACTAGGGAGGTCGACGCCGCCGCTGACGTGGCCTCCCCGACTCCACCTCATGACGGCGCCTCTCGCGGTGTCCCCGTCCTGATGGCCACACCCGGGTGGATGAGGAGTAGCGGTGGGCAGCGGGCTAAGAGGTTCTCAGCGACCGCCGCACTCTCCTCAGAGGTGTCAGCCGGTAGATTCATCTGCTGCACGTGCAAAGCCACAGTCGCAGAATAGTGATTGGGCCACCGTCGACCTGAGCATTGATCTGGTCGCCACGGTCCCCTCGCGACCAAGCCTCTCGGGCCGGGTCGCATTTCATGCGCCCAAGGCCACAGCTACGCAGCAGGCCGTCAACCCCAGCCCGACCGGTGCCATGAGGAACCGTTCCCAGCGACTTCGCGACGCGATGTTTGCGAGGGTACTGAGGCCAAGGATCGCCGCGAACACCCAGATGGTGATGCGCACGGTCACGGATTCACTGGCAACCCCTAGGAGTCCTCCGCGAGCGAGGACGACATAGAACGCCGCGACGAACAGCAGAGCGGAGATCACGCTCGCAACGCGCAGTTTTGCGGACAGCACGGCGTTCGATCCGCCAAACGCGGCGTGACCTAAGGGTAAGCCCATGGCCAGAAGGTCCCGCTGCCCTGATCGTGCTGGGCATGTTTGCCAAGGAGGGCAGAAGGGGGCCGGCGTTAGCAGCAGTGGTCCTCTGCCTAGCCGGTTACGGAGCGAGCCTCGTCAGATTCCTCCTCGTCCAGTACCCAGCCGTCGATCCGTCGGCGGCCGAGATTCTCATTCCGGCCGCTGTCGGCCTCATCCCGGCGTTCCTGCTGGGTGCGGGGATCAAGCACTCGCCTGGACCAGCCCGAGTCTCGACATAAGAAGGGTCACCTCACTCTGCGGTCGGAGTTGACAAGCGCTCTCCCACGTTCGAAGGAGGTGATCTCTTCGTGTGGCGTCATTCGCGGCAAGACGGTAAGCGCTATGTAGGCGCTGGACTGCCGTACTTCAACCCACATTCGCGGCGTGGGAGAGCGCCTTGTTCGGCGCCGGCGCTGCCGTCATGCTCGTTCTGGTAACGGAAGCCGTGGCGCCACTACATTCCCCAATCTGAGCGGCGCCCGCAGCCCCTGAAAGCGACGCTATGTTTTGGGCTCTGACGCCTTACACGGTCATCCTCTTCGCCAAGGATGGCCTGCTGAGCCTGCTCGAGCTGGTCGACAATGCGGTACGGGGATGTTGAGCGGCCTGCCAGCACTCGAACGGCGTCGGCCCGGCATTACCCAGTTTCTGCGGCGCGATCATGATGCGAAGAACACACCGCTGATTGAGGAGATGCGTTCCACCAAATGCTGAACACCGCGGTGATGACCCCGTGGGTCGCACGCCCGAGCATCACTCCCGCTGGGAGCCGGCGCTGGAAGGTCCAGGTGGCGTGGGCGTCTTCCACCAGCGAAGGATGGCAGCAGGTTGCCTCGCCGTGCCCAAGCGGATATCAATGACCGGTGGTCGGCGTCGTCCTTTTGGATTCGAGCGCGCGAGCAAGGCCACCGCGGGACCGGATGTCGAGCTTTCGATACACGTGCGTGAGGTTGGACTCGACAGCCTTCCTCGTGAGGAACACTCGCTCGGCGATCTCCCGATTGCTCATTCCCGATGCAGCCAGGTCAGCAACGCGCACTTCGGTCGGAGTCAGCGTCTCCGGCGAACCGGCGCGTCCGCCGAAACGGGCCAGCTCACGTCGTGCGTGCTCGGCCCAGAGCCGCGCACCGTAGCGTTCGAACTCCCCGAGCGCTTCGCCAAGAGTCGCTCTGGCTTCTCTGCGCAGCCCGCTGCGACGCTGTACACGCCCGAGAGCAAGGAGCGTGCGTGCATGCTCGAACGGCATTGCACAGCGATCGTGCTCAGCAAGCGCGCGCTCGAGCGCCGAGAGTGCGCTGCTGGTGTCTCCTCGGGCCGCATAGAGAAGTCCACGGCAGCGACCAGCGGCAGCCAAGGCCCATCCGCGGTTCAGATCCTTGCCGTGTCGCCACAACCAGTCGATGAGGGTTTCTGCACGATCGTGAAGGCCAAGCTCAACGAGCGCCTCGATCTCTTCTGGCAGGAACACGCCGAGGAACGGATCGCCGCCTCGCATTGCCGTGAGCATCGCTGCCAGTGGACCAAGTGCCGCGTCGACGGCCATCGGGTTGCCACTGGACAGCTCCGCGAGTCCAAGCGCCCACAGCGGCCAGCTGGTTCCCATCGCCCAGCCGAGATCCTGGAAGAGGCGAATCGATTCGTGTGCCTCCTCACGAGCCAGATCACTCGATCCGTCGTGGGCGTGCACGAGCGCGCTGGCCGCGAGCGCGATTGCACGCGCTGCGGGATCGTCCAGGAGGGCGGCGGTCTGCCTGGCCTCCTCGGCAAGTTGATGGGCCGTCGCAAGGTCTCCGCGCCAGACACAAGCCCACGCCTGGTAAAAACAGGAGAACGGGACCTGGCTCTCCTCACCCCGCTCCAACGTCTCGGTGTGCAGCTTGCCGAGGATGGACAACGCTGGATCGAGACGCCCGGTGTACAGCAAGATCGAGCCGTGGAGGAAGGCGGGCGTGTTCTGCCACGCCCTGATGCGGTTTGGGTCTTCCATCTCCCGCGCCCTGCGCATGCGATCCTCGTCGTAGCCCCCGCCGGCGGCGAACTCCGTCATGGTCACCGCCGCCAGCGCATCGGCAAGTGCCCCTGGATCACCCGTTTGTTCGGCGGCAGTCACCGCGCCGCGCGCGTGCCGCATGGCGCCCGGCAGGTCGCCAAGGTTCACCGTGTAGTAGCACAGGTCGAGTTGAAGTTCCGTGCGCAGCGCAGCGTCGTCGGCGGCGGCCTCGAGTGCCTGGAACGCCAGCGCGGCCGCCTCGGAAAAGGAGCTTCGGCGAGCGTGGATCTGTCCCAATAGGTGCAGCGCTCGTGCGCGCAGGCGAGCGTCGAGGGTGGCAGCGAGAGCCTCCCCTAGCGTGGCCTGCGCTTGCGCCAAGTCGCCCGCGTCGAACCACGAGCTCGCAGCGTCGATTAGCCGCACCGCCCGACCATTGTCGTTCGGCGGCGTGAGTCCCACCGCCAGGTCGAGCAGCACCGCGGCAGCACCCGGAGCGCCGCGCGACCTCGCTAATACTGCCGCCCCCTCGAGATCGCGAGCGATGGCGGCGTCGGGCTCCGCGGCTCCCAACGCTGCATGCCGAACCCGCTCTTCAGGATCGACGACGAGATGAGCAAGCCGGCGGTGCAGCGATCGCCTTTCCAGGTCGTTGGCCTGACCGTACACCGCCGACGCGAGCAAGGGATGGGCGAACTGAATACGGTCTCGCTCGATTGACACGATCCCGGCCCGCTGTGCGGCGCCCAGTGCCTTGGGATCGACCAGGTCGGTCGACGGGTGCGAGAGCGCGGCTGCCACGAGGAGAGCGCGCCGGGTCGCCGCCGGCAGCTGCCGAACTCGTGCTACGAGCAGCTCGGTGAGGCTGTCCGGCACCGGCAAGTGCCCAGCCTGGAGAGGCCGATCCGGAAGCGTCGCTGCGATCTCGAGCGCATAGAACGGGTTGCCCCCGCAGACGCCGGCGATTCTCACCATGGTCGGGCGTGACAGCGAGCGCCCCGTGCGCTGCTTTAGCAACTCGTGCAACGCCGCAACGCTGAGTGCGCCGACGACGATCGTCTGGTGCCGGCCCGGGTAGGCTGCGCGGTCAAAGCGCAGTGGCGACGGCGTGCTGCCCACCCGCGCCGCGGCGACGAACCCGATCGGCTCCCCATCCAATCTTCGGACTGCAAAGCTCAAAACGCGCGCCGACGGCGAGTCGAGCCACTGGGCGTCGTCGACCGCCACCACCAAGGGCCGGCTCGCAGAGACCAGTCTCAAGAGCGACAACACCGCCGCGCACAGCGCCCGCTCATCGATCCCACGAAGAGGAGCGGCCGTCCGCAGTAGTGCAGCCGAGATCGCCTCTCGCTGCGGCGCCGGAAGCTTAGCAATAACCCCGTCGGCGATCGCGTCGAACAAGTCGGTGAGGCCGGCGTAAGAGAGCGATACCTCTGCCTCGGTAGGGCGAGTCACCAGGACCTGCGCCCCCCGCTCCCTTGCCCGACGCAGGGCCTCGAGCCACACCGTGGTCTTCCCGATCCCTGCGTCGCCTTCGAATGTGAGCACCGCGAAGCGGCTTTGAATCGTTGTCAGCAGAGCGTCCACTGCTCCCAGTTCAGCGTCGCGGCCAACAATCTGCTTTCGAGCGTCCGGCATCACCCCGATGATGCGGGTCAACGCCCCTTCGGGTCCAGTCGCGGTCAGCCCACCGCGGAAGGAGAGCTGGCAGAAGAGGGGGCAATCCTAGGGTCATCCGGGCCTACGTGTAGGGGTTTCCCGGTTTCAGCGCAGCGCACAGTCGCCTAGCGTGGCGGCGTGCCCCATCCATCGAGGACCGAGTACCTGGCCGAGTGTTTCTGGCCCGGCGTCCGAGACGCCGATCTCACAACGCTCGACGAACGCGCCAACGCCAGCGCAGCTGAAGTGTCAGCGGGTGGGGACCTCGTGCGCTATCTCGGATCACTGCTGATGCGTGACGACGAGGTCGTCCTGTGCCGTTTCGAGGGTTCCGAGCCGGCGGTCCGGCGCGTCGCCGAACGTGCGTCGATTCCTTTCGAGCGGATCCTCGAAGTGGGTCACTCGCCGACGACAGGCGGGCCGATGGCTGAAACACGGCGGCCCGAGGTCAACGACGCACCACAGAAACCTGAGGATTCTCGATGAAACGAGTCATCGTCTTGCTGACCACCGGGATGAGCGTGGCGGCCCTCGTGGCTGCGTGCGGCTCCTCGTCGAACACCTCCACGCCGACCGCGTCCAGCAGCGCGCCGGCGGCGGCTCCAGCGACCGCGACACCGACGGCCGCGTCCTCGGCGGCCGCCGTGGGAGGGAGCTGGACAGGGCAGTACAGCGGCCCGTTTAACGGCACGTTTACGCTCACCTGGAACCAGACGGGGTCGGCCGTGAACGGCAGCATCCAGCTCTCGTCGCCCCCAGACAATCTGAACATCACCGGGACCCTGTCTGGTACTGCCATCAGCTTCGGTGCAGTGGGCGTCGTCGCGTACACGGGAACGGTCTCTGGCAACAGCATGTCCGGGTCGTACGTGGACAGGGCGAACGGCCAGACGGGCGCGTGGAGCGCGACCAAGAGCTGAAGAATGCATCGCTCAGCACCGAGGGTTGAATCACGTGTCTCTGCCACCTCCGTCCCCCGCGGTCGACGGTGCATACGCCCGCGGAGCGAGGGCGAACGCCGCTTCGCGGCGGCGATGATGCGTCGTTCCGAGCCGGTTGCAGGCAACACGAAGCGCGCCGCGTACCCTGCGCGCTCTGGAGACATCCGTGGGAGGAGGCGAATCATGAGGGTGTGGCCGCGAGTCATCGTGCCGGCCATGGCTGCCGCGCTCGGCTTGGCGCTCGCAGCGTGCAGCGCGATCACGACGACACCCCCGACGCCGACGATAAATGGGAGCAGCAAAGGTGGCGGCAGCACCCCCGGGAGCGCTGGAGGGCAGAGCGCCAACCTCACGTTCCAGATTAACTTCACGGGCCAGGACACCGTCCAGGGCTCGTTCAGCAGCAGTAGCTGGGCGTCATATTCGTGCACGGATTTCGCGAAGAGCTCGTTTGTATGGAACTTCGGTATCGGACCGCAGGAGGGAGCACCCACGACCGTGGCCGGGAAACTGGTCAACTTCCTGCTCAGCGTGCCCACCAGCCAGTTCCACGGACCCGGCACGTACACGGATGCGACGGGGACGGCTGGCGTCAGTGTCGAAGGTGACGACTTCTTCGGCACGGATTCGACCATGACCATCAACACCGACGGCACCGGCAACGCGTCGTTCACCAACCTGTCGGGATCGGGCGCGGCGTCAGGGGAGACGGAGTCAGGGACCATCAGCTGGACCTGTTCGTGACGTGAGTCAGCTCGCGCCGCCACCCCCGCCCCCGGCGGCACGGCACACCCGCCCGAGCCGCGTCCAGGTGGTGACGGCCCTGGGGGCCATCGCCGCCCTCATCGGCGGCGCCGTGGTAGCAATCGCGCTCGTCAATCGTCATGTGACCACCCCGCCACAACCGTCGCAGGCGCGGTCGGCGGCGACCCACGGCGGCGTCGCCACCGAAGACGCGTTGTTGACGGCCATCATCACCGATGGCCTGACTCCGGCCCGCGCCGAAGAGTTGTTCGCTCTGGACGTCGGACCCCTCCCCGGAGTGTCGGTGACTGGCATCAAACCGGCCAACAGCTTCGACGGCAGCACCGCCGTCATGTACCTGTATGCGGAGTGGGGCCAGCTGACCAAGACGCAGCAGCAAGTGGCCACCCGGCTGATCACCACTTCGACCGCGAAGGCGACCTCCGCGGGCGCGGGTTCTGCCACCGTCTCGGCGGCCGAAATGCGGGCATCGGTGCGCACGCTCTCAACGGCGCCACGTGGGCAGCGGAGCTCGCCGATCAGGCTGCTCGCGACCCAGGTGCAGAATCCCCAGAACATCAAGCCTGCCTTCGACTACGGCTCGCTGGTCGAGCAGGCCAACAGTGCGGAGGCGACGGACACCGGCACCCCCGAGATCGCCAATGTCGTCGTCCAAATCAGCAACGAGCTCGATGGAAGCGAGTATGCGAGCACGAGCCTTTACGCCAATTTTGCCCCGCCGAATCATCCAGCGATTTGGCAGACATGGTCCGACGGCTGCCGCATCCTCGTCAGAAACCCGAGGTTCCAGGAGCTAGGGCAGGATGCCGACAGCGCGGCCGCGGTCATTGCACACGAGATGTTTCACTGCTACATCGATCGGGCGGTGGGGTCGGGCGGGAACCAGGTGACCCTGAGCCCGTGGGTCTTCGAGGGCGAACCCACCTGGGTGATGAACGAGCTTCACCCGGGGGCCGCGATTGAGACGGGGTACTGGGCGCAGTACGGCATTTCTCCGTTCGAGCAGTACAACCTCCGCTGGTACGACGGCGTCGGCGTGTTCGGTCACCAGGGCGACGTCATCGGCGATCAGGCGGCGGTATGGCCGAAGTTGCTGCCGATGGTTGTCGCCAACATCGGCGGCCACGACAAAGCCGTTCTCTCGATGCTCATCGGCGGCGACAGTGACCACTACTACAACTCCTGGGGCGCGAGCTACTTCCAGGATTCGCCGCCTGATTGGCACATGGTGGGGCCGGGGACACCGCCCACAAGTAGTGCTCCGGGCGGATCCGTTGTTGCAGTCAGCAACGGCGACAACAAAGACATCGCCAGCAGCGGCCAGTACCAGGCCACACGGGTGACCATCACCGGCAACGCGGACATCGTTGTGGTGGTGCTGGCGTCGGGATACGGCGAAATTCACGACGAGGGCTACAACGTGAACCAGACGCTCAGTACATCCTCGCCGCTGGCACTCTGCCTGAAGTCAGGCGGCTGTAAATGCCCCGACGGCAGCCCGGGCGCGTCCGAGCACACGATTCCCGCCACTGGGCCGATCAGCGTTGGCCTCGACGGTGGCGACACCGGGCTTGCCGCCTACGCGCGCGGCGACTCGCTCGACAAATACTGCAAGCAGCCCGACCAGCCACCTCCCGGCGAGTCAGGTGGCCCGAGTAGCCCCGGTGGCGGGGGCGGTTCTGGCGAAACCCAATCACTGCCGCCCCCGCCCGCTCAGTCCGTCGGCGATCCCCACCTCCTCACCTTCAACCATCGCTGGTACGACCTTCAGGCGGTCGGAGAGTTCACGCTCGTCAAGTCGACGGTCGACGACTTCGTCGTGCAGACGCGCACCGCGCCCCTGCCCGGTTCGACCACGATCGCAGTGAACGTGGCCGTGGCCACAACGCTGGGCGGCCATCGCCTCACGCTGGCCTTGCAGAACGGCACCATCATCGTGAGGGTTGACGGCGTCATCGAGAGCCACGAGTTCTTCAGCCTCGGTGCCGGAACTGTGGAGCGCCTCGGCACGGAGGTGGGCGCCGGCTACGTGGTCGAGTGGCCCGACTCGACCAGGATGCGGGTCGATCAATTGAGCATCCAGGGCCTCAATGTCAGCATCTGGCCGGCAGCGTCACGCGCAGGCCAATTGGTCGGGCTGCTCGGCAACGACAACGGGCAGGCGAGCTCGGATTTCGTCACAGCGAACGGTGTCGATCTCGGGTCCACGCCCCCGCCCGCGACCATCCACGGGCAGTTCGCCGATTCATGGCGCCTCAGCCAGGCGGCATCCCTCTTCGACTACGGGCCGGGTCAGTCCACGGCCACGTTCACCGACCGAACGTTCCCGCACGCATTCGTCGACGCGAGCAGGGTCCCCAACACGGCCAAGGCGACACAGGCGTGCCAGGGCGAAGGCATCACCGACACGGGTCTCCTCGCGGATTGCGTCATCGACGATGCTGAGATCAACGACCAGTCGGTGCTGACGCACTACGCCCAGGCGCAGGTCGTGCTCACGGTGGCATCCAACATCGCCAACAATTTGCCGCCGTTCAGCGGGCTCGCCGGCGCTCGGCCGAGTCCGACGCCCACCCCGCCGTCGGGCGGACAGGGCGTCCTTGTCGACAGTGGCGCAGTGACGAGCGCCGGCGAGGATCAGGTGTTCACGTTCCCGGCCAATGCCGGCGACATCATCTGGTTCGGCTCGCCCGGCTGCGACAACGGCGGACTGAGCTTCGCACTCCGCGACCCCCAAGGGCGCCCGATCAATTCGAACAACGAGAACGCGGCGCAGGGACTGCTCTGTCAAGACACACGATTCGTGCTGCCCACCTCGGGGATGTACCAGCTCGTTGCGAACGCCGACTTCTCTCGCACGGGTCAGTACAGCGTATCGATCCAATTCGAACGCCACGACCAGGTGTTCCAGACCAGCTACGGGCAGACCATCTCGGGGTACATTCCCGACGTTGCCACCCACGACGTATACGTCTTCACCGCCCAGGCCGGCGACGTGGTCCACATCTCCGGTTCGGGATGCAATGTCGCGTCGTATGGCTCAGCCCAGCAATCGTCGCCGATCGACGTGTCGCTCGATGATTCCGCCGGGAAAGGGATCATCGGGTTGGACTGCACCCCGAACTCCAACTACTCCATCCAGAGCACTGCCACCTACGAAATCGTGGTGAACGAGCCGGAGCACGGACCTGGATCCTATGAATTCGTGATTCAGAAGTAGGGGGCTGTCTGGGCTTGACCCGATAAGACGGACCACCATGATGTGGGGAGCAACCCCGCAGGGGAGGTCCAGATGGCTCGACGGAGCGTCGGTGGTGAGCGGGTTTTGTGGAAGACGAGGCGGGCCACGGTGAGGTCCAAGTGAGGTCCAAGTGAGGTCCAAGTGAGAAACTGTAAGCGCTATGTATGCGCTTGACTGTCACAATCTCTTGCTATGAGCAGCGGCATCCGGCCTCAACCGTGGGAATTGATGCCTTTTGCAGGAAAAGCCATTATTCCCGGTTAGAGCACTACACCCCGCGGCGCACAGGCGCCCACCACACCTCGCCACCTCTCCCGCGCGAACTCAAACTGCGCGTCCGTCGGGGAGACAGGACTCGAACCTGCGACCCCTGGTCCCCCAGACTAGTCCTTATTTTCCGATGGAGGCTGACTTCGACTTCGAGTGCTTTCGTCGGGAAATGGTTGGAATGACGACTAGCGCGAGCGTTATGGATTGCGTTGGAATCGCGTGGACATGGAATCCGTTGGAGCAGGGTCGACGAGCATCAGACTCTGCTCACCAGAGATTCGCGTGGCGTTCGCTTCCGACACTCCCTCGTGGAGTGTTCAGCGCTGTGTGTATTCCATTGCGTCGAGGAGATGCTCAGCCTCGACCAGTTGCTCGCGCGGCGTGGAGCTCAACTTCCGAATCCGCGCGATCATCTGCCGAGCAGCCGGGATATCGAGGCGTCCGACCGCCGCTGAGAGAACGACGGCCTGAGCAACGTCGATGGCGACCACACCAAGTGCCGCCGCCACCCTCTTGCCCCGACGCTCGTTGATAAGCGCGATCGATCCGAGTGCCCGCGCGCACGCAATGACCGATGCTTCCCCCGCGTCGAGCCCCGGGATGGGCTGAGGCTCCGGGTCCGGGAGAGGAACCAACTCAGGCTCGATCTCAAGGAAAACGTCCTGATAGTCGGACCGAGTCCGGGGACGGCGGGGGTCCTCGTGCAGGATCTCGTCTCGCACCGCCGCCGGCACTGCCAGCCGAAACTCGTCGAGCAGGACCCTCACGAATCCAATCCGAACGGCAATCGACCAGAACGACGTATCGACGACCGCGTCGTGGCGGGCGAGGTCGGTCACCTGCTCTGGCTGGCGCCGTCCCGCCGTGGGAGAGTCGCACCGAGCGCCGTCGCAGCCCGTTCGAGACCGGCGAGCCAGCCATCATCGGGTTCGTCGAGGGCTATCTGGTGGTCGAGACACTCCTCGATGAACACCGCTCGGGGAAGTCCGGCGATCTGCGCAGCCTCAGCCGTCGACGCGCCTCGATGCATTGCGAGAAACGCCTGATCCAACCGCTCCGCCTGGAGGCCCCGCTGCAGCGCGCGCTTCATGGCGGTCGCCTCGGTCTCTCCCGTGAACGCCGTGAATTCAGCCCACTGCTGAACCTCCGCGGGGGTGAGCCGGACTGACTTCGTGATCGGGCGCTTCGGCGACGATTCTCTTCGCATCGATTAGAAGCATATCAGAGTGATCCGGCCGCCGGCGCCACGACCTCCGCGATCAACTCGAGCTCGGCGCGCACCGCCCGATCGCTCGCCCAGCGACAGGTCCCTACGCGCCAGGACACCAAATGACCTACGTTGCATGTTCGTTGGATTGCGGGCTGCACCTCTGAGCCGCGGGTTTCATAGAGGCTCTCCGGGTCGGTCGTGCTAGAAAGGGATCCAGCTGCATCACCATCGCCAGCCCTGTCGCCTCAATTCGAACGGGAGCAGCAGTCCAACTGAATTGCCCGCCTCCGCTCCATCTCCCCTTTCTCGTTGAACATCCTGCGCGTCGAGGTGCTCTCCCGATCCGCTACTCGACACCGCCTCGCCTCAAGAGGCATAGGCGGCCCTTGCTTGGCCGTCGTACGGCTCCGGACGCCGGGACTGTGGGCGCACACCTTCGGTCACCCGCGGGAGATCCAGTCAGCGGCCCTGAGCATCTCCAGCCCCAGCCGCTGCAGGTGGATCGCCGTACAGACGAGTCCGGTGTACACGCGTTCAAGGACGCCCCATTCCCAGATCGCGGCCGAGTCGAGGCCGGTCATTTCTGCGAGCCACCGCGCCCGCGTCCAAGGGTCGCCGTCGATCAAGTCGACGGGATCCTCTCGCATGAGAACGCCAATGTCACACTCGGCCTCGGCGAGGAGTCCTTCAGGATCGACGAGTTTGAAGCCGTCCGACGACTCGAGTGCATTCCACTGGTGGATATCACCATGCACGAGAACCGCCCGCGCGTCGTCGTGAGTATCGATCCGGCGCGCAGCGCAACGCAGCGCATCATCGATGGCGCGCTCAGAGCAAGGGCGACCGAGCTCCTCCCACGCTCTCACGGTGTGATCGACGAGATACCGACCCTTGTCGGCGCCGCCAGGTGCGCGCGCTCGAGGAGGAGCGCACCATCCTCAAGAAGGGCGACGACTTTCTTCGCCTGAGTGTTGATACTCCCGAGTAGCCCGGCGGGTTGGCTCATTTCTTCGCTGCTCACCGCGTGATATTTCCGTGGTGTGCGCGAACGCATTGCCGCGCTCAGCACCGCGCGTGTGCTGGATACGTCGCGGGCGCGAAGGATTTCAAGTGCGCGATTGCAGACTTAAGTTGCCACCAGCCGGGTAGCCGGTGACCGCCGCCGTCCAGTCCTCGGCGGCTCGGATACCTGAGGCCCCGCGCCACGCCGTGAGCCGGCCGCCGGTGAGGTTGTAACGGCTCAATGCTGATCCGATGCCGATCGAAACTGTCTATGGCAGCGGGAGACGGGCTCGAACCCGCAGCTTCAACCTTGTAAAGTGAGTCAGGCGGACCGTCAGCGTGCAGGAACTCAGAGATCGCCATGCGCATGAAGCCAGGAGTCGCCTGATGGAACAAGGACGGCCACGCCCATTCACGGTTGGGTCAGTCGTCTCACGCGACGGCACGACGATCGGATATCGCCAGTTCGGTGATGGCCCCGGAATCATCGTGGTGCACGGCGCGGCGCAAGCTGCCCAGAACTTCACGAAGCTGGCCGAGGCGTTGTCGGATGCGTTCACCGTGTACGTGCCCAATCGCCGTGACCGGGGACGCAGCGGACCTCCGGGGGAGAATTACGGCCTGCCGTGTATCGGGGGGACATCCTCATCAGCGCCTCGGCGCCGGCGTCGTCGACCGGCCCGGCTGTCTACCGCGTCCATCTGGAGGCGGGAGGCACCGCGACCGTTCAGCCGGTCTTCTTCGACAACAGCTCGGCCACGGTCGCCAACGTCAACAGCCCGTCCCATGGCCAGCAGGTCGCACTCGCTCTCACAGATCCGGACTCCAGCGAGGTGGTGCCCGCCAGTAGCCCGCGTTTCGCAGGTGACTTCGTGCTCGACAGTCAGGGCGATGACCAGCAGATCTACGTGGACGGTGCCCGCGGGCCACTCCCCAAGCTCTGGCTCCTGAATCTCGCGCAGTCGGTCGACGACACCGCATGGGCAACCGATGCCGATGGCACGCTGTTCGTCACCGACGGGGTCGACAATGAGGTGTTCGCTGTTCGCGGCTCCTTCGACCCCGGGACTGCGTTCGTTGCTGTCACGCCTGGGAATGCGAATGTGCCGATCAACGAGCCCAATTACCTCGGGGTGCTCAATCTGCGCACCGGAGCCATCTCCCCGGCGGTGACGACCATCCAGGCAAAAGGGCTGGTCTTCGTGCCGTGACCCCCGGCTGCATACCCGTCGTGTCGACCCGAACGCAGCCCGGAAATACGAACCCCGCGTCACGCGGCGTCGCGGGGTTCGTTCCTCTCTCCCGGCGTGGGTTCGTTCGCTGTGACGGGTCCACAGGCTGCGACCGATAGCGCTTCAGCTGCTCGAGCGGCAATCGCAGAGGCGTCGAGAAATTGAAACGCCGGCTCTCAGACCGCGTGGTCGCCGTCACGCCGTCAGCGAACGCTCGACACCGCATGGGTGCCGGTCGCGACCTCATGCGCCGACGGGCGCCTCGGCGATGATGCTCAAGGCACTGGCGTACAAGCGTGGACGGAGGAGCGGTCGTGTCAAGCACGTGCGCACGGGCTTAGGCACCAACACGCCGTCATCGAGCGGCACCGCAGAGAGTGTCTCGAGGTACCGTCAACCGTGCGCGCCGGCCTGCCCCACATCGCCTGTAGAGCGAGAATCATTCGCAGTTCGAGGGGTGCCTTTGGGCGTGTGGCGCGTCTCAATCGCTCGACGAGCCCGGTCTGTGAGCCGACCCACCCAGGCACACGCGTCGCAACCTCCCACGCCCAACTGTGGCGCGGTTCGTACGTTTGCGGACCGAGACGCGCCAGGTGGACCTGTCACCGTCGGCCGCGGATGCACTGATCCGGCGCCCTTCGCGCGATGCCGTGAGGCCACCCGTGACCCCGACCACTGATGGGAGCGTCGACCAGTGGATGCGCGCGTAACTCGCACGCTGATCCCGCGGCTTCCCCCATCCACCCGGGCACCTTAACGGACCCATAACACGGCGGCACGGTTGGCTCATGCCATCGTTGTCGTCGATGACTGTGTCGGTCGAGACGTTGCTGCTTCTGGCCCTGTTGGGCGCCGCCATCGGCGTCTTCGGCACCTTGGTGGGCGCCGGCGGAGGCTTCATCCTCACGCCGGTTCTGCTCGTCATCTATCCCGTTACCAGCGCGTCGACGATCACGGCGATCAGCCTGGTGGTGGTCTTCTTCAATGCCCTCTCTGGGTCACTGGCCTACGCACGGCAACGGCGAATCGACTATCGGAGCGGCATCGCCTTTGCAGCAGCCACAATTCCGGGCTCCATCGCTGGCGTCCTCGTCGTGGGGATTTGCGCCTCGGCGCGTCTTCGATGCTCTCATGGCGCTTCTTCTGGCTGCGGCAGCGGTCTTCTTGGTGCTCGGACGCCGAGAGGAACGCGGGTCCACGACGCGATTCGGCGGGGTACGTCGCACGATCACCGACCGCGCTGGCACCACGTACAAGTACACCGTCAACGTTCGGCTGGGCGTTCTCTACAGTCTTGGCGTCGGCTTCGTGTCGAGCTTTCTCGGTATCGGAGGTGGGATCATCCACGTACCGTTGATGGTCAGCGCGCTGGGATTCCCGGTCCACGTCGCCACCGCCACGTCGCATTTCGTTCTCGCCAACATGGCGGCGGCGGGTAGTGTCACGCACATCGTCACCGGCGCCTTTTCGGGCGGTACTGGCATCCACCGAGCGGTTGCCCTGTCGATCGGCGTGGTCGGCGGAGCGCAAGTCGGCGCGTCGTTGTCACAACGGATCCATGGGGCTACGATCCAGCGGTTACTCGCGCTTGCCTTGGCAGCTCTGGCCGTCCGTCTCCTCATCGGCGCTGTTTAGGAGGTCAGGTAGGTGCGCGGTCGGACGTGGCAGCCTCGCCGCGTATTACTGTGCTGCGCGGTCACCCTGAGAAGGTTCTGCGACTAACGAGATCCCAATCCCCGCTCCGCAATCGGGGCAATCGCGCGGCTGCTGGAGGAGACGCCGATGCCCGGTTGAGTCCTTACCGCCATCGGTGATCGTGACCGTCACGGTCTTCCTGCAGTGGGGGCAGTCGTGTGCAACGTGCATCATGCTGACGCGGCTACCGACGAGGTGGACCTGCGACGCCATGACTTGTCCTCCATATGGATGCCTACGGGGACGCGGCGCCGCAAATGCTGACACGGCTCGGGGCACAGCGCACGTCAATCGAGAGGCATGCCATGGGCGTGGTGTCGCGGGCCCAACCCACCAAGGGACTCCGGAAGGACAGAGCCGGTCGCGTCGCGCCGCTCAGCAATGGCCGCGCAGCGCGCGCAGAGCCGGTAACCAACCGCCCGTCCCGGGAGCCCCATACCCGCCGAACCTGATCCTCTGCCCAAATGGACACTCGCGCTCGTCGTGGTAGCGGAGGCGAGGGCGGGACGAGCGTCCGGCCGATCCGGATAACCACTAGCTCGTTTGCCTCCCCCAGGTCGATCGCGCCGGTGGTCAAGACGTGCGGCAACACCTTTTCCGCGGTGGCAAGAATCTCACCCGAGAAGATCGTCTCCCAGTCCCCGGCGATGGCGACACAGGCGCTGGAGATTTCTCCGATGGAGAACCACGGCCAAGGCGATGAGCGGCACGTGGATCAGCGGCAGATTGCTGGCGAACCAGCGTGGCAGGTAGATGTCGGTGACCGATCCGCGCTCGGCTCCGAGGTGCTCAGCAACGGCGGTGAGGGGGCAGCGGAATCCATTCACCGCGAAAATCAGGCTCTCGCCGACCACTACGCCGACCGCGATGGCCGCTCGCCGGTCGGATCTCCGAGCGAATCCCGCATAGAGCACGTAACCCATGCTCGCCTCAACGCAGATCCACGCTAGGGTGTGTACGACCTTGACCATTGTGAGCGCCGTTCTCAAGCGGGGAGATTGCCACCGTCGACCCCGCGGGCGGTTCGCAGTCGGCCACTGACTCAGCGCGGCGGGCGCTGACGGGCGGGACTCGGTTCTCATCGCCCTCAGCATGCCAGGCTGGGCGGCCGCGATCTCGCCGCGAGTGCCGCGAGCTGAACTGGGACCGGCGAGTGGCTTGGTCGGCACGGCCGGCAGTCTGGCGGCCGTCTGCGGGCGTCGGTGGCTCGCCCGATCTCGTCACCATTGTTCCTGCCTAGCACTTCTCGCCACCAGAGCTGGCGCTATGCTCGGCGCCGCCAGCCACCATCACCGCATCAACCAAGGAGCCAGCGGGAATGAACGATGACCGTGTTGAGCAGGGCGAGGACGACCGCGGCGCAGCACATTCGACACCGACACCGCACACGACTGACAACGCCACTGCATCCCCTGTGCTCTCGGCGGTCCTCAATCTCTCCCAGTTCCACCGCGATCACGAGAAGTTCTACGCGCAGGAACCACGCGCGGAAGCGGTGACACTCCAGCGTCACGCCCGAGCGCTCCAGGCGCTCGCCGACCGATGGTCGACAACACCGCCGCAAGACCAGCGGTCAATGAATCCCTTCGAGGGGAGTCGGGATCTCAACGATGCGGCGGCGTTGCAACTAGACGGCGTGCTGTTCATGGAAGGCGAGGGCGAACCCGTCGAGATTTTCAGGATGAAGCGTGACCTCCGAACGCTGGCCGACGACCAGGAAAAGACCGGGCGCTGGCTCGCCGACGCGATGCAGGCAACCTGGGAGTCGGCGACAGCATTGCTCGCCTTCCCGACCCTCGCCGACCAACTCGGGGAACGTCATCGCATCATCGCCAACGACTGGCAAGCCGCAACGATGAGCCTGCTCGCCGCTCGGCTCCTGGTGCGAGCTGTTGAGCTCTTGGAACGCGTGGACTTCACCCCGAAGGCCCTCCGGGATGATCTTGGCGGCGCGCGCCACGTGCCTGGATACCTGTACTCAGCAGCCGAACTGGCTGATCGGGCGGCCGACTTGATGAGTGACTCTGCTGGCCTGGTCCATGACAACGAGCGACGCTGGCGCGTCTTTCAGCAGCGTGTCGAAGCGCTCGCGAACCGGATGGATAAGTGATGGTCCGACGGCCTTTGCTGAGCAGGATAAGCGTCTAGTGGACCGTCTCAACCCAAATGAGTCGCGCCGTGCTGATGCTGAGGGCCACAGTGCGTCCCCGGACTGCTACAGCCAACGCTCCAGCGGCGCCTCCCCCGTCGATAATGTGCACTTCCTCCCCCGGACGCAGGCCGTGGCCGGCGAGCTGGCTCAGCAGCTGCGGCGCGTCGTGCTCGGCGACCTCGGAGATCCGTCGCACCGTCGCGAGGACGTCCGGTTCGAGGTCGGCAAGCGCGAGGAGTTCCCCGTATGGCGTTTCGCGACCCGGGACGGTGTTGCCATGGGGGCACGTGCTCGGACGCCCGAGCGATTCATCCAGTCGATTCAGCACCAGCTCGGAGACACCTGAGGCGATCGCTTGAGCCTCGGCGTCAGCCGCCCCCCAGTCCAGCCCGAGAGCGTCGGTGAGCCAGCGTTCGAGAAGGCGGTGGCGCCGCACGTTGCCGGCAGCGGCTTCCTGCCCGGCAGGCGTCAGGGTCACGCTGCGGTTGCCAGCGATCTCGACCCAGCCGTCGTGAGCGAGCCGCTGGAGAGCGACGCTCACCGTGGGTGCGCTGACGCTGAGCCACTCCGCGATCCGGCTGGGCCGGACAGTCTCGCCCTCGCCGGCGATGTAGTAGATCGCCTCGAGGTAGCGATCAGTCGTCCCGGTTCGAGCCGGTGGGGCGTCCTTCGTGAGAAGCGGCGGCGTCGCCGAGGTTGAGTCGCGGTTTGAGGCTGCCATATGCTCGTGGGGTATCGCGTACCCGTAAATCTTGACCTAATCAGTTCAATTTGTCTAAGCTATCGCCTGCATTAGCAGCGACTAACCAGAGAGCGTCCCGACGATATGAGTGAGTGGCAGACCCTCTTCCTCGGATTCATCGCCGGGGTCACGATTCTCCTGGGTCTGCCCATTGGCCGGCTTCGAGCGCCCAAGCCCGGTCTCCGTCAGTTCCTGAATGCCCTGGCAATCGGGATCCTGCTCTTCCTGATCTGGGACGTCCTCGTCCACGCTTACGGCCCGGTCGACACGGCGCTGAGCAACCTGCACGACGGGACGGCCGGCATCGGACCGGTGCTCGGCTACGGCGCGCTCTTCTTCGCGGGAATCAGCGTCGGACTGCTCAGTCTCGTGTATTACGAACGGTGGCTCGGCAGGCAACGTCGACCCAGACGTTTCGGACCCGGTGCCATGGCTCCTGGGGAGTTGGCGGCCCGTCGCGTCGGAGTTGCGGGTTGGACCACCGCCCGTCGGCTCGCTCTGATGATCGCCATCGGTATCGGTCTGCACAACTTCGGTGAAGGCCTGGCCATCGGCGGCAGCGCGGCCATCGGTGCGATCGGGCTCGCGACGGTGCTCGTGATCGGCTTCGCGTTGCACAACGCCACCGAGGGATTCGGGATCATCGCGCCGCTCGCTGCTGAGGGAGACCGGCCGTCGTGGGGATTCCTCTTGCTCATGGGGCTGATCGGAGGTGGCCCGACCTTTGTGGGGACCGCGATCGGCCGGCAGTTCACCAACGCCGCCGTCAGCGTCATCTTCTTGACGCTTGCTGCCGGATCGATTCTGTACGTCGTCATCCAGCTGCTGGGCGTGGCCCACGAAGCCGGACGCAAGGACCTGCTCTATTGGGGTGTGCTCGTCGGCCTTGTCGCCGGGTTCCTGACCGACATGGTGGTGACCGCCGGTGGCGCATGAGCCGCGACCCTCAGATGGAGATGCTTTATGAAGTGGGGTCGCTGGCCGCCACCAAACACGACCAGGTGCGCCGCAAAGCTGGCCATCGACGTTCAAGGCGTTAGGTGCCGGCCACCGTCGGCGTAAACGTCACATCCAGCTCCTCTTCAGCTTTGTGCGGCGGAACGCAAGGTGAGCAGCCCCGGGAATCCTGGAGACTCTGGGGTGTCCTTGGCCATTGGACACCCCACTTTGGCGCGTCAAAGATGCCACGTGAGTATCGCAGCCGGACGGCACGGGACAGGGAAGCAGCTTGTGAGGCGGAGTTGAAACGCCCCGCGGTTCCTCTCGACGTGCTGCTCAGCCGGTCGCGATGCCGTTGATGGCCGCGTAGAGACCGAACCCCGAGGTGCTCATGACCACGAGCGCAGCGAACGCCGCGTAGAATCGCCCGAGCCGAAAGGGGGCTGGCAGAGCCCTGCCAGCGAGTAGGAGCAGGAATCCCAGCGCAATCGGGAGGAGCAGCGCGTTCATCACCTCGACCGCGATGCTGAGTCTCACGAGGTCGTGGACGGCCAGGACGATTGACGCTGCAGTCACGAGCGCGAACGTGAAGACGCCGTAGAACCAGGGCGCCTCGCTGGGCGTGTGCTCCAGCGAGCGCTTGTAGCCGGTCACCTCACCTAAAGTCCACGCCACTGTCAGCGATACCACGATGGCTGCCACCAACGCCGCTCCCGTGACCGCAAGGGCGAAGGTGAGTTTGCCGACGCCCGTCCCCAGGAATGGCGTGAGGCTCGCCGAGATCTCCTGAATGGTGTTCAGCGATGGCCGCTCACCGGCGGACCCGACTGTAGCCGCCGTGGCTACCAGGATCGCGATCATGATCGTCTGGGTCAGCACCGCGCCGATCGCGGTGTCGAAGCGCGCCGCGGCCAGATCGAGGCGCTGAAGACCCTTGTCCACCACGGCGGACTGCTGATAGAAGATCATCCACGGCATCAGTACGGCGCCAACATTGGCGGCGGCGAGGTACAGATAGCCGTGGTCGCCGAGTGGGATCGAAAGAGAACCGCCGACCAAGGCCGAGAGGGCAGGGTGCGCACGCCAGGCGACGACCAGAAATGCCAGCTCGAACGCGCCCAACAGGAGGGCCATCCGTTCCACGGAGCGATACGAGCCGGTCCACACAATGAGCACGAGCACGCTGACCCCAGCGGCGACGCTGACGGGCGCTGGAATGCCGAATACCAGCCCCGCACCAGCCAGCCCGCTCAGCTCGGTGACCAGAGCTCCGATCGAGACCACTGCAAGCATCGACACCGAAAGCCAGGCCCACCTTGCACCGAAGTGCAGACGGATCAGCTCGGCGTGGCCGCGGCCGGTGGCGATGCCGAGGCGAACCGTGAGCTCCTGGACGACATAGAGGACAGGGATGAGGATCAGCTCCAGGAGCAGCAGCCGGTAACCCCACTGGGCGCCGCTCTGGGCGGCGGTTACCACGCTCCCGGCGTCGGTGTCAGCGAGCATGACGATCAAGCCCGGGCCGATCACCCAGAGCAAACGACCGCCAAGCCGGCGGCGTTGCCGGCCAGCGGCATCATCCAAAGCCGCGGGCCCGGCTGGCAATCCCATCTCCGGTTGAGTTTATGGGGCCCCGTCCGCGTGTGCGAGGGACTTCCGCCCTGATCGATTGGGGTCGTCAGGCCCCGGACGGAGCCACGCCCTCCCGCGAGCGAGAGTCTGCCCGTGCCGATCGGCGCGCTGGCTGATCACGCCAGGGCAGAGATCCCTTCTACGGCTTCTTCAGGTTCGTGGTAAAGCCAAGACCGTTTCGAAAAACGCCACTTCACGGTAACCCAGCCTTCGCAGTTAGGCCGCGAATCGACGTCCGAGTCTGCAAGTGTGGATCCGAAATGAGCTCCGTCACCGACAAGATGCCACCAGGCTTGAGCGCATGAGGACTCGCTTCGAGAGCAGCCGCCTGATCAGGTGTGTCGCCGAGCGCCGTGACTGTTCACGGTGAACCGCCTGTGAGGATATGCGGGGTCCGCCCTTGCTCGTGTGACTCGTGAACCGCCTGGCGCCGTAGCTGCCATTCCCGGGATCTGTCCACGACTGAGGGTTCCACACGGGGCGCCGCCAAACGGCCGTGACCTGATAGCGCCTCTATGTCAAGCGCTGCGCCACAAGCCGGTCGTGATCCGCTCGGAGCACGCGGTACACGACCTTGGCGAGCTGTCGCTTGAGGCTGCGCAACGCCTCCCGGGAAGACTTGTGCTCGGCAACCTTGCGGCGGTAATGCTCCTGGCCAAGTCCCGGGTGCATCACCTGGACGCGTGCGGCGAGATGGAGGGCATTATTCAGCGAGCGGTTCCCCGCCCGACACAACCGATGACGGCGGATGTCGCCGCTGGAGGCTTCGACCGGGGCCGTTCCCGTGTAGCTGGCGTAGTGCTGCGCGGTGGCGAAGCGCGTGATGTCACCGGTATGACCGAGGATCTTGGCTGCGAGCACGTCGCTGATCCCGAAGATCTGCGGCAGTGTGCTGCCACTTGCAGCGACGGCCTCGGCACATCGTTTCCGATTGATCCTGAGGTCGCGGTCCAGTCGTCGCACATCCGCGACGAGCGCTCGCGCCATGCCCTTGCGTTCCTGCTCGACAGCGGTCACAGGGCGAATCGTCGTGAGCAGCGCGGCAGCATCCTCGGCTCCAAGCTCAGTGGGGGCACCACCAGCGCACAGATCTCGAAGCAACCGGTGCAGGCGGTTGACGGCCCGGCGGCGTTCCTGGGTCAGCTCGTCGCGCCGGTCGGCAAGCAGCCGGAGCAGAGTTGCGTGGTCCTCGCGAGTCACCTGATGAAGGCCCCGACTGTGCATAGCCACGGTGGCGACGGAGACCGCGTCCAGGGCATCGGTCTTGCGACCGTGACCTGTGTGCAGGAGTCGCGCTCGA
>Ga0310039_10000558_pt1 | contig 30673 bp, 27 predicted proteins | sample Sb_taG_4_FD_200460 | JGI IMG/M metagenome (GOLD analysis project Ga0310039, IMG submission 200460) | Peat soil microbial communities from Weissenstadt, Germany - Sb_50d_6_BS metaG (v2) (version 2) | ecosystem: Environmental > Terrestrial > Soil > Wetlands > Peat | place: Germany: Weissenstadt...
CCAGCAGGCAGGGAAAAGAACATCGCTGGCTTGCAATATGAGGATCAACTCCCCCATCACCCTCCTGCCGGGCGCAAGGAAACTGCGCACATTGCAGGGCGGTGGGCGAAGCCCACGTTAAGGGGAAGGCTTATACCGCAAAGGAACCGAGCCGAACGCATGAAGGTGACGGTCCGCGGCGGAACGTGCTATGCGGGTTCAGATTGAAAGCATCTGCGCCCGGAAGGGGTTCAAGGCCTCGATCATTTGTACCCCGGAAGAAATTATGGAGGTTAAGCCATGACGTGGTCCGACCCGATCGTTGACGAAGTCCGAAGAGCGCGCGATGCGTACGCCGCCCGTTTCAACTACGATCTGCGAGCTATTTACCGCGATTTGAAGGCGCAAGAGAAGCGCAGCGGTCGCAAGATCGTCTCTTATGCCGAGAATTCCACCGGAGTCGAGCCGAACAAGGCGCTGCAGCCGACAGGGCCAGCCCCAACGGTTTCTGGCAAACTTCCGTCTCACTAGGCCGGCCCGGCGGCTGAGCCGGGTCGTTCGGGCAGCGAGGAAGACAGCGGATGGGAACCTCTTCCGATGATCCCTGGGGCGAAAGTTGGGAGACGATGAACGCTCGCGCGTGGTGGTATCTGAACCACAGCGCTCAGCTACCTCCTTGAGACAGCAACTCCGGCTGATCCGGGCGCTGCAGCCGACAGGCAATCCATAAACCGAGGATCGCCAGGCTAGCTCCGGCCCCACGTGCGCCCCTATTACAACATTGACCATCGTAAGGTTGCCGGCCGATTTCCGCTCCAACCCTATGGAAAGGGCGCGGCCCATCCAAGCATTGATCCGGTCTTGGCTAGCGGTTACCATTGAAGAAGCTGGCTACTTCATCCTGCCTCGAGAGCTCCCAAAGTGTCAATAACCTTCCGCTTGGCGTGGTTGCTGCCTGTTTTGATCTCCTCTCCGGCACTGGCCGAGACCAAGGGAAAGCAAGAGACCCTATGGGTCCTCCAACCGCTTGTCCGCCCCGCGATCCCGGCAGGGACGACGCGGTCGCCCAACCCCATCGATGCGTTCATCGCGGCCGGTTACAAGGCAAGAGGTTTGCAACCGGTCGCTCGCGCAGACAAACGGACGCTCCTGCGGCGGGTCTATCTCGACCTTCTGGGAATACCACCTACACCTGCCGAACAAGACGCCTTTCTCCAAGATTCCTCTCCCGATGCCTACGAAAAGGTCGTCGACCAGCTTCTTGCCGACGCTCAGCACGGTGTCCGCTACGCTCGACATTGGCTCGACGTTCTCCGCTACGCCGATGTCGACGAGAGCATGACAGCCGAGCCGGGGATTTATCTCTGGCGTGATTGGGTTATCAACGCCCTGAATCAGGATCTTCCCTACGACCAGTTCGTGCGTGCCCAATTGACGGGGTATCGATCGACGGCGCGTATAAAAGTCTCACCTCTTGGTACACGGGAACGTCTGGAACCCCGTCCAGAAGACATGTACGCACGGGGCTTGCTTGCACGTGGTCACGTTAGCGGCGATCCCATGCATCCCAAAGAGCTGTCCATCGCTGCTGCTGAAACGGTTTCCACCGCTTTCATGGGACTGACCGTCGGTTGCGCCAAGTGTCACGATCACATGTACGATCCGATCACCCAGCGCGATTTCTATGCGATGAAGGCGCTTTTTGATCCGCTCGCGCTCAAGAAGGTGACCCTGGGAACGCCGGCGGATATGTTCGCCCATGGCCGGGCCCTCGACGAGGTTGAAAAAAGGCACGCAGCGCTAGAGGAGTCGATCCGCATATTGATCGCCCCTTACAAGAAGAAGCTGTACGAAGACCGCGTCGCACTCTTGCCGCCCGAGGTGCGTGCGCTCGTCCAGAAACCGGAGCAAGAGCGCACCGCCAGCGAGCAAAAGATCGCCGACGACTATTTCCCAGTGCTGCGTATCGATCCGGCGAAGATCATGGAGGTCATGCCCGCGGCGGGGCGCCAAGAGTACCAGCGGCTGCAAGATCATCTCCATCAGGTGGAACGCGATGCCCTGGACGCCGCTTATCCAGTCTTCTGGACGGTGGAAGTTGACCCGCAAAGGGAGTCGCAGAAGAGCTACATTTTGACGAGCGGCGATCCCGATCGGCCCGAGAAGAACCACGAGGTGATGCCAGGCTGGCCCTTTGCACCTGCCAAGATCGAGTTCCACGAGGGCAGGATCAAAGCGTTCTCCGACTGGCTGACCGCCCCCGCCAATCCCATGTTCGCTCGCGTAGCCGTCAATCGTCTGTGGCAGTGGCACTTCGACGAAGGATTGCACAAGACGCCCAACGATTTTGGCAACTTGGGAGGTAAGCCGGAACAGCGGCAACTACTTGACTGGCTGGCAGCCGAGTTTGTCGAGCGCAACTTCAGCATGAAGCAGATGCACCGGCTCATGGTCACGTCGGATGCATACAAGTTGGCATCAAGCTTCGATCCTGTAGTGGCAAAGTCTAATTTGAAGGCCGATCCGAGCAACGCCTATCTTTGGCACTTTCGCCTGCAACGGCTCGAAGCTGAGCCTGTTTGGGATTCGATCTTCAGCGCGGCCCAAGCGCTGGATGCCTCCGTGGGCGGCCCTTCCTTCGACATCGGCGCTCGACGGGGAAAAGATCAGAGCCGGTCTCGGCGAGCTGTTCCTGCCCAGAGTCACAAGATGCGTCGCGCCGCCTACATGGTGCGTGGCTATTCGAGCCAACGCGATGTCACTCCCCAATTCCTGCAGGCCTTCGACGTGGACGACGGTCGAGCCTCTTGTCCCCTCCGAACGCAGACGGTCACGGCGCCGCAAGCCCTGTTCATGATGAATAGCGACGCCATTGAACAAGCCTGCGGGCAACTCGCGGAGCGCCTCAAGAAAGAGTCCGGAGGAGATCTCGCGCATGCGGTGGATCTGGGCTATCGCATCACCCTGGCGCGCCAGCCGGCGCCGTCGGAAATGGCTCACGCGCTGGCTTACCTTGAAGAGAACCCGGCCAGGTTGAAAAGCTTCGCCTGGCTGTTGTTTAATCTGGACGAATTCATTTACGTGCGTTAACCCACCATGAAGAGTAGCCTCTATCCTTGCGGCCGAGTTTCCCGTCGCCGATTCCTCCACCAGGCCGGCGGCGGATTCGTGGGAGTCGCACTTGGCGCTCTGTGGGCCGAGGCAGGCGAGGTGCAAAATGCCATCCTCGGGCCCCACTTCCCGCCCAAAGCGAAATCCGTCATCTTCCTGTTCATGTGTGGCGGCGTCAGCCATATCGACACCTTCGATCCCAAAGACAACAAATGGGCGGGCAAGATGATCGATGTGGTCGGCTTCGGCGACAATCTCGCGGAGATGCGCCGGCCCGTCATTCCTTGCCAGCGCACGTTTACGCGCTATGGCCAGTCCGGTATTGCGGTTTCCGACTGGTTTCCTAACGTCGGCAACGTCATGGACGAGATCGCCGTTGTCCGGTCGATGTGGTGCCACGAATCGAACCATTTCCCGGCCGCGATTGAAATATGTACCGGACACCGCGGCCGGCAGTTCGATCATCCGACCCTCGGCAGCTGGGTCTCGTATGCCCTGGGCACTGCGAACAAGGACCTGCCGACTTTTGTGAATATTGGCAGGCCTTCCTCGCCCGTGCAACTGACAGGCGGTTACCTGGGCGCAACAGTGGCCGCCACTCCGTTCCAGCCAGGTGAAACGCCCATCCCGAATCTGAAGCCGCCCAGCGGTGGCAGCGCGGTCGAACGCGACCGGCAGATGCAGGCGCTACTGGAGCTAAACCGGAAATTCCGCCGCGACTACGCACTGAACTCGGACATCGCAGCCAGGGCGCAGGCCTACGAATTGGCAGGCCGCATGCAGTTGGCGGCGCCCCAGGTTGTCGATTTCTCGAAAGAGCCCAAGCACGTGCTCGATCTCTATGGGATCGGCACCAAGGAAACCGACGATTTTGGCCGGCAGCTCTTGCTGGCGCGCCGGCTGGCGGAAAGAGGCGTTCGCTATATCCAGATTTGTCATGCCGGCGGTGGCAATGGCGCCTGGGACGCGCACGGTGATATGAAGAGCCACGCACCGCTGTGCCGGGCCACCGACAAACCGATCGCCGGGCTGATCCGCGACCTAAAACAGCGCGGCATGCTCAAGGACACGTTAATAGTTTGGTCCAGCGAGTTCGGCAGAAGCCCATGGTCTCAAAACACGACCGGGCGGGACCACAACCCGCGTGGCTATACGGCCTGGCTCGCTGGTGGCGGAGTGAAGGGCGGTATCGTTCACGGCGCCACCGACGATGTTGGCTTTCAGGCGGTCGAACACCGGCATTATTACAGTGATCTGCATGCCACGATTCTCCAGCAGATGGGGCTGGACTACAAGAAAATGGAAATTCCGGTATTCGGTCGAACGATGCGGCTGGTGGAAGAAGGGGACGGGCCGATTCAAGCGATTCTGAGCTAGGGGGAATGGGCTCCTTCGAGCGCGCGAGCGGATGGCGGAAGAAGGGTCTTGCCTGCCCGAGAAGGGTTATAATGACGATCCATTATCCTCTAGACCGCCGGACCTTCCTTGTAGCTGGCGGGCTCAGCTGCTTCGGGTTCAACCTCGCCCGCGGGGCGAGTTACGCGAACGGGCAGGTCGATACGGGCAAGCGGAAGGTCGCCAAGTCGGCGCTCATGATCTGGCTGAGCGGCGGAGCCTCGCACATCGACACCTGGGATATGAAGCCGGCCGCGCAGGCCGAGTACCGCGGCCCTTTCAGGCCAGTCGCGACTTCAGCACCTGGAATCCAGCTCTGCGAACACCTGCCGCATTTGGCCAACCAGGCGCACCACCTGGCCATTCTCCGCTCTGTGGGCGACCAGGGCCGCGGCACCGGCGATCACCATGCCGGCTACTACTACAACCTCACCGGCCATGCGCCGGATCGGACGTTTCACCAACTCCTCAACGCACGCACGCCCTACGTCACCGACTGGCCGTCGATGGCCTCCGTCGTCGCCCTCAAGAGGCCGCCGCACCCGCACCTGCCCTCGGCCATCACGCTTCCGCACAAGGAGGGCGCGCCCGATTACACGCGTCCCGGGCAATTTGCCGCACGCCTGGGAATCGACTACGATCCGGTCTTCGTCGAGGGGACGCGCGAACGGCCGCTGGACTTTACCGTTCCAGCATTGAGTCTTCAGGGTGATATTCCCGCCGACCGAATGCTGGACCGACGCAGCCTGCTGCGAGCCCTCGACCAGGCCCAGCGCTTGGCCGAACTTTCGCTGCCTGCCCGTGACTACGCCAAGCACCAGCACAAGGCGTTCACGCTCCTGTCGTCGCGGCAGACGAAGGCCGCTTTCGACCTCCGCGCCGAGCCCGAGGCGATGCGGGCGAAGTACGGCCCCGGGATAAACGCCATGTCGATGCTGATGGCGCGTCGTCTCGTCGAGGCCGGTGTGCCGTTCGTGACGGTCTTCTGGAAGGGCGACAAGGAACTCGACACATTGTGCAAGAGCGGCGGCGGCTGGGACACCCACGGCAACAACTTCAACTGCCTGAAAGACCGCCTGTTGCCGGAGTTCGACCGGCCTTTCGCCGCCCTACTCGACGATTTGTACGAGCGTGGCTTGCTGGAATCGACGCTGGTGCTCGTCTCGAGCGAGATGGGCCGCCGGCCGAAAATCGGTGACCCGCGTTCGGGCGGCCGAGGCGGTGCCGGCCGTGATCACTGGACCGCGTGCCAGTCGGTGTTACTCGCGGGCGGCGGCATCAAGGGTGGTCAGGTCTTCGGCACCAGCGACAAGCGGGCCGAGTACCCTGCCGACAACCCCATCGGCCCCGAACACGTCGCTAGAACCGTGTACCATGCAATGGGGATCGACAATCTCCACGCCAGCGACCGCGAAGGACGCCCCTTCAACCTCATGGAGGACGGCAGGCCACTCACGGAGTTATTTTGAATGCACTCATGAGGATCGATGATTCTTGGCTTCGCACCTTGCGAGACTCCGATGAATCTACCTCGCACGGAAGGAAACTGATGAAAGATCCCATTCCGCACAGGAAACAGCATGTTCTGGCTTCCCAATACGCCGGCTTGGGGTCCGTTGGCGTGGCAACGGACCTCGTCCGCGTGGGATGCAGGCGCTGGTTTCTGCAAACCGGAATCGCCGGGCTGGCGGGGCTGTCCGTGCCCGCGCTCTTGCAGGCCCGCGACAAAGCAACCATGCCCGGCACCTCCGCGCGACGGACCTCCGTGATCCTCTTCTGGCTCTCGGGTGGCCCTAGCCATCTGGACATGTGGGATCCCAAACCTGCTGCGCCCATTGAGGTGCGCGGGCCTTTCGGGACCATCGCCACGCGCGTGCCGGGAGTGCATCTCTGTGAACACTTGCCGCTTCAGGCGCGCATCATGGATCGTCTCACGCTGATCCGTTCGGTGGACTGCCGGGCCAGCGATCATACGCCCATTACGATGCAGGCCGGCAACCCGCTGGCCCGCCGCACCAACGATGGCAAGGACGGCGGCGGCTATCCGTCGATGGGGTCGGTAACCGCACGCTTCCGTGGCTCCAACGATCCGGCCCTGCCCGCCTTCGTCGGACTAGCGGACAGTTGGAAGGCCGACGTGTGGGGAGCGGGGCACCTGGGGACAGCGTTCGAGCCGGTCCAGGGTACGAAGCTGGCAGGACGGATGGCTCTTCCACCAGGCATTTCGGTTTCCCGGCTCCAGGACCGAGAGAACCTTCGTCATCAATTCGACCGCTTGCAGGCCGACTTGGACACCGGTACCACCATGGCGCGCATGGATCGATACGGCTTGCAGGCTGTTGAAATGGTCGTTTCGGGGAAGGCCCAGAAGGCGTTCCGTCTGGACGAGGAAGCGGACCGGGTGCGGGATAGCTACGGACGCGACAGTCTGGGCGAAAAAGCTCTGCTCGCGCGCCGGTTGGTCGAGGCCGGGTCCACCTATGTACTGGTCAGCGGGGCCTGGGGCTACTTTGATCACCACGGCGACGACGTCCGCTGGGGTGGGATCGTGAAGGGGTTGAAGCCTCTGTTGCCTCGGGTCGATCAGGTTCTCTACGCCCTCGTGAACGACTTGCAGGCTCGCGGCCTGCTGGAGACGACGCTGGTGCTGATGATGGGCGAGTTCGGTCGCGCGCCGGTAATCAACAAGAACGCGGGCCGAGACCACTGGACGAATTGCATGTCGATGCTGGTTGCGGGCGGGGGACTGGCTTGCGGACAGGTCATCGGCAGCACGGATGCGAAAGGCTACGACATCAAGGAACGCCGAGTGACAGCGTCCGACCTGGCGGCGACGGTCTTTCAGTACCTGGGGATCGACTTGAATGCGCACTGGCAAGACCCACAGGGCCGTCCGATCCCGATCGTGACCGAGGGCGGCCGACCGATTCCGGAACTGAGTTGATCCGACGCAATCGCCGCCTTGACCGAGAACCAGCTCTTGCAATGAGAGGCTCCATGCCAGTCGAAGGTCGAACTCCTGCCACCCGAGAACTGCCGCGCCGCGAGTTTCTGCGTTTCGGCCTGGCCGCGTTCGGCTCCCTGTCGCTGCCGGGTCTATTTCGGCTGCGCGCCGAGGTAGCAGGCGCGGGCCGTGAGCGGACTGCCGTGATCGTTGTCTGGTTGCGTGGCGGCGGCAGCCACCTGGATACCTACGACCCGAAGCCCGACGCACCTGCCGAGTATCGCGGGCCGTTCAAAACCCTGGCGACCCAGACACCCGGTCTTCGCGTCTCCGAACTGTTGCCACGACATGCGCAGATCTCGGATCGTTTTACCCTCCTTCGCTCGATGGCCCATACGGGCGGCGGACACCCGGCTGGGTCGTTGCAACTCTTGTCGGGCGATCCGGACGCTCAAGATAAGCTCAAGCCGCTTTACCCCGACTTCATGAGCGTCGCCAACCGCCTGCGCTTTGATCCGCGCCGTCCGCTACCCAACTACATCGGCGTCAACCCGGTCGTGCGCTACGACAATTTCACCATCGCCGGACCGGCCTACCTTGGGGAATCGTACGGACCGTTTGCGGTGACGGGCGATCCGAACGCACCCAACTTTCGCGTTCCGAACATCGGCCTCGCCGATTCCCGACAGGAAAAACAATTGGCCGAGCGGGCCAGTCTCCACAAGAGTCTGGATACGCTGCGTCGCCAACTCGACCGCTCCCGGGCCATCGAGGCCATGGACCGCTTTCAGGGACAGGCGCTCAATCTCCTCACCAGTCGCGAGGCGGCGCGGGCCTTCGACTTGAACCTGGAGAGTTCAAAGGTGCGTGATCGCTATGGGCGGAACACCTGGGGACAGCAACTCCTCATGGCACGCCGTCTGGTCGAGGCAGGTGTGGAGATCATCACCACGGAGTTGACCGGTCCATTGTGCGGCCGGGTCCAGAACTGGGACGACCACGCCGTCAATCACCACGTCTTCGAGGCCCTGAAGTATCGGGCGCCGTTCTTCGACCAGGCCGTGACGGCCCTCATCGAAGACATCTACGCGCGCGGTCTGGATCGGCGCGTGCTGGTCGTGGTGACCGGCGAGTTTGGGCGGACGCCGAAGATCTCCTATGTGGCCAGCAGCGGCGGCGGAGTGGCGAGCGGGACAGTCGGTACGGTCCAGCCTGGTCGCGACCACTGGCCGCAGGCCAACTCGATGCTCTGGGCGGGTGGCGGCATCGCCACCGGTCGGGTCATCGGGGCCACCGACCGCCGCGGCGAGTATGTGGTTGATCGCCGTGTCGGCCCGCATGACTTCCTGGCAACGCTCTACCATCATCTCGGCATTGATTACGAAAAGGTCACTCTCCCCGATTGGACCGGCAGGCCGGTACACATCGTCCAGAATGGCAAGGCGATACCCGAACTGATTTCCGCCGGGCACCTCAGGAGCTGACATGCATCGAGATCTGGTCTACCAAAGGTCTCGTCACCTACTATCTTCTCTGCGTCATGTTGGTTTCGCGATGGTGACTTTCAGGCCTGATCAAGCTTCCGTCGGTTTGACGACGATGCGAATGGGATTGCCTATCTTCTTCGCCAACCGCTCGACGCCGTCATGGATGTCCTCCAGCGGGATCACGTCGCTGACCGAGCGCGACACGTCGAGACGTCGCGCTGTGACGAGCTTCACCAGCTCATCGAGATGGCGCTTCTGATAGCCCAGGTGCCCAAGCAGCGCATGCGAGTTCAATCCGAACAACAACCCCGGGCCAAGGGCAATCGGATCGAGCGAGAGGCCCACCATAATCAGTCGGCCGAATCGAGCGAGACATTCGTCCGCTTGAGCGAGAACCCGGTTCGAGCCAACCACGTCGACAGCCACTGCGAGGCCGAGCCCGCCTGTGAGTTCGAGTATTCGCTTTTTCACGTCGGCGGCAGTGGGATCCAGGGCATGATCGGCGCCCACGGCCAGGGCGCGCGTGCGCGCCGCCGCCAACGGATCGAGAGCAATGATTGGGGTGGCGCCGATCATGCGGGCGATCTGCACGGCATGAACTCCGAGGCCCCCGATGCCCCAGATGCCGATGGCTTCCCCCGGCCGCAATTCAGAGCGGTCCGTGAGTGCCGCATACGGCGTGGCGACGGCGTCGGCCAGAATTGCGGCCTGCTCGATGGGAATCGAATCGGGGACCGCGCTTAGCACGACGTACGGCACGACGACGTATTCAGCCCAGGCCCCGTTGTATGCGAAGCCCATAACCTCCGGACGCAAGCATTCCTCCACTCTGCCGCGCGCGCAATGGCGGCAGCGCCCGCATGCTCTACCGCCTGCGATCGTGACGCGTTGACCGGGGCGCCAAGAAGGCACCAATGCTCCAACCTTCTCGATAGCTCCCGCAGCCTCGTGGCCCGGCACGACCTGCGCCAGGGGCGTCGGCAGTGTCCCGTCGAGCAGGTGCACATCGGAGAGGCAGATGCCGCACGCCTGCACCCGTACCAGTACTTCCAGAGGGCCGGGCTCCGGCACCGGCATCTCGACCAGTTCCAGCTTCCGCGTGGACGCGTCAAATCTCGCAGCTCTCATCGTTCGATTCCCTTCCCAGATCGAGACCCCGGCCGCCGCAACGCCATTGTATTCGCTGGGCGTTTCAGGTGACGGCACTTTATTCCGTTGGCCGGCGGCAAGAGCGGAGCATAAGATAGAATTTCTTGGGATCCTCGAGCGGGCAGAGTTTCCATGCCATGTCTATATCACCGTGCCTGATTCGGCAGCTGCGTAGGACAGATTTCCAATCTGTCCAGTCAGGTTGGAATCCTGGCCTACAGCCAAATCCCGCGCGGTCATTTAGGTCGCAATGGTCCAGGATTTGGCGAGCCGTGCGTCACCGCTTGTGTGCTGCCGTGACTTTGCTTTCTTACCTGGTGGCCACCCTCGGCTTGCCGCTGCCCGCCTTCGCCAAAAGGGATGCCGGTCAGCCTTTCCCTTGCCAGAACCATCCTTGCGGTTGCCAAAGTGCCGAGCAATGCTGGCAGCATTGCTGCTGCTTTACACCTGAGGAACGCTGGGCCTGGGCTCGCGAGCACGAAGTCGAGCCCCCCGCTTACGCGGAGAAACCTCGCGGCCTCGCTTGGAACAATGTTCGACTCCGCGACCAGGCCGGCGTGGAAGCCACGCAGCCGGCGAAGAGCTGCTGCTCCAATCACGAGGAACGCCGGCCTTGTTGTCAGAAAGACTCCGACCACTCCACCAAACCAACCTCCCCCGAGGGGAAGTCGTCCCCGTGGTTTGCCGGCATTGCCGCTCGGCATTGCCAGGGATTGGCGACGCTGTGGATAAGCGTCGGTGCGGTCCTGTTCATGCCTCCAACGAATGGCTTGTCTGCGGTTTGGCTGACTGTCTCGCGCGTCCGGCCGGTGAATGAGATCGGCTGGAACGTGCGCTTGTCCCCCCCTGCCCCACCTCCACGGCTGGTCCCAGTCTGATCCGCTCGAAACCGTTCCTTCGAGAAAGCGTTGCGCGCTGCAGCGGGTGCTTGGTTTTGCCTTGCTCCTGTGCCAGCGCTTCCTGATGTAACCGCTTTGAGCCTGGCATGAACCCGACCTTCGCGCGCCCGTCGCGCGACCGACCGAGCCCATGCCGCCGTCTCCATGAATTGACAAAATTCGTAAATGCCAGTTGATACAGGGGCTTCGATTCCGCAATGGTCTGACCCCTCTTCAACGCGCCTCAAAGACATTACCCTCTTGAAAGAGATTCAATCATGAATACGCGCCGTGGTTTTACACTGATCGAATTGCTGGTGGTCATCGCCATCATTGCCATTCTGGTCGGCCTGCTGCTGCCGGCTGTTCAGAAGGTCCGCGAGGCCGCAAACCGCATTTCCTGCAAGAACAACCTCAAGCAAATTGGTCTGGCGCTGCACAACTACGAGGGCACGTTTGGCTCCTTCCCGCCCGCCTACTTCTCAAACCTCCTACCGAATACGGTGCCGAGTCAAAATGCCAATGGCGACTGCACCTGGAATGAGATTGGGCCGGGCTGGGGTTGGGGTTCCTATTTGCTTGCCGACCTGGAGCAGGGACCGCTGTTTCAAAACATCCGTTTCGATCTCGAAATCAAGGACCCCGCCAACGCGGTGCCCCGTACCACCAAGCTGAAGATTTTCATCTGTCCGTCCGAAATAAACCCCGACAACTTCACGGTAGTGGATGCCAATGGCAATCCCGTGCTGGATGTCAACGGCCAACCAGTGCGCGTGGCTCATAGCAGCTACGTCGGCATGAACGGGGCGCCCAACGGCGTGACCAGCGACGCCTACGACAACAACGGAGCCTTTATTCGCAACAAGAGTCTGAAGATCAGGGACATAACCGATGGCCTCAGCAACACGCTGTTCATCGGCGAGCGCTGCACGAACATGTCGAATACGACCTGGGTGGGGGCCGTGCAGGGAGCGGTCGTCCCCGACCTCCGCTATAGCGATTTGGCCGACCAGCTGGCCAATGCCGAAGGAGATTCAGCCCTCGTGCTGGCGCACGGCAGCACGACCCACCTTCCCAATAATCCGCTGGTGTTCGACGCGGACGCGACGGCAAGCTATCACATTGCGGGCGTGAATTTCCTGTTTGGGGACGGCTCGATCCAGAGCATCAACAACAATATCGACCCCAACACCTATCAGGCCCTGTGCACGCGCAACGGCGGCGAGGTCATCGACGGCACGCAGTGGTGAGGGCGAGGGACGAGGGGCGAGGGGCGAGAGAATGATCGATGGCGGCCAATGCCTGACGGGACCGCCGCTACGGTTACTGCGCTTGACATACAAGACAAGCCGTCTTATGATCTATCAAGACAGCTTGTCTCGTAGGGAGCCATTGTCATGGGCGGAACCCCTCAAAATGTGACGGATGCAGAGCTAACGGTGTTGCAGGCGCTGTGGGAGCATGGGCCAGCCACTATCCGGCAGCTCACTGAGCGGCTCTATCCGGTGGGTAGCGCTTCGGACTTCGCTACGGTGCAGAAGCTCCTCGAACGGCTTGAGGGCAAGCGTTGCGTCCTCCGCGACCGGGGCGGCGCGTCCCAGGTCTTTCAGGCAGCCATCGATCGCGACGAGTTGATAGGCCGCTGGCTGCGGGTCGTCGCCGAGAAACTTTGCAACGGCTCGCTCACGCCTCTATTGACCTACCTCGTCCAGGGCAAGGGGCTTGATGCCAAGGAGCGTCAGGCCTTGCGTGCGCTCGTTGAAGATCTGGACCAACAAAATCAACCGAAGAAGAACCGGCGTTGACAGGAGCCCGCCATGCACACGGTCCTGCAAACGGGTCTCAGTAATGCTGTTGCAGCCATCATTCTGGCCTTGCTGGCGGCGTGTGTGGGGCGCGTGTTCCGCCGGCCGGCACTGGCGCACGCCTTGTGGCTGCTCGTGCTTCTCAAACTGATCACGCCGCCGCTCGTTCCGCTACTGATAACCTGGCCCGGCCTTGGCGAGATTGCGCCGAACGCGCCAACGCTTCCTGCCCAACTGCCCGAAGAGACTGAGATGATCGTTCAATCGGCACCAGAAGCCGCTATCCCACCGGCCCCGGTCGAACCTGTACTCATGCACTGGCCGCCGCCTGAAGATCTGCACGAAGAAGTCAGGGCGACGGATGCCAGTGCCATTGTTCCCGTGCGGGCAGAGGAAGAAATCCTGCTGCCGGCGCCGACCAGGCCCGTGGTTTCGCCCAGCTCTCTCCTTGCTGGAATTTGGTTGGCGGGCTCTGTCGTTTGGTTTCTTCTGACAGGTCTCTCGATCTATCGCTTCCAGCGTCTGCTCCGCTTTGGCTTGCCGGCGCCCCCGGAGGTTCGCGGACAGGCACAGGCATTGGCCCATCGTCTTGGGATGAGAAATTTGCCGAATCTTGTCCTGGTGCCGGGATCGGTGCCGCCCATGCTTTGGGCGATGGGCGGCAAGCCTTGCTTACTGCTTCCGGGAGACCTGTTCAGCCGGCTCACCGAGGAACAGCAAGCGACACTGCTGGCGCACGAGCTGGCTCATCTGCGGCGCCACGACCACTGGGTGCGCGTTTTGGAACTGCTGGTGACCGGACTGTACTGGTGGCATCCCGTAGTCTGGTGGGCACGGCGAGAGATCAGAGACGCCGAGGAACAATGCTGCGACGCCTGGGTGCTTTGGACGCTGCCTGCTGCCTCGCGGGTTTACGCAGATGCGCTCCTGGCAACCTTGGACTTTCTTTCCGGGGCCCGGCCCGTTCTGCCTCCCGCGGCCAGCGCGATCGGGCACGCACACTTTTTGCGGAGGAGACTGACCATGATCATGCGCGGAACTGCCCCGAAAGCGCTCTCTGGCGCCGGCCTTCTGGCCGTTTTGGGCCTGGGCGTTGTGCTGTTACCCTTGGTTCCTTCCTGGGGCCGGCCCGAAACGTCTTTGTCGGCCGAGGAACCTCGTGCGGAACAGCAACCTGAGTCACCTGAGTCAACCGCGGCTCGAAAGGCAGAGTTCAGACGTAAACTTGATAACATCGCCGTGCTTCGCAAGCAGGTGGAGTTGCAGCAGGCTCAGCTCAAGATCGCCCTGGCAAACTTGGAGGAAGCGCAACGACGGCTGCAGGAATTCATGAATGCCGCAGGCGAGGCAATGCAAGGTCCGGGTCCGAAAGCCGAACCGCCTAAGGACAAGCAGATCGCGGCGCCTGCGGACAAGCTGGCAAAGCTTGAAGCGCAGCTCGACGCCGTGCGCGAGGAATTGGCAGTAATGCGCCATGTGTCTCAGGCTGGCCCGTTGCCGTCTTTCCGAGCGAGTCAACTCAGGAGCGCCTTCCGACCCGCTGCTGTTTTCGCCGGGCATGGCTTGGCCGTGAATAGCGTGGCCTGGTCTCCCGATGGCAAAATCGCGGCTTCCGGCGGCGCTGACGCGACGGTTCGACTCTGGGACATGGCGACAGGAAAAGAAATTCGGCGCCTGCAAGAGCACGATGCCGAGGTGCAGAGCGTGGCCATTTCTCCGGACGGCAAACTGATCGCTTCCGCCGGCTACGACGGCGTCATCACGCTCTCGGACCTGGTTAGTGGCCAACTCCTCAGCCGCATCGAGCTGAAAGCGCATGGAGACGCTGGGAACTCCGGTTCCGCAAATGACAACAAGCACGTGCATGGCTTACCGATCAGGATCAACAGCGTGGCCTTTACGCCGAACGGCAGGCAGCTTTTCGCTGGTGGAGAGGATGGCAACGTCCGCATCTGGGACGTGGAATCAGGGGCAGTATTCTTTCCTATTGGTGTCTCCTCGCCCGTGCTGACGCTTGCGTTGTCGACAAACGGCCTGCGCCTGGCGGTGGGCTGTGCCGACGGGAGAGTGTCCGTTTATGATGTGGCGAAGGCCGAGGAGGCGAAGACCAAGAAACTGTACGAGTCGCGGTCGCAATCTGGCCGGGCGCTGTGCGTTGCGTTCTCCCCTGATGGTCAACGATTGGTGAGTTGCGGCGCGGATGGGACAATCCACCTGTGGGACGCAGCTACCGGCAAAGCGCTATTTATGTTGAACACTCCCCTACCGGTCTTGGAAGGTCACATCGCCAAGGTGAAGCAAGGCCTGGCGTTTTCGCCGGACGGCCGTCTCCTCGTCACGGGGGACTCTGACAATATCTGCGTCTGGGACCTGCAAGAAGGGAAACGGTTGCTCGCCCAAAGCCACAACGGTCGGATCCTGAGCGTGGCCTTCTCACCGGACGGCCGCTTCGCTTTGACCGGCAGTGCTGATGGGACGATTCAGCTCTGGAAAATCGTGACACAATTTCCGAAGCAATAGAAAAACAGCGGGCGCGGCACAAGCAGAAGCCCGAGGACCGAATTCGCCACGGTGCTCATCTCTCGCAGGCTGTGGAAAGCGAGATGGGCCGCGGCACTGGTCAGGGTGTTGTGGTGGTGCGCAGTTCTGCTTGCCAGATACGCGCGGTGCCATCCGAACTGCCGGAGGCGATTGTCAAGTCGTTCGCAGCGCAGGCGACTGCCAGAACCGCACTCGTGTGCCCTTTGAGGATGGCCTGGCAAGCGCGCGTCTTGACATCCCAGACCCGGAGCGTGTGGTCGGCGCTGGCCGAAACGAGCATTTCGGACTGGCGCAGAAACGCCAGCGCGTTGACTGCTCCCTCATGCCCAGCGAGGACCGCCACGGGTTTTCCAGCCTGGTCCCAAAGCCTCACGGTGCCGTCTGCGCCGCCGCTGGCCAGGAATTGGCCGTCGCTGGAAAAGGCCACGCTGTGGACTCCGCCGCGGTGCCCCGAGAGACGCTTGAGTTGGCTGCCGTTGGCCCGGTCCCATAAGATCAGGCTGCCGTCCGCGCCGGCCGAGGCGACGATATTTCTTGCCGGCGCACAGGCCACGGTGACGACGGGACCGGGGGTATTTGTCCAACTCGCGAGCTCATGGCCTGTCGCCCGGTCCCAAAGCCTGATGGTCTCGTCGGCACCAGCGGAGACAAGCGTGCGTCCGTCGTTGGCAAAGGCCGCGCTCAGCACTTCCGCGCGATGGCCGCGCAGGACGGCGGCACCCCGCCCGGTTGCCAGGTCCCAGAGCCTGACAGTCTGGTCATGGCTCGCCGAGGCGAGCGTCCGGGCTTGGGGCGCGAATGCCAGGGCGGCAATCATGCCTTCATGGCCGCGGAGGTTGCCACGTTCCTTCCCCTGGGCCACGTCCCGAAGGTGGATCACGTTCGATTGGCCGCCGACTGCCACGGTCGCGCCGTCGGGAGAGAACGCGACAGCCTGCACTGCTTCCCCCGGAGTGGGGAATGTGTGACGCAGCTTCCAGTTCAGCGTCACGACCGAGGTCGACTCGGTCAAGAGCTGGCTTGAGGCGCAGAGCCCAGCCTGGTGGTCACTCAGTTGCAAGTTGAGTGCGAAGAAGCCGGCACTCTTGCCGCTTCCGCCAAACAGGCCAACCAGGCCAAGCAGCAAGGCGACACCGGCGATGACGCTGATCTTCAACTTGGACACACTGAAAGTTAGCAGAATCTTCTCGGCCAGCGCAGCCACGCCGGGGGAGATGGCGGCCGCTCTGGTTGAGCTTCCGGCCCCGAAATGCATGGCCGCCTGCGCCGTTCGGACGACCAATTCCCCCGCGGCCACCGTCTGCTGCTTGCCGATCAAGGCGAATAGTATACCCGTCGACAGCAGGAGTCCGCGTTTCTCCAGGTGGCCGCGCAGGATTTCGCGGGCCCGTTCGACCCGGCGTGACATCGATCCGCTCGGCCAACCCAGTTCCCGGGCAGCCTGTTGGTGCGTTTTACCCTCCAAATAACAGAGCACGAGCGGCAGTCTATATTTACTGGGCAAGCGATGAAGCTCTTCATCGAGCACCGGCTGGAGATCGCTCCAGACCCTCTCGCCGTTGGCCTGCACTGCGGCACTGCGCACGGCCTGCCTGTCGCGGATGCGCTGTCGAGTTTCTTTTCCACGTGCTTTCAAGGCCGTGCGGTAGGCGACGCCATACAACCAGCTGCTCAGCGAACCTGTCTTATCCAGGGAGGCTGCGCGGCGCACGAGCACGAGGAAAGTCGCCTGGAAGGCATCCTCCGCGGCATGCCCATCGCGGAGCACGCGCCGGCAGACGCCGAGCACCAGCCCGGCGTAGCGTTGCACCAGGGTTGCAAACGCAGCTTCATCGCGGCGTGCCAGATAGCGTTGCAGCAACTGGCCGTCGGAAAGGAAATCCCCGGTTTTCGGTCCGATCATCTTCTGCTCGCATGCATGCGTCTTCACAGCGACCGCCTCCTGTTTACTGCCCGCAGCGGGCTTCCTAAATGCAGCCAGCTCAAAAAATCGGCGCTCACTAATTACGCCCGCCGGAAGGGGAATGTTCAACACTCAACTGTACCTGTCATTCCATTTGTTGCATTGGCGTGCGGGCAATCGGGGATCACGCAGGCGCGCTTTGCATCTCATTCAAGGACCCGTTGAAGAAGGTCCCGTCTCGACAAACACATCTCTCCGTCGCACCGCAATCGAATTCCCTCGATTCGGTCGGCCCTGCTCGACGAAAAATCTCTTTGTCAGGCAGAAATCCAGAGCCGCCGTGATAAAATGAGACATGCGTGGTCTCAGGAGAAAAGCCGCGGGCTATCGCATCTTCTCTCACGCTCAGATTTGGAGGTTCTTATGCTGCGCTGGGCCGTGATCTTCCTGGTAATCGCCTTGATCGCCGGCTTTTTCGGGTTCTTCAGTCTGGAGGGCACCGCCATGTGGATTGCGAAGGTGCTCTTCATCGTTTTCCTAATAATCTTTGTGATTTCGCTGATCTCAGGGCGCAGACCACGAGGGATGTGAAAAATACCGGTCATCGCGCGCCCAACCCCTCATACTAGCCCGAAGCGTTAGCGAGGTTCTCGCTTACGCGTCGTTAGCGAGGTTCTCGCTTACGCGTCGTTAGCGAGGACCTCGCTTACACGTCGTTAGCGAGGACCTCGCTTACGCGTCGGGCTAGTATCAGGAATCGTGAATGATGATAGAGTAAGCATCAGCGTTTCTAAGCCTCGCTTTTCAATCCAAACACCCGGCGCGCGTTCTCTTCAAGAAACAGCCGTTTGGTCGGCTCGTCGAGGTGCAAGTCATCCAGCTCGCGCAAGCAGTCGGCCGCCGTGAGCATGGGATAGTTCGTGCCGAAAAGGATCTTCTTCCGGCCGTGGCCGCGCAGGTAGTCCACAAAATCCGGCGGATAGCGACGCGGCTTGTAAGCGGAGCTGTCGATGTGGACGTTTGGGAACTTGGTCGCCAGCGAGATCATCTCCGCCGTCCATGGAAAGCCGATATGTCCGGCCACGATGCGCAGCTCGGGGAACTCGAGGGCCACGTGCTCCAGGTAGGGAATCGGCCTGCCCGGTTCCGAAGGACACAACGGCCCCGTGTGCCCCACCTGCAGGCAAACCGGCACGTTCAGCTCGATGCACTCGGCATACAAGGGATAATACCGGCGATCGTCGGGCGGCAGGTTCCACAGCCAGGGAACGATGCGCAGCGCACGAAAGCCTAGCTCGCGGACGCAGCGCCGCAATTCGCGCACGGCCGACATCGGTTGCTGCAGATCCACGGCGGCAACGCCAACCAACCTGTCTGGATAAGTGCGCACAAACTCAGCCACTTCATCGTTGCTGATGAGCGGCCCCTGCGGCCCCCACCAGGCAGCCAGCAGCCCGAGGCGCACTCCGCCCTGGTCCATGGCCCCAATCGTGGCATCGAGGGGCACCTCACCGGAGCGCCCGCTGCCCTTCATCCAGCGCTGCAAGGATGCGAAGAACGGCTGCGCCAGGAAGCGCGCTGTTGGGTGTTGCATCCATACGTCGATGACCGGGCGTGTAATGTCCATGCGCCCTCCCGTTGCAAGGGAAGAAAGTTAGCTCATTTTATGAACTTCCTGGGAGACACGCAGTGCCGATGCTGGGCAACAATGCCTGTGAAGGATTGCTAGACAAGGAACAAATGTCCCGGTGTGGACATCGACGAGCCGGAGAAGATGCTAAAGTCCCATATGGGCTGCTCTACGCGAAGCGGCTAGCGCTGGGCAGGGAGATTCACGGTGGCACAGGACAAAAACAGTTCGTTGACGGACGCGGACCTGGAAAAGGTGCAGCCGCCGGTCGATGTCCCGGAAACTGTCACTGTCGGCAGGGATACGCCCGCGCCCCGGCCACGCACGCCGATGGGTCGAAGTCAAGCTCAGGCGTGGATTGGCAGGCTGCTCGGCAAATACACAATCACCGCCTTCCTCGGCGAGGGAGGCATGGGGGTCGTCTTCAAGGCACATGATCCCATGATCGATCGCGACGTGGCGATCAAGCTCCTGGCTCAGGACCTGGCCGAGGACGACTCCTCCCTGGCCCGTTTCCTTGCCGAGGCCAGAGCGATCGGCAAGCTCAACCATCCGAATGTCCTGGGGATTTATGAGATCTGCCAGGAAGGATCGACGTATTTCCTGGTCATGGAATTCCTGCCTGGCGGGACCCTTGGCGATCAACTCGATAGGCAGGGCCCCTGCTCGGTGTTTGCCGCCACGCAGGTGATGATCGACGCATGCAAGGGAGTTGCTGCAGCGCACGCCGCCGGAATCTTCCATCGCGACCTCAAACCGGAAAACCTCCTGCGCGCCGCGGACGGTACGATCAAGGTCATGGATTTCGGGCTGGCCAAGTTTTCCGCAGCTAACGCGCAACAGCTCACTCAGTATGGCATCGTCGTCGGTACGCCCTCCTTCATGAGCCCGGAGCAATGCGAGGCCAAGCTGATCGATGCCCGGAGCGATATTTATGCTCTGGGCGGTACTTACTACGCCTTGTTGACCGGCAAATACCCCTATGGGGACACGACCACCGTGGTGCAGGTCATGTACTCCCAGTGTCACGCGCCGGTTCCCGATCCGCGGCAGGTCAACCCGGCGATTCCGGAAGCGTGCGCGCAGATCATCGCGCGCGCCATGGCCAAGGACCCAGCCGCTCGATATCAATCGGCCAACGAACTGCAGGCGGACCTGCTGGCTGTCGCCGCCACGCTCTCGGGTAAAACGCAGATCTTGCTGCCCAGCGAGCGCGTTTTCGGGCAAGCGGCACTCCCCTCGAAAGTGCAAGGGCCTCGCGCGGGTCTGCACCGACGCATTGCGCTTACAATCGCCGGGGGCATGATCCTGGCCATGCTGTTTGTCCTGGCCCTCTTCTGGCGGTCAGGGCAGCGAGCGCCCGGAAGCAGCTCGGGGCAGAACGGCGTGCCGCTGCTTTCCGGCGAGCCGATCAAGGTCGGCGTGCTGCACTCGCTCAGCGGCACCATGGCAAGCAGCGGGACGGTAGTCGTCGATGCTACCATCTTTGCCATCGATCAGATCAATAACGAGGGCGGCGTTTTGGGAAGGCCGGTCCAACCGGTGGTGGTCGATGGCCGCTCGGACTGGGAGCTGTTTGCCCGCGAAGCGGAACGGCTCATCGTCGACGAGAAGGTCTGCACGATCTTCGGGTGTTGGACTTCGTCCAGCCGGAAAATGGTCAAGCCGGTTGTCGAGAAGTACGACCATCTCCTCGTCTATCCCGTGCAGTACGAGGGCCTGGAAACTTCGCCGTGCATCGTCTACATGGGCGCGGCTCCCAATCAGCAGATCATCCCGGCCGTGGACTGGGCCATGACGGCGCTGCACAAGAAGCGCTTCTTCCTGGTCGGCTCGGACTACGTTTTCCCGCGCACCGCCAATGCGATCATCAAGGACCATCTCAAGTTTGCGGAGGGCGCCGTCGTCGGGGAAAAGTACCTTGTGCTCGGCTGCCAAAAGTTTCAAGCTCTTGTCGACAGTATCGTGCAGTCTAACCCGGACATGATCGTCAATTCGCTCAACGGCGATTCCAACATCGCCTTCTTCAGGGCGCTGCGGGCGGCAGGCATCACGCCCGACAAGATCCCGACGGTTTCCTTCAGCGTCGGCGAACAGGAGTTGCGCGGTCTGGAGCTGACCGAGGTGGAAGGAGATTATGCCGCCTGGACCTATTTTCAATCGCTGGCCACGCCTGAAAACCAAGAGTTCCTCAGCCGCTTTCACAAGTTGTACCCCCAGCGGAGCGTTACGGATCCGATGGAAGCCGCCTATGTGGGCGTGAAGCTATGGGCCCGCGCGGTGGAGGAAGCGCAAAGTCTCGATCCCAAAAAGATCCGCCGGGCCATGCTCAACCAGCGCCTGCTGGCGCCCGACGGCGAAGTGCGCATCGACCCCGAAACCCAACATTGCTTCAAGACGCCGCGCATCGGCCGCATCCAGCCCGACGGTCAGTTTCAGATCGTCTGGAGCGCCCCGCAGCCCGTGGCGCCCATGCCCTATCCCAACACGCGCACCGCCGCCGAATGGAACAGGTTCCTGCACGATTTGTACGCAGGCTGGGGCAACCGCTGGGCAGCGCCCGAGGAAGGGCTGAGGGGAAAAACCGCCGTCAAGTGAGCTGGCTGCGCCGCAGGTCCAACTGTCCTTGTGATCAAATCCCGCGTAATCATTCGGTTCCACATGCAGTGGTACAAGGCCACGGGCATTTGCGTTCACCTCCTGCTCGGGATCGAGGCCTTCTTCCTGCTGCACGGTTTGCCGGCTTTTCCAGCCGCCGGTCACGCGGATTTGGTTCGCTTGGGCTTCGTCGCGCTCGTCACGCGCGAGGATGCTTGGGGCTTCGCACTGGATATCGATCAGGTGGGGCGTGTCCAGCGGCAGCCGGCCGTAGTCGATGGCGTACTCGATCGCTTCCCACAGAACTTGCGTGAACGCTTTCTTGTAGGCGTTCTGCTTTTGCGTGGCGCTGCGCACGAACGGGGCATGTGCGGTCAGGCTGGCGGTGTAGGCGGCCATGTCGGCGCCGCTGCCGGTCGCGAGCCATTCGGGGGCATTCCAGCGGCAGCCGGCGCCTCGTAGCGTTGCGTGCAGGATGTCGATGAATCCCGAGGCATTGCCGGCTCCTGGCGGTTGTACGTATTGCATGCCGCGCGGGATGTCGGCGATGGTGCCGGGCTCGAATTGCTAATAGTTGATTTGCTGACCTGTCAGGGAAGTGGCGTGAAGTCGATTTGCTGCGTGTTCAGGAAGTTCTGGATCTGGACTTGAGGTGCAAACTTGTGCGTCGAAGCATCCTGAGTCGGGGGCAGGCAAGTCACTTTCTGGGGCAAAAACGTAAAGATCGAGTATTCGCCTTGTGCGGTGAAACGTCACTCCTCCTCAGTCATTCCTTGGATGAACTCAGGAAGCGATTCGGCCACGTAGACAGCAGCTTTCTCAGGTTCATCGTGATAGTCACCGATATAAAACCAGATCGTGCCCTGGTCCTGGCTCCGGACGCTGAAACAGTAATAGTCCCCTCCCGGATCGACTGCGAACGGCACGAGATGTTTCGGGAGAATTTCGTCGTCGTGTTTCAGGCTCTGAATCGTGTCCTCGAGTCGATCTTTTCCGTAGCGTATGGGCAAGAACTCATGCACGACGAAGATTGTGTCGCCGGCTTTGTAAAGATACTTCTGCGGCGAGCCACCGTTATACTTCAGGCAATGCAACCTGACCGCCGAAGGAAATGAGAAGCCAAAAGTCTCTTCGACTCGGCTCAGATCGGCATCCGAGATGTCCTTTTCTGTGTCGACGAATGTATTATTGTCCATTACGATGCTCCTTTATTTGTACTTAACACCGTGAAATCGCTCATACTGCCAAACCCCACCTTTGTGGATATAGGCAGCTTTGTGAGCGCCTGTTTCAATTAACTGCATAGTTGCCTCACCGGTAGTGGTGTTAAAATCGTCAATATGATGCCAGCTGTAGCCCTTCGGAGGTTTAGCGCCTTCGAAGCCAGCCAATCTGTTGGCTTCTTTGAAATCCTTGTAACGACTCCCTTGCAATTTGATTCTCACGATGTTCTTCTGTCCGGGCTGGAGCTTGTCATAGAGATATTTCGTTCCGGCAAAATCGGGACCACCATTTGGCGTGATCTTTATTCCGGGATAACCCTTTGCTGCCGCTCCTGCGTACTCGGGCGCCTCTGCGGCGGGGGCAACAGCCTTGGCCGGCACCCCGACTCGGGGCTCACCGAGAGACGGGCCCTCCTTCGGCACCCCAGCCGCTTTGGCCGGCTTGAGAGCATCCGCGTCTTTGAGCTTTCCGGTCGCTGCCGTCGCGCCATCCGCCTCTGCATCCGCAATTATAGCCGGATCAACTCGAAGCTTTCCACCTTCACTCGTGATGGGATTCTTGGAGACTTTCAAGGCAGCGATGCGCGTGCCGACTAGCTTCGCGCCCGCGGAAGTCGCCTTGGCTACCCCCATGCCAACCAGTGTCGTGCCTGCTTGAATTAAGAGCGGAGAGATCCCGCGCGCGAAGTACTGGCCAGCCTGGTCAAAATCGCTGTCGTCCTTCGCCTCTAGCGCCGCGGTCACGACCACGCCGCAGTTTAGTCCGGATGCGGCAAGACAGCAGAGATCCCCCCAAAACAAGCCCTCTCCAACAAGCAGCGCCCTATTGTGGCTCGTACTAGAACCGCTCAGAGAATCAGTACACCAACATGTTCCCTTCCGGATAATCCCCTTCCCATGCACATGGCCAATGCCCTTGAAGGAAATAATTCCATTGCGCCTGTACATCTTGGGGAATTGGATGTTGGAGAAGCAGACACAACCCTACAAGTCCTGCTGTCCAGGCCGCATGCCCGACGGCAGTAGTTGGTGCATGCCAGGCGTCCTGGCCTGGATCGTAAGGAACTGCTGTCGATGCGGACCGAAGCACAGAGGCTTGCACAGCATTCCAGAACTCGGAGGCTGCTGCCTTGTCTTGTTGGGGAACGGTTTCCGTAAGCTCATCGTAAAGAGCTTGTTGACGGTCATGTATCGAAAACACAGACGGTTCTTCGGGACCAGGCCAATCCACCCAGCGGAAGATCTGGTGCGACTTGTCGCTTGCAGGGAGTCGTTGACCGATCTGTCCGAACCAGGCAATGTTCTCGAGCTGCGCGAGAAAAGTGGCTACATCGGGGCTTTCATCAGAGAAAGTAGGTCCACTAATCGCCGGCATATGAGGTCCCTTCTATCTAGGAATTTCAAGGATTGTTCCGTCGGGTCTGGAGACGCGAACCCACTTAGGGTCGGCAATGACCTGAGTTTGCCCCCTGCGCTGCGCGAGTTTCTGGAACCATGAAATGCAATCATCGCACAGGGGTCTGGAGACAGCAACCTTCGGCACTCGCCCTTCTTCGCACCGTCGGCAAGTTTCCGTCCTATTAATAGCTGAGCACGATGACTCAAGAACCGGCCTGAGTCCACGAGTCTGCCAGCCGAGCCGAGTGCTGCCAGCGACGTCATCTATGGTCAGGGTACGAGCGGAGGTCAGATGTCTTTGTTTCTGTGTTTGTGTGCTTCTCATAAGCACAACTGGTAGAGAATCTCCTTCAAAATGCCGGCTTAGTGTCACGACTGAGCACAACTGTTCCGGCTCTGAGCAGAGCTACCCCAAGTCCGGCCAGGTTGCCTTGGAGGAAGGCATTGCGTGGACGGGATTATAAAATAGGAATCGGTGCAAAAGAGGCGGGATCTCCTATTTCTGATGCGATTATCTGCAACTTGTCCTTCCAAAAAGGATCCGTCGATTGCAGAGTCAAGTTGCGTGACTTTCTGACCAACAAAGGAACATCGAAATTCTCGAGTAAAACGCATTGCCGGGCGTGCTTCTTGATTACAGAAATACATGCGCAGATCATATTGGTTATGCCGTCGTCGTACCCCTCGAACTTTTCAATTCGAAAGGTAATGCAGCATGTCGATTGGAGGCCAAACGCTTCCTCCATTAGCTCCCTGCCGAGGTGCGATTCTGGGTGAATAGCACAACGTAGGCCCGGCGCTTGGTAACTGGTCACGACTCCCCTTTCTTCTTCCGCCAATTCTGGGTGGCGTCCTAAAGGAACCACCTCAGCACTCTCTAAAACAAAACTGCACCGTTCCACAAGAGTATTTCCAATTTCACTTTCGGTAGCGTCTGTTTCGCATCTCAGCGTATATTCAATTGCCATGGCCGTCCCTCTTCCGCATTATGGATAAAACTTGCTCACTTTGCCAGTTTTCTCGATCAGGATAATCTCCGTCAGCTTGGTGCTTGCATAGTGGGCCAACGCTTGGCGAAGGTCGAAGCGGGTAACATTAGAGTCGGCCAAGTTCAGCACGATTCTGTCTGCTTGTCCTTCACGCACTTTGGTATTTACGCCATCAACGATGCTTCTTGCATTTGAAGTGGAAGGTGCGTAGTTGTCGAACACCCTTCCTTCTATCACAAAATCAGGTTTTTTGCTTCCGGGAATGCTGGGATTCTGTTCGACGTTGTACCCTGATTCGGCAAGGCGGTCCGCGGACCAGTTTTCTAGTTCGATGCCCCTCTTATTTGCAGAACTTGCGTTCGCACGATTCAGTGTGCGTCTGCCAACAGGGCTGCCACGTCGCTGGCCGGTAGGATAGGTATGGTCAGCTTGAATCCTTGAATTCGCAGGCACCGGTTCCACTGGCGAGGCTGGAGGCTTGGTTGCACCGGGAGAGCCTTTGGCTTGTGCAGTTGGCGGATTCCCTGCGGCCGCTGCCGTCGCCCCTTCCGCCTCCGCGTTCGCGATGACAGCCGGATCGACCCGGAGCTTTCCACCTTCACTCGTGATGGGATTCTTGGAGACCTTCAAGGCAGCGATGCGCTTGCCGACTAGCTTCGCGCCCGCAGAAGTCGCCTTGGCTACGCCCATGCCAACCAGTGTCGTGCCTGCTTGAACCAAAAGCGGAGAGATCCCGCGCGCGAAATATTGGCCAGCCTGGTCAAAATCGCTGTCATCCTTCGCCTCTAGCGCCATGGTCTCGAAACGCGCCAGATCCGGAGCCGCATCCAAGACCGCCTTGCCGACCAGGATATAGCCGAGAATGCCGACGATCGAATCAACCACTGGCCCCGCCGGTGTGAACTGCGCGATACCCACCGTCGCCAGGACGCTGCCGAGAATAGCCTGATTTCTTGGGTCCTTTAAAGCGGCAATCATCTCCTTGACTTGCTCGCGCATTTCCGAGCTGAGGTTGCCGCTGCTTATGGATCGTTCGAGGGCCTCCACCAAGCGCTCGCCGCCGGACATCTTCTGAATCGCTAGCTGCCGCTCCGCCTGCCTTTGGGAAGCCTGCACATCCTTGATGCCCTGAACGTAGGCTGGGTCGTTCTTCAAACGGTGTGCGTGCCTCTTCCTTGCATCCTCTTCCAGGAGCATCCCGAACAGCTCCCGCTTCAGGTCGTCGGAACTGATGTTGGGATTGGTCGCCAGGATCTCACGAACGAAGTCGTTCTTGGGCTCCTTCCCGCGGGCGACACGCTCTTCGTCTTCCGCAGCGATGCGCTCGGCTTCGCGTCGGCAACGGGCGATCACTGCTGGATCGATGACTCCACCGGGCGGCGGCAAGTCTTCGAGCTTGCTCGGATCGTTTCGATCGATGCCACCCCCTCCCCTCGTCCACTCTCCGTGTGGATTCCGCGGTTCATCCGGATTAAAGTCCGCCTCATGCACCGGCACGGGACCGGACTTGTCGCCTTGGCCTCCTCGCCGAAACCGCTCGTCATACTCCTCGATGTTGCGCATCTCCTGTTCGGGATCGAGGCCCTCTTCCTGCTGCACCGTTTGCCGGCTCTTCCAGCCACCTTGCACGCGGATTTGGTTAGCTTGCGCTTCCGTGGCTTCGTCGCGGGCCTGGATTGAGGGGGCTTCGCATTGGATGTCGATGGGGGCGAACGTCTCCCACGGCAAGCGGCCGTGGTCGATGGCGACGTCGATCGCTTGTTTGATGACTTTGGTGAAGGCGCGCTTGTAGGCGTTTTGGTTTTGCGTCGCGGTGCGCACGAAGGTGGCTCGCACGGCGAGCCGAGGGGCGTAAGCTGCCGGGTTAGTGGTGCCGGCGGCGGCTACTCGCTCGGGACATGCAGGAGCTCGACGAAGCCGGCAGCGTTGCCGGCGCCGGGCGGTTGCACGTACTGCATGCCACGCGGGATGTCGGCGATCGTGCCGGGTTCGATCTGCTTGTAATTGATTTGGGCGCCGGTGAGCGGGTTCGTACGGAAGAAGTCAATTTGCTGGGTATTCAGGAAGTTCTGGATCTGGGCTTGTGTGGCGAAATCGTCGGGCGCCGCGAACGAAAGCCGTGGGCTAGGCTGGACGTTGGTGTCTCTGGACTTGCCCCGACACCTCTCCATTGAGGTGCCGGGGCTCAAATCCACCAAGTCACACGCACGGATGCCCGCGCTTGACAGTGCGGACTCGTGTATCGCTCAGGATGACGCGCAGAGCCTATCGTGAACCAGTTGGAACAGCCGCTTGTACTTGGACTGTAACTCGCATTGCTTCATCTCGATCTGGTCTGGGTAGACGGCGGGAAAGATCAAGGATCCGGGGCCGGGCATGTAATCCACTGGTTCCAGGACTGCACGGAGATACTTTCCATACCGAGCCAAGGCGCCGGCTGGTATCAGGTTCACGCAGGTCTACATTTCCGCATCCGGTGCCGACACCATGATGGGTGTTACCAGCATCGCGTACTGCTCCACGGTGGCCGCGTCCATGGTAAGGAGTGCGGCGAAGGTTCGGCACGACTCGGACGGGGTTCTGTCACGCCTGGAGGACCACACGGCGCGCCCCAGATGATCCCTCTGAGGGATACGCCCCTCCTTTGTCAACCAGGTGCGCCATTTCGCAGCATCATTGCCAAAGTCTTGTCCCGTGGATTGCTTGAGCTTCTGAACGGCCTCATCTCGCGGAACATAGTACCAGCCATTATTTTCGTCTAAATCTTCTTCGAGGTTGATCAGCTGTATCTCTTCTGGAAGAAGTAGTGACATGGCCGACCTCGGAGGATTGCTAGAGATGCCTACCGAACATGACGGAGTAGCCTCTTGCCTACTGGATGGAGCTTAGCCTGTCGCGCACGAGTTGACAAAGCCGTTCGTACTTGGCACGCAATTCTCTTTTCTTGATCTCCGCCAGGTCAGCGGACACGTCGTCAAACCGGAACTCCGCCGCATCTAGAACGATGTCCATGGGCTGTCGAAGATAGGCGGCGTACTGCTTCAGAAAATCGGCAGGGACCAGCTCAACGGATGTTTGTAGGTCTTTGTCGTTCATCGACATCATGGTCGGCGTCACCGAATCGGCGTAATCGTCGAATTCGAGAGCCTCCATGCTCAGGAGATCAGCGGAAGTTCGGCAAGACTCGACGTCGCTTATCTCAGACTTGGAGTAGGGCCACACTTCTCGTCCCAGATGATCTCTTTGCGGAATCAGTTCCGCTCGCGTCAACCAGGCTCTCCACGCGGCCGCATCGTAGCCGAAATCCTTGCCGGTCCATGTCCGGAGTCTTTGAAGGGCTGTCTCTCGGGGAATGTACCACGGATCGTTTTTATCCACATTCTCCTCAAGGTTGATAAGTGGAAGCTCATGGGGGAATAGACCAGGCATGGCTCAGTCATCCTTTCTGTAGTGGCCTTCGGTGTTCTTTTGAATACTCTCTCTGTAATGTTCAAAATAGTCTTTAAAGTCCTTTTCGATTTCTGGACTCAACTTCCCCATCTTCTTCATAGCCTTCCTGGCCACCCCATCCGCTTTTATTTCCATCCTTGCATGCTTGATAGGATCGCTTGGGAGTTCGTTCCACTGCTCGATGGCCTTCGCCTTGTCGATGGCGCCTTTAGTGAATGCATTATACTGACGCCCGTGACCAAGCTCATGAAGCGCTACGCGCAGTTGAAATCGTTGTCGTCTTTCGGTCTCTCGCCTCTAGCGCCGCGGTCACGAAACGCGCCAGATCCGGAGCCCACATCGAAGACCGCCTTACCGACCAGCTTCGCCCCGGGGGAAGTCGCCTTTGCTACCCCATGCCAGCTGTTCGGGAAGTTCTGAAATCTCGGCTTGGGTGGCTGAGTCAAGTTGGTGTTGCCCGCGCCTGATCGGCACACTACTACTGCTCTTCAGGCGGTATCGCGTAGGTGACGTCAGGCCGATTATCGACGACGTACTGATCGGGATTACTTAATATGTAGTCCTCACCAGGGAAAAAGACTTCCCAAATCCAAAGGAAGAAATCCCGAGGATTGGCAGGATGATCGAACGGGATTAAACACGAATCGTACACGCGTCCGAAAGGGACCGAGGAAGTGGTGAGGTAATACATCAAACAGAGCTTGGATAGGCGCTTTCTAACGGCGTCGCACGAGAGATACGTCGGTAGCAGCTCCGTTCGAATGATCTCCTTTATTTCATTAGGGTCATTCGGATTGACCTTCCAATACTTGCGGACGGTCTCATCATGGTCGGCCAGCCCAACGAGCGGCCCCAGGAGATCGTCCAGCAAATAACTGTATATCTTTGGCATTGGTGTCCTCCGAAGAGAGCAAATGTCGGCGACATCACTTCAAGGGGGAAAGTTGAGGATAGAGAGTGATTAGCTTCCCGTGGCGAAAAATAGCTTTGACGTTGGATGTCCTGACAAGCTCCGCACTTCCCTTGGTAAATCCTTCACCGACTATGTTATGCATTTCGAAGCTAAACGTTGTCTGCCCCGTCCTTTTGAAAGTGTCTTCCGCTATTTTCACCGCCTCTAGCTGATCACGATGGCTCAAGAACCGGCCTGAGTCCACGGGTTTGCCAGCCACACCATCTGGAGTCATTCCCGTGGTGGCTCTGTCGAACTGTTCTTCTAGCGTCGTGTGGGGACTATGTCGACTGTAAAAATGAGAGTTGCTTCCCGCTTGGGCCTCCATCTCAGCCAATGCCTTTGCGGCAGCTTTCTCTTCTTCCAGTGCCAGAACCGAGGGGTTCGGAGTAGTGGGAGGCTTGGGCGGTGGCGGGGCTGGAGGCTTGGTTGCACCGGAAGAGCCTTTGGGTTGTGCGTTTGGCGGATTCCCTGCGGTCGCCGTCGCGCCTTCCGCCTCTGCCTCTGCTACTACTTTCGGATCGACCCGGAGCTTTCCGCCTTCATTCGTGATGGGTTTCTTGGAGACCTTCAAGGCAGCGATGCGCTTGCCAACGAGTTTCGCGCCCGCGGAAGTCGCCTTGGCTACCCCCACGCCAGCCAGCGTCGTGCCTGCTTGAATTAGGAACGGGGAGATCCCGCGCGCGAAATACTGGCCGGCCAGGTCAAAATCGCTGTCATCCTTCGCCTCTAGCGCCATGGTCACGAAACGCGCCAGATCCGGAGCGGCTTCCAAGACCGCTTTGCCGGCCAGGATATAGCCGATAATGCCGACGATAGAATCAACCACTGGCCCCGCCGGTGTGAACTGGGCGATGCCCACCGCCGCCAGGGCGCCGCCGAGAATAGCCTGATTTCTTGGGTCCTTTAAAGCGGCAATCATCTCTTTGACCTGCTCCCGCATTTCCGAGCTGAGATTGCCGCTGCTTATGGATCTCTCGATGGCCTCGACCAGGCGCTCCGCCCCGGACATCTTCTGAATCGCCAGCTGCCGCTCCGCCTTCCTTTGCGAAGCCTGCGCATCCTTGATGCCCTGAACGTAGGCTGGGTCATTCTTTAAACGGTGTGCGTGCCGCTTCCTTGCATCTTCTTCCAGGAGCATCCCGAACAGTTCCCGCTTCAGGTCGTCGGAACTGATGTTGGGATTGGTCGCCAGGATCTCACGAACGAAGTCGTTCTTGGGCTCCTTCCCGCGGGCGACA
>Ga0310039_10000562_pt1 | contig 30534 bp, 23 predicted proteins | sample Sb_taG_4_FD_200460 | JGI IMG/M metagenome (GOLD analysis project Ga0310039, IMG submission 200460) | Peat soil microbial communities from Weissenstadt, Germany - Sb_50d_6_BS metaG (v2) (version 2) | ecosystem: Environmental > Terrestrial > Soil > Wetlands > Peat | place: Germany: Weissenstadt...
GAGTAGTAGCAACCATGCGTTCCTCCGGGAAATAGGTGAAAGTCCGGAAGAATCGTAGGCCTGTACACTTGTCCCAATCAAGGCCCTCTCAATAATTGAGGTGGAGTTTGATGCGTTCGCCCTGCTCCTGCCACCCAGCAGGGACTCATTCTTCCTCGGGGCTAGGTTGAAACCCATGTTCCCCAACTTGAGCAAGGAGACTTTCATGCGCAAGATCTGTAGGCCGGCGATGTTTTTTGCCTTGTGCCTCTTTGGTTGTGCTTCTGGGTTAGTCCTAGCAGACCAGATCGGCTTTGTTCCAAATGCCTTGTGCACGGGGATAAATTGCAACATGCTAGAGCAAACGTTCGGCCCCCCCATCAATGATATATGTGATTTCAATAACAATCTGAATGGCAATTTTTGCCTCACTAACGGTCCCGGGTGCACGACTAATACGCAGCTATTTGGAACCAAAACCTGCTCGGGGACTTGGAAGAGACAGGGGGGCACGTGCAGTATACCGTATGACCAGTGTAATTGAACGCCGGGGGCATTTCTCTGTGTTGCGGGACCGTTGCGACAGCTCGCTCGTGGCGCGGGGGCATGCCCTTGGGCGCTACTGCATTGGCAAAGGCTTAACGCCACGAGCACGGCCGGGCTCAGATCCAACAAACTGAACCGCGGCCGTTCACTACCTGGTCGGCTACTCCTGAGAAAACCCCAACGCGGGGTAATGAAGGGAACCTTCTCCGGTCGTTCACTATATTCCCGAAACGGGGACTGTACTTCTAAACGCTCTTTCCGGAAAAGCGATAAGGCTCGAATTGAGCACCACCGCGTATCGGCATTCGTGGTAACAACCCGGAGGCAACCATGGCTCGCTGGGCCAGCTACTCCCTTTTGGTTCTCCTTCTTGCAAGTAATTGCGTTCTTGCGCAGAGCCAGAAAGAACTGCAGAATACCCTTATCCTCGCCCATCGATCGGCAGTTCAAGCAGTACAGTCTCTTTCATGCCAAGTAACCGTACAAGATGGCGTGGGTAAGTTGCAGCAAAATACAACGGGCAGGTACTGGCGCGATTTCAATGCCATTCGAATTCATCAAGACGGTGCGGATGGGCAAAGCCAGGATCTGGTGGTCAAAGACGGCGAACTTGTTTCGCTGAGCAAACTCCAAGATCGCGGCAAATTGAAGTTCTTCGCGGGTCGACAATCCGCAAGCCAACGCCTCTCCGTTTGTGACGTTTGGGCAGTAATGCTCCTTAATGTGCCAGGCCCGAAAGGAACTCGTCTGTTGCTGGACGAATTTCTTGAGCGAGTGGTCGTAGCGTGCGAAATCTCCCGGGATAGATCCAGCAGTTTTTACGTCAAAGCAGACTTTGACGACGCAGATGACGGAAAAAACCATTTGGAGCTATGGTTCGATGCTTCGGTCAACTATCTGATTCGCAGGATGGCGCTTACTGTAGACAAATTCCCCAGGAACCGCTGGGAATTTGCGATCGGCCACTTTGAAGAGGGCGCACCTGGCGTGTTCTTTCCCGCGCAGAGCACGGCCCGCTCACTTTACGATGGTAAAGTGATAATGCAATCTATTTCCACACTTTCGGAGCTGCATATAAACGAATCGATTCCCGCAGACCAATTCACTCTGGTCGTTCCTCCCGGAACTCCGCTTGCTGATAAAATCCGCGGAATTAGTTACACGACCGGCAACCACGGCCACGCTCCCGGCAATATCAAGCCCATGCCTAGTGCGACCCTTCCTCCCATGACCCTGTCTGGAGAAGAAGCCTACAGCAGACAGACCCAGCACGAACCGATTAAATGGGGCCTAGTCGTATTACTCGGTTCCCTTGGAATCCTGGCCGCTGCCTGTGTTTACTGGGTGTCGCGAAAAAGGAGAGGTGCCTCGTGAGGGTGATTCCCTGGAATTCTTGCGTCTGGATCGTACGTCGTAGAACCCTACTGTCCTGTTTTTAGTATCCTGAGATGGCGAACTGGCGGTTGATCCGGATCTCCGAGCGTAGTGATTTGCAGAGGAATATCAGCCATGAGAATCCGACACCTCCTAATCTGGGTTGCACCCCCGGTCCTCGTTGGACTGTTGGCCTTCGGAGTCCGTTCGGGGCGGCTTCGTCAGATTTGTTCGTTGTCGGGCCCCGGCTTACCGGTTATAGAGGTTCCAGCATCCATAGATCTCGGCGAGCAGGAAATTGGACGTACGTGTCTCAGCGAAATTCCGATCTACAACAAAGGGACTGCGGAGCTGGTTGTGGACCACATCCGCACAAATTGTGCATGCACAGGGCTCGAAGACAAAGTGAACGAACAGTTTGTCAGACTGACCGCGTTTCGTCTAACACCTGGCCAGAGCAAGACCTTTGTAGTGCGGATGGCTGTTCAGGGGCAACCTGGCGCTCAGATGCAGAACTTCTTGACTTTTCACACCAACGATCCCGAGCATTCTGAGGTAGTCATTCCGATTACGGTAGCTAAGCTACGTGGAAGCTGTTTGCCGGTACCGACCACCGTTCTATTCGGTACCGTATCGCTTGGCAACTCTGTTAGCAGAGTCATCAATGTCTATGATGCAGGTGTTAGCCGGAGGACTATCCGTGAGGTCGCGAGTACCGTTCCAAGGCGGTTTGGGGTTCGGCTTCTTAAGTCAACCTCACTTAGTGGGGAAGATCAGGCCAACCAACCGGCCAGTGCCGGCCAACTTATTGGGCAGATAGAAGTGATGGTCAAGGGAAACGAGGAGGGTTCGTTAAACGGTGAGGTCTTAATTTATCTTGCCGGTCAGGAACTCGCTCCAGATATCGTGCCTGTTCTTGGACGGGTGGCTTCCCCCATCGAAGTTACGCCGCTGTCCCTGGTTCTTCCTCGACGGTCGGGTGCGGGGCTTGTCTCTTATGGTGAATGCATCTGCCGAAGCATTGCAGACGAACCAGTTGCCCTGACGGTGCAAAGCATTCCACAGGGGGTTTCTGTAAAAATAAGCGAGGTCGATGGAAATCCGCGATTTCAAAAAATTCGAATCGACTGGCAGGGGAAGACGCTTGGTTCCATGACAAAGCAATCGCACAAGGAAGTCTTTCTTCGCGCGCTGTGCGGAAGTATAAAAAAGGATATAAACATCTCTGTTATCTGTCAAGGAGGCGACGAGTAATGTGCCGGCCGATTGAGATTAAACGAAGAGCTTTCACCCTTCTTGAACTCGTCGTTGTGATGGCCATTATCGGCGTGCTGATCGGGCTCCTACTGCCTGCGGTTCAGGAGGTCCGCGGAGCAGCGCTCCGCCTCAGCTGCCAGAACAACCTGAGACAGATTGGGCTCGCGCTCCATGAGTACCACGATAATCAGGGGACTTTGCCACCTTCGGCGATCATTGCCCATGGCGGAGGGCCCAAGGCTGGGCTGAGTTGGATGACAGGCTTGCTAGCGTACATCGAGCAGGAACCATTGGCGGCCGTAACGGCCCAGGCTATTCGTGTTGATCCTAGCACTTTCCAGAATCCCCCCAATGTAGGCCTAGCGACGGTCTTATCGGTTTACGTCTGTCCCATGGACGGACGATTATACGAGCCTATGCAGAATTCCGATGAAAGTATAGGGGCGTACACATCCTATGTAGGAGTTGCCGGGAGTACCTTGGGAAACGGCGTTATGGTCACTCCGGGCATCCGACTTACAGATATCTTGGATGGGACAAGCAACACGCTTATGGTCGGCGAGCGACCGCCGCCTTCCTCTTTGCAAGCCGGCTGGTGGTATTCAACTACTGTACTCCTTACGTGGCCAGATTGGATATACCAAGGTCCAAACGCCTCTATGTCGGTTGACATCCAAGAAGCCCCTCCTCCGTGTACTGGTCCCTTCCATTTCGGACCCGGTGAACTCCAAAACTCTTGCGATCGCTACCACTTCTGGAGCCTGCATCCTGGTGGGGCTAATTTCCTGTTCGCAGACGGATCGATTCATTTCCTTAGCTACTCAGCTGTCTCGGTACTTCCAGCCTTGGCTTCACGGGCGGGTGGCGAAGTTGTTGATCTTCCTGACTAGCTCCGGTCTTTCGCATTGCTTCGGCAAATCGGTGTCACTTCATGTTTTCTGCCCAAGGCACGGAGACAATGAACTGACGCCGATTTTCAGGTGGATCATCGAGTGCTGACGGTCATTGGCCGTGCCTGCCTAGCAATCGTTACGCTGTATTCTTCGAGGACAAGTCGCAACTTGACGCAAAATGTGGCTCCCATGGCCATCCAAAAGCCGTGGGCATGGCGCCGAGCGCGCGGAAAACATACTTGCCATCCCACTACGACCTCGTTACTCTCATGCTCTGTCGACGCTCGCGACCCAGGGGGAGGGCCATACCAACATCTCTTGTACAACGACAATTATTTCCCGCGTCGCGTTGTGTCATCGTTTGTGCTACCGAAGGTCCACCGTTGTCGCAGTTGGACGTTACCGAGTCAGCGGAAGTGGTCATGAGAATCGCTACGGGCAGGCCAGGTGGAGCCTGCGGACGCAAGTCCTGGGGCGATGGGGACAGGACTCACGCCCTCTCCACCCGGCCTGCCCGTAGCGACTTGCGCAGGCATGACTCATCGCTGCCCAGCGGCCACGATTTTGCTCGGTAACATTGTGCGGTGAGGCAACACGCTGGGGAAAGATAATTGTCGTCATACAATTCTCTCTATGGATGCTCGCTCCACCCCTCATCTTGTTAGCTGATTCTGCCGTTCCTTTTTGCAGTCAGGGATCGTTTCTGCCGGAACAGAACGTCGCCCCTCTCCAGGCGCTGAAGGGATTGTGTCCGATCCACTGCCGTGTCCACACGACAGGAGTCCGCAGCATGGGCCGCGGCCGATTGCAGTTGAGACGATTGGCCGGCGATCAAGTCTCGCTGATCCGGATTATCGTACGCGAGCCAGAAGGGAAGACGGAAACGGCCACGGTCTAGATTCGGTATTCGGGAGACCTTCGACGAGCGCGGATGACGCGGCGAGGTCGGCAGACCTTCGCCTAGCGCTGGGTACACGTTCCCGTATCTTTATGATGAAAGACAGAAAATTCAGGATCGACGGTAAAACTCGAGAGAGCGCGATACCTCGCTTGAACATTCCCAAATCTGCTTGATGACGGCAGTTCCCGGTCGCTTCCGGAATTACGACTACTCCTTCGATGCAGTGATTATCTTGGCGAGGAGCGCATTTTTCCAAGGCTGTTGCCGCGGGTTTAGCCTGGATTTAACCTAGAGTAGAGGTGAGACGCTATCCGCGAGTCGAGCCGTGTTTTTGCGGTCCTACGGCGCGGAGGCTGTTTTGCCGGTGGCAATCGAATACTCGGACCGCCCCGGCTTCCGTGTGGATTGCCTGTGTTGAAAAAGGGGTCAGACCCCTCGAGAATCGAGGCACACCGCCCATTCCTGAGCCACGGGGCTTTGCAGATTCGAAGGGGTCAGACCCCTTTTTCAACACGCTCTTACCGTGACGTTGATACTGACTCGGTTCTTCGAGGTTGCGCATGGCCGGGCAGGCTTCAGCCGGATCTGAAATCATCCCGGGCTACACGCTCGTCGAGCGCGTGGGCGCGGGCGGTTTCGGTGAAGTATGGAAAGTCACCGCACCGGGCGGATTGAGCAAGGCCGTCAAACTGGTCTTCGGCCAGATTGGCGAGGCACGCGCCGAGCAAGAGTTCAAAGCCCTCAGCCGCATCAAGGAAGTGCGCCATCCCTTCTTGCTATCTCTCGAGCGATTCGAGATCGTCGACAGCCAGCTCATCATCGTTACGGAGCTGGCCGATGCCAGCCTGATGGACCGGTTCAAAGAGTGCCGCGACCAGGGCTTGCCGGGCATTCCGCGCGACGAACTGTTGGCATACCTGCGCGATGCGGCCGATGCCCTCGACTACATGAATGAGCATTACGGTCTGCAACACCTTGACATCAAGCCGGAAAATCTCCTGCTTGTCGGCGGGCGTGTGAAAGTTGCCGACTTCGGCCTGGTCAAGAACTTTTGCAGCGCGCGCGTCACCGTTACGGGCGGCGTGACGCCCGCCTACTCTTCACCGGAAGCATTCGAGGGCAACGTCAGCCGCTTCAGCGATCAGTACAGCCTGGCAATTGTCTATCAGGAATTGCTAACCGGTTTGCGCCCGTTCCCCGGCACAACGCCCTTCCAACTGGCTCTGCAACATACGAGCGCGCCGCCAATGCTGGACGTTCTGCCCGCCGAAGACCGGCCGGCCATCGCGCGTGGCTTGGCCAAGAAACCGGAGGACCGGTTTGCTCGATGCAGCGATATGGTGGCCAGTCTCCTCAAACCACCACAGCAAGGAGACGCCCCAGCGGCGCCGGCCGGGCCAACTCCTAGGCTTGGCCTCCATACCAAGGGATTGTCAAGATCGCGAAGTAGTCCTTCCGCGGGTGAGGATGAAGATTCACTGGGCCTACCGACGGAAGTGGTCGATAAGCCGGCCATCGCCAAGGTTCTCAGCGTGCGGCGGAAGGAGACCGTGGTCAGGTCGCCGCTCGTGAATAGTTCGCCCGCCCAGGAACGGCAGCGGCCGACGCTTTTCCTGGGGATCGGCGGCGTGGCGGGGATAACTTTGCAACGCTTGCGGGAACGGCTGACGGAGCGCTTTGGAAATCTCGATGCGCTCCCAGCATTGCAATTCTTGCTGGTGGATACGGATCGCGACAGTCTACGCCGCGCCCGTGCTGGCGAGTCGGGCGGCGCCCTGAAACCTGAAGAAACGCTGTTAATGCCGCTCTTTCGGCCGAGCCAATATCGCCCCCGCGCCAAGGAGCTGGTGCGCTGGGTGAATCGCCGCTGGCTATTCGCCATTCCTAATTCCTTAAAGACGGAGGGTCTGCGTCCGCTGGGTCGTCTTGCCTTGGTTGACAATTCCGCCACGTTGCTCACGCGCCTGCGTGCAATCGTCTCTCTACTGGCGGAACAGACGGCCCAGGGCGGGACACTACAATCTGTTACGCCACCCCCGGAAATCGACACGCCGCGCATCTGCATCGTCGCGTCAATTTCCGGAGGGACCGGAAGCGGTATGCTCGTCGACGTCGTGCTGGCGGTGCGCCATGCCTTTGCCGAGATGCAGCTATCCTCGGCCGAAATCCTTGGTTTTCTGGCACACGCCACCACTCGCAAACCAGCCGAACGAGACCTGGCGCGCGTGAATTCGTTCGCTGCCCTGAGCGAACTGGGAAGCTTCTGCAGTGGGACGGATTCGGTTTCCAGCAGCTCCTCGACACCCACTCCCGGGCCCGCACTGTTCAACGATTGCTATCTCGTGCAACTGGGCGAGGATCTCGAGGAGCCGCAACTTCGCTCGGCGGCCGACGGACTGGCAGAATATCTATATTTGAACACCGCAACGCCGGCTCAGGAAATACTCAACCAGTATCGCCAGGCAACCCAACCTCCGCCATCAGCGAGCTGCCCGGATGCGGTGCTGCGCACTTTTGGACTGTCCAAGATCACTTTTCCTGCCAAGCCCCTTGCCCATACGGCCGCCGAGGTTCTGTGCAAACAATTTGTCGGACGCTGGCGGGGGGCGCTGGATGAGAAAAGTATCGCCAAGATCGCGGGAGAAACTTCGGAACAGATCGAGGCTCTCGGTCTGAGCCGTGAGTCCTTGACGGCGCAATTTCACACAGCGATGGAAAACGTACTGGGAGACAATCTCGAAGTTTACTTTCGAAAACTGCTCGGCAAGAGTCCGATGCGCGCGCTGATGGAAGGGGAGAGCACGGTCAGCAAGGCTCTGTCGAGGCAAATTCTAAACAAGATCGAAGACATCCTGGGAGCCACTCGCGGCGAACAGGATGCCGACTTCACGCCGACCACGGTCTTTCAGGTTGCGGCGGGCGGCCTGGCAAGAAAATGGAGCGATGGTCTGGGCCGGTCCATCGAGCAATGGCTTGTGCAAATCATTGAAGATCCTACGAAGAGAGTAAAATCAGCGGTGCAGGCGATCTACCAACTTCAAGAACATTTCAAGGCCACGATCACCGAGACCGAAAGTCAGTTGCGGCGTTGCCGGGATTTCCGCACGACCATGTATAAACGCCTGCTCGAGGGCGAAGGGGCCGCAACCGGAAAAAATGGACGTTGGTTTGGAGCGGGAAAGTCCCAGGAAGGGCCGTCCGATCCCTGCAACAAATTTGTGGAATATTGGTCCCTGAGGATCCTCGAAGCATGTCTGGAGAACGCACTCAAGGTACTGGGTTTGGTCTCCGGCTCAATTACGCCTTTCGCTCAAGACTTGACCCTCTGCCAGCAGAAGCTCGGTCACCTGGCCAATACATTCAAGCCTGCCTCCAAGGTGGCCGAAGAATTTGAGCACCAGGCACTATTTGCCGAATCGACCGCAGTCTTTCCAGACGCCGCCACTGGCCTGGTGACAGCAGCCGAGAGAGTTCTCGACCACCTGGACTCGGAGTTCATCACAAAGATTGATCGTGAATTCCAGGATGAGGTGCTTACACCGAACGGCGGCCTCTGGGAAGTCCTGTGCGCGAATGCGGATTTGACCAGCTCCTTGAAACCCGTTCTTCAGGAGTGGGCCAGTTCCGTAATTCTCGATCGCCTCAAAGGTGACGATGCAGCCAAGATCCTAACCGAATCTCCGGAGGGAATGGATCAGGCCAAGCAGACTCTTCTGACACATGTGCTTAAAGCAGAGCCCCGGTTGCAGTTGCCTCTAACGCATCAGCATTTGCTGCTGGGACTCCCGGCCGGTGCGGCAGGGGAGAGCCTTGGCAGGGTGGTGACGACAGCGTTTCCCCAGGTGCCGACGACAGTCTTCGAATCTGCCCGAGATGTAGTAATCTGCCAGGAGGTAGCCGCACTGTCAATTTCCAAGATTGCTGATCATCTCGCGGCCAGTACGCCCAGTTGCATCGAACACGCCAAGCGCGTCATGACGCAGTCTTGCTATCCCTGGGCGAAGATATCCCCTCGCGTGACCCGTGAAGAAGCCATTTCCTGCTGAGGGCCTATCCGAACAACGGGGACAGGACCTTTGAACTAGAGGTCCTGTCCCCGGTATTATTCGGATAGGCTCTTAGACTGCGGTGGCGGCCAATTCTCCAGATGCTTTCGATCCGTCAAAGAGAGTCAATTCGGCGACAGACAGTGGCCTGCCGAAGTAGTAGCCCTGGCCATGATGATACCCGAGCATCTGGCAGGTTTCCGCTTCCAGGGCGGTTTCAATACCCTCGGCAATGATCTGAACATTGGCCCCGACCAGGACCTGGATGAGAGCCTGAACCAGCTCCTTGCGGACCTTGTCCCGATCGATGCCGCGGATCAAACTGATGTCGAACTTGATGAATGCGGGTGGAACCTCGACCAGCTCTTTCAACCGAGCCTTTCCCGCGCCAAAATCGTCGTAGGCCAGCTCCATGCCGAGGGAATGAAGCTGATCGCGCATTTCAGCCATCATGACGGAATCGACCATGGCTTCTTCGTGCACTTCAAGGACCAGCTTTCTCTGGTCACGCAAGGTGCCCAGTGTGGCCCGCAGTGAATCGAATAACTTTCCTTCGACGAATTCAGATGGATGGATGTTGAAAAAGAAGCGAACCGTTTTGGGCAAGAGCGCGGACTCTTCCATGGCGACCGTTCGGAAGAGACGGCTAAGCTCCGGGGCCATTCTGCAACGGTCGGCCAGGCGGAGAAGATCCGCCGGGTTGGGAGTTAACTGGGCGTGCGTGCCGCGGCCCAGTGCCTCGTAGCCCATAATTTGCCGGGTCTTCAGCTCCACGATCTGTTGGAAAACGACGCTGACGCAGTTTTCCCTGAGAAGTTCACGTAGGTGTTGGCTAACCACAATCATGCTGGGCGGCAACCCGCTTTGCAGCACGTCAGTACCGGGTTCGTGCGGTACCACTGGCGTTCCCACGGGCTCGTAGCGAAACCGGAATTCCTTGTGGCCAAAATGGATGATGTCGCCGTTGTACAACGGCGCTTCGCCCACCCTCTGACCATTCACAAAAGTGCCGTTTGTGCTCTTGAGGTCGCGGATATAGAGGTTGTCACCGAGACGATAGAGTTCCGCATGCTGCTTGGAAACCTGCCGAGAATAGATGATAAAGTCCGCACTGATGCTACGGCCGATCTGGAAGGGGAAATGTTCCAGCGGAATTTGTTGGGCAACATTGCTCTGCTCCGGAAAATGCTCCAGGCAGGGAACATGCCTCTCATTCATGGGCGCTGAATGATTTTCCATAATTACGTCACCACCGCAAAATAATTGTCCACAACCAGATCGAAGTATTCAGGCTTTATCTCGATCGGCAAGCCGTTGTAAACGCAATAGTGATAAATCTGCAGCAGGAGATCGCGCGGGTGGCAGCGGCGCAGCGATCGCTTCTTGGGCCGATAGTGCCGCTCCAGGAGAGTGTCCACGACCGATCGATTGTATTCGCACTCCAGCATGCGGGCGCAATGGTCGAAAATCGAGTGGAATTCCTCCACATCCGGATCGGGGACGTTGATCTTGTAAGGAATTCGGCGCAGGAAAGCTTCATCCACGAGATCTTTGGGTTCAAGGTTCGTGGAAAAAATAATGAGCTGGTCGAAGGGTACTTGGATCTTCTTGCCCGACGGCAGCGTCAAGAAGTCGTAATGCTTTTCCAGGGGGATGATCCAGCGATTCAGCAATTCCAGCGGATCCATGCGCTGGCGGCCAAAATCGTCAATGAGCAGCGTACCGCAATTGCTTTTCATTTGCAGTGGCGCTTCACTGACGTGTGTTTGCGGATTATGGCGAAGCTCCAGGCTATCCATGGTCAATTCGCCGCCCACGACCACGGTCGGTCTGCGAATCTTGATCCAGCGTTTGTCGTGATTGTCTTTGCGCAGGATGCTCTGCGTCGACTCCTCCACAGACTCGTGATAAGCAGGGTCATAGAACTGGATGATCTCGCCATCAACAATGATGCTCCGAGGAATCCATATCTCCTGGCCGAAGCAGCGCGTGATCCTCTCAGCTAGGGTCGTCTTGCCATTGCCGGGTGTTCCGTACAGAAACATGCCGGCACCGGAATTCACCGCGGGACCAAGTTTGGCGAACATCTCCGGACTTACGGAGATATCCTGAAATGCTTTCTCGAGGTTAGCGCGTTTGGGCGCTTCCGCGGCGATGGTCTGGGCATCGACGGATGTCACATAATCCACGAAAGGAACCGGCGCGGAGCCGTGGTAGTTACATGCGTCCGCCAGGAGCTGAGCGAATTCGCGCCCTTGCTCGGTAAGCACATAAATATAGTCATTAAGCGCCGCCGGGCCTCGATGCGCTACATACTGGCGAGAGCGCAGCTTCTGCAGATTTTTGTCCAGAACTCCCATGGGAATACAGAGCTGTTCGGCGAAATTGCGCCCCGTGGAGTTCCCGACCGCGGCCAGTTGCTTCAAGATGAGGGATTCGACCACGGTCTCGGCAAGTCCGGCGTCCTCCAAGCTCTGTGGCTCGGCAGGATGAAAGATCTCCTGGGCCAGCAGCGCTGATAGCGGACTCTCATTGGCAAGTGCGGTTTTCGGTGTTGTCATGGTGCACTGGAACGAGACAGCGACCACAGCAGGTATGAGCTGGGCGGTCTGGGTCTTGTTTACTCCGTAGGAACTATAAGTCACAAAACCTGAGCTTGGCCGCTAATGATCCCATTGCTGGGGATTGTTGTCGCACGTGAGAATTGTGGGCTATGCGCAAAAAAGCTTAGCATCATACGAAAAAGCTAGAATTAGCGGTGTCGCATCGAGGGCAATTTCAAGGTTCCTGCCCCCGATTCTGGCAATCTGACAGTTGTTCAGCAATGCCGACGATCGAATTATCTCACGGCGTTCCTTTACAACGGGGTTGATTTGATCCAAGGTTCTAGGGGACCAAGATCTGAGAGAAGAACTACGATGCCTGCTTTTGAGCGAGAGTGTCATGTTTGAATGCGAACAGCCAGCTACTCAGGATCGATCATCCAAACCACTAACATTGGATCGCCGGGCTTACGTGCGCCTCCCTTGCAATCAGGATGCGTTTTGCTCCACTCCGAACGGCTTTGGTCAGGAACGCTGGAAGGTCCGCGTGCGAGATGCCTCCATGGGCGGCCTGGCATTGGTTGTCCCGGCACCGGTTGGATGCAAGACCAGTCTAGTCATCAGTCTCCAGATGTTCGGCAACTGCTACTCCCGTCCCATGATCGTGCAAGTCGTCCGCTGTGAAGAGCAGGCCGATGGCAGCTGGCTTTTGGGATGCAGATTTGCCCGTCAACTCAGCGATGCCGATCTACGGTCGTTAATTTGCTGACAACGCAGGAAACCCTTTCAATTCAGATAACTGCGGCGCGCCCCCAGTGCTTAAGCGGGGTTGGCCGCATTTCCGGAACAAATCTCAAAAAAATCCATGTCGCAGCGCTTGGTTCGTGCAGTAATAGGGTTAGCAAGGCGACAGGAGATTCGGATCGATGGCTGGACCGATGCTCGGCGAGATTGTGCGTTATCTCCGTACGTTGGCTGGTTTGCGGCCGACGGCGGGGCTGGCGGATAGTTCGTTGCTGGAGCGATTCCTGAAGCAGGGCGACGAGGCGGCCTTCGAAGTGCTGTTCGCCCGGCATGGGCCGATGGTGCTGGGCGTCTGTCGCAGCCTGTTGCCCAGCGCGCACGAGGCCGAGGATGCATTCGCGGCTACATTTCTGATCTTCGTCCGCAAGGCAGGGTCGATTGGCCGGGGTGAATTACTGGCAAATTGGCTCTACGGCGTGGCCCATCGTGTGGCAGCGCGGGCGCGGGCGAACGCGGCCAGGCGACGCGCCCATGAGCGAGGAAGTGTCGAGATGTTGGCAGCAAACTCGAGCGATGACGTGGCCACACGCGATCGTGACCGCGTGCTGCACGAGGAATTGAATCGCCTGCCGGCCAAGCTCCGCACGCCGCTGGTGCTCTTTTATCTGCAAGGCAAGAGCCAGGAAGCCGTCGCCCAGGAGCTGGATTGCACGCCCGGGGCCGTGCGCGGCAGGCTCGAACGCGGACGCGAGCGACTGCGCAGCCGGCTCGCCTCCCGAGGTTTGGTTCTCTCGGCCGCCGTGTTGACCGGCGTGCTGGAATCCAGGACGCTGGCGGCAACGGTCCCGAACGCCTTGTTCACATCAACTTTGAAAACCGTCCTATTAATGGCGGCAGGCGGCAGCGCGGCGGGAACGATTTCCGCGCCCGTGGCTGCCCTGGTGGAAGGAGTAATACACGCGATGTTCATGACCAAGATCAAGATGGCGGCGGCAGTGGTGCTCGTGCTGGGCATGCTCGGGACAGGGGTGGGCGTTATGACCTATCAGGGGGTGCGTGCACAGGCGCCCCCTGCGGTGAAAAAGGAAGCTGCGCAGCCGGACCCGCTGAAGCAGCGTGCGGATGATCTGATAGAGAAGTTGAAGCGGGGCGAACAAGTCTCTTTGCAGGATATGCCAGAGGATCAGCTCAAGTCCATGCTTGCCAATCTCAAGGACGGGGACAAGACCGCGTCTCTTCTCAAAGAGCAATACCACGCCGCTCGCACGGAGGCAAACGTCCGGTGGCTGGAATTCATTGCCGGGCGAGGCACTTTGCACATTCTTCTGAGCGCTTACCAGCGCTTGCTCCAGGCGGAATTCGATCTGAGCAGTAAGAGGCTGGACCGTACTGCTGCCCTGGAGGCCCAGTGGCTGCGCACGAGACTCGTGGAGTCGGAAAGCAAGCGACGATACGATGACGGTCGCATCCCTGTTTCAGATTTTGAGCAGAGCCGTTTCAACCGTGTGCGCGCCGGAATCATGCTGGAACGGGCGAAGCAAGGTCGATGGCCAACGGAGTTGATCGACTAGGCTCTCAAACGCCCGGAGGGCGCACGAACGTAGCCAGGGGCTTCAGCCCCTGGAGATAGACGTGGCCCCGAATACGGATCGCTCATATGGCGCCTAAAGTCCCTGGCTACGTTCGTGCGCCCTCCGGGCGAGAGTGCCAGGGACTAAAGTCCCTGGCTACGCACGCGCCCCCTTCGGGCGAATGCTGAAGTCCCTGGCTACGCACGTGCGCCCTTCGGGCGAGGCCGCTGCCCTGCCCGTTGAGGGCGCGCCCACGAGGCCGCGCGTGCGGCAGACGCCTTTCGTGGATGCCAGTACAATGCATACTCTATGCGAGCGTGGCTGAGGAAGTCGTGGCCGATCCTTAAAGTGCTTTTCACCGTCGCAATTATCATCGCGATCGGCCGGCAGTTTGCGCGCGATCTCAACGTCTGGGAACGTGGTCTCGTACCAGCCCTGCAGGATCTTTGGAGCCGGATCCATCGCCCCGGTTGGCTCGTCGCTTCGGGCGTATTGTACCTCCTGGCCCTGGGCTCCACGGCCACGTACTGGTACAGGCTACTTCGCGATTTTGGTCAGCACCCTTCGTTCTATGCAGCAATCCGCGCCCATTATGTCGGGCAGATGGGTAAGTATCTTCCAGGCAAAGCCTGGGCTTTGCTTGTCCGGTCGGGGATGGTGCGCGGGACCCACGTTCACGTCGGCATAGCAGTGCTGACCTCCTTCTTCGAGGTGCTGGCCGCAATGGCGACCGGCGCCTTGTTTGCTGCCGTGCTCTTTGCAACGCAGATCTCCGATCTCTCCGCACCGCTGGATTGGCATGCTTTCGAAAGGCTGCTGCCGCGCAACGCGCCGCAGGCCACGCCCATCGATCCGCGCGTTGCGGCATGCTTGGCCGTGCTGCTGCTAGCGCCGGTCGGGTTTCCGATCCTTCCACCCGTCTTCAACTGGCTGGCCCACCGGATCGCACGCCCGTTTCGCCAGGCCGATGCGGGCCCTCTACCCCGAACGCGTATCATCTCCTTGGTGGAAGCCCTGGTATTCGCGACCGTCTGCTGGCTGTTCATGGGCGCCAGCCTCTGGGCCGTCCTGCATGCGATTGTTCCCGATCCTCCGCCTTTGACGCTGGCGCGCCTGGCCGACTACACGGCGTTCATCTCTCTCTCCTACGTGGCCGGGTTTCTCATGTTGATGGTGCCGAGCGGGCTGGGGGTCCGCGAATACTTCCTGTTGCTCTTCCTGATCCCGGAGATCAACTCCTGGATTGGCACAGGCGAGGCAGACGCCAGGGCCACGGCTGCGCTCGCGGTCATTCTCCTGCGGCTCGTCTGGACCGCCGCGGAGCTGGTGGTCGTCGCCATCGTGTACCGGCTGCCCGGGGCCAGCGTCCCCAGCAGGGCGGCGCTGACCGGCGCCGGCGCTGCTCCGCCCGAAAACCAGGCACTCGAAACCACGGAACAATCATGATTTCCGTCGTCATCCCGCTGTTCAATGAACAAGATAGTCTCGTTCCGCTGCAAGACGAGATCACAGTAGCTGCACGCCAGGCGGGGCTGGAAATCGAAGTCTTTTACGTGGACGACGGCAGCACGGATCGATCCTGGCCGATCATCTGCGAGCTGGCCCAGAAGGACGGCGGCGTGCATGGCATTCGCTTGCGTCGCAATTTCGGCAAGGCGGCGGCTCTCTCGGCTGGCTTCCGCGCAGCTCATGGCGACGTGATCATGACGATGGATGCCGATCTGCAGGACGATCCCCGCGAGATCGCCAGCTTCCTGGCTGCTTTGCACAAGGGCCTGGACGTTGTCAGCGGCTGGAAACGCATCCGGCTCGATCCCTGGCACAAGGTCTGGCCCAGTCGGGTGTTCAATTTCATGGTCAGCCAGACGACGGGCGTATGGCTGCACGATCATAACTGTGGCATGAAGTGCTACCGGGCCCTGATTTTTCGCGAGGTGCGCCTCTACGGTGAATTGCACCGCTTCATCCCCGTGCTGGCGGCAGCCCGCGGATTCCGCGTGGGGGAAATCGAAATCAAGCATCGGCCCCGGCGTTTCGGCAGCTCCAAGTATGGCGTCCGCCGCTTCGTGAAGGGATTCCTCGATCTGCTCACGGTCAAGTTCCTCACCGGCTTCGGGCAACGGCCGCAGCATCTCCTGGGCAGCATCGGCCTCATGAGCTTTGTTGCCGGCAATCTTGGCCTGGTTTATTTGGCCGTGACCTGGCTGGTGAACTGGTGGGTTCCGTCGACATTCCTTCCCTTGCACGAGCGCCCTCTGCTAATCTATGCAGTTGCAGCGTTGCTTCTCGGCGCCCAGATGATGTCGATAGGCTTCCTGGCCGAATTGATCACTGCTTACCAAGGCCGAGACGAAGATAGTTACAGCATTGCTGAACAAACCACGCCAAGCAATCCATGACAACCTCGAGTTTTGATCCGGTCCGCGTGCGCCAGTCGATTTACGCGATCCTCATTACGGTGGCGGTGGCGGCCGTCGCGGGCCGCATTCTGTCGGTGGTCCGCGTCTACGAGCCGTTCATGTATCGGGACGAGAACCACCCCAAGGATACGCGCGGCCAGTGGTGGCGCACTCGTCCGGAGCCCAGCGCCACGCATGGCGACAATGACCGCTCGCGCTGGGACACCGTGCGCGCCCTCGTCGACCAGGGCACATATGTGATTGGCCATCGTGAATACGAGGCCGCGGGCCAATACCACGACACCGGCATTATGATGGAAGACGGCTGGAGGACCATCGACAAGGTGTTGCGGCCCGAGGTGCGCGTATCTCCGTCGGGGAAGCGCGCGCAGGAGTTCTATTCCAGCAAGCCGCCCTTCCTGGCGACGCTGGTGGCCGGCGAATACTGGCTGCTCAAGAGGACGCTCGGCTGGTCGATCATGGAAGAGCGCTTCCAGGTCGTGCGCACCATCCTGATGACGATCAATTGCCTGCCCCTGCTCGTTTACCTGTTGCTGCTCGCTCGACTGGTTGAAAGGCTAGGGACGACGGACTGGGGGCGCTTGTTCGTTCTCGCCACCGCCTGTTTCGGCACGCTGCTCATCCCCTTCGAGATCACGCTCAACAATCACACGGTGGCTGCCTGCACTGCCCTGTTTGCGCTCTATCCGGCACTCCGCATCTTGCTCGACGGGGAGCGCAAGGCCTGGCTCTTCGCGGTGGCGGGATTCTTTGCCGGCTTCACCGCGTGCACCGAGTTGCCTGCCGCCTCGTTTGCCGTGATCCTCTTTATGCTGCTCCTTTGGCGGGCGCCGGGTCGGACGCTCTTGCTCTACCTGCCTGCCCTGGCCATCCCGGCAGCAGTGTTTCTATTCACCAATCATCTGGCCATCGGTCAGTGGACTCCTGCTTACGGAGAGTTTGGCGGTCCCTGGTACGAATACGAAGGCAGCCACTGGGTCAAACCAACGCTTGGGAACACCAAGGCGGGGATCGACTGGGCGGCGCTCACGGAGGGTAAGGGGACCTACGCCTTCCACTTCTTTTTGGGGCATCACGGGCTCTTTTCTCTTTCGCCGGTTTTCTTGCTGTCGGCGGTGGGAGTATTTGTGTTCCTGTTGGGCAAGTCGCGCGGGAGCTCACCCCCTCACCCCCAACCCCTCTCCCCCGAGTACGGGGGCGCGGGGGGCATGCGCGCCGCGGGCAAGGGAGTAAACGTTGGGGGTGAGACTTTCCCCTCGCCCCCGTACTCGGGGGAGAGGGGCAGGGGTGAGGGGGCTATTTCGGACAGCGGCTCCCCCCAACCAACTTCGAAAGACTATCGAATACTAGGCACGCTGACTCTCCTGGTCAGCCTGATCGTCGTCGGCTTCTATCTCTTCAAGACGAGCAATTACGGCGGCTGGGCGGTCGGGCTGCGCTGGCTGATGTGGCTGACGCCGTTCTGGCTGTTGACGATGTTGCCCGTCGCGGATTGGCTTTCGACTCGGCGCTGGGGGCGTGGCCTCGCTTACGTCTGCCTGGCGGTCTCCGTATTCTCAGCCAACTATCCTCTCAACCCATGGCGCAACCCCTGGCTGTATAATTTCATGGAAAGCCAAGGTTGGACGGGGTATTGACGTTTTCGTGAGTCGAGGCATTCTTCCAGGTATGTACCATGTCGCCATCCGACGATATTCAACCTTCGTGCGGCGAGCATGAAAAGCCTCTCAGACCTTCCGAATCGGAAAAGGCTTGCAACCTCCCGATCGAAGGAGACGAAGGTGCGCGGCTGCGGTCAAGCTCTGTGGAACCTGGTGGGGACGAATACCTTTGGGCCTTACCGCCCGATGCTCCTTTGCCGGGGGACCAGCTTCCCTCTGCTGAGACGGTGGCCGAGCCGGGCATTCCGGTAGTCCTTCCCCTGCAGAAGCCACCACATCCTGGGTTTTGGGGCGCTGTGCTTTCGTGTTTTCTCTACATGGGCGTGACCACCGGGGCACTCATTGCCGTGATGGGGGCAGCCCTGCTTTTCCGCATTGCTACTGCCCCTGACGGCAAGGAGCTGTTGCGGAAACTACAGGAAGGCAAATCTCCGCCCGTTGGGGAAATGGGCATGGAGTTTGGAGCAGCATTTCTGGCGTCCGAATTAGTCGCTGTTGTCTTCGCCTGGCTGATCGTCCAGGTATTCGTGGGTAAGCGCTGGCCGCGCCTCCTGGCATTGCGCAGGCCCAGCCTGCTACATGTCTTCTTCGTCTTCCTTCTGTGCCCAGCACTAATTTACGTTTCGACCGGCGTCCACCAAACCGCCGAAGGCATGCTGGAGAAATTCCATTTAGCATTCCATAACAACGACGAGATGCAGAAGGGTTTTACGCAATGGCCGGTGTGGTTTGGCGTGCTCGTCGTGGGACTTGGGCCCGCACTTAATGAAGAGCTGTTCTGTCGCGGTTTTTTGGGACGTGGCCTGCTCGGGCGCTATGGTACCGTGGGTGGCATCCTCCTCACGTCGCTCTTTTTCGGGATCCTCCATGTCGATCCGCCGCACGTGATTGCAACTTTTGTCATGGGTTGCTGCCTCCACTTCACCTATCTCATGACGCGCTCTTTGTGGATGCCCATGCTCCTTCATTTTCTTAATAACTCAGCAGCAGTTGTCGGGGCGAGCTTGTCTGACGCTGAGGACAAAAGCATCGGCGTTGATAGATCCATCGACTTTTACGTGTTTAGCGCTGCCCTGATTCTGGGGGCGGCGGTGTGTTGGGCGCTTTACAGAAGCCGGGTGCGCTTCGCGTCCAAGGATGACCAGGGTACAAGATTTTGGCAGCCGGATTATCCGGGTGCAGGGTGTCCGCCTACCGACAGTCCTTACCGACCGATTCGAGCCTGGCCAGGATGGCTAGCGTCGTCGGCTGTACTGGTGGCTGCGGCAGGTTTTGGTGCGGCGGTCTGCATGTCCGGCGGAGCGCCCCCGTGAGGTCCTGTCCAATTACGGGCAACCAAGTCCAAACCGTAGAGTCGCCTCCTAGCGAAGAATCCACCAGGCGTGCACGCGGGCAGTCCCCGCTGCCCGCGAAACTCCTTGCCTGAACACCTGGCTAGCCGCTATCGTAAGGTAATCAATTGGTATCCCAAGCCTTGGAAAAATGGCAAAACGATGCCTTCAGGCGCTTCGGCCTATTTAGTGCTTCGCCGGGATGACGGGTTCGGGGAGGTTTTTGCGCTCACTCCCGGCCAGCGCTACACCCTTGGCCGAGCCAACACCAACCGCATCATTTTGAAGGATGAGCTTTGCAGCCGGGAGCATGCCGAGGTTTTTCACTCGGATGGTCGTTGGCTGCTGCGCGACTTGAACAGCCTGAACGGCACCCGCGTCAACGACACGTCGATTACCAACGAATGGAACCTGGCGCCCAACGATGAAGTCAATGTCGGCCACAGCCGGCTGCTCTTTGTCGAGAACATGGGCCAGCTGCCGGACTTGCCGCCTGCTCCCCTACCTTCGGACAGCGTCGCCATCAAAAAGCGCCTCGGGCATACCCGCTTTCTGACGCCGATCCCACCCACCAGCGTAGCCGAGCCGACAACCACCACAGCGGCCCATCACAATCTCAATCGCGAGCTGTCCTTGCTTTACCGCCTGGCCCTCGACATGGGCGACGCGGCGGATTACCAAGAATTGGTCGGCATCGTCCTGGACGGTTTGCTGGAAGCGACGCCGGCGGACGTGGGCGCGATCCTCTCCGTCAAGGATAACCGTGAGCTGCAAGTGCTTGCCCACCGCCATCGCGATCCGAAGGCGCAAGCCTACAATCGCATTTCCGAATACGTCAGCAACGAAGTCCTGAACACGCGCGAGGCCATTCTTGCGGAAAACGTCAGCGAAGACCGTCACCTGCGCAATCGCGAAAGCCTGACCGATATCGGGGCCAGCAGCGTGATCTGCGCGCCGGTCGTGTTCCGGGAGGACGTCCAGGCCCTGATTCACCTGTACTGCACCAATCCGAGCCAATCACTCGATGCGGAGAACCTCGAGTTCGCCATGGCGGTTGCCAAGCACCTGGCGACCGCGATCCATCATCTGGACCGGCAAGTTTCGCAAAGCGCTGCGATCGAATCGTTGCGCGACCAGTTGCGCGTCGAAAGCGAGCTGGTCGGGGACAGCCAGGTGATCCATTCGATAGAAAGCCAGATTGGCCGGGTCGCCGACACCAATGCGACCGTGCTGATCCGTGGGGAAAGCGGCGTCGGCAAGGAATTGGTTGCGCGTGCGCTCCACTACTCCAGTCCGCGCAAGGAGGGGCCTTTTGTCTGCTTGAACTGCGCCGCCATCACGGAAACGCTGCTGGAGAGCGAGCTGTTTGGCCACGAAAAAGGCGCGTTCACCGGGGCCACGGACAAGAAGATCGGCAAGTTCGAAGCCGCCGATCGCGGGACGATCTTTCTCGATGAAATCGGCGAAATGAGCATTGGCACCCAGGCAAAGCTGCTGCGCATCCTGGATGGACACAGCTTCGAGCGTGTCGGCGGCAGCACACCGATCCGCGTGAACGTGCGCGTGGTGGCCGCTACCAATCAGCCCCTGGAAAAAGGCCTGCAAGAGGGCACGTTCCGCCGCGACCTGTTCTTCCGGCTCCAGGTCGTCGAGATACACGTCCCACCGCTGCGCGACCGGCGCTCCGACATCCCCTTGTTAGCCCGCCATTTTTTGCGGCGTTTTGTGCGGGAGACCGGCCGGAAAATCCAGGACTTCACCCCGGGCGCCCTGCAGAAAATGGAACAGTACCACTGGCCCGGCAACGTCCGTGAGCTGCGCAACGTCGTCGAACGCGCCGTGGCGCTGGGGTTCGGACCACAACTCGATGCTCAGGATATCTGGCTGTCGTCCATTGAGCTGGGTGTGCCGACCCCGACGGTGCAACCGTCTCCCGAGTACCAGGCCGTCTCACTGGAAGAAATCGAGAAACAGCACATCTTGCGAACGCTGCAACACACGGAATGGAACAAGAGCCAGTCAGCCTCCATCCTGAACATCGAGCGCTCCACGCTGGACCGCAAGATCAAGGCGTACGATTTGAAACGCTGAGAATAAGTGGGTTCTAGATGGGCCGCAAGCAGGCAAGCGCAAGAGCACGACCGCAAGCTGCTCGCGATAAATTGCTTCCTCGCAAGAGCTTGCGGTCGTGGAGGCGAACCAAGGGATAACTCTTCTTTCGGCCTGTCATCTTGATTTCACAGGCCAGGACAGGGGCGGTTCGTTTACTCCTTTGCTTTCTTCTCCTTATCGAGAACCGAGATGAACTTCGCTATCTGGGTGTCGATCACCAGGCGAAGTTTTAGCGCCTTTCCTCCTTCCACGCTGAGGTCGAGCTTGTCATTGTTTTTGCCTTTCTCGCCAAAAGCTTTTTCCGCTATTTCCTTGCCGTTCAATTTGGCGTCCATGGCAAGAAGAGGCGCGAGCCGAACAATGGAAGCCTTGGCTTGAAGGATTGGGGCGACTTCCGGTTTGGCCGCCAGGGCCTGTTTCAAGATCTCGAGCGCTCCCTCGCCGGCCGCTGCCAGCACGGAGTCCGAACGAAAGGCAAAATAAACCGGATTATCGCCGAGAAGCTTGCGACCCTTTTCATCGAGGCTTCCCTTGGTGTCGATGCGATGAATCTTGATCTCGCCCGCCGATTCCGCGTCCAGCTTGATCTTTGCTTGCTCGGCCTCGGGCAAGCGCTTTAGCCCGTCGCGAGCTGCCTGTTCCAGGGCCTCGCCGTTCTTGACCTTGATGCCCCCCAGGAAGCCATAATGATCCGAGGCCGTCGGGCCGTGAATGCTCAGCGCGACATCGAGTTCCCCTGCTTTCAGCGTCGGCAAGACAACTTTCGCGAGTTCCGCCAACTGCGCCCGCTTGGCGGGGTCCTTTTCTTTCTCCAGATCCTTGTTGATCGCTTCCTCGGCCCCTTTTCCTAAAGTATCGCGCAGGTCCTTGGGCAGTGCAACGTGCAGGAGCACGCCCAGCGCGGCATTGCCGGCGAGCGTCCCGCCGAACAGACTCTCGCGCTTGCCGAGCGCGGCGATTTGCTTCGCCAGGGCAGTTCCCTCCTTGCCGGTTAGCGAGGCCTCCACAACCCACCGGTTGCTTGCTCGGTCCAGATCGAAGTGCAAACCCAGGTCCCCACCTTCCTGCAGGAGTGAATTGAAACCGGCCACCACATGCTTGGCCACCTTTGTTCTCACGGCCTGCTGCGCATCGGTTTCCCCTGGTCGCTTATCTTCCTGGTTTGCAAGCTGGGTTTCGGCGCTGGAAATGACGAGCTGCTTGACCGAGGCCGGGATGTCCGCCAGGCGCAGTTGCACGCCGACGGCGAAGCGATCGTCCGGCAATGCTTTGTCAGGAGTGAGAAGCTTCTCCGGGGCGATGGCATCCTTGTCCCGGACGGTGATGTACGCGTACTTATGAGCAAAGCGGAGATAAATGGGAGGCACGAAGGGCGGCAGCCGCGGATGCGTAACCGTGTAGATACCGCCGTCCCCTTTTTCGGCTTTGACGCCGAAATCTTCCAATGCCCCAAGGAAAGTCTTTTGGTCCTTGACCGGCAGGAGCACGACGGCGGTGCTGTCCTCCGGGTTGGCGTTGGCGTCGAGAGTGAGGTACATACCGAGCGGCCGATTGATGTCGAGGCCGAGCAGGCCGTTGGGGCCTATCTTGCTCTTGATGAGGCCTTCGAACTGCTTGGCGTTTTCTTCCTGATCCATCAAGGAAGCAACGTACTTGGCGTCGGCGATCACGTCATCGATGGAGCGAATGCGGACAACCAATGTCGGTTTCGAGGCGGCAGCCTTCTCGGCAGTCAGGGCCGGACTGGGAGCAATGAAGCCGCCTAGCAGAGCCAGGAAAACCAGGAAACGAGCACGCATGAATGGACTCCTTGAGTAATTCCTTAAAACGAGTGCATCTGCCGGCCAGGCAAAGAGCGCAGCTGGCTGCAATGGTAAGCAATACCCCTTCTTCTCCGAGCACGTTTCATTCCGGAGTCGCTGGTCGCCGATTCTTTGGTCAAGTTGTTCCCTTTGCCGCGCAAGATATCGGCAATCCCTTATCAGCCTTGCACAGTGTACGTTTTGGATGCTTTCATGACGATGCCAATTGAGCAATGAGGGTGCATCTCTGAAGTTTCTGACCCGGCCCCTTACGGGGCTCGGCTCGCCGGCGAGCCGAGCCCCGTCAGGAGCCGGATTAAGGGCCCACAGCTGGCTGGTGCCGACGTCGGACCCGGGCACAGCTCTTGCCCTGCTGGCGGTTAGCCTGCATATTGGCCAGGAGATTGGGTGCGAACGGACGAACTGCCTGAGGATGCAAGCAATGAAGACAAAAACGTGGCTGCCCCTTGTTGTGCTCGTCTTGCTGGGATCCGGTTGGCGCGTTGTATGCGCGGAGGAATCCAAGCCGGTAATTGCAGTTGTAACGGCGGACCACATTGATTTCCTCGTCGGTAAGGACCTGGTCGGCCGCTATCACCTCGGCAAGGACAACGCCAAGCCTTATTTTTGGCCGCTCCTCGATGCTGCGGGCACGCCGCTCACACGTGACTGGCCAATGACGAAGGCGCAGCCACACGGCTCCAGCGACCACCCACACCAGAAGTCGGCTTGGTTCACGCATGGCGACGTGATCGCGGAAGGGATCGAGCCCATGCCCAAGGTCAAGGGGATCGCCGGCGTCGATTTCTGGGCCGAAGCACGTGGGCATGGTCAGACCGTCTGCACGCAGGTGGAGACGCCCAAGCTGGCCGACAACCGCGCCGACGTCACGACTCATAACGAGTGGCGCGCGGCGGACGGCCACAAGATCATGGACGAGACGCGCGTTCTTCATCTCTATAACTTTGGCCACACGCGTTTGTTCGTGGTAGACATCGACCTGCTCGCTTCAGCTGCTGCCATCACATTCGGAGACACGAAGGAAGGATCATTTGGCGTGCGCATCAATGACCAGCTGCGCGAGCAGGGGGGCAAGGGCACGCTCGAGAACGCCGACGGCAAGGTTGGTGAAAAGAATTGCTGGGGGCAGAAGTCGGCGTGGTGCGATTATTCCGGCCCCCTCGGCGGCAAGACCGTTGGTTTGACGATCTTCGATGATCCGCACAATCCCTACCCGGCTTGCTGGCATAGCCGGGGCTATGGGCTCATGGCAGCCAACCCATTCGGCCGTTCGCATTCAGGCTTTCCCGCGATGCAGGGCCGCACGGATCTCGTGAGAATCCCAAAGGGAGAACATTTGAAGCTGCGCTACGGCCTGCTGCTCCATCCCGGAAATGCCAGGGACGGAAAAGTGGCCGAATACTACGAGCAATTCAAGAAGCTGAGAGATTAGGCGAGCGCAGACACACCTTGCTGGAACTCGCTCCGGGGACGCACCGCTGTCGCAGGCAGCTCAAGCCTTGGATTTCCTTTTTCCATTCGCCTGCGCCTTGCCGCTCTTCTCCATGAGGATGAGCGAGTGGGCAAGCTGCGAGGTGCCGCCGCCCATGGGCGTTTCGCGCACGGGCAACCAGCCTTCTTGCAGCAGGCCCGGAAGCACGGGCGCGCTCTGCTCGCGGTTTGCTTCCGGCTCGAGCGGCGCCAGCGCCAGCCAGCTATGCCCTGCGTTGTTGACGATGACGTAGCAAAACTGTTTCATGCTCCTGGCCCTCTGCGATGAATGGCAGAAACGTCCTGCACCTGGTTTGAGAAGAATCGTAAACCAAACCAGAGAATAGGGTATAAGCGGAGAAAACGAAGGCCAGTACACAATTCGAAGAGCTTCGCAAAGATGTCTCGCCAGCTGTCTACGGTCGCGCCAGCGGGCGCTGGTTGCGTGCGGCAGAGTGCTTTGAGCTGCCAAAACAAAATAGGATTTTTGTTTGCCGCTGTGCCGAGCAGGCCATACATTGACGGCAACCCAGGTCCCGGGCGCGCGAGCTCGGAACCAACCCCTGAAGTGGCGCGACACTTCAGGGGCTTTTTTATTTTCTGTCGAGCAAAAATCTCTAATTCACTTGACGCTGCTTGCAGGAAGGTTAGACTAACCCCGTCTTCATCCATGGCTGCAGCCTTTTGCGATTGCGGGGCTGCAGCCGCTTTTATCTGCTCCTCGCCACCGTTGCACCAAATCTACTACTCAATGCCAATGTGAAAGAGACGACGGGTTACGCACGCGCGTGCCTATTTTCGCGTGGGTGTTGACGGAGGAGGATTGGCGACCACGAGCGCGGTACTGGGCCGGACGGGCTGCCGGCGAATGCGCGGCCTAAGCTTGGGTGTGGGGCGGTCGTGCTCATCTTCGATATCGCCGACAATCTCTTCTAGAACATCTTCGAGCGTGATCAGGCCATGGATCTTGCCCTCTGCCGAACGCACCAGCGCCATCGGGCGATGGGATTGCCGAAAGAGCCGCAGTGCGGTCGCGACGCTCTCGTCGGGCTTGAGAAAGAGCGGCGCGTACATCGCATCTTCGAGCACCACAACCCCGCGCAGGCTGAAGAGGTAGAAGAGGTCCTTGGTGTTAACGATGCCGACGATGTTGTCGAGGGCGCCTTCGTAAACAGGCATGCGCGTGTGGGCGCCGGTGCGGACAGCCTCCAGGACCTTGTCAGGCGGCGTATTCAGCTCGAGCGTTGCCATCTTCTCGCGCGGCACCAGGCAGTCGCCGACACGCTTGCCGGAGAGACGGAACACGTTTTGCACAAACTCCGCCTGGTCGGGTTCAAGAATGCCGGCCTCTTCCGTATCTTCGATCAACAGCGCCAGTTCTTCCACAGAGTGGACCATCTCTTCGCCATGTGCCGGCTGGACGCCCCACCAGCGCAGGATGAGGCGTGCCGTTTCGCTCATGACGAGCGTGAAGGGCCGAGTCAGCTTGGCAAATAACAAGAGCGGCGCAGCCAGCCAAAGGGCCAGGCGGTCGGGACGCTGAAGCGCCACATTCTTGGGAATCAGCTCCCCGAAAGTGACGTGCACGAACGTGATCAGCAGGAAAGCGGTCGCGGTGGCCGTGGAGTGCGCCGCGAACGTCTTCCATGGACTCTCAAGGAAATGAAAGAACGGCTGCAAAAGACGAGCGAGGGCCGGCTCGCCGACCCAGCCGAGGCCGATGCTGGCCAGCGTGATGCCCAGCTGCGTCGCCGCGATCGAGCGATCGAGCCTGGAAACTGCGCTTTGCAGACTCTTGGCGGCCGGCATTCCGAGGCTTACCATCTCTTCCACGCGCGTTTTCCGCGTTGAAACCAGGGCAAACTCCGCGGCCACGAACAGCCCATTGAGTGCCACCAATGCCGGAATCGTGAGTAGGCCAAGCAAATCCACGACCCAGGTGCCAAGGTCTCCCAGCAGCATCGCGGCAGAGTGCAAGAGATGGAGCCTCCCAAGTGAACGGATAAAGACCTGATTTTACCAACTTGAGCCTCTGTAACCAACGCGTTTGACGAATCAGGCCTGCAGCGCAATCGCTATTGGAGGAGGTTTGCAAGGCGGAGCAGGTCCTCCAAGAAGAGCTTCAAGTGGGGACACTGGCTCACTGCGATCTGGGGATCAATCTTAGGGAACAAATTCATCGCGACGGTGGTTTTTTTGTAGGAGCCGAGAACGCGCTTGAGGAATTTTGCCGGCGGCTCGTTGAAATTGACTTGTTCTGGTGGGCGTCTTGTGATCCTAGCACGAACATCCGCGGGCCATTCGTGCACGTACGCCAAGAGCCACGCTTCGACCTCATGGACTGCGAAATGCTGTCGAAATCGGTCCCGATACTGTTGCGGGACAAGGGCGCGCATGTACGCTCTCGCAGCAATGATTTTCTCTCTTACGTTGGCGCATTTGGAGAGGTCAACTCGGCTGGGCGGAATGCCATAGAGATCGACAAGTCCGACAACGAAGTTTGCTCGATGCTCGTCAAGATACAAAGCAACCTTTTGAGCCAAGTCGTCCAAATAATTGCTGACGCCCTGAAACTTAACTGGCATGATACCGACTCTGCGGCCCTCAGGTAGCTGCGGGTCCAGCCACTTGTGGATAAAAACTGGCAACGTCCGACGACGGGCATCCCCTCTCTCCGAATCCCCTTCGACAAAGAGAGCTATCTGGCGGGATCTCACATGAGCATTAGCCATGAGGAACACCCTCGGCATTCTCATCAGCGGGCGGAAGGGCTTCGTCCTCCGGAGGCAAGCTCTTGATCCGCTCGGTCAGATCCGAGACTGGCTCTACAGGGGAGGAAGCGAGCGCTTCTAAGTCGCCGCTCGTGAAGAGTTGGCCAAGGCGATACTCCTCCAACCACCTTGCCATTGCCTCAGGCGCCAACGGGAACAAGTGGGTCTCTCCGTCTTCCAAGTGGAGAAGCGTGACTTGGAGTTCCACCTTGGAAAATGCATCAAGAAAGACTGGCGAATGGCTGGTCATAACGACTTGAGTGCGACTAGCCGCTTCGACCGCATATTCGGCGATTATAGGCAACATGCTCGGGTGTAGTCCGACCTCGGGTTCATCAATTGCAATTAGTGTGGCAGGGTCTGGGCTAGCGAGCACTGTGAGCAGGAAGAGAAAGCGTAGGGTTCCGTCAGATAATTCTTGTCCCGCATGGGGTTGCTTGCATGATCTCCACTGGATAGCTAGCTGAATCTGTTGAGCCGCTGCCGGCTGGAAGACGAGTTCCTCGAACTGCCGGCCGAATCCTGCGCGCATCCCCTCGTTAATCTGTTGTTTGAAAGCGCGGTCACCTGTGTACAGAGTGTGCAGCACCGAAACCAGGTTACTGCCGTCCGCGGAGACGAGCTTAACGTACTGGGTCGTCACGGGGGAGCGCATTGGTGACCCGCGCTCAACATGAACGTCGTGGTAAACCCTCCATCCTTCAAGAGTACGCCTTGTGAACGTGGGGATTGGATTCGTGCGGGCGTCGGAGATCTGTGGTAGTAGAATTTCATTGGGATCCGGATCTGGATACGGGACCAAGTTATGCGCTTGCTGGTCGTACACCATGGCCCGGCGCAGATCCCTCGTGTAAATCCAATGAGGACTCTGCGCTTGGTGCTTTTCATACAGGCCCCAATTGCCTAGCGAGTCCTTCGTGATCTGGTAGGAGCTCGTGTTCCGGAGGTGCTCTAGCTCGCACTCTAAGGTGAGGGCATCTCGCACAGGGTCCCTCCCGGGATCAACAGGGTCAATGCGTATCTTCCAGCCCAATGCGTCTGCTTGGGAATCCCACAACATGGGGACAATTCCCTCAGGTTTCATGGCACCCGCAAGCCCTCCCTTGGCAGCCTCCGCGATGAGTTCCACCAACCGCAAGAGGTTTGATTTCCCAGAGCCGTTGGGTCCTACAAGAAGGTTTAGTCTTCCAGGCTGCCAGGATATGTCTCGGAATGAGCGATAACCGTAGACTTCTAATTGTTGAATCGCCATCGGGTCACTCCAGGCAAGACCATCGAACTAGAATCGGCGCCTTTCGATTCGGCGTCTAGAGGCGTGGGCGGTTCTTACCAGGCCCTTCAGGATTCTATCATTGCTGAAGCCCTTTCCTATACATGGCCGTTGAAGAGATGCAATGAAAACTGTGTCGGGCTGGGTCTGAACGAGTTCCCGGACTAGGACAGCTTCTGGGGAGAGCAGTCGTGCAATCATCGACGCCCCTCAACGGACGGCGGCAAATCACAAAAATGAAAACGGCCAGGCGGTCTGGATTATCCAGACGCCTGGCCGCCAGCAGGGTCGTGCCCTAGGGGTCGCAGGGGACTCCCGTCAAGGCTTACGAGTTAGCGCGCTTCTCCTCGACAAGCGTCTGAATGCGTTCGGTCAGGAGGACAACGTCGAAGGGCTTCTTGAAGGCTTCGCTGAAGCCGTAGTTCACGAGCGTCTCCGGCGCGGCTTCGTCTTCACTGGCCAGGGCGACAATCAGGGTCTGTTCGTATTGGGGATTGCGGCGCAGATTTTGAGAAATCTGCAAGGCTTCGCTCCGGCCCATCGCGAGATCGATGATGATGGTGTCCGGGTGGAAGCTTTCGGCTTGAATCCCGGCTTCGAAGCCGCTATGAGCGACTTCGTACTTGTAGTCTTCAGCGTCCGGGAGCAATTCTTTGACGCGATCGATGAAAAGTTTTTCGGCGCCGACGATGAGGATCTTGTGCCACCCCTCCTCCTCCAATTCCCCGAGCGGCATGCCGTGCTCTTTGAGGAACCGGATCAAGTGCTCACGGGGGATGCGGCGATCCTGGCTGCCGGGGATGCGGTAGCCGCGGAGACGACCGGAATCAAACCATTTACTCACCGTACGCGGTGCGACCTTACAGATCTTCGCGACCTGGCCGGTGGTAAAGACTTTCTTCATGGCAGGCACTCCAATTTGTTATTTTCTGAGTCCACTCCCTGACAGCGGACGCGGGCACGCTACCTGGGAGCCATCTGCCCAACCCTGCTTTCCCCTTGGATCCGTGCGGTTGCGGGTTTGGCCGCACACCTCCCGCGGGAGGCCGGGACCATAGGGCGTACTTGGGTGGGTCCACCAAAGGCACAGACAAACTCGGCGCCGCGCACTACTGCCAGCCCGGGGGCTTGGGAGCGGAACTCCATAGAGTTGTCTTCCGCCTTGGCTACTTCATAAATCGGCTAGTCCAGTCGCCGAGATGAGAAAAAGGTCACAGCTTGGGGAAGTTCTGCGGATTCCACATCCTATGCCTTTCCCTCTCCCTGCCCCGATTGACCCGCGCAGCGCGGCAACGCGGACGGGGCCTGTTGGACGGCCTACATCAAAGTCGCCCAGAAAGAGGGAAATACTTGAGGCAGAACGCCTTCAGAGTCTGTGTCGTGGGAAACGGCCGCGACGAAGATGCGAATGGTGCGAGAACTGACGCCGCTCCTCTGTTCCGTTCCCATTGTAGTGTCGCGGACAAGTGGACAGTTCAATCCCGCCAGCACTTCTAGAAAAGATCGACGAAAGCTTCACCTAGCCGGGTGGTTCGCCACGGTCGCCAAGTGTCCAGCGCTATCGATCCGCTCAGGCTCATGAGCAGGGCGGAAAGCGGCGTATGGCACGCTCCTAGTGCGCTGTCCATTGTCGATTAAGGGGTTGACCAGCGGCCGATGGCTAAGAGAAAGAATTAAGATGAAGAGTAAGATTTGGGTAAGCGTTCACAGTGGTATTCGACTGCGCAGTCAGCGCAGAGTATTGCCCAGGTCGCGCCCCTGCTGGGGAACGAACGTAGTGTCTTGTAGGTCCCACCGTTGGTGTATCCAGGGTGTTCTTATA
>Ga0310039_10000570_pt1 | contig 30373 bp, 25 predicted proteins | sample Sb_taG_4_FD_200460 | JGI IMG/M metagenome (GOLD analysis project Ga0310039, IMG submission 200460) | Peat soil microbial communities from Weissenstadt, Germany - Sb_50d_6_BS metaG (v2) (version 2) | ecosystem: Environmental > Terrestrial > Soil > Wetlands > Peat | place: Germany: Weissenstadt...
GCCAATTTTCACCCAGGAATCTCTTCGCCCAGGAAACGTAATCGCCGGGCCCGCGGTAATCGAAGGCGAATACACAACTATCGTCGTACCTCCATCCATGCGTTTCTCGATCGACGAGCGCAGGCTGGGCATCCTGGAAGCGTGAACTGACCGGAGAACTGAAGGAGAGCTATGCCGATCCCAACGCTCAAAGAAAAACTGGAATGGCTGAAGCCGGCCCCAGCCACGGCCTACGAAAAAGAGTGCGCCGCGAAAGTCGCCCAAGGCGACTACGAAATCGGCATTCAAATCACCAATGACATTCTCGATGAAGCCATGGAAGTCTTCGTTCGTTCCTCGCGCAGCTATTTCGGCGTCTCCGGCGATTCGATGGTCGCGATTTTCACCGCCAACGGCGATCTCATCAACGCCTCCTGCGGCACCTATCTCCACGCCATCATTCAACCCATCGTGATCAAATTCATCCAAAAATATTACGCAGAAAATCCCGGCGTCAAAGACGGCGACATCTGGTACACCAACGACGCGCTTTACGGCGGCATCCACAATCCCGATCAAGTAGCCCTGATGCCCGTCTTCCACAAAGGAAAGCTTCTAGCCTGGGCCTCCGCCGCGCTGCACACCACCGAAACCGGCGCGATCGAACCAGGCGGCATGCCCGTAAGCGCCAAATCGCGTTTCGAAGAGGGCCTGAATCTCCCGCCCATAAAAATCGGCGAAAATTTCGAAATCCGAAACGATTTCCTCGAATTCTATTCCGTCTACGGCCTCCGCGCGCCGGCCATGTTCATCTCCGATCTGCGCGCCCGCTGCACCACCGCCGATCGCGTCCGCGTCCGCCTCATCGAACTAGCCGATAAGCGCGGCGACGATTTCGTAGCAGGCCTCCTCCGCAAAATGTGCGACGTAGCCGAAGACGGCGCCAGAAAAAAAATCCGCGCCCTCCCCGACGGAACTTTCCGCGCCGTCGTCTTCAACGATGCCATCGGCTGGACCCCAGCGCTGGTCCGCGCCTGCCATCTCACTCTCACCAAAAAAGGCGATGGCTTGGTCTTCGATTTCGCGGGCACCTCTCCCGAAAATCCATCCTCCTATAATGTCCATCCGCAAGCCGTCGTCGGCCACATCGCCAATTTTTTCTACGAATATCTCTTCCACGACCTCCCCATTTGCAGCACCACCTTCGCCTCCATCGATTTCAAATTCCCCGAAGGCATCATCCTCAATCCCGACAAATCCGCAGCCACCAGCTGCTGCGTCTTCATAGGCATGCAAACGCGCTGCGCCACGCACAACGCCTTCGCAAAAATGGCCTTTTCCAGCGCCGGTCTCTGGAAGCAAATCGCCGCAGCTCCCGGCAGCCAACACACCTCGCAAATTTGCGCCGGCCTCTCGCAATGGAAACTGGCCGTAGCCGATGTCCTCTCCTTCTCTCTCAATACGATGGGCCAAGGCGGCCGCGCCGCCTCCGACGGCATGGACGCCTACGGATTCGCCTGGTGCGCTTTCGGCCGTGCCCCCGATTCCGAGCAAGTGGAAAGCGAGCTCCCGGTAACCGTCACTCTCTCGCAGCACTGGAAAGATTCCTGCGGGCACGGCCTGCATCGCGGCGGCTCCGGCGGCGTGCAGCAATGGATGATTCACAAAATGCCGGATCTCGTCTCCATGTGCATGGGCAACGGCAGCAAAGTTCCGCTCGGCCAACCTCTCTTCGGCGGCTATGCCTCAGCCCCAATTCCCGGCATAAGCATTCGCAAAGCCGATCTCCTGGCCCGCATGCAAAAAGGCGACCCGACCGTCACTCTCGATAGCCGCGCAATTCTCGAAGACACCACAATTCACGGCGATTGGAACTACGAGCTCGTAGCCCGCACTCCCAAGGTCTATCAAGAGGGCGATCTTCTATTCGGCTTCAGCGGCGGCGGCCCGGGCTACGGCGATCCGCTCGAACGCAATCCCGAAGAGCTTCTCGAAGATTTGAAGAAGAACATCATCTCCGACTGGACCGCGCGCAACATCTACCGCATCGCCTACGACGCCGAAAAACACAAAGTGGACATCGAGAAAACCATCCAACAGCGAAACGACGAGCGCCGCGCCCGCCTCGCTCGCGGCAAATCCTTCGACGATTTTGAAAAAGAATGGAACAAGACGAGCCCGCCGAAAGAAATCCTGCAGTGGTATGGCTCCTGGCCCGACGCGAAATCTCTCGGGCCGATTTTCCGGCCGTAAGAAATGGCAAAGCACTTCAATCCCAGGGAAGCAGCGCGGGGGCTCTTGCAGTCAAACCTCCCTTCGCGTCCACTCTTTCTGCCGATTGTCTTCTCGCTGGGCGCAAGAATTGAAAATATCTCGCTCCGCAATTTCCTCACAAATCCCACAAAAATTTCAAATGCACTGCGCCAAATTCGCACGCATCTACGCAGCGACGGTGTAACTTGCTACTTCGATCCGTATCTAGAAGCCGAGGCCCTAGGAGGAGTCCTCGATTGGGCGTCCGATGCCCGCCGCCCGGCACTCCGCTGGCCGCAACCCTCGCACGACGGCGAATTGCCCGAAGGCCTTTGCGCCCCGGAAGAAACCCCGAAGCGCGGCCGCATCCCCATCGCCGTGGAAGTGATCCGTCGCCTCAAACCTCTAGTCCGCGACGATTTTCTCCTCATGGCAGGCGTCACCGGTCCTCTCACGCTCGCCGCACAGCTCGCGCAATTTGATCTAAGCAAGTCGCGGCCCAGCCATTCGCCGCCGAGTTCCGCGTTGGATCTCGCCGCCGAAGCCACTCCCGCTGTCACGCGCCCTCTCGTCGAAGCGGGCGCACACGTAATCTTCATCCGCGAGGAATTGCTGCCGTCTTCGGCGGATGCAGTCGTGGATTGGGCCGCGCGCCTCGCCACAACAATCAATATCGTGCGCTTCTATGAAGCTCTTCCAGTTTTGCTCCTCAACCCACAACAATCCGCCGCCGCCGTCGAATCCATTCTGCGCGCGCCGCTCGACGCCGTGGTGTGCGTGCCATTGAACTCAAATCCCGCCGGCACCGGCTCGGATTCGCGCGCCGCAGCGCATGGCATCTCCCTGCCGGCATCAGCATTCGAATCCGACGAATCGAACTCCGCGCAACTCGCCGCTTCGCTCCGCCAGACAATCGCGGACCGGCGCCCCGTGGTTGTAACAACCTCGACGGATCTCTCGCCCACCGCGGATCTGAAGCATCTCAACGCCATCGCCGAGGAAGTGAATTGCTGACCGCACGCGATTCATCTCCGCACCCTGCCGGCGTGCGACAGGTTCGGCTGAGAACTTCCGGCGCAAAAATGGAGCGCCGTCCCGACGGCACCTTGCTCGTCAAGCCCGACGAGCCACTCGGTGCGTATCCGAAAGTTCTGACTGACCGCGTCTCCCGATGGGCCAGCGAATTTCCCGAAAGAATCTGTATCGCCAAGCGCGACGCGAATGGCGATTGGCGGCGGCTCAGCTATGCCGGAATCTGGCAGGCCATCCGCAGCGTCGGCGAAGCCCTTCTCGGCTTCGGCCTCTCCGCCGAGCGGCCCGTGATGATTCTCTCGGAGAATGATCTCGAGCAATTCATTCTCACTCTCGCCGGGCAGCACGTCGGCATCCCGGTCGCACCCATTTCTCCGCCATATTCTCTAGTCTCGAAAGATCTCGGCCGGCTGTGGCATATCTCGAAGCTCTTGACACCGGGACTCATATTCGCGGCCGATGGCCAGCGATATCAACGCGCGCTCGAAGCAATCTCTGCAGATAAAACTCCCATCGTCGTAACGCATTCGCCGCCCCGCGGCCGCCATGCAATGCTCTTCTCAGAACTTCACTCAACTTCGCCGACAAGTTCGGTCGAAGCCGCCCACGCTCGCATCGAGCCCGACGACATCGCGAAATTTCTGTTCACCTCCGGCTCAACCGCAATGCCCAAGGGCGTCATCAACACGCACCGCATGATCTGCAGCAACTTGCAAATGATCAATCAGGTCTTCGGTTTCCTCGAAGAAGAGCCGCCGGTGCTGATCGACTGGCTGCCGTGGAATCACACCTTCGGCGGAAATCACAACACAGGCATCTCTCTCTACAATGGCGGCACGTTTTACATCGACGACGGCCGCCCGGGCCTCGATTCCTTTCGCGAAACGCTTCGCAATCTCCGCGAAATCTCCACCACAGTTTTTTTCAATGTCCCAAAAGCCTACGAAGGCCTGCTCCCCGAGCTGCGTTCCGATCGCGAACTTCGAGAAACTTTTTTTCGGCGACTCAAGCTGCTGTTCTACGCCGCCGCAGGACTCTCACAACCAATGTGGGACGCCTATCGCAACCTCGCGCAGGAAGCCTGCGGCGAACGCATCATCATGGTCACCGGCCTCGGCGCCACCGAGACCGCGCCGATGGCCATCCAAACCACTTGGGAAACCGATCACGCCGGCGTAATCGGAATCCCCGTTCCGGGCGTAGAACTAAAATTAGTTCCGCGCGATGAAAAACTGGAAGCCCGCGTGCGCGGGCCGAATATCACGCCGGGCTACTGGCGCCAACCGGAGCTAACGCAAAAAGTTTTCGACGACGAAGGCTTCTATTCCTTCGGTGATGCCGTGCGCTTCATCGATCCCGAAAACGTCAACAAAGGCTTTCTCTTCGACGGCCGTTTCTCTGAAGATTTCAAGCTCTCCACCGGCACTTGGGTCAGCGTAGGCCCATTACGCGCCAAAATCATGGCGCATTTCGCACCGTTCGTTCGCGATGTCGTGGTCGCAGGGCACGATCGCGATGATGTCGGCATACTGATATTCGCCGATCTCCGCGCTTGCTGCGAACTCTGCGGAAGCGAATCCGCGAATCTCGCGACCGCTGAAATTCTTGGGCACGAGTTGGTACGCACGCGCTTTCAATTGCTTCTCGAGAGCTTCGCCGCGCAAGCAACCGGGAATTCAAATCGTGTGGTTCGCGCGGTCCTGGTCGAAGAACCTCCTTCGCTCGACGCCGGTGAAGTCACGGACAAAGGCTCGCTGAACCAGCGCGCCGTCCTCGAGCGCCGCGCCGCACTCGTCGAAGAGTTATACTCATCAGAGGACTCGCCGAAAATTTTGCGGCTGAGGGAGAAATAGCTATGCAAGGCCGACCCGGAGGAACGTTCGCCACCTACAACGATATCTGGCTCCTCGACGGAGTGCGCACTCCCTTCGCCGATTACAACGGCGTTCTGGGCACAGTCTCGCCGATCGATTTGGGTATCAAAGCCGCCCGCGCCGCTTTCGAGCGCTCCGGAATTCCTCCCGCCGATGTGGGCTCGGTGATCGCAGGCAGCGTAGCGCAAGCCAGCTTCGACGCCTACATGCTGCCCCGCCACATCGGAATGTATTCAGGCGTTCCCATCGATCGTCCCGCTCTGCTTGTGCAACGAGTCTGCGGCACCGGCTTCGAAGCCATCAGCCAGGCCGCCGACGCCATCACTCTGGAAAAAATAGATCTCGGTCTGTGTGTCGGCGCGGAATCCATGAGCCGCAATCCCATCGCCGCCTTCACCCATCGCGGCGGATTCAGAATGGGCCAGGTCGAATTCAAAGATTTTCTATGGGAGGCGCTCCTCGATACCGCTCCGGGCGTCACCATGGGCCAAACCGCCGAAGCTACAGCCAAGAAGTACAAGATCACTCGCGAAGACGCCGATTATTTCGCCGAATCAAGTTTCGCTCGTGCGGTAGCGGCGCAGAAAGCATGCTTCCTCTCAGGAGAAATCACTCCGCTCGCGAATGAAAAGTTCGAGCTCGAAGGCTACAAGTCCCGGGGCATCCGCCTATCGAAAGGCGTCGAAAAACTCGACGCCGACACGCACGTCCGCCCGTCGACTTACGAAACTCTCGCCAAAATTCCGCCGGCTTTCGGCGGTGTCCAAACCGGCGGAAACAGCTCGGCGATCGTTGACGGCGCAGCCGCAGCATTGGTCGGCTCCGGCGCCTACGCGAAATCGCACGCCAAACAGCCTCTCGCGCGCATCGCCGCTGTAGCAACCGTCGGCGTGCCGCCGGAAATCATGGCCATCGCTCCGGCTCCAGCCATTCGTCTGCTGCTCGAACGCACGGGCATGAAACTCGAATCCATCGACCGCTTCGAAATCAACGAAGCCTTCGCCGCGCAAATCATCGGCGTCGAGCGCGAGCTAAATCTCGATCGCGCCAAACTAAATCTAAACGGCGGCGCCATCGCCATCGGCCATCCCCTCGCCGCCACGGGCATCCGCCTCGCCGTCACGCTAGCCCGCGAACTCCGCCGCTCGAATCTTCGCTACGGAATCGGCTCAGCCTGCATCGGCGGCGGACAGGGAATCGCGATTCTCCTCGAGAACGCCGCTTAAAATCGCGCCATGCTAATTCACCGCAAGAAAATTCAAATCGAATGGGGCGATTGCGATCCCGGCGGCATCGTCTATTTCCCGCGCTATTTCGAATACTGCGACATTTGCACCAACGCCCTCTTCGTCCACGCCGGCCTGCCAAAGCCCAAGATGCTCAAAATCTATAAGATCGCAGGCATCCCCATCGTAGAAGCCCGCGGCAATTTCATGCTCCCCTCGGAATATCCCGACGTGCTGGTGGTCGCATCCTCCATCTCCGAATGGGGACGCAGCAGCTTCACAGTCCGTCATCGCCTTTACAAAGGTAAGAATCTAGCCGCCGAAATAATCGAGAAGCGCGTCTGGGTCTCGCGGCTACCAGGCCACCGTTCCCGCTTCCAGTCCGAGCCAATCCCGAAAGAAGTCAAAGCCCGTTTCTCCGGCAAATCCAACATCCGACATCGCTGATTATTTTTCTCGCGCCGGACGAACCTAGCTCGTCTTCGTAGGGGCGCCGCTTGCTGCGCCCTCCGACGACCTCCCGGTCAAATCAGAGCCTCGCACAACCGCGGACCCCGCACCGTGACGGCATTCCGCCTTCCTCCGCATCCAAAAAACTCCGCCCTAGCGCATCGTCGAAATTTCGTGTAGAAATCTACCAATCCACAGGTCCACGGAGGAGCACATGTCCACAGTCGATACGACCAGCAGCTTGTTCCAGGTCATCCGCGAATACGGCCGCCCGGATTGCCACATCGGCGCGGGCGAGGACGAATCGCCCTGGGTGCCCTTCGTCGAAAATGTCTTCATCCGCCATCTGGCCTTCGATGTCCGCGCCAGCGCCTTCGCCAATATTCTCTGGGTGAAGAAAAACGGAGTCCTCGGCCGCCATCGTCATCGCGGCCCTGTGATGGCCTGCACGCTCGAGGGAAGCTGGCGCTATCTCGAATACGATTGGGTCTCTCGGGCGGGCGATTACGTCCACGAGAGCCCCGGCGTAATTCACACCCTCGTCTCCGACGATCCCAACGGCATGAAAACATTCTTCTGGCTGAATGGCTCGCTCGAATTCTACGACGAAAAAGACACTCTCCTCCAAACGCTGGATGTTTTCTGGATGATCGATCACTATCTGAATCATTGCCGACAGCACAATCTGAAAATCAACGAAAAGCTTTTCGTCTAATCGGCCGCGAAGACCGTCACAAAAATCCCACCTGTCCGCAAGGACAGGTGGGCGGCACTCCCAACCGCGACCTCGCTCTGATTTTTGTCCGCTCAAAAAAATTCAAAAACTCACCGCAACATTTCCCCACTCCCCGTGTTTCACCAACATGGCCGAATAGAACCCAGAAGCTATTCCAGGCCAATCTTTCGAAATCATATGACGAGGTGATCCGATGAAGCTCACGTGGCTCAATAAATGGAATGTTCTACCTCTCGCAATTATCCTGGCCGGCGCAGCGGGCAGCATCCCGGTCTATGCGCAGTCGCAATCGCAGCCCGCGACTGACCCGGACAGAATTCACGATCGCAAGGAGAATCAGCAGGACCGCATCGCCCAAGGCGTAAAGAGCGGCGAACTGACTCCCCGCGAGACCGCTAATCTCGAAAACAAAGAAGCTGCCATCAACCATGAAACCCGCGCCGATCGCAGGGCCAATGGCGGCAATCTGACCCCGGCCGAAAAAGCCAAAGTCAATCGCCAGCAGAATCGCGTGTCCCGCCAGATTTACCGCGACAAGCACAACGGCCGCACCACCAAGTAGCCGAGCGCGCTGAACACAAACGACGAGATGCTCCCCGATTCGGGGAGCATATCTTTTTGGCCGCAGACCGCAGTCAAGGTGCGGTTTCCGGGCAGTTTCTAATCGCGTGCAAAATTATTAGAATTTTGCGTAACTTCAACAAAACAAAGGCCAAACTAAAATTCTAATCGCGTGAAAACCGCACCTTTTGGATAGCGGTAGACCCGCAGCCCGGACCGACGAACGAACAAATCAGCGTCGCTCAGGGAAGGGAATCGGCGGAGGAAGCTTGCGGCCCGGACGAAGCTGTTCGACTCGGGCCCGCGCCTTCTCCGCCCACGTTCCATGCGGATCGTGCTTCAGGTAGAGCGACCAATGCTCGCGCGCGCGCCCCGGGTCGCCTTTCTTTTCATAGGCCAGCGCGAGATTGAAATGCGCGTCGGCGTGATTCGGAATCGCCTTAATTGCGCAGCGCAGATTCTCGATGGCCTCATCAATCTTTCCGGCTTCCTCGTAAACGCAGCCGAGATTGTAGCGGCAGATCGCGTTTGCCGGATCCAGCGCGAGCGCAGCAAGAAACGAGCGCTGCGCATCATCGAGGCGGCGCTGGTGATAAAGCGCCACTCCAAGATTGATGTGCGCCTCCACCCAATCGGGCGATAGCGCAATCACCCGCTGATACGCGTCGACGGCTTCCTCTCCCGTCTCCGGCCGGCTCTCCGCGGCGAGCGCAATCTCAAACCATTCTTCGGCGGAGCGCGATTCGATCTGATGAACGTTGGCGGAAGTCCGCGGCGCCTGCCAGGGCAGAATCCACTGATGCTCGAGGGGATCAAACGGCGGCGCCGCCGTGCCAGGAAACACGAAGGCAACACTGCGGCGGCACTCCACGAGGCGCAGATTCTCCACACGCAGCGGCTGCCCGCCAAGCTGCCGCTCGATGGCCTTCACGGCGCGGCGCAACCTCCGCGCCGGCACGCGTGAATCGGTCAACCGCTTGATCGTGCGCAGCGCCACCAGATCGCCGAAATCGTAGAACCGTTCGCCCCAACGAATCCGCGGCCGCACCAGCCGCAGGCGCTCCCAATAGCGCAGACGGCGATCGTCAACGCCGACAATCCGCCGCGCTTCCGATCTCGTATAGCGCTCGCTCAAATTCCTCGCCTCACGGGCCGCCTCGTGGCTCGACTCACGGCGCAAAGTCCGCCGGAGATTATCTCCCGGATGTCAACCCTCGGCCAGTCTTACACACCCGATTCGGACGTTCCACACCGCCATTACACGACTGGGAACACGCCCGAAACGCGGCCGCAGGCCGTGCTAGCCTGAATTGACGGGGGAGTGTTGCCGGAATGCCTCTCAGCGTTGCGGAAAAAGATCATCTGTTCCGACTGGTCGCGTGGGCGCGCATCGCGTTTGCCTTGCTGGCCTTCGTCGCAGCAGGCGAATCGAGGAGCGCCGGCGGGTTCACCGGCATTTTTCTGCTCGCCTACGTGCTGGCAGCATTGGTATTCGCGTTGGTAGCGCAGTATTGGCCGCGACTCAGAATCCGCGTTCCGGTGTGGATCGACGTGATCGCAATGGCTGTTTTCCTTCCTTTCACGGCTTCTTACGTTTCGTTCCTCATGCTGTTCTGCTTTTCCGCGTTTGCCGTAGCGACGACAGCGAATGTCGAAATCATCCGCGGATTCGTGGGCCTTTCCGTGATGGCCGCGGCCGCGCGATTGGGCCTGCATAACACGTGGAATCGCGGTTCGATGATCGATTTCGGCGTGCTGATGGCGGGAACCGCAGCAGCAGGCGCGGGTGCGGCATGGCTCGGCCGACGCGAGCGGCAGGAAACCGACCGGCGGCATCTCCTCGAGAAAATCTCGGGCGAGATCCAATTCGAACGCGGCCTCTCGGAATCGGTGCAGCACGGTCTCAGCGATCTGGCGCAGGCGTTCGAGTGTGAACAAGGCTGCCTCGCATTTCTCGATGACGAACTTGAACGAATTTTCGTCTGGCGCGTGCGGCCGGGCGAGATTCCGTCGTCCGGACCGGAGACACTGTCGCTCTCCCGCGCAGATTCGTATCTGCTCGATTCTCTCGAGGTCACCACTTGCTGGAATTCGCTTGAGGCCCATGCCGAAGGGTTCGGCTGGGATCGCCGGACCGGGCAGCCGGTGGCGAATCCACCGCGGCCTCCTGCCTCGATGAAAGATGATCTCGGCGTGAAATCCCTGCTGGCGGCCACGCTGCAGGAAGCCGATGGCCGCCCCAACGGCCGCGTCATGGTGTTCAACCGCCGCCATAAATTTTCTCGTTCCGATCTGCGCTGGTTCGAACACATCGTCAGACACATCTCGCCGCAGATCGACAATGTCTATCGCATGCGCCATATGCGCGCCCGAGCCGTAGAGGCCGAGCGCAGCCGCATCTCGCGCGATTTGCACGACGGCATTCTGCAAACGCTCTTGAGCCTGCAAATCCAGCTCGAAGTGATGCGCCGGAACGCGTCGAACGGCGGTGCGCACATGTCCAGCGATCTCGGCTCGTTGCAAAAGACGGTGCGCCATGAAGCCGATGAACTGCGCCGCATGGTTACGGAGATGCGGCCTTTGCGGGTCGAGAGTGCCGATTTGCGAGAGCTTATGATGGGCTTCGCCGAACGCTTTCAAAACGAGTCGAATCTGGCGGTTGATTTGTTCGTGGATGACAAGAATTTGCGCGCTCCCAACCGCGTTTGCCGCGAAATTTTCCAGATATACAGAGAGTCACTCAACAACATAAAAAAGCATGCTCACGCCAGCCACGTCGTGGTAAAACTGAATCAGGACGAATCGAAGCTAAATTTCGTCATCGACGACAACGGTCTGGGCTTCAGCTTTTCAGGACGTTTTTCGAGCGAGGAGCTGGACCGGCTGCGCTTGGGCCCTATTTCAATTAAGGAACGCACCCGTAGTGTGGGGGGGAATCTCACGGTAGAATCAAATCCGGGGCATGGGGCTCGTCTAACAATCGAAATTCCATTGAATTGAGATGACAAAAGGAAAACCACCAGTGCGCATTCTGGTCGCGGATGACCACGCGATCTTTCGCGATGGCCTTCGCCGTCTGCTCGAAGGCTCGGATGACGTCACCATCGTCGGCGAGGCTTCCAACGGCAATGAAGCCATAAAGTTACTGGCCAAGCTCAAGCCCGATATTCTCCTGCTCGATTTGCGCATGCCGGAAAAAGACGGCCTTGGTGTGCTGGAAGAAATCAACTTTGATTCGATGACTACGCGAGTGATTGTGCTGACTGCGGCCGAAGATGATCGCGATGTGGTCCGCGCCATGCGGCTGGGCGCCCGCGGCGTCGTTTTGAAACAGTCGGCCAGCGATCTGCTGCTCAAGAGCATCCGCAAGGTCAGCGACGGCGAGATTTGGCTCGACAATCGGATGACTGCAGAGGTTATCGACGCCTTCAAGAAGTCCTCAGAAGCGGGCCAGCGGCGCGAGAAGCCGCTGCTGAGCGACCGCGAGAAGGAAATTGTGCAGCTCGTCGCCCAAGGCTTCCGCAACCGCGAAATCGGCGAAAAGCTATTCATCAGCGAACAGACGGTGAAGAATCACCTGCACAATATCTTCGACAAATTGGGCGTGTCCGACCGCCTCGAACTAGCTCTCTACGCAATACATCACCGATTGATCGAGCAGGCTTAGCTTTTCTCCTGCCTGTCTTCGTGGTGCATCCTACAATCCGTCCGCTGCTCTAACTCCTTTGTTTTCTGTCGGAATCTAGTACCTTTGTACCAGATTAATCGTCCCGAATTGGCTCTCTTGCGCTATTGAGGCTGCAAGTGCCACCGCCTATTCTAGATAGCGTTATTCGAAAGGAATCCGTCTGTGTCACACAAAGAGAGGCGATCGAGTCGGCGCTTCATGATGAAGCTACCACTGACTGTTCGCTGGATGGACAACACAGTTGTCGGCGAAGTTGCCACGGAATCCCGGGAGGTCAGCTCCCGGGGGCTCTACTTCTATCTTCCAAAGGTCCTGAAGAGCGGCTCGGCAGTGGAAATCGTCATGACGCTGCCGCATGAACTGACGCAAGCGGGACCTGTGAAAGTCCGATGTCTCGGGCGCATTTTGCGCACCGACGAACCCGGCCAGGGAGATATTGGTGTAGCTGCCGCGATCGAGCGGTATGAATTCCTGCGCAACGGCGAATCCGCCGCCTAACGATTTTCTTACCCAGCCCCTGCGGAGATGGGTGAGAAGCGGCCGGGGAGCTTCGATCCTCAGCGAAGCCCCCGGCTATTTTTTGCTATGGCGCAGCCAGTTTCATGATCCCACCCGAGCGCCCTCTTTCCCGAAAATATCTATTTCAATATTTGGAACTGTCCGGTTTTGCACAGGACAGATTCCAATAACGGTCAGCACCGGTCGATCACCTAACCTGACCTCAGGCTATCTCCCAGTATTTCAACAGTTTGCCTAAACAGACGATTGGCACTTGGACTGCGAAATACGCGCCAGCGATTCGGGGTACGGGGGTATGGTGTGGACCCAGTAGCCAGCACGCGCCGATATTCAGCAGGCCAGCCAAAACGTCAACGCCGGGTTTCTGCTACCGCAATCCTGACTCTCGTGGCGGGATTCCTCTTTAACGGGGCCACTCTCGTTCACCGGGTCTTTCCCGCAAGCTCTGTCCTCTCGGCTGACTTTGCGACTCCGAACCTCGTGGCGCTGGCGGCCTCGGCGCGGATTGCGTCGCGCGGCATGGCGCGTTCAAGCGTCTTGTACATATCTGGTCCGCATCGCGCCGAATCGCTGCTTCCGGGCCGGGAAACGCCATTCACGCTGACCGGGAACGGTGCTCCCGATTTGGTTGTGGGCCTTACCGTCGTGCCCAGCCAGTTCTCGCATCTCTCTGCGAAACCGATTCTCGGACGCACGCTGCGCCCGGGCGATGCACGCACGCGCCGGCCCGTCGTGGTTCTCAGCGAGCGGTTGTGGCGCCGGCTTTTTGCCGCTGATCCGGGAGTCGTCGGAAAGACCATCACGCTCGACGCGCAGGACTACACCGTGATTGGCGTTATGCCGGCAACTTTCTGGTTCCCTCATCCGTCAGATCCGGTCGAGCTGTGGGTGCCTGCAAAAACCGCGGCGGACGCCCAAGACGAGCTTACGTAGAGAGATTTTCTCCCGGCAAGACAGCTCAACGCTCGCTCCACGCCCTGTGAGCGATAATCGTCCAATTCACGCCTAGGTGCTACCTTACAAAAACCTTACGGCTTTCTTATGGCTTCTTGACCCCTGGGCCGCTAGAGTGTCCACCAGCCTTGCGAACCTGCCGCCGATTACACCGGTTGTAAGTCGCCTGCGGAGGATTTGTTATGAGTGATGTCGTGTTCGTGGTTGTGACGGTTGTGTTTTTTGCTGTCTCGATTCTGTACGTGCGGGGCTGCGAGCGCTTGAAGTAGGAGAACCAAGATGACCTTCGGAACTCTCGGGCTGCTAATCATTTGCGGGCTTTTGCTGGGCTACCTGTTCTATGCGTTGTTGCGCGCGGAGAAATTTTAGCGATGACTCCGAATGGCTGGGCTCAAATCGTAGTTTTTCTCTTTCTGATTCTGCTGATCACCAAGCCGCTGGGGATTTTCCTGGCGCGGGTGTTTGAGCGGGAGAAGACCTTTCTAGACCCTGTCTTGCGGCCGGTCGAGAAGCTCATTTACCGGCTGACCGGAGTTGACGAAGCGGTCGAAATGCGCTCGACCGAGTACGCGGTGGCGATGCTGCTGTTCAGCGCTGTTTCGATGATCCTTCTCTACTTGTTTGAGCGCGTGCAGCTTTGGCTGCCGTTCAATCCGCAGCATTTTGCAAACGTCGCGCCGGACCTCGCATTCAACACGGCCGCATCGTTTACGACGAATACGAATTGGCAGTCGTATTCGGGCGAATCCACGATGAGCTACTTCACGCAGATGGCGGGGCTTGCCTATCACAACTTTGCTTCGGCCGCTCTTGGAATTGCGCTGGCGATCGCCGTGATTCGAGGCATCGCGCGGCGCGAGCGCGAGACGATTGGGAATTTCTGGGTGGATTTGACGCGCTGCTTTTTGTGGGTGCTGCTGCCGGTGTGCCTGGTTGTGTCGCTTGTGTTTGTGTCGCAGGGAATGGTGCAGAACCTTAGGCCTTACGACAAGGCGGCGTTGGTTGAGCCGCAGCAGGTGACTGTGACGGGCGCGGACGGCAAGACCACAACGCAGACCGTCACCGAGCAAGTCATTGCGCAAGGACCGGTGGCATCGCAGGAAGTGATCAAGATGTTCGGCACGAACGGCGGCGGCTTCTTCGGCGCGAATAGTGCGCACCCGTTTGAGAATCCTACGCCACTGACGAATTTCATCCAGCTTCTTCTGATTTTCGCGATTCCGTCGGCTCTCACATACACGCTCGGATTTATGTCCGGTTCGCGGCGCCACGGCTGGGCGGTCTGGCTGGCGATGGTCACCGTGTTTCTTGCCGGCGTGACGGTGGCGTACTGGGCCGAGGCGAGAGGGAATCCGCTGTTGCACGCCGCCGATCAGCGCGCCACCTCGATGCAGCCGGGCGGAAATATGGAAGGCAAAGAGGTGCGCTTCGGCATTGCCGATACGGCGCTCTTTGCGACCGTCACCACCGATGCTAGCTGCGGTGCGGTGAACGGCCAGCATGATTCGTTCACGCCGCTCGGCGGGCTCGTGCCGCTGGTGAATATCATGCTCGGCGAAGTGATTTTCGGCGGAGTGGGAGCGGGTTTGTACGGCATTTTCGTTTTCATCGTGCTGGCGGTGTTTATCGCCGGTCTGATGGTGGGAAGAACGCCGGAATATCTTGGGAAGAAGATCGAGTCGTACGACATCAAGATGGCCATGCTCGCCGTCTTGATTTGCTCGATGTCCATTCTGATTTTTTCCGCGATTGCTTCCGTGGCGAAATTCGGCACATCCAGCATCACGAATCCCGGGCCACATGGGCTTTCGCAGATTCTCTATGCCTATACTTCCGCGGTGGGAAACAACGGTTCGGCATTTGGCGGGTTGAACACAAACACGCTCTGGTACAACACCAGCATGGCGTTCGCAATGCTGCTGGGACGCTTCTTCATGCAGATTCCCATCCTGGCGATCGCCGGAAGTCTGGCGCGAAAGAAGATTACGCCCGAATCGCTCGGAACGTTTCCCGTCACTGGTCCATTGTTCACTGTGCTGCTCGTCTCCACGATCATCATCGTAGGGGCGCTGACATTCTTCCCGGCGCTGAGTCTCGGGCCCATCCTCGAGCACCTGCAGATGTTCGCCGGGAAGATGTACTGAGGCCGATATGTCCACAACTCAAAAATCGAAGCTGCTGAGCGACTCGCACCTCGTAACTGTTGCGATTCTGGATTCATTCAAGAAGCTCGACCCGCGAGTTCTCTACAAGAACCCGGTCATGTTCGTTGTCGAAGTGGGCGCCGTACTCACCTCGATTGAGTGGGGCTACGATCTAGGCCACCATGCCGGCGGGATCGGGTTCGGCCTGCAAATCACTCTCTGGCTGTGGTTCACGGTTCTCTTCGCCAATTTCGCCGAAGCGATGGCGGAAGGGCGCGGTAAGGCGCAGGCAGAGACGCTCCGCAAGGCTAAAGCGGAAACTCCCGCGCGACGTCTGAAGCGCGATGGCTCGATCGAGACCGTCGCGAGCACAGTTCTGCGTTCCGGCGATTTCGTTATGGTAACTGCGGGCGAATTCGTCCCGGGTGACGGCGAAGTGATCGAAGGCGTCGCTTCCGTGGACGAATCGGCCATCACCGGCGAATCCGCTCCCGTAATTCGCGAAGCCGGTGGCGATCGCTCGGCGGTAACGGGCGGCACGCGCGTGCTCTCGGACGAGATTAAAGTGAAGATTACGTCGAATCCGGGCGAGACGTTTCTCGATCGCATGATCCAGTTGGTCGAAGGCGCGTCGCGGCAGAAGACTCCGAACGAGATCGCGCTGAATATCTTGCTTGCCGGACTGACGATCATCTTTCTTCTGGCGGTCGTGACGCTGCAGCCGTACGCAATTTATTCGGGTGCACCGCAAAATCTGTTTGTGCTGGTCTCGCTGCTGGTCTGTTTAATTCCTACGACGATTGGCGGACTGCTGTCTGCGATCGGCATTGCTGGAATGGACCGCCTCATCCAGCGCAACGTGCTAGCGATGTCGGGACGGGCGGTGGAAGCCGCAGGCGACGTGGATGTACTGCTGCTAGACAAGACCGGAACGATCACGCTCGGCAACCGGCAAGCGACGCGGCTCTATGCTGCCAGCGGCGTGACCGAAGAAGATCTCGCGAATACAGCGCAGCTTGCTTCGCTCGCCGACGAGACGCCCGAAGGCCGCTCGATCGTCGTTCTCGCCAAGCAAAAATACGGTCTGCGCGGCCGCGAACTTTCGCCTCACAATCCGACGTTCATTCCATTCACGGCGCAGACGCGCATGTCCGGCGTGGACCTCGATGGCCAGGAAATCCGCAAAGGCGCCGCCGAGGCGATCGGAAAATACGTGGCGACGCATGGCCAGAAGGTTCCTACAGAAATTCAGGAAGCGGTGCAGGCGATCTCGAGTTCGGGCGGGACTCCACTGCTGGTGACGCGGAATCGCAAAGTTCTGGGCGCAATTCAGCTCGAAGACGTGGTCAAGGGCGGAATGCGCGAACGCTTCGATCAGCTTCGCGCCATGGGCATTCGCACGATGATGATCACGGGCGATAACCCGCTCACCGCGGCAGCGATCGCGCGACAGGCGGGTGTAGACGGCTTCCTCGCCGAAGCCAAGCCCGAAGACAAAATGGCGCTCATCAAAAGCGAGCAAACGAAGGGGAAGCTCGTGGCGATGACCGGCGACGGCACGAACGACGCACCGGCTCTCGCTCAGGCCGACGTCGGCGTGGCCATGAATACCGGCACGCAAGCAGCGAAAGAAGCCGGCAACATGGTGGATCTCGACTCGAATCCCACCAAGCTGATCGAAATCGTCGAGATCGGCAAACAGCTTCTGATTACCCGCGGCGCGCTGACCACTTTTTCCGTCGCCAACGACGTCGCCAAATATTTCGCGATCATCCCGGCGATGTTTGCCGCGGCATTTCCGGCGCTGGAAGTGCTGAATGTGATGCACTTGCGCACGCCGCAGTCCGCGATTCTCTCCGCGGTAATTTTCAACGCCCTGATCATCGTCGCGTTGATTCCTTTGGCGCTGCGCGGTGTGCGCTATCGTCCCGTCGGCGCCGAGGCATTGTTGCGGCGAAATCTATTGATTTACGGCGTCGGCGGAGTAATCGCGCCGTTTATCGGCATCAAGCTGATCGACATGTTTGTGACGTACTTGCATTGGGCGTGAGGCGCATATGAAGAAGAATTTGATGATTTCGATCTGGATGACGCTGGTGACCACGGTCATCTTCGGTCTGCTTTATCCGCTGGCGGTGACGGCGATCGCGCAGCTGACGATGCCTTCCAAAGCGAACGGCCAACTGCTTACCCCAAATGGAAAGCTGGTCGGCTCACGCATCATCGGACAGGCATTCACCGCGCCACAATATTTTCATTCGCGCCCATCGGCCGCAGGGAACGGATATGATCCAACCGCGAGCTCCGGCTCGAATCTCGGTCCAACAAACAAGACTCTGGTCGACCGCGTAAACTCCGACGTCGCGAAACTCCAAGCTGAGAATCCCAACGTTCCGGTGCCGGTGGACCTCGTCACTACGTCGGGCTCAGGGCTCGATCCTGATATCTCGCCCGCTGCCGCTGAATTTCAGATTCCGAGGGTGGCTCGTGTCCGGGGAATTTCCGAGCAGGAATTGCGAGCGATTGTGGCGCGGCACACCAAAGGTCGCGACTTCGGATTTCTCGGCGATCCGCGCGTCAATGTCTTTGAATTAAATCTCGATCTCGACGCCGCGCATCCCTTCGCGCATTAGAGGAACGCGGTCGCCGCTATTTGTTGCTCGAGGCGGATGACTTCGCGTGCGCTTCGCGTCCGATCACGAAGCGATAACCCACCCACGGCTCCGTCAGGATGTACCTCGGGCGCGAAGGCTCAGGCTCGATCTTCTTTCGAAGTTGGTTCACGGTAACACGCAGATACTCCGTTTCATCGCCATAATCCGGGCCCCAAATCGCCTGGAGCAAGCGCCGGTGCGAGAGCGGCTTGCCCTGGTGCGCAACGAGATGCCTCAGCAGCTCGAATTCCTTGGGAGTCAGATGAACGGGCTCTCCTCGCACGGTCACGGAGCGGCTCTCGAAGTCGATCTTCAAATCCTTGGTCACCACGGGCGCGAGCGCTTCATTCGGCGCCGTCCGCCGCAAAGCCGCGCGGATGCGCGCCAGCAATTCTTCCATGCTGAAAGGCTTCGTCACGTAATCATCGGCGCCGGCATCGAGCGAGCGAACTTTGTCTTTTTCCGAGCTGCGCACCGTGAGCATGATGATCGGCACGCTCGAACCGGCCCGCAGATCGCGGCATGTTTCCAGGCCGTCAGGTCCCGGCATGTTCATGTCCAGCAATACTAGATCGGGCCGCTCGCGCCGGAATTCGGCGAGCGCCGCTTCGCCGTCGCGCGCCTCGACGATGGCGTAGCCTTCCGCGGAGAGCGTGGCGCGAAGCACGCGGCGGATCTGCGGCTCGTCGTCCACCACAAGAATCTTGGCTCCCTTCATCGCATTCCGCCGGTGCCGCGATCGATCGGCAAGCTGAATGAGAACACCGATCCATTTCCGAGCTGGCTGGTGACGCCGATTGTCCCGCCATGCGCCTCCACGATCGCTTTGGCGATGGGCAAGCCCATGCCGGTTCCTTGGACCAGATAGCGTTGATCCTTGCCGCGATAAAATTTGTCGAAGATCAACCCAAGCTCCATATCCTCGATGCCGGGCCCGCGATCGGCCACGCTGACCACCAGGCGCGCGTCGCTCACCTCCGCCGAAATCGTAATCGGTGCGTCCTTCTGCGAATACGCATCCGCATTTTCGATCAGGCGCACCAAAACGTCTTTGACGCGGCTAAAGTCCGCACGCACCGGCGGCAAATCGGCTTCGAGACGCACATTCACTGGACGCGTGCCAAGATACGGCCGGCACTGCGCCAGCGCCGCCGCGACGATCTCGGAAATCGTATGCGGCTCGAGCTTCAGCTCGAATTCGCCCGCGTCGAGCCGCGCCATCTCAGCGGCGTCGCCCACAAGCTGATTCAGCCGATCCGTCTCTTCATCAATGATCGTCAGGAGCTCGCGCCGCGGAGAATCATTCGGCGCGGCCTCGTTCAAAAGGCTGCTGACCGAGGCCTTGATGGAAGTAAGCGGCGTACGGAGATCGTGGGTGATGGAGTCGAGCAGCGCGGAACGCAATTGCTCGCCCTCGCGCACCGCTTCGGCCTTGCTCAATCTTTCCACCGCGCGCGCACGTTCCGCGGCGATAGCGACGAGCGTGCCCAGCGCCTCGAGCGTCTTCCGCGAGAGGATCGGCCCCGAAATCCCGATGCTGCCAAGCGGCTGCACGCCGATGCGCACGGGCACGAAGCAGAGACTGCGTTCCGCGTCGAGGATCGGCTCTTCGCGGTTCGCGGCGCTGCGCAATTCTTCGTCGTCGAGGTGCGCCGCGCCGCTTCCAGAGCGATAAAATTTATTCTTGTTCAAAAGAAAAATCACCGCGGCGCCGACTTCGAAGATCTCGACAATATGATTGGGAATCGCGTTCAGGAGCTGGATGACGTTGCCCTCAACCAAAAGCTGCTGGCTGAACAAATACAAGCGCTCAACCTCGCGCCCGCGCCTCTGCGCCGCCTCGGCCTCGTACCGCACGCGCGTGGCGAGTTGGCTGGCCACCAGCGCTGTCCCCAGGAAGGCGATCAGCGCCACCCAGTTCTGCGGATCCGCAATGGTGAGCTTCCCGACCGGCGGCAGGAAAAAATAGTTGAAAGCCAGCATCGCCGCAACGGACATAAACACGGAAACGCGCAGTCCCCAGACCGTGGATACTGTTAGAATCCCGAGAAGCAAAGTAAGCGCGACTGTGGTTTGATTGACCGGCAGAATGTGGCGGTAGAAATAGGTGATCGCGGCAACGATGGCGAGGGCTGCGCCGTAGCGCATGGCCCGAATCGGAAGTCGCTCCCACACGTGGCTATTCTAGCCTAGCTTGGGAAAACTCGAGGCCCGGAAGATAGGAATGCCCAAACGACCCGAAGATTGGCTCGAAGCCGCAACGCAGGCCGAGAAGCCGAGAGGCATCTTCAAGCTTTTCCTCGGCTATGCTCCCGGCGTGGGCAAGACTTACAGCATGTTGAGCGAAGGCGTTCGCCGGCACGCCCGCGATGAAGATGTGGTCATCGGCGTTGTCGAGACTCACGGCAGAAAAGGCCTCACCGACTTGATCTCGCAGCTCGAGACTCTTCCGCGGAAGAAAATCGAATACAAAGGTACGCTGTTCGAGGAAATGGACGTGGATGCCATCCTCGCGCGCAAGCCGCAGGTTGTGCTGGTGGATGAGTTGGCGCACACCAACATTCCCGGCAGCAAGCATCGTAAGCGCTACGAGGACGTGCAAGAAATTCTGGCCGCAAAGATAGATGTGCTCTCGACCATGAATATCCAGCACATGGAAAGCGTAGCGCCAACCGTCCGCGCAATTACCGGCGTCGTCGTTCGCGAAACCGTGCCTGACTGGGTTCCGCTGACGGCCAACGAAACGGTCATGGTGGATCTCACGCCCGAGGCGCTTCAGAAGCGCATGCAGCGCGGCGACGTTTACGCCGCCGACAAAGTCAGCCAAGCTCTGCAGAATTTCTTCCGCCGCGGCAATCTGATCGCTCTGCGCGAGCTAGCCCTGCGCCAGGTGACCGAGCACGTCGACCGCAGTCTCGAAAATTACATGGCGGCAAAAGATATTCGCGAGACTTGGCCGGTCCGCGAGCGCCTGGCCGTTTGCGTCAGCGCCAATCCCGCGGCGCAATATTTGGTCGCGCGCGCGGCGCGCATGGCGCGACGGCTCGATGCCGAGTTTTACGTCATCTTTGTTGACATCGGCAGAAAGCTCGTGGATGCCGACCAGAAATCTCTCGAAGCGAATCTTCGCTTCGCCGAAGACTTGGGAGCAAAAGTCGCGCGGCTGAAAGGGCGGCACGTCGCCGATGCCGTCGCGGATTTTGTTCGCGAGAAGCACATCACGCAGGTGATCTTCGGCCGCTCGTCCGATCAAGGCTTGCGAAAATATCTCTATCTCTCCGCAGTCAATCGATTCCTCAGAGAAGCCCCCGGAGTGGATGTCCACATCGTCACGCAAGAAGTGGACTGAGCAGAAGCCTGTTTTGTCAGGGCATGAGTTGAGTCGTCCCGCGCGCGCCTCAAACTCATCCAGCCAGCCTCCTAAAGCCCCACGCATTCCGCGCCGATGGAGTAACTTGGAGGCGTGCCCTGCCGCTTCAAGCCATAAAGAAGATACGCGTCCTCGTCGTCGATGATTCCGCCGTAATCCGGCGCTTGATCTCCGACCTGTTCGCGAAAGAATCGGCGATCGAAGTGGCCGGCACTGCTTCGAACGGTATCACAGCACTGGAAAAAATTGCCCAGCTCAATCCGGATCTAGTCATGCTCGATGTAGAGATGCCGGAAATGGACGGCCTCGAAACGGTCACAGCCATTCGAGCGAAATGGCCGCACCTCCCGGTGATCATGTTCAGCTCGCTCACGGAGCACGGAGCGTTCATTACGCTAGAGGCTCTGCGCCTGGGCGCCAGCGACTACGTGACGAAGCCCGTGAGCGCCAGCGGCGCGCAAGGAATCTTCGAGCAGTTGCGTGTGGAACTAATCCCCAAAATCAAAGCGCTGTGCCCCATGACGGAGCAAGAGCCGGTCGCGCCGCCGGCCCTGCCCCCAGCGCCACCGGCGATCGCCGTTCGGCCCCAGCCGGTGCAACGCCCGGCTTCCCGCGTGCGAATCGTGGCCATCGGAATTTCCACCGGCGGACCCAACGCGCTCCATTCGCTGATTCCGAATTTGCCGGGAAACTTCCCGGTGCCCGTCGTCATCGTGCAGCACATGCCCGCAGTTTTCACGCGCCTGCTCGCCGATCAACTCGCCAAGCGTTCGGCCCTTGATGTTCGCGAAGGCGCATCCGGCGCGGTCATCAAGCCCGGACAAGTCTGGATCGCGCCGGGCGGCCGTCACATGCTGGTCCAGCGCAATTCGAATTTTGTGCAGCTCGTCACCAACGAAGGACCGCCCGAAAATTCTTGCCGCCCGGCCGCGGACGTTCTCTTCCGCTCCGTCGCCGATTGCTTCGGCCGCGATACGCTTGCGGTAGTAATGACAGGAATGGGCCGCGATGGCACCAGCGGATGCGAGAAAATTCGCAGCGCGGGTGGACAAATCATTGTCCAGGATCAGGCGAGCTCGGTAGTTTGGGGAATGCCAGGAACGGTAGTGCAGGCAGGACTGGCCGATCAGATCGTGGCGCTTGACCAACTTCCGGAAGAAATCTGCCGCCGCGTCGGATTGTCGAGTCGCGTCAGGCCTCTTGCGCAAACGCGAGCCGACTGAACGCAGCGACTTACTCCGAGCGGAGAAGAATTAAAACCGCGAAACCACCCACAGTGACCCGCCGATGGCCACAAGGTCTTCAACCACGGCGATGACAAAATCGGGCGTGCCGGTCGCCTTCACCAAGCTTCTGCGCGCGTGATAACCGCCGAACGTTCCGGCCATCGCCCCGGCAATTCCCAGCAGCGCGCCGATCACGACACCCTGCGCACCGGCCGCGGCGATGCATGCGCCCGTGAACCCGCCTGTAATGGCGCGCGCAGTCACTTGCATCGGCACCGTGCGGCTCGGAGTTTTTGGCAGCTTGTCATTGACCAGCTCAAACAGCGCGAGCAGGCTGAAAATAATCGCGGCGGGCAGACTGCCGACCCACCAGAGCAGATGCGGCAGCTTCAGCCAATCCGCATGCGCCGCCAGCGAAGTAGCCGCCGGCGGAGTGAGCGACCGCAGTCCAGCAAGAAATCCAATTAGAAATGCGAGAAGCAAGACGTAGAGGGCACCCATGGCAGCCCAACTCTCACACCACCGCACTCGATTGTCAATGAACCTGGCCGCAGGATATGGTCGGGGCGCGCGGATTTGAACCGCGGACCTCCTGCGCCCAAGGCAGGCGCGCTACCAGGCTGCGCTACGCCCCGACTCGGCGTGCACCTGGATTATACGGCAGTTGCTCTAATGCTTGGTGTTCATTGGCGAGCGATTGCTTCTCATGCCTTCCCGCGCAAACTGCTCCAACACGCCTGCCTTATTAAGTCCGAGGGTTGCTTTCGAAGGGGGCGCCGTTCGGATTCCGCGTCTCAGTAATCGACGCCACGCCAGTAGTTCGGCGTATCAACAATTTCGTAGCGATTGGGGTCGGCCTTGACAAGCGCCTCGGCTGTCGAGTTCCAGAACGTGCCGTGCCCAATCGTCCCGTTGTTGTACATATTGTTGTCCTGCACCACGGTCTGATCGAGCAGGTAGTTGCTGAATCCCTGCCCGTTGCGCGAAATGGCGTCTTCCTGCCGCTCAAACGAATCGTTGCGCATCGCTTGCACTTCTTCGGCGTTCCTCATGCGCTCCGTAGCCTCCGCGCCAATCTGATGAATGCGCTCCACTTGCCGCTGGCTCTCCTGAATCAGCGCCTGAGTATTCTCATTCATGCGCTGCGTCGCAGCCGCCACCTGCTGGTTCAGCGTTTGCTGATTTACCTTCCAACTGTCGATGATTGCCCGCACCGTGCTGCGTTCCTCCGCCGCGACTGCATTAGGCAGCAGAGTGTGGGTCAGCGTCAGGGTGTATCCGCCGTTCGGTCCCGGGTTGCCCGCGGTCATCACATCCATGAACGTTTGCATCCCTCGTCCGTCCGGATCCATTTGCCCTTTGGCCTTCACGCACTGGACTCCCGGCGGCGTTTGCATGGGCTGGAGTTCTTCCACTTGGATCGGCGCCGGTCCCAAGCCGTTGGCGCGCCGCCATGCTTGAATGATGTCCGTAAACGATCTCGCCAGATCGCCGCGATAGGGATAAATGATCGTGCCAGGGAGATGTGGAATGATCGACGAACGCGGATTCGTCGGGTCGATTCCCATTCGACACATCCCCAGGGCGAGCAGTTCGCCGTGCGGCCCGGTCAGAATCATTGTCCCACTGCTGCTGCGCGTATCGAACACCCAGCCATCCGGCACGCCAACCACGGCGGTGCCGTCGGCCGAGGACACCATGCGCAGCGGAGGCGCAGCAGCGGCTGAAGGCTCGATCGAAGCCGGAGTCGAAGCCGCCGGGACATCAGAGCGCATCGCAACGTTTGTAGTCGCCGCCGCGCCGCCCGGGCGCCACTCGGCGAAAAGCTCCCGCAACATCGGGTTCACGGTCGTGCCGAATCGCGACGCCTCGTCGGTCACCAAAGCTGCCTCCACCTGCTGCGACCCAGTCATTGCCGCCATGAGCAGCCCGGCTACTTTGACGTTTCCGGCGGGATGGTTCACCACGGTGAAAAAGACTCCCACCGTTTCCGTGCCGCGGAATTTGAAGACCGGGCCGACCAGCGGGCGCTCGCCGCAATCGTTGTGCACGGCGCGCAGCACCGCAGCCATGCCGCCTGCTTGCGTGGTGGCGCCGTCCACGATGCCATATAAGATTCTGCCGCCTTCAGGCGAGTTCACCGGTTTCAGCGCTGTTTGCGAAAACGTGCTGAGCGCAAAAATCGTTATCAGCAGGATTACGACAATTACGGAAATCGAAAATCGAACGTAAGGGTTCAGCATGGTCATCACCTTCTCTCGCTGACACTCACCCCCGGAACTTCGTGTCGCCCCAGAACCCGCACGACGCCGGGTCACTGCGGCATGATGCACGTGGACTTCCCGCGTCCAAGAACGGGCAGAAATACCCGGCTGCCCCTGATACAACGATAGCCAGAAGAAGCAATTTTTCAGTGCCCGAGGTCACGCAAGCAGGTGACCGCCGTCAGCGGCGATTTTCACTTCCTGGGGAATCCTTGATTCATCCTGCTGCAATGCTAGCCGTCGCGCGGCAGTGTCCTGATCCGAGATCGCGTGGAATTCGGCGGGAGGTGGGAGCCCCCGCATTCATGCGGGGGAGGAGCGCTTCAGCGCTCCGAAAAAGTGGCGCATTTAACGAGGCGCTTTAGCGCTGGGCAGTTCGGAGCAACCCCGTCAAGCAGCTTCATACGAGAGATGTTGCTTTCGAATCCCATCTAGGAATTAGAATCCTCGCCGTCGCCCCGGTGCTATGCCTTCCCGCGGGTCTTGCGCTAAACTTCCGCATCTGTCAGGGAGCTAGCCGCGCGTGTCCGACGATGAAATAAAACCCGGCGATCCAGGCGACGCCTTTACCGAAGGTCCGACGCTCCCGATCGAAACCCAGGCGCCGACCGCGGCGCGCACCATTGATTTTGGCGAATCGGTCGCCGGCGCGGTTATCGGCTCGTATCGTCTGCTTGAATTAGTCGGCGAAGGCGGCATGGGCGAAGTTTGGCTCGCCGAACAAAAAGTTCCGGTGCGCCGCCGCGTCGCTCTCAAGCTCGTGAAGCCCGGCATGGACACGCGCGAAGTGGTCGCGCGCTTTCAATCAGAACGCCAGGCCCTCGCCCTGATGGATCATCCGGCCATCGCCAAAGTTTTCGACGCTGGCTCCACGCCGCACGGCCGCCCGTACTTCGTGATGGAGTACGTCGTCGGCGTTCCCATCACCACCTATTGCGATGAACACAAGCTCACGACCCGCGAACGCCTCGAGCTCTTCATCCGCGTCTGCGAAGGCGTGCAGCACGCGCATCAGAAAGCCATCTTGCATCGCGATCTAAAACCTTCGAACATTCTGGTCAGCGCCGTGGACGGCAAGCCCGTTCCGCGCATCATCGATTTCGGCTTGGCCAAAGCCACCGCGCAGCGCCTCACTCCCGATACTCTCTACACGCAGGTCGGAATGATCGTAGGCACGCTCGCCTACATGAGCCCGGAGCAAGCCGATTCCGCCGGCGTTGACGTTGATACGCGCACCGACGTCTATTCCCTCGGCGTAATTCTCTATCAGCTTCTCATCGGTTCCTTGCCGCTAGACTTCACCGGCACTCCACCCGATCAGTTCCGCAGCCGTCTGCGCGAAGAAGACGTGCAGCGCCCGAGCACCAGGCTGCGCACGCAAGGCGATAAATCCAGCGTCGCGGCGCAAAATCGCAGCGCCGATCCCCCCACGCTCATTCGCCAGGTGCGCGGCGATCTCGACGCCATCACTCTCAAGTGCCTCGAAAAAGATCGCGCCCGCCGCTATTCCACTCCCGCCGATCTGGCCGCGGATATCGGGCGATATCTGCGCAATGAACCGGTCGTCGCGCGCCCGGCAAGCGTCGCCTATCGTGCGCGAAAATATATTCGCCGTCACCGGTTTGCCGTCGCCGTGGCCGCCAGCGCGGTTGTTCTGCTGATTGCCGGCGGCATCGCGCAGACCCTCGAGCTGCGCCGCATTAGACGCGAGCGCGATCGCGCCGACCGCGTCACCCAATTTATGACCGGCATGTTCAAGGTCTCCAATCCCAGCGAAGCCCGCGGCAACGACATCCGCGCCCGCGAAATTCTCGACAAAGCCTCGAAAGAAATCGACACCGGCCTCGCCAAAGATCCCGAGCTGCAAGCGCAAATGATGCATGTCATGGGCGTCGTCTACGATAGCCTCGGCCTTTACTCCAAAGCGGAATCGCTCTTCAGCCGCGCCGCCGATATTCGCCGCCAGACTCTCGGCACCAAGAATCGCGACACGTTGGCCTCGATGTCCAAACTCGCCTACGTGCTCGACGAGCAAAGCCGCTATCCGGAAGCCGAGAAGCTGAATCGCGAGACGATGGAGCTGCGCCGCCGCGCTTTCGGCCCAAAGGATCGCGATACGCTCCAGTCCGCCTCGCAGCTCGCCTTCGTTTTCAACGATGAAGGCCGCTTCCCCGAAGCCGAGAAGTTGAATCGTGAAACCCTCGAAATCGCCGAGCGCGAGTACGGGCCTCAAGATGAAGAGGCGCGCATCGCCCGGCAGCATCTCGCCATCGACTTTGCCTATGAAGGCAAATTTCCCGACGCAGAAAAATTGTTTCGAGAAACCTACGAATATGACCGGCAACAAAAGGGCGACGACGACCCAACGACTCTCGGCGATGCCAACAATCTCGGCGCCATCCTCTCGCAACAAGAGCGCTGGACCGAAGCAGAGAAAGTTTATCGCGATGCGCTGGCGATCAAATTGCGCGTCGAGGGTCCCGAGCATCCTCAAACGCTTTTGACCATGGGCAATCTCGCGCAGGTTTTGGTGAACGAGAAGCGCTACCCCGAAGCCGAAAAATTGCTGCGCGACACCTTCGCCGCCAAGCTCAAAACGGTCGGCCCCGAACATCGCTCCACTCTCGTCACCATGGGCAATCTCGCCGAGCTTCTCCAGATTGAAGGCAAGAACGCCGAAGCCGAGACTCTCGTGCGGCACACTCTCGACATCGAACGACGCGTCCTGGGCCCCGATCATACCGATACTCTGGTGACGCTGAAAAGTTTGGGCACGATTCTGAAGAGCGAGAAGAAATATCCGGAATCAGAAAAGGTCTTCCGCGACGCGCTGGCCGGACGCCGCCGCGCCCTCGGCGATGATCATCCAAACACCGCCGAATCCGCCTACGATGTGGCCTGCGCCCTGGCGCTGCAAGGCAAGCGCGACGAAGCCTTCACAAACCTGCAATTCGCCATCGACCACCAGCTAAAACCCGATCTCCGCAAAGGCATAGAAAAAGACGACGATCTAAAATCCCTCCGCCCCGACCCACGCTTCGCCGCGCTGGTAACCAAAGCCCAGCAACCCCCGCCCGTCGCCACCGCAAAATCCGACTAGCAATGCGTCATGTAGCACAGCCACTCCTGGATGTGTCGGCCACCCACCGCGCCGCACTCCCGCGTGAGCCTCCGTAGCGCCACCTGCCAGCCGGCATCTTTGACTTTCTCCGCCGGACGTTGCTTAGTTAAGCGACGGAGTTCGCCGGGAACCTGCTAAATGATCAACGGAATTCGGTGGGAGCCCCCTGCTTCAGCAGGGGGAGCTGGACTTCAGTCCAGCGAAATTACGCTCGCTCGTGAATTCGGCTTTAGCCGCGGGACTCAGCTTGAAATTAAGCTAACGCCGCCCAATCCTACGGAAAAATCAATCCACCCTTCGGCTTTGAAACGTAGGCGCGCACACTCAACGTCTAAACTATGAAGCTGCACACGCGCCCAGGATTGGTCGAGGACGATGCCTCAACTTGGGACGTGTGCCCCGTCGGGAGGAAGCATGACCAAGCGTCTAAGAGCCGCCGTCCTTATTTTCGGTCTCGCAATGCCTCTGCTGTCCGGTCCCATCGCTTCGGCGCAGCAGAAAAAATCAGCGCCTCCCGCGCCAATCCCTGCCCAAATCCTCGCAGCGAAGAAGGTCTTTATCGCCAATGGCGGCGGAGATGAATCTCACACCGAGGAAGTGTCCTATAGCGGCGGGCCAGGCCGCGCATACAACGAGTTTTATGCGGCCATGAAAACCTGGGGCCACTACGAACTGGTCGCCACACCGGGCGATGCGGACTTGGTTCTCGAAATACAACTGACCATTTTTCAACTCCAGCGTGTGCGCGTGCTGTCAGACGATAATCCGGCGTTTGATTCCCAACTTCGGATGGTCATCCGCGATGCGAAGACCCATCAGGCGTTGTAGGGACTAACCGAGCATGTGCAGGCGGCCGTGCTGCAAAACAACCGCGACAAAAACTTCGAGCAAGCACTGGCCGCGGTTGTCGCCGAACTGCAAAGAATTAGCCTGCAATACTGCGAGAGTCAGGAAGAACCTAAGCCGGCCAGTGTTCTTTTTGAATCGACACTCGGCGGCTGGCCCATCCACCGTTTCTGGCAAGTGCCCGATGGCAGTTAGTCATTTGCGATCAATCCCGATGAAATTGAGAGCGCACGGAGTCGCGGGTGAATAGGACCCACCACCAAATGCTGAGTGGTACCAAGAGTCCAAACAATATCTCAACAATTTGGCGAACAATGTTATAAGACCTGGGAATTTTCGACTCGTCGAGAATTAAGAAGAGAGCGCACCAGAAAAGTGGAAAAGTTGCAAGGCAAAGGGTGGTTGTTCTTGCCCACTCCCGGAGGCGCAAAAGTCCAACTGAGGCGACGATCCCAGCCAAGCTGAACAGAAATGCGGATCCGTACACAATCGACACCGTTGGCGAGTTGCGAAGTTCAAAGATTCTAGCTGCGCCCCAAAGCGCGATCCCTGACAAGCATAGAATCGGCAGAGAACCGAAGAATTGAAACGCCGCGACTGCTATGACAGAAGCAGTCGGTCCGTTACGAGCAAGCCGAGGGCTAGAGGAATCTCCGTGCAGTTCATTCGCATCGGTGGTCGGAGGGGACACGGGCTTCTCTCAGAAGGGTATAACGCTTATCTGGTCAGTTGTTGAGAAATCGCCGGGTGCCATGCGCCGGCGTCGCGCGTGAGTCTTCGCAGTGGGCTCGGGGTTCACCACCGGCCCGGTTTGGCCCTGGTTTTTTTCCTGTTACCGCGCAGTCTGGAGCGCAATTCTGATCTGCAATGTATCGACACAGTTCCGACCCGGCGCGAGGGGGACGAACAAAACCGAAAAAAAGAAAATTCAAAGCCGCAACCGAAACCCCCACCCTGGAAACCCGCGAGGATCGGTCGCCCTAAAATGCAAACCCGTCGGAAAAGGCTGGCCCACCCCGCTTCGAGTACCAAGAATCCCGCGGCCAGCCCATCGCCAATCAGGGCTGCGCATTGACATCCCCTCTCGCCATGACTACGCTTTTCGAGCTTTACGTTGGAGGCATCATGAAGGCCGCAAAATTCGCTCTTCTCGCTTTCATCTGCACTTTGTCGCTCGCACCAGATTTGCTCTCTGCTCAGGAGCCGCAGCACCATCACGACGGCGACGAAAAACTCGGCACCGTCTCGTTTCCTACCTCCTGCGCTCCGGCAGTCCAATCCCAGTTCGAGCGCGGCGTCGCCCTTCTGTATTCCTTCGAGTACGAAGTAGCCGACGCGCAATTCGAGGAAGTCGCCAAAAAAGATCCGCACTGCGCGATGGCTTACTGGGGACAAGCAATGACCCTCTACCACCAACTCTGGAGTCGCCCCAGCAAAGCAGATCTAGCCCAAGGCGCCGAACTTCTCGCCAAAGCG